>Ga0157374_10003303_pt1 | contig 13547 bp, 14 predicted proteins | sample M25metaG_FD_115308 | JGI IMG/M metagenome (GOLD analysis project Ga0157374, IMG submission 115308) | Miscanthus rhizosphere microbial communities from Kellogg Biological Station, Michigan, USA - M2-5 metaG | ecosystem: Host-associated > Plants > Roots > Rhizosphere > Soil | place: USA: Michigan...
CGCCCGACATATCTGCGGCTGTTCCGGCGAGTGGACGATGGCCAGCTTCCGCGAGGCGAAAATCGCCGAAATTCGCGCGCAGGTGGGTAATGGGCGAGTGATCTGCGGGCTCTCGGGCGGAGTCGACAGCGCCGTCGCGGCGGTGCTGATTCATGAAGCGATTGGCGACCAGCTTACCTGCGTGTTCGTCGATCACGGCCTGATGCGCGCCGGCGAGGCGGAGCAGGTCGTGAGCCTGTTCCGGGGCAGCTACAACATCCCGCTGGTGCATGTCGACGCGAGCGCGGACTTCCTTAGCGGCCTCGAGGGGGTCACCGACCCAGAGAAGAAGCGCAAGTTCATCGGTGCCGAGTTCATCAACGTCTTCGAAGCCGAAGCGAAGAAGATCGGCGGCGCCGATTTCCTCGCGCAGGGCACGCTCTACCCGGACGTGATCGAGAGCGTCAGCTTCACCGGCGGACCGTCGGTGACGATCAAGAGCCACCACAATGTCGGCGGCCTCCCCGAACGCATGAACATGAAGCTGGTCGAACCGCTGCGCGAGCTGTTCAAGGACGAGGTCCGCGAGCTCGGGCGGGAACTCGGGCTGCCCGAAGCCTTCGTCGGGCGGCATCCGTTCCCCGGTCCCGGCCTCGCCATCCGAATCCCGGGCGAGGTCACCCGCGAGAAGTGCGACATCCTTCGCAAGGCCGATGCCATCTATTTGGAAGAAATCCGCTCGGCCGGTCTTTACGATGCCATCTGGCAGGCCTTCGCCGTGCTTCTTCCGGTTCAGACGGTGGGCGTCATGGGCGACTACCGCACCTATGATTTCGTCTGCGCGCTTCGCGCTGTCACCAGCGTCGACGGAATGACGGCGGACATCTATCCGTTCGATGCGGCGTTCCTCAGCCGAGTGGCGACACGCATCGTGAACGAGGTCAGCGGCATCAATCGCGTCGTCTACGACTATACGTCGAAGCCACCCGGCACCATCGAATGGGAGTGATTCTCAAGCTTTGTCACTGGTGGATGATCGCGCTCTGGGTCGTGATGATGGTCTATTGGGCGATCGCCGCTCTTTTCGTGAAGCGGGGCGGCGATCGTAGCGCACTTCGGCGCGGGATGCGGATGCGCTTGCTGCTGTTCGTGGTGATCATCGCGACGATGGTGTTCCTGCGCCGGTCGTCCAGTTTCCATGCGCTTCAATGGGCGGTGTTCCAGAGTGTCCCGCTCGCGGTAACCGGGGCAGCATTTGTGACGGTCGGTGCTGCTTTGGCGTTCACAGCGCGCGCGGCGATTGGCCGAAACTGGGGTTCTCCGGCAGTTCGCAAGAGCGATACCGAGCTGGTGACCAGCGGCCCCTATAAAGTCATTCGTCACCCGATCTACAGCGGACTCTTGCTGATGATGACCGGGACGTCGATCGGATTGTCGCCAGCATGGTGGTTCGTGGTGATCTTGGCCAGTCTATACTTCTTGCGAAGCGCACGGTCGGAAGAAGAGTTCATGACCGAGCGATTCCCGGAGGCCTACCCAGCCTATCGCGCGCGCACCAAAATGCTGGTGCCTTTTCTGATCTAGCTAACGGATGACATGAAATGCACCGATCACGCCTCAACGGGATATTGATCGACTGTAATGTCGAAGACATCAACGCAGCGGCGCGGTTCTGGGCCGAGGCGCTGGGCCGACCCGTCGACCCCGATCACCCCGGGACTCGCGGCAATTACGTGATGCTTGAAACGCCGCCCGGCGAAATCAGCATTCAGATCCAGCGCGTCGATCATGATAGCCGGGTCCACATCGATATCGAAACCGACGACATACCGGCCGAAGTGGAGCGGCTGGAGAAACTTGGCGCAACGGTCAATACCAAGATGGAGCGCTGGGTTGTCATGCGCGCTCCCTCCGGTCACCGCTTCTGCGTTGTCCGGGTTCAGCGCGACGGTTTCCCCGAGGGCGCGAGAAGTTGGGAGTAACGCCGAAATGACCTTGCCGATCAGGAAAGCAGCGCTGGGTTTGGCGCTGGCACTGGCATCCGCGGGATGCCAGCAAGGCGGCAAGCCCGCCGCGCAGGGGCAGCAGATCGCCTGGCGCGAAGGCGATGTCGCCGACGCGCTCGCGGAAGCGAAGGAAAGCAACAAGCCGGCGCTTCTCTACTGGGGCGCCAAATGGTGCCCGCCGTGCAACCAGATGAAATCGACGCTGTTCCGAGATGCCGACTTCATCGCTGAGACGCAGCAGTTCATTCCCGTATACCTCGATGGCGACAGCAAGGGCGCGCAACAATGGGGTGAGAGGTTCGGGATCAGTGGCTATCCAACGGTGATAGTTCTGCGCCCCGACGGAACCGAAATCACCCGAATCTCCAATTCGACCATGGCCGATCAGCTTCCTGGCTTGCTCAAGAGTGTCGCCGGGCGGACAACTTCGACCGACGAATTGCTCCAGCAGGCGAAAACCGATCCGACGCACCTGAAGCCCGATGACTGGCAAGTCCTGGCCGACTTCGACTGGCGCGACGATCCCAAGCATTTCCGCGACCCGCACTCGGCGCTGCCGCTTCTCGACATCCTGGCCAAGGCCGCACCGCAGCCCGCGCTGCAACGTCGGTTTGCGCTACTCGGACTTGTCATGGGAGCAGGCGACAAAGGGAGCCTGAATTGGGCGCAGCACGCCAGACTTGAAGCTGTTCTGCCGCCGATCCTCGCGGATTATGCGGAGGTGAAGGAGAACCGCCAGGAACTAAGCTACGACGTCCCGATCATCATTGCGGCTCTTCCGAACCCAAAAGAACGCGCAGCGCTTGCCCGACCGCTGATGGCGGCGGCCGATTCTCTCCTCGCCGACCAAAGCCTTCCCATCACCGACCGGCTCGATTCGACGATGGCTCTCGTCAAACTGACCGGAGCTGGTGGCAAAGTCCCCCCCGATGTGCTTGCGAAGGTGCAGGCGAGGGCGCGCTGGGCGGACTCCAATGCCAAGGACAAAATGACCCGTCAGGGGGTGATCGACGATGCGGCGTATCTGTTATGGGACGCCGGCGACCGCCCTGAAGCCAAGAAACTGGAATTGGCTGAGCTCAAGAAATCGGACGAGCCGTTTTACTACATGAGCAGCCTGTCGGATTTCACCGAGCAGGAAGGGAACAAGGCCGCGGCGATCGACTGGGCCCGCAAGGCCTATGAGGCATCACAGGGCCCGGCAACCCGGGTCCAGTGGGCGATCCTCTACTCGAAGACGGTTCTTCGCGATGCACCCGACGACAAGGCGGAGGTCGCGAAAGCGGCCAATGCCGTGCTCGACGAGCTCGCGAAATCGCCGGACAGCTATTACCAACGCACCCGGGTGAAGGTGGCAGACTGGGGCGACAAGCTGCGCGCCTGGAGCACGGCTTATAATGGCGGCGATGTGCTCGCCGCGCTTCACACTCGCATGGACGGTGTCTGCGCGAAGCAGGGCGCGCAGGCCCAGACCTGCCGCCAGTGGGCTACGGCCTGACTGGCTCCTTCGCTACAGCAATCGCTGCGTTGGCGGCCATGATGTAATCCGTCGTGGTGCTGACCGTATATTCATTCTCGAACCACAGGAACGGCCATTCGGTCCGAAGCTCCGGATAATCCGGCTCAACGATCAGCACGCCGGGCACCATTCCACCAGGAACGAAACTATAATCCGCACGGTTGTGGCCATAGGCGACCAGCTTCGATTGCGTGCCGACGGCCGACACCAGCGACAGGTTGTTCGCCGGGTGCCGCCCAAGCATGTAGTCGAGTGCGTTCAGCGTATACTCAGGCCCGATGATATCGGGGAACGCCTTATGTAGCAGGTACATGGTCGACCCGAAGCTCGCGACCGCATTGGATCCTGCCCAGCCGCCCTCGAGGATTGGGACGCCGAACGGGTTGTGCCCAAGCTCCGTACCCGCGCGGGCCTTCAGCTGCCTGACGGCGGGAATTAACGCCGCCCGGTACTCCGGCCCCATATAAGGAATTGCTCGAACAGCTGATCCGCCGACCAGGTAAAGTTGCGGCCGCATCTGCGGAAGCAGCTGCATAAGCTTGGCTTTGTAAATCGGATCGCCTTTGGTGGTGACCAGCAGTTCGATCGTCGCTTCGACGTCCGTCATCGGCAGGTTGCCAATATTGTCGCGTCCATTGCTCTGGTCGACGTTAGTGCCGACCTTCGACTGCTCCGCCAGCCACAACGCTTTCGCCGCAGCCAATGCGTCAGCAGCCATCTTGGGATCGCTGTCACGCAGCGCCCGGCTGGCGGCGGCCAGGCCAGTTGCCATTTCCAGGTCGTTCGCCGGATAGTCGGCCGTGAAAGTCCAGCGATCATCCGGTTTTCCGGATCGACTACCGACCACATCGTTGGGCCCCACGCTTGGGTCGTAGAGCCGCCCGTCCGTCTGTGACCCTGCGTCGCCGAGATGCGTGTATTGCTTCAGAGTCGGGTCGACTGTGCCGACGACCCCGTGGCCGAAGATCCGATACTGGGCCAGCAGCTGAAGCACGCCGTGGTGGATCAGCTGAAGCGAGTCCTGCACCCCGTCGGGCTTGCGGATCTGGGCACGGTGCGCCGCCTCGTCGATGGTTGTCTCGTCCCAATTCAGGCCGAACATTTCGCGCGAGAGCGCTAGCCCGCGAACCACCTCGGCATTTTGCGGCGTCTGGATGTCGAAGTCGCCCGCATCCTGAAATCCTCCGACATCCAGCCCCGGAATATGCTCGCCCGGCTTAAACGGCGAGTCGAGGTTCTGGCCCATGTGATAGCCGTCGAACAACACAATATTGGACGGTGCCTGGCGGGAATCGTCCATGTGCGAGACGCCCTGCCAGATGCGATATTGTTCGCGGACCCGCATGTGATCCATTTGCTCGACCAGATAGGTATCGAGCGACGGCTGCCAGATGCGGTCATACGCGTCCGCTGCGATTCGGAACGGGCCGGTCTTCTGGCCGGCGTAGGAAATCTCATAGACGCCGGGGGTTCGCACGCTCGAGAAATCGAATGTCGCGTAATTGTACCGGAGATACTTGCCCCAGGGCTTCGTCCTTGCTGCCAGGACTGGCTCTTCGGCACCGTCCGCGGTGACCCTCACCAGAGTCGCTTCGCCCGGTGCCCGGAAGTTCGGGTCGAGCTCGATGATCGCGACCTTCGAGCGACTAGGCGTGTACCCGGCCTGGTTATAGGAGACGACCGGCTGCCGGACCCAATTGGGAATGATGTTGGGCCGCACGTGCCAGACGATCGCATTCTTGGTCGCCCCGACGGGAATCTGCGAACGAATGACGAACCAGCCGTTCTGCGCCCGGTTGCGTGCATCGTAGAGTGCGATCGGCGCTCCATCCGATGTGATGCTCACTCGAGTCAGCGGATCTTCGGGAGAGAGCGTGATCGAGTGGCCGCCACTCGCCAGTGGCAGCGGGTCTCCCGACCCGTCGGTCGCCATTGGCCCATCCGGATTGCGCGGGAAAATCCCCGACTGCGACTCGATCAGATACGTCTTCCCGAAATAGGACGTCGGGATGAAATCGAGGTTGAAACCAGCCCTTCCGACCAGAGCAGGGGAAAGCGGCTTGTCGAGGTTGACTGCGATCCGGAATCCGTCGCCTTCGCCGGTCACGACCACGTTATAATTGAGTCCGGCCGCGGGATAGGAAGAGGTGACGATCAGCTGATTGGGTTGAGGGCCTCTGGTCCGGCTTCCGAACATCGGCACCGGATCCCACTGCTGAGGGGTAGGATTGAGCCGAACCTCGCCGTCGACCGCTACCCGCTCACCGTGAAGGATGATCTGGATCCCGGCATTCTTCTCGTCGAAGAAAATCGGGCTGAAATGATTCTGTTCGACGATGACGCTGGCACCGCGTGCTTCGAGCGTTTCATTGGGGCTCAGGGTGAAGCCTCGATCTGTTGCGGCCGAAGCAGCCAATGCCGAACTGCTCAACAGAATTGCTACCAGGCAAACAAGTTTACGCATACATCCTCCCACTTTTGTTAGCGCTACCATAATCGGCACATAGGCTGCGGCAAGCCTCGTTTCGCATCGACACGGAAATTGTGGGAGTGGACGGACCGAGGTTGAGCTCCGTCAGGCCGCTCGGAACAATCGCGGGATCAAGTGGCTTCTCACCAGCAACTGTGGGAGAGGCCAGTGACTGACGGTGCGCAACTCAGCAGCGGAGTATCGGTTCGACGATGCGCGACCGCGAGCGTCACCGTGAACCACCGGGAATCCGATCGGTATGATGAGCTTGGAGGGATCGCGCTGGTCGAACTCAGGCTGCGGGAGACCTTCGCTGGCGAAATGGATGGTGAGTCCGACGTTCGTGCGCTTCAAGTCGTCCGCAGCGACCGATCGGTGAATCAGGTAAGCCTTCAAACCTTCCGCGGCAGTCTGCATGGACGTCGTGGTTCGTTCCTTTTGCAGGGATCGGGTACGGTTAACGACGGCAAGATAAGCGCCAGGTGGACCGTCGTTCCTGCCTCCGGGGAGGGCGAACTCAGTTGCCTTCGTGGAGAAGGCGGTTTCGAAGGCGAGTTCGGGAGGGGATCCGCCGCCACACTGGAATATTGGTTCGACTGACCCCTTTTTGTCAGCCGCACAACTAACGGACGGCGACCTTGTCTGTTGTCGCTCCCGGCTTCGACGGATTTGCCGGTATCTTGTCCAGCAGTGCGTCAATCACCTTGCCGTCGCGCTGATAAACGTCCGGATACTGGATGATCTTGCCATCCACGGTGGCGGCCGAGGTCATGTAGATAATGTAGACCGGTACTGGTTTGGGGAAGTTCGCCTCGACGGTCTTGCCGCTCGTAAGAACGGTCTGGATCTTGTCGGGTGTCCATGCCCCGTCGCCGCCCTCATTAAGCAGGATTGTCGCCAGCTTCAGAACGTCCTGCGTCCGGATGCAGCCGTGGCTGAAGGCGCGCACCTTGCTGTTGAAGCGGCTCTTGGCGTTCGTGTCATGGAGATAGATCGCCTTCGAGTTCGGCATCACGAACTTCAGCTGGCCGAGCGCGTTGGTCGGCCCCGGTGGCTGCCGCCAGCGCTGCACCGAACCATCCGGCCCCTTCACTGCGACAAAGCCCTTCTTACCGGCAACCTCACCTGAAATGCTGGTCGGAACCTCCCACCACGGGTTCAGGATGACACCCGTCGCAACCGCCGAAATTTGCGGAGTCGGAGTCGAAATCTTTCCGGCGACGGCGTGGTGCCGCGAAACCGTTGCGCCGTCCTCGACCAAAGCAGCGGTGTAAGCGGGTACATTCGCAATTATATAGCGGGTGCCGAGATCGCGAGGCAGCCAGCGCCAGCGATCCAGATTCAGCTTGATCCTGTTGATTTCTTCCGTATCGCCCGGAGAAGCCACCGTAAGTGCAGTTTTGAGCGCTGTATATTGCGGGTGGGTTGGAAGCAGCGACTTAAGCGTGACGGCCACGCTATGCTGAGCCACTGCACTGTGCAGCAACTGGTCGAGACGACCGCCGTCCAAATCCGGATCCTTGATGTGCCAGTCAATCCTGGCATCGCCGCGCACGTGACCCAGAGCCAAGTCGGAGGCTACTTTGTCGAAGCAGTCGCTGGCGACGTCGCTGAGCCGTACGGGATCGGCCGAAGCGATGGCGGCGCTCAGACCGTTCGGATTGTAGTCGGCGGGGTTCAGACCTTCCTGTCCAATCGCCTGGATGTAAGTCAGCAACTCCTGCGCATCCGAAACGCCCCACACTGGCGGTGGAAGCGGGGCGGGCGCTGGTGGCGCTGGGACTGGAACTGGCGTCATGCCCTGCGGCTGCACTTGTCCCGGTAATTGGGGCGGACGCCCGGGAGATTGGCCGGGAGCTGATCGAGCTGTCGGCGATCCAGGTGTCGGCTGCGCAATTTGTCCGGAAGCTGCAGAAAACGGCAGCGCCAACGCTACGCCAGTTAGCATCAAGAGTTTGACATTAGGTAACAATTTCGACCCCATAAAATAATTTAACACGACCTGGCTTGATCCCGTTTTTGCCTAACTACACCTTACACGGCATGAACAATGTCGGCCAGCGACCGAAAAACACCAAGATTTGGCACGAGCGATCTGCGCAACACAATCGGCTTGATTGGGAAAGCGGGCCATCGGATAAGCGGCGCTTGATTGGGGCAAGAGTGAATGATCAGGGCGCGAATTGCCGACGCAGAAGATCCGAACGACCGGCGCCGTTTTTCCCGCATGCCGGTCGAAATTGAGGCGAAGATGCGTGAGCTCGGCGCTAACGGCGTCGACGCGCGTGTTCTGAACCTGTCGGAACGCGGATTCATGGCGGAAACAGATGGCCGCTTTGAGGTGGGATCGCGCGTCTGGCTGATGCTTCCGGGCCGCGAGCGCGCGAACGCGGTCGTCAAATGGACTGCCGGAGACAAGATCGGCGGCGAGTTCGCTGAGCCGCTTTCTGCCGAAGGTTTGCCGAACCCGTAGCGGTTTCAATAACTTGCTGTTGCACAGGATCAACAGTCCGTTCAATCACTACAACAATCGATGCAACCCGCCTTCGTTTCGCTCGTTCAAAACGGCCGAAAGGAAGGTGTCAGATGGCGAGCAGCGCCAACGACATGGGCCCCACCTATTTTGCAGCCGGGCGGGGGTATCACGCAGTCTATCGAGAAAATGAGGTGAATCACTGGCCGGGCTGCGGCCGTACACAGTGGATTATCGGCCGTATGTCGGCGGAGTGCGCCTTTTGCGCGACCGCTCTCCCGCTCGCGGAGGCAAGCATGCGCTCGCATCACGGACCGGTGATCATCCAGCACAAGAACGGTGATCACCACGCCTGGGCGGCTTAAATCCTCTACCGGGAGGGCGTTCGCCTGATCGGAATTGGAACGTTGCAGACATCCACCCCGCCCGCAGGCCGGATGAAAAAGGCGTCGTGGCGATTTGCCCTGGCATGGAGGTAAGCCGCGAACGCCGGGCTCGAAGTGTCCAGATACTGGAAGGAGGGCCGCTGGTTCGCGGGTAAATCGCTGACCAGCCGCACGCTTGCGATTGGCACTGCGTTCGAAGGATTTTTGTAGAAGCCAAGCTCCCCGGTGCCTCGGGGTAGCGAACTTAGATGTTCGATGCCCTCGATCACCCTGCCGACTAGGGCGATGTTTCGGTCGAGGTGCCTCGGCGCGTGGCCAATCACGGCGTAGAGCTCGCCGCCGGTGCCGGTGTCTGGCGAGAGATCCCGTCCTGCTCCGACATAGCCGTAGCAGTGGATCAGGTTGGCTGTGCCGGAGCCGGGATCGTAGGCGATTGGCCATCCGTCGGCGAACCCCGCCCTCGGCGCGTAATCGTCGGGATAGCCGAGCGGTCGTACCGCAAGCCCCTTGTTGGGACGTGTGTATTCGGCCGGTGGCTCCGGGGCGACTCCAAGCGGAAGCGGGTCTTTGCTGTCGTTCTTGCCCCATTGAACGACATAGTTGTCCTGGACTCGGTAGATGGTGGCCTTGTCCCACCAGTGCGCTCGGGCAAGGGCGCGAATATTGGCTACGTGCACCGGCGCAAACTCGCTTGCGAGCTGGATGACGACGCGGCCGCCGTTTTTCAGCTGCATGAGGAGGAGGTCTTCCGGCACCATCTCGCGCCAGGCGGCGGGTGGAGCGGCGGCGACGATCTCGGCCGGAGCAGGAGGCGTTGGCGGAGGAGCCGCGGCGATCACGGCCAATGGGATGAGTGCTGCGATACGAGCCATTGGCGGATAGAAGCAGATTCCCCATTGACCGGAAAGCGGAAGCTTTCATCGTGCCTCTCGCGTTGGGAGACGAGGAAGGAGAAGAGAATGCGCAAGCTAGCGGCAGCAGGATTTTCGGCATCGCTAATGCTGGCGGGTTGCAACCAGTCCCAGACTCAGAGCCAGCCCCAGAACCAGGCGCAACAGTCGCAGTCTTCCAGCACCGGCCGCGGACCCGAGCAGGAGCAGCTTCATCAGCTGGATGCTCTCAATCTCGCGATCGCTCTCAAGCGGGCGATTTATGACTCGGGGTTCACGTGCCGCCAGATCGCCAAAGCAGGCTATGTCGGCCCGTATAAGAATCTGGACGAATGGACGGCCCATTGCACCAACGGCCGCGACTGGGCGATCTTCGCGGGCCCCGACGGAAGTGCGCAGGTGCGCGATTGCGTGGACGTTGCGCACTTCGGGTTGCCGAAGTGCGAAATTCACGAGACTCCGAAGGGGTCGATCAACGGCAGCAGCTGACTAGCCGCAGCTTCTCGTCTCTTTATATTCGCCGGCCGCGGACTTTTCCTTGACAGTGGTGCAGGTGCCCTGACGGATCGTTTCACGCCAGCTGCCATCCGGGTTCGTCACCCGATTGCCTTTCGGGACGCGTTGCCCGTTGACCACATCGTAACCGAACGGCGTGTGCTGCACCTGCTGCTTTGGCTGATCGATCTGTCCTGACTGAGCCGCAGCAACGGCCGCTCCAGCGAGAGCGAAGCCCGCAAGAGCGACAACCGCCCGGGGGAAAAAGCCGCGATTCATGATACTTGTCCTCATAATTCCTATTAGCCACACCACCGTGAACCCGCGCTGAAGCCTCAATTCATCCAGCCAACGCGACTATAGCTTGCCATTCTTCATCCCGCACCGGTGAAACGGAGAGGCGTGATTGCCGGATCAACTCCATCTTTGCGAGCTTCGGTTCGTCCTTGATTTCCTTGAGCGTCACCGGCCGGCGAAGGCTCTTTACAGGTTCGACTGCGACCGAGACCCAGTTCGGATCCTTTGGATCGGGAGCAGCCTCGCGCGTGATTCGCATGATACCGATCACCGAGCGTTCATCGCCGGAGTGATAAAAGAACGCCTCGTCGCCACGCTTCATCGCTTTCAGATGGAGTCGGGCGGCGGGGTTGCGAACTCCGTCCCATTCGGTCGAGCCGTCGCGTTGAAGATCGGACCAGCTGTAGGCGCCGGGCTCGGACTTCATAAGCCAATGCGTCATCGATTCCTCCTTGGACGCAGCTAGCCTGATCCCCCATCAAGCAAAAGTCCCAGACCGGTTTCCAAGAAAATTCAATCGGTTCCCCGGCTCATCCCGCGAGTCACTCAACTCATCGTTAGGTGGGTTGGATTAGCGGAAATAATCCGTATCTGCCCATCAGCGATTGAGAGCGAGCGGTCCTTGAGGCGCTTTTAGGCGCGGGACCCGGGCAAGACGGATGACCCCCACCCGCAACTCTTTAGACGCCCTTTGGGCGCCAAGGGTGGGGGTCGCCGCCAGAGAGCAAAGGCAAATAGATGACGCTGATCGGGCGCCGCGGGCTGACCGCGACGGTGGGATTCTTTATGCTGGCAATGACTTCGGCGAATGCCAGCGCAGCACCGGTACGGGCAAGCTTCCAGCCGGCTGTTCAGAGCATCAGCTACAGCCTTCCCCAGCAATCGGCGGTCGCGGTCGCCAACGCGGTGCCGACGCCGACATCGGGACAATCACAGGCCGCCATTCCGGCCGCAAACCCGCTCCAGCTACTGTCGAACGCGCCGACGATGATGAGCCAGCCAGTACCGCTCCCGCTGAGCCAGATCGTTCAGGGGAATATGTCTGGCGCCCCACTCGACGACGAAGGCAACTGCCTTGCGACCGCAGTCTATTTCGAGAGCCGCGGCGAGCCGATCGAGGGTCAGCTCGCGGTTGCTGACGTCGTGATCAACCGCGCTACCTCAGGCCGTTACCCCTCCGACTGGTGCGGAGTCGTCAAGCAAAAGGCGCAATTCTCGTTCGTCCGTAACGGGCAGTTTCCCGGGATCTACGACACGGCCGCGTGGCAGACGGCTGTCGCAGTAGCCCGTACCGCGATCCTGAATCTGGCGCGCGAGGTTCCGAACGACGTAATGTGGTACCATGCCGATTATGTGGCCCCGAACTGGCGCCATGGACTGCAAGAAGTCGAGCAAATCGGCGCCCACATCTTCTACCGGGCCTAAAACTCTACCTGACTCGCGAAAGACTCGGTTCGGCGTAAATCCCGTTTACAAGGGATTCGCGCCGGACCGTTTTCGATTCAACTTGCCGTCGACGCCTATGCCGGTGCTGGGGAGGGTCGAGTGCTCAAGGTCCTGGTTGTCGAGGACGACACGCAGCTTGCAACAACTATCCGCTATTTAATTGAGGATAATCCGCGTTATCGGGTGATCGCCGCAGCGGACGACGCTGAGTCGGCCATCCATGCGGCTGAGACTTATGGTCCGGACCTAGCGTTGGTCGATCTCCATCTAGCGCATGGCTCAACCGGGTTTTCGGTCGCAGTCAGGCTTCACGATCTCAGTATTCCCTGTCTGTTCGTGAGCGGAAAGGCGCCGAACTTTCCGATGCCTGATCTTGCGCTCGGCTGCCTGATGAAGCCCTTCACGGCGGAGGATGTGCATCGCTCACTCGCCCTTGCCGAGGACCGGCTGCGCGGACGCGAAATGCTACGCATGAAGGTCCCGCAAAATCTGAAGGTTTACGACGTCACACCGCAAGTGACGGATGTCCAACCGGGCTATATTCCGTCCCGCCGGTCGATCCGAACCAGGGTCGAGCACTGGATCGCCGGACGCCAAGCCCTTCAGTCATAAATCTGTAAAATGCGCGTCACAGGCGCGTAGCAGAACAGCCGTAGAGCCCGAATCCGACGGCAGCGCGGGGCTGCCGGGGGGCGCTCAAATGACTGATCTCGGCCGGGTTCGGCTGAGGCTGGCTGTGTTCCCAAGCAACCACCGCAGACACTCCTACCGACGGCTGTCGCTCGGCGGCCGCCGGCCAACATCGAGGGTTCGATAAAATGAAGAAGATTCTGCCCATCCTGCTCGCATCGACGGCCTTGGTCGCGACTCCGGCATTTGCGAAAAAGGCGCATGTCCACAAATCCCATTCGTCGGGAACGGTTACGATGTCGAAAGCGCAGCTCGACGGCATCATGTCCAAGATGCAGTCCATGCAGGACGAGATCGACGCGCTGAAGGCGAGCCAGGGAGCGACCGCCGAGCAGGCCCAAGGTGCGCAAAACGCGCAGGCGGCAGCGCAGATCCAAGCCCTTCAAGAGAAGGTCGACCTATTGCAAGCAGCGGAGACTGCGACGGCACAATCGGCTGCAGCTGCGCAAACCCAGGCTGCCGCCGCGCAAACCGGCCTCAAAGCGACGAAAGACATGGCCTGGGCTGCAACTACCAAGGTCAGCGGCAAGGCGTATTTCAACGTCAGCAATATCGACCAGAAATCCACGAACCTGGCCGGTCTCACCACGAAGAATGCGGCGAGCGGCACCGAGGCGGAGCTCAAGCGCTTCTATCTTTCGGTCGATCACAAGTTCAGCCCGATCTTCTCGGCGAACATCACCACCGACATGCGTTATGGAACCAACGGCACCGCCAACGACGTACTGGTATATGTGAAGAAGGCCTATTTGCAGGCCACCCTTGCGCCGGAATTCTACGTCCGTGTCGGTTCGGCTGATCTTCCCTGGGTGCCGTTCGTCGAAGGTCTTTACGGCTACCGCTTCGTCGAGAACGTGATGATCGACCGCGACAAGTTCGGCACCTCGGCGGATTAC
>Ga0157374_10003304_pt1 | contig 13547 bp, 10 predicted proteins | sample M25metaG_FD_115308 | JGI IMG/M metagenome (GOLD analysis project Ga0157374, IMG submission 115308) | Miscanthus rhizosphere microbial communities from Kellogg Biological Station, Michigan, USA - M2-5 metaG | ecosystem: Host-associated > Plants > Roots > Rhizosphere > Soil | place: USA: Michigan...
CTCATCGCATCCTGGGGCTGTAGAAGGTCCCAAGGGTTAGGCTGTTCGCCTATTAAAGCGGTACGTGAGCTGGGTTCAGAACGTCGCGAGACAGTTCGGTCCCTATCTGGTGTGGGCGCAGGAGACTTGAGAGGAGCTGTCCCTAGTACGAGAGGACCGGGATGGACGGACCCCTTGTGAACGAGTTGTCACGCCAGTGGCATAGCTCGGTAGCGAAGTCCGGAAAAGATAAATGCTGAATGCATCTAAGCATGAAGCTTGCCTCGAGATAAGGTCTCCCAAGATGGCTGCGGCCATCTAAGAAGAGCGGTCGAAGACTACGACCTTGATAGGCGGGAGGTGGAAGCGTAGCAATACGCGTAGCTGACCCGTACTAATCGCTCGTTCGGCTTGACCATAAAACTTTCCCAATCTGTCACAGCCAAATCTTTGAACTCACTTTGATTCTTTCAATAGATTTGGAATCGTGGCAAACACGAAAGCTCATGATCGAGACGAATTTGCAGAAAACCCAAGTAATAAAAGCCTATTCAGTTGTCCAAAGCTTGAAAGCTCGGGAGTTGAGAGTCTGCCTTTTTCAGACTCTTCCCTCCCGGCTCTCATTCTATTTTGACTTTCCTGGTGGTCATATCGTGGGGGTCACACCCGTTCCCATCCCGAACACGGAAGTTAAGCCCCACTGAGCCGATGATACTGCACGGGTAACTGTGTGGGAACGTAGGTCGCTGCCAGGATTAAAATCAAAAGGCCCGTTGCGAGTAATCGCGACGGGCCTTTTTTTTTAGCTGGACTGCAGCGAATGAAGATTTTGGGTCTCAGCGGGGTATTATTTTTAAAACATCCAACGGAAATTGGATCGATCGTTTTTTGTTGCAGGCTGGCTCCCGTATGCACCAATGTGGAGTGTGCAGATGATGCCTCGTGTCACAGTTCTGGCGACGCTTCATGTCCTTCAAGGAGCGGAGAAGCGGGTCGGAAACGTGCACGACCCGATGTACCTGGCGCTGCTCAATAAACTGATGATTTCGGAGAGTGTGGATTTCATCTTCGAAGAAGCGTCCGGGCTCGGGCCAACGATCGCTGAAAAATTGGCGCTGGAGCGGCTGGCGTTCGGCCATTACGTGGACCTTGACCCCGCAAGAGGCGAGCGCGCGGAGTTCGGAATACCCACCAATTCCAGCGAACCGAATATGATCGGAGCGCCTCCAATCGTGGCATTTGCGAACTGGCAAGTGTTAGAAGTGCACGCCAAAAGGGAAGAACTCTGGTTGCACCGAATGCAGCAGCGCAAGTTTGAAAGCGCGCTGGTGATCTGCGGACTCGTCCACTTGCTGAGTTTCGCGTTTCGTCTTCAGGCTGCGAATTTGTCGGTTCAGGCCATTAACTACGCCAACTGGCAGCGCAATCCTCTGTAAGACCGGGATCTCGGCACAGCGGCCTTTGTTGCCATATATATGCTTCTGATGATATGCTTAAGCATATGAGGACGACCATTAATTTGCCCGACGACCTGATCCTGCAAGCGAAGAAGGCCGCACTGGATACCGGCACGACCCTGACCGAGATTATTGCCAACGCCTTGCGCGAGGCTCTGGTCAAACGCCGCAGCAAGAAGGCGCGCCGTGAATTCAAAGTGATCACCTCGGGGAGTGGCGGGTTGCTACCCGGCGTGGACTTGGACGACACGTCCGCTTTGCTCGACATCATGGACGGATTGAATGATCCTAATCGACGTTAATATTTTGGTGTACGCCAAGCGTCACGACTCTCCTAATCATTCGCTCTTCCGAACCTGGCTTGAGGAAACCTTTCGCTCTGACTCTATCGTCGGGATTTCGGATCTGGTTTTGAGCAGCGTCGTTCGCGTGCTCACTCATCCTCAAATTTTCGGCAAACCGGATCACCTCGACGAAGCCCTGGAATACGTAAATTCGCTCCGGGACCAGCCTGGATGCATTTTGGTTTCGCCGGGGGGGCGCCATTGGGAAATCTTTATTCGCCTCTGCAAAGCGGCTGGAGCCAAAGGCAATCTGGTCAGCGACGCATATTTTGCCGCGCTGGCAATCGAATCCGGCGCGGAATGGATCACTACAGACCGAGATTTCTCAAGATTTCCCGGCCTCCGCTGGCGTCATCCCTTGAGCTAATACTCTTCGCGTTCCTAGTGCACGTTCTTCTGGATCCAGCTCTGCAGGTACTTGGCGATCTCCGTGCTGTTTTTCTCAGCCAGCATGATGTGGCCATTGCCGCGTAGTCCCACATCTTCCAGGTTCACGTAGGTGGTCTTCACGCCGGCCTGATTCAGCCACTTGGCGATGCAGTGCGAGTACGGACGGTGATAACTCGCTTCTCCTGATACGTCCAAAACCGGAATGCCTACAAGGTTGACGAGCTTGCGCGCCGGCTCTTTCTGAATCCAGCAGGGAATCAGGTCTGGACCGTCGGCTTTTTCCTGGCGCACAGTCTGCAACTCAGATGCTTCTTTGATCGGCGGATCGTAGTGGACAGGGAGATTCGTTAAACCCCAAAGGCGTCCGGGACCTGTTGAACCTCTTTCCGCGTTCTCGATCGGCGGGGCTACTGGTTCAGCTGCGACGATTGCCTTAATCAACTTCGGCCGGGCGTCAGCGAGTTCCCAGCCTGAGGATGACACACCCGAGTGCAGCAGCAGAATGACGGGCTGTCCGATCCGGTCCAGCAGTTCGATGAATGCGTCCCTGGTGTATTCCTCTGTCTTGCCGCCCAGCAGAACCGGAATTTCGGTTTTGGCAAACTGGTCAAAAATTGGGTCGCCCATTTTGCCTTTGTTCGGTCCGTCGCCGGGCCATTGCGTCTGTTTACTGTACTGCGGCCAGGTGCTCTGCGGAGTCGAGGGCGGGCGTCCGCCGGACCAGACTTCTTCCATTAACGGCGAAGTGCGCGGCGGGCTCAACTTTCCATCCGCGTCTGAATTAGGAAAATAAAGCGACCGCCCGCGTCCGGGATAATCCATGACGTACACCGTGTAACCTTGATTGAGGAAGTCGTACGCCCAGCCCGGCCGCCCGTCCGGCGTCTGCAGCGCGGTAACAGCAGTTTGTCCCGCCCCGCCGCAAATAAACACGATGGGATAAGGGTGTCGGATTTTTTTTGGCACCATCACTTCCACGTACATCGCGCCAAACATCATTTCACTTCCGGGTTGCCCTGTGTAATGACCGCCGACGTAGAAATGTCCCTCGCGTCCAATGTTAGGTGTTGCGAAGCTGGGAATTGAGGCTGGAGATGCAGCCCCGGCGGCGTCATTGGCGTTCGCTCGAGATGAGACAATGAAAATAATCGCTGCCAAGGCGCACAGAAGCGCGGTCGAAGTCCTTATTGTCATTATTTGATTCCCCCTGAATATAGATACTTGGAAATTCCAGATTGTATTCCGTAACTTAGCTGCGTCGTCCGAATTCGAGTGCCGATTGTTTTTCTTAGTGAACGTTTTTATCGAGCCAGTCCATGAAAAACTTGGATATGCCAGCGCTGTTCTTTTCCGACATGAACTGATGACCGTTCCCCGGCTGCCCGACATCTTCCAATCGGACGTACTCGGTCTTCACTCCTGCCTGGTTGAGCCACTTGGCGACACAGTGGGAATAGGGACGATGGTAACTCGCCTCTCCAGATACCTGCAGGACCGGGATACCTTGGAGATTTGCGAGTTTGTGCGCCGGTTCCTGTTGAACCCAGCAGGGAAGCAGATCAGCCGCATCGGCCTTTTCCTGGCGAACGGGATGAAGTTCGGCCGCATCGTTGACAGGCGGGTCATAACGAAGCGGGTAGTCGCTCAATCCCCAAAGACGACCGCGGCCGGTCCCGCCTCTCTCTGCGTTTTCAATCGGCGGAGCCACCGGCTCGGCTGCAACGATTCCCTTGATCACTTTTGACCGGGCATCCGCGACGGCCCATCCCGTGGAAGCCAGTCCCGAGTGGAGCAGGAGAATGACGGGCTGTCCAATCATGTCGATCAGCTGCTCAATATCATCAATCGTCGTTTTCGCCAAGGCCGCGCCCCCGGCCACGGATTGGACTTCCGTCTTCGCGTAATAATCAAAAACGGGATCGCCCATTTTCCCTTTGTTCGGTCCGTTGCCTGGCCACTGTGTTTGCTTCGTATACTGCGGCCAGCTGGTCTGAGGCGTAGCGGGCGGCCGGCCGCCGGACCATACTTCTTCCATCAGCGGTCCGGAGCGGGGCGGATTCACTGTGCCGTCAAGGCCGGGAACGTACGCCGAGCGGCCTCGTGCGGGAAGATCCATCATGTAAACCGTGTAGCCCCGATTTACGAAATCATATGCCCAGCCGGGACGTCCGTCGGGCGTCTGAATTAATTCGTAAGCGCCTTGCCCAACGCTTCCGACAATGAACACCACCGGATACGGATGCGTGATCTGTTTGGGCACCCAGACCTCAACGTACATGGCGCCGTGCATGACTTCATTTCCCGGCGCTCCTGCCCACTTGCCCCCGACATAGAAATGTCCCTGGCGCCCGATGTTGGAAGTAGAAAAAGTCGGGATTGTTGAAGGCGGCGGATTTCCTTTCGCAGTCTGCGCGCGAGCTTCCAGCCAGACGCCGAGAGTCATCACTGATAGCGCCGAGAACACTGCCGCCGAGGTCTTCCAGTTCATGGCATCCTCCCACGTCCGGGATTTTTGGCGGAGATCTATATTTCCGCGTGCGCTACTACATCGACTGCACCCAAAAATGTCAACCGGTTATTTCGATGAACGAAATTTTCTTGTTCTCTAACAACCATGTTGTGAAATGCGCGGGAGCGGTAGTATCGTGGATTCACCGAATCGATCGAAAATTCATGGAGGAAATCATGGCGCCATCAACGCCTCGTTCTTCACGCAGGAAATTTCTTCTGGGCGCGGCTCCCGCCATTGCCGGCGGGCTCGCGCTCACCAGCGCGGCTGGTGAGGCGTTGGCGCGTCCTACCGGAGGGCAGATGGAAAAATCCGGCGCCGCGAACGAAAAAATCTGGAGCAAGGAATATTCGGCTCAGAAGGGCGATACCAAGCTGTGGATGTTCCGAAAACGCGCCGGCGCGCCGCAATCCGGCAAGGCGGCTTTGCCGGTTCTGTTTCTGGTACACGGATCCTCCACATCCTCGGCTGGATTTGATTTGACTGTGCCGGGACGCAGCGAATATTCCATGATGGACGCGTTTGCCAGGTTCGGCTTTGACGTTTGGACCATGGATTTCGGGGGGTACGGAAAATCATCGCGCACCGACGGCAATTCCAATATCGCGGACGGTGTGGCGGATTTGAAGGCCGCGCTTCCGGTGGTGACGCACGAAACGGGCCAGCAGCGGTTCCACATGTTTGGTGAATCGTCGGGCGCGCTGCGCGCCGGCGCTTTTGCGATGGCGCAGCCGGAGATGATCAACCGGCTGGTACTCGCAGCGCTAACGTATACGGGCGAAGGTTCGCCGACGCTGAAGGATCGCGCCAAGCAGGTGGAGTTCTACCGCACGCACAACCGCCGGCCGCGCGATCGCGACATGATTCTAAGCATTTTTACCCGCGACAAGCCCGGCACCACCGATCCGGCCGTCGGTGAAGCGCTGGCCGACGTAGAGATGAAATACGGAAACGACGTGCCGACGGGAACGTATTTGGACATGACCACCAATCTGCCCATCGTCGATCCGTTTAAGGTGCATTCTCCAGTGCTGATCGTGCGCGGGGAGTACGATGGCATCGCCACCGAAGTGGATCTCATTAATTTTTATACCAAGCTGCCATATGCGGACCGACAATTTGCGGTTCTCCCCGGAGCGGCGCACGCCCTGGCGCTGGGAATCAATCGCGAGCAGTTGTGGCATGTGATGCGAGGATTTCTGGACATGCCGCCGCGCCTTGATAGCCTGAAGAATAGCTAAGCTGTATTTCTAGCAGAGAGGTTTTCCAGTAGCGCGGGCTTCAGCCGGCGGCTTTTGGTCCTCGCAAGGAAACCCCGCCGGCTGAAGCCCGCGCTACTGAAATCGAATTCCTATCCTTAAAACAATTACTGCTGTTGCGGAGTTTGCGGGCGCTGTTGCTGGTCTGGCGCCTGTAGCTGTTGCTGCTGCGGTTGCAGGCCCGTACCGGGCGCCTGGCCGGGCTGCGTAGCCGCCGGAGGGAACGGTGGCCGGCCTCCCGGTCCGAGTTGATTGGGATTGGGCGGCGCTCCAAGCGGACCTGGCGGTGGACCAGGTGCGGGCCCTAAGGGCGGCGTCGAAGGCTCGCCGTGACCAGCATACACGGCGGGAGCATCGTGCGGGGGCAGGCGCAAAGCTCGCGGAGTCACGAGGATCAGCATCTCCGTCTGTTGAATGTTCGAAGTATCCTCCCCCGTCAATAATCCGATTCCCGGAACTGTCGAAATCCACGGATATCCGTTGCTGCTGCGTATCTGACTCGTCTGAATGATTCCGGAAAGGACCGAGGTTTCATTCTCGCGCAACCGAATCGTCTGCTCGATGTTGCGGTTGCTCAGGATGGGGATTCCGTTGATGGACGTGCCGGTGAGGTTTTTGATATCGAACTGAAGCTGCAGCGTAACCTCGTCATCGCCATGCAGGCGCGGCGTGGCTTTTACTTTCAATCCAAGATCCTCGTACTCGGCGGAGGGATAGGCAGTCTGCTGTGAGGAATTCGCCAAGGATTGCGTGTTATTCAGCGTGACGGTCACGGTGTTGGCCGTATTGTTCGCGCTTATTACATCGATCGATCCGCCACCTGTTAAGTCAGCCGCCGCCACGGCGATGGGGGAGTTTCCGGAGGGAAGGGAAATCGGCGCGATAAAAGTCCCGTCCCCATTCCCGATCAGAATTCCTACAGAGTTTGCGGATTCATCCGCCACAGCCAAATCGGTGTTGGTTCCGGTCAGGTTCGCTGCGATGATTCCCGCTGGACCGGAGCCGGTGGCAAAAGTGGTTTGGCCGAGGAATGTTCCGTTCCCATTGCCCAGCAAGATCGACGCGGTACCGTCGCTCTGGTTGGATACAGCCAGATCGGCATGCGCGTCATTATTGAAATCTGCCGTAGCTATGCCAGAGGGGCCCTTGCCGGTCGGGACCGTGGTCTGTGCGCCAAACGTTCCATCGCCCTTTCCGGAGAGCAGCGAAACCGTGTCGTCCGCCCGGTTCGTAACCGCCAAGTCCACATTCCCGTCCGCGTTGAAGTCTGCTGTGACGATCGCCGAAGGCGAGATACCTACCGGATAATCGATCTTCGCGCCGAACGTGCCGTCCTGCGTGCCGTTCAGTTTATTTCCGACGAGGACGGAGACGGTACTGGCCGTCGTGCCATCGCCCTGGTTGACCACGGCCAGGTCAGCCTGCCCGTCGGCATCGAAATCCTGCGCGACAAGCGCGACGGGATTGGCTCCCGTCGCATAGGCGACTGGCGTCTGGAACGTGCCGTCTCCATTGCCAAGCAGAACCAATACTCTGCTATTGGCGATATCCGTTACGGCGATATCGATGTTGCCGTCGTTATTGAAATCGCCGGTCACCACGGCGGACGGGCTTGCTGCCGTGGTTCCCACTGGCATGGGAATCACCGTCTGTGTGCCAAAGGTGCCGTCTCCGTTTCCGAGCAGGATCGAAATTGTGCCGTCCGCCTGATTCGCGACGACCAAGTCCGGGCGGCTATCCTTGTTGAAATCGGCAATGGACAGCGAGACAGGGCTTTTGCCCACATTGTAATCGGTTCGCGGAAGCGCCAAACCCGACAGCAATCCTTGCGAGAGCGCCGTGGCGGTGCCGTTCAAATCCGCCGAAAGCAATCCCAGATCGATGGGATAGCGATCGCCCACAAAAAAAGTGGCGGGCTTCCCGTCCTGCGCGCGCAACAACACACGTTGGGCGCTGCGCACTGTGCTCAGGGCCGTGCTGAAATTCGCGGTCGCGCCGGGCATGGTCGCCAGGAAAATCGTTTTTCCTCCGCCGAAGGCAATCAATGCGGGCAGCGCCGAGCCCGAGGCCGAACTTATCGAGCTGCTTCCGAAAATACTCTGCAGGATCTGAATCAGCGTTCCGTTGTTCTGGGCCGCCTGAAGTTTCTGGATCTGCGATAAAGAAAGCGCAAAGACGCTCGACGACTCGGGCGGATTGATTCCAAGCTGCGTCGCACCAGTGCGGTTCAGTTGCAGAATCTCGATGTCCAGCAATAGTTCGCCATGCGGCTGCTCGATCTGTGTCAGAAGCGTTTGCGCCAGCGCGACGTTTTGCTCGGAACTTCGAACGGTGAGCGTGCGGGTCGCGGTATTCAACTGCGTTCGCGTGATTCCGGTCATTTCTCGGATCATGCGGACCGTTTCGTTCATTTCGTCCGTGCTGACGGACGCGGGTAGCATGAGTTGCTTTTCCACTTCCAGCGTGTAATCCCGCACTTTTTGCGGGCTGTCTTCGGTCACGAACATGGTGTGCGCGTCCACCACCCGCGTAAATGTCCGGGTCTGGCGCGAGAGCACCATCACCGCCGTTTCAAAATCCAAATCCGGAATTTGAAATCGGATCGTACGATCGACCAGGTCGCCGTCGAACACCATCTTCGCGCCGAATCGATTGCCGATTTCGTCATAGGCACCGCGGGTGGTGCCGCGATAATCGAACGACTGCGTCCCGGGTTTAACAATCAGGCGCGGCAACCCGCCGAGGCGGGGACTTTTGTCCGGCTCGAGTTCCGCCGGACTTGGAGACAATTCCGCGAGGCGTTCGCGCGCGACAACATAGTTCGGGTCAATCTTCAGCGCTTCGGTTAACAGGCTGCGTGCCCCGGCCATATTGCCGGAGATGGCCTGGCGCTCCGCATTGTCGACCAGCGATTGCACGACATGAAACCGGGCGTGCTCCTTCAGAATGGCATATTCGCGATTCGATGAATCGTATGTCGCCGCTTCCGTGTAGGCCGCGAATTCCGCTTTCCAGTCGCCCGACTGTTCCGCGCGGCGGCCTGCCTGGAAAGCATTACGAGCGCGGCTTTTATCGGGGTGGGGAAGAACGATGGCATCCGTTTTGGCCGGCGCGGACCCTCCCGCGGATTGTGGCGCTCCAGGCGCCTGGGAAAAAACCGGAGCCGCAAAAAAGAATCCCGCATATAGCACCACTGTAAAACCTGCGGCAAACAGCATTCCCTGCGCGTAGTGGAAACCAGATGCGAGATGACGCCGGAGTCGGAGCATAGCCAGAATCATGTAGATGCATATTCTACCGTCAGGAGAAGCGTGGCTGCGGTAGAATCTTGCAACCTTGACCGGGGCCGCGGAAGACGTGTAAACTTGTATTTCCAGTTGCGAATGAGTTGCAACTAGAAAGCGGTCGTCACGGCCTGCTTTCGCGGGCGGGACTGACTTCCCCGTGCGCCATGCCGCGTCTGAAGGGGCGCGATGCGCCCTGCTTCCGCGAGGCTGCGCCATCTTAGTCCTGATGCCGCCAGGATTTTATTGAAGGATTGAATTTTGCTCTCTGCCTTCCTCATCGCTCTTCGTGAAGGTGTCGAAGCCGCCCTGGTTGTCGGCATCGTCCTCGTGTATCTGAACCGCACCGGAAGAGCGAATCTGGTGCGCTGGGTCTGGGGAGGTGTGCTCGCCGCGGTTGTCTCCAGTCTGGCGGTGGCGATCGCGCTGGAGCGCTGGAAGGTCAGCGAAGACGGATTCGAAGGGCTGCTGCTTCTGGTCGCGGCCGTGTTTGTCGTGACGATGATTGTGTGGATGAACCGCGTGGCGCGGCATCTGAAAGCGGAAATCGAAAAGCACGTTGAAAAACACGCCGCGAAATCCGAATTTTCCGCGGGCCTGGGCTTGGCGGCATTTGTTTTTCTCATGGTGGTGCGGGAAGGCGCTGAGTTGGCGTTGATTTTGCGAGCCGTGGAACTCTCCACGGAAGGCTTGGCGGTTTGGATCGGAACGATCTTTGGGTTGGGAGTTGCAATTGCGGTGGGAGCGTTCTTCTTCCAGGGAACGCTGAAAATTTCGCTGGGAAGATTTTTTGCCGCGACCAGCACGATTCTGATTATCGTCGCGGTGCAGCTGGCGCTTACCGGAATTCACGAGCTGAGTGAAGCCATGTGGCTGCCATCGAGCCGGGTCGAAATGGCTTATGTCGGTCCAATCGTCCGCAACGAATTTTTCTTTTTTACGGTGATTCTGGGAGCTGCTGCCTTGCTGGTGCTGCGCGAATGGATGGCCGCCCGCAGCAAAGCGGCCGAGAATATCCCGGACGCAGCGGAACGGCGGCGCTTGGAATGGGAACGCCGTAAGCAGCGCCGATGGGCTTTCGCGTCGGCCTTCACTTGCACGGCTGTCATCCTGATTCTGGCCGCGGAATTTGCGTATACGCGGGTGACCGCCACCACCGAGGCTAAATCGATTCAGTCGGAAAGCGGTGAGGTTCGCATCCCCATGTCTGAGATCAGCGATGCGAATTTGCATATTTACAGTGTGGATGCCGGCGGAACAAATTTGCGCTTCCTCGTAATTCGAAAGCCGAACGGAAGCTGGGGCACGGCGCTGGACGCCTGCCTGATTTGCGGCCTGGCTGGATATCGCCAGGATGGTTCGAACGTTGTGTGTCGCAACTGCGCCTCCGCGATTTACGTTCCGACCATTGGCGAAGCGGGCGGGTGTAATCCGATCGGAGTGCCTTCGCATACGGAAAGCGGAGCACTGGTGATCGATGTTTCGAATCTGGCGGCCGCAAGGAATCGGGTCTCTCAGTAGGAGCTGCGGCCTGACGTGATTTCAATCTGCCTGGAGATTCCGGCGTATATGGTTTGCGATACGTGAGCCGATCGTCTCGCGCAGGCGTTGTTTGGTAGCGCCGCAGAAATTCCCGGCTCTGAAGACCCGGTCTACTGCACTACCATTGCTGTAGCCCGCCTCTTCAGGGGCGAGGGTTTTCCGTCAGTACGTGCGAGCATTCTGTGGGTCCGCACGAGATTGCCGGCGCGGAAAAGATTATGTTTTTTCGAATCGTCAGCGATTCCTTCACGCGAAAGCCGCGCCGCAAAGTGCTCACGGCGGCGGCTTTGGCATTGGGCATGGCGGTCGCCACCGCCACGCTTACGGTCGCGCTGGATGTCGGAGATCGCCTGGCGCGGGAATTCCGTTCGCTGGGCGCAAATCTGCTCGTCACTCCGGCCGCAGACACTTTGCCGCTCGAAATTGGCGGTGTCGACTACCGTCCCGTTGATGCGGGCGCTTACTTGCCGGCCGGCGACCTCGGCAAACTAAAAATAATTTTCTGGCGCAATAACGTGATGGGTTTCGCGCCGTTCCTGGACGTTCCCGTACAGATCGCGGCGGCGGGAGCGCAAGGCAATTCTCACGAAGAACTGATCGGCACCTGGTACAGCCACACGGTGACCGTTCCCGACGGGAGCACGTTCGAGACCGGCATATCAGCCACCGATCCGTGGTGGCACGTGGACGGGCGCTGGTTCTCGGAAACTTCCGATGAAGCCGTGGCGGGAATGGCGCTGGCGCAGCGGTTAAATTTGCACGCGGGCAGCATTTTAAACGTCGATGCCGGCGGGCGCGCTCGCACGTTGACGATCGCGGGCATCGTTTCGACCGGAGGCCGAGAGGACAATTCCATCCTGGCGCCGTTGCAGATTGCGCAGGATCTGGCGGGCCGGCCCGGGCAATACCGGCGCCTGCTGGTTAGCGCCCTGACCAAGCCGGCTGACACTTTCTCCGAACGAGATCCCTCCACGATGACGCCGGTGGAATACGACCGTTGGTATTGCAGTCCGTATATTTCCTCGATTTCGCATCAGATTCAGCAGCAATTTCCGGGTGTCGAAGTGCGCGCAATCCGCCAGGTGGCGGAGGGTGAGGGGCGAATACTTACGCGGGTCAGCGGCCTGATGTGGATCGTAACGATTGCCGCTTTATTCGCCGCGGCGCTGGCGGTGGGAGCGACTTCCGCAACGTCGGTGCTCGAGCGTCGCTCTGAAATCGGATTGATGAAGGCGCTCGGCGCGAGTCGCCGTGCAGTCACCTCGTTTTTTGTTGCGGAGCAATTATTACTGGCGCTGGCCGGCGGCATTATGGGCTACGCGCTGGGAATCGTGCTGGCGCGCGCCCTGAGCATCGGAATTTTCGGTGTCGCGCCCGAACTTCGCTGGATTTTGCTTCCGATTGTGTTGGTCCTCGCGGCGGTCGTAGCGCTCCTGGGGAGTCTCCTGCCGCTTGGACGCGCCTCGCGCGTCGATCCCGCTCCCGTATTGCGGGGAGAGTGAGGACGTGGCCAGCCGCTCGATGTTCCTGCGAATCCTTTGGAAATTACTGGGCGCCAGCCGGGGCCGGCTCACCGTTGCCCTGATCGCGTTGACGAGCGGGGCCGCCATCTGCTCCGCGCTGCTGAATGTGAATCTGGACGCGGAACGCAAGCTGACGCAGGAATTTCGCACGCTGGGCGCAAATGTAGTCATCGCTCCACCGGCCGCGGGCAGCGAAGCATCTCTCGCAGACGCCGCCGTTCTGGACCGCATTGCCGAACTGCACATTCCCCAGATTGCGGCCATGGCGCCGTATCTTTACGTGGCGGCGAATTCCGGTTCGCAGCCTGTCATTCTTGCGGGCACCTGGTTTGACCAGCTGGCCAGGATGAATTCCTGGTGGAAGCTGGAGGGCGGCTTGGTGTCTTCGCGCGCTGATCACGAGCACTGCCTCGTGGGTTTCAACGCCGCGCGCCAATTGGGTCTTGCGCCAGGAAGCTTGGTGCAATTGCGTTCGGGCGATCGCACGATCTCGCTGACGGTTGCGGGAATCGTTACCACCGGCGCGGCGGAAGACAATCAAATCCTCACCAATCTCGACTCCGCGCAAACTCTCGCGGGACTTTCCGGCCGCGTGACCCTGGCGCAATTGAGTGTTTCGGGGACGTCCGCGGAAATCGAAAGCGTCACGCGCCAGCTCGCGAACGCATTGCCGGAGCTCGATGTGCGGCCGGTGCGCCAGATCGCCGCTGCCCAGGGTACGATTCTGGGGCGCATTCAGGGTTTGATTTTCTGGACCATCGCGCTGATTTTAATTCTCTCCATGCTCGGCGTGCTGGCCTCGATGGCGGCGCTGGCGATGGAACGCCGGAGCGATGTGGGGCTGATGAAAGCGCTTGGCGGAACGGTCCCGCGGATTATGCGTTTGTTTCTGGCCGAAGCCGGCGCGCTCGGCGCGCTGGGCGGAATATTCGGTTTCCTTTTTGGCGTGGTGCTGGCGCGTTGGATCGGACAGCGGATCTTCGGAGTGGTTATTTCCGCGCGCCTGGAAGTTTTGCCCATCACCATCGCGCTCACGATCGGTGTGGCACTCGCCGGTGCTTTTCCGCTGCGACTTCTTGGGCGCGTACGCCCGGCGGAAATTTTGCGAGGAGAATGATGGCGCCCGTCGTTCAGGTCGATCAACTCGGAAAGCAGTTCGGAGAAGTTCGCGCGCTCGATCGAGTGAGTTTCGACGTCGAGGCGGGCGAATGGATTGCCATCATGGGGCCTTCGGGGTCCGGCAAGACTACGCTGATCAAC
>Ga0157374_10003307_pt1 | contig 13543 bp, 7 predicted proteins | sample M25metaG_FD_115308 | JGI IMG/M metagenome (GOLD analysis project Ga0157374, IMG submission 115308) | Miscanthus rhizosphere microbial communities from Kellogg Biological Station, Michigan, USA - M2-5 metaG | ecosystem: Host-associated > Plants > Roots > Rhizosphere > Soil | place: USA: Michigan...
CCTTCAGCGGCACGCACTTCCTGCAACCGCGCACTGTGATCGCGCGAGTCGGATTTACGTTCTAAGACGCAGAAAGCCACAGAGCTTGTGCCTCGGGCGTCGCGGACTGGCGCTCCTCCACCCAAGTCTGTGCATTCTCGCAGGCTGCCCGGAAGGCGGCTATCAGGGCTTCCAGATCGGCTGCCGGCACGGACGGGGATGCGCTGCCGCAAACTTCTTCCATCTGTGCGAAGTGCCGCTGTAGCGCCGGATCGAGCAATCGGGTGGCGCCTCCGCGCAGCCAATGCGCCGAGCTTCTCGCGTCCTCCCAATTTGCGCTCTCGATGGCGCTCAGTAAATTCTCGAATACCGGAGGCGCGGTTTCGAGAAAAATTCCCATGAGGCTGCTCAAAAAATCAACTGGCGGCGGGGCTTCGTGCGGCGCATCCGCTTTAGCCCAGGCAAGGCACTTGGCGAGCAGTTCCTCACTCTGAAAAGGCTTCGACAGAAAATCGTCCATCCCGGCCTGCTCGGCGCGCTCTCTGTCCTCCTTAAACGCGCTAGCGGTCAGGGCGATGATGGGGACGCGATTCGAAGGGCTCGGAAGCTGCCGGATGTGTTTTGTGGCGACGTAGCCGTCCATCACTGGCATGCGGCAGTCCATTAGCACAAGATCGAAACGATCACGGCGAACGGCATCGACCGCATCTCTGCCGTTCTCCACTTCGTGAACGCGGAAGCCCGCCCGCTTCAAAGTAACGCCTGCGAGAATGCGGTTCGCCGGGTTGTCTTCAGCGACCAAGACATGCAAGTTGGGCGCCACGATCGAAGGACGATTCTTATGAACAGGCGTGGGCCGGCGATCTTCTTGGGCGATCGCGAATCGCGCCGTGAAATGAAACTGGCTGCCCTGGTGTACCTCGCTGCGGGCCCAGATTTCGCCGCCCATCAGATGGACGAGCCGATGACAGATGGCGAGGCCCAGTCCCGTGCCGCCGAATCGCCTCGTGGTCGAGCTGTCAGCCTGGGAAAACGCTTCGAAGATGAGCTCCAGCTTTTCCTTCGGGATGCCGATCCCAGTATCGCGAACCACGAAGTGCAGCAGAGCGAACGACGTATCGATCTCCTGGCACATCACCTCCAGCACCACTTCGCCTTTGCCGGTGAATTTGATTGCGTTGCCGATCAGATTGAGAATCACCTGGCGCAGCCGTGTCGGATCGGCATTCACCATCCGCGGCACATCCGGCGCCACGTTGAAGAGCAGCCGCAGGTCTTTCTGCTCCGCGCGAAGGGCCATCGATTTCACGATCGTCTGCAGTTCTTCACGCAGATCGAAATCGAGGTTATCGAGATCCAGCTTGCCCGCTTCCACCTTGGAAAAATCGAGAATGTCATTGATCAGGCTGAGAAGTGAACTCGTGGAATTTTCGACGATATTCAGGTATTCGCGCTGCTCCAGCCGGGATTCGGTCTCGAGCGCGAGTTTCGTCATACCGAGAATGCCATTCATCGGCGTCCGGATCTCGTGGCTCATGTTAGCGAGGAATTCGCTCTTCACGCGATTAGCGTGCTCGGCCGCTTCTTTGGCTTTTAGAAGTTCCTCTTCGGCGCGCTGGCGTTCGGCGATCTCTTTGCGCAGTTCAGTGGTTCGCTCGTTCACGCAGAGTTCGAGCATCTTCGCCCGGTTCTGCGTGTCTCGCACGTGCACCATGTGGAAGGCGATGATGATGGCCGCCACGCCAATGATGCACAGGCAATAGAACCAATAGGTTTGGTAGTAATGGGACTCCAGCTCAAAGGAGAAGGAGGCGTCGGGGAAACTCCAGTTGCCATCGCCATTGCTGGCGATGACCTCAAAGCGATAAAAGCCGGGCGGAATATTCGTGTAGTAAGCGATCGGCCGGCCGCCGGCGTCGATCCAATTTCTGTCGAAGCCATGCAGGCGATAGCGGAATACAACTCGGTGAGGCGAGCGGAAGTTGGGAGCGGCATAACGAAATTCAAGAGCGCCTTTTCCCGGCGGCGTGCTCGCCACGGACTTCGGATCCAGTTCGTGGCCGTCGACGAAAACCTGCTCGATCATGACGTTTTGCCGGGACTCACGAATCTCGAGCTTGGCCGGATCGACCACCACGGGGCCGCTCATCGTGGGAAACCACAGCCTTCCATCCCGGCCCTTCCAGCCGGCTGGCTGAAATCCGCCGTTACATTCGGTGGTGTTCATGCCATCGGCTTTGCCGTAAGAGATGGCTGGGATGCGTCCGCTCGGATCCTCGGCAAATTTGTTCAGAGCCTGTTTGGCGACCCGGAACACGCCTCGATTGCTGCTCATCCAAAGATTGCCGGCATTGTCTTCGAGAATGCGAAAGACGGCGTCGTCCGGCAAACCATTTCTGGTGGTAAATGCAGTGAACGTGCCGTCTTTTAAGCGGTTCAATCCGCCGCTATTCGTGCCTACCCAAAGCGTTCCATCCGCGTCCGGATGAATGTCGAGCACGAGGTCGTTCGAAAGGCCGCGGCGCGAATCGAAGACTTCGAAATGTTTGCCATCAAAACGGTTCAAGCCGCCGCCCGCAGTGCCGATCCACAGATTGTGCCGGCGATCCTCGGCGATCGCGCGGATCACGTTATTCGACAGCCCGTTTTCGGTCGTATAGGTTTTGAACTTGCCATCCTGCCATTTGCTGATGCCGGCTCGCGTGCCGATCCATACAGTCCCTTGAGCATCGGTAAAAATGGCCGTTACGATATCGCTCGGAAGTCCATCCTTCTTGGTATAGGTGCTGAGGACTCCGTCTTTGCGCCGGTTGAGGCCCTTGCGAGTTCCGATCCAGAGAGCACCCTCCCGATCCTCGCTGATCGAAAATATAAGGTTATCGGCGAGACCGTCCTTGGTGGTGAGTGAAGTAAATTGACCCTTGCGAAAGCAGTTCAGCCCTCCGCTGGTGCCAATCCATATGCTGCCTTCGTGATCTTCGAAGATCGGCAGTGTGACGGCGTTCAAGAGTCCATCTCCTAACCCGTAAGCCGTGAAGGCCGTTGCCTCGAACAAGCGCACCAAACCGCCGCCGCCGGTGCCGATCCAAAGATTTGCGGCGCGGTCTTTATAGATCGTCCACACATCGTTCGTCGGCAGGCCGTTCCTGCTTGTGTAAGAGGAAAATTTGGTGCCGGCCATTCTGGTCAGGCCGCCGCCATACGTGCTGATCCACAGGTTCCCTACGCTGTCTTGGCTGAGCGAAGTGATCGAATTGCTTGTAAGGCCGTCCCTGGTTGTGAAAGAGTGAAACGTTCCCTCTGCGAACCGACTCAAGCCGCCCCCATAGGTGCCCACCCAAAGGACACCCTGAGCCGTCATACGAAGCGCGCGTATATAAGGACTGGGCAAGCCGTCGCGGGTCCGGTAGTTCCGAAACGTCCGGCCGGAAAAGTGGCTGAGCCCGTCGTGTGTGCCGATCCAAATTGTGCTATCGAGATCTTGTGCGAGCGCAAATACCTGATTGTCGGCGAGGCCGTCTTTGGTGGTGTAGACGGAAAACCGACCATGATGCAGGCGGTTGAGTCCGCCGCCGTCCGTACCCGCCCACAAATCTCCGGTGTTGTCTTCGAGCAGCGAATGGATAGTATCGTTTGCCAGACCGTCTTTGGTCGTGAAGGTGTGAAATTTGCCCGCGTGGAGCCTAGTCAGGCCACCGCCGATCGTGCCGATCCAGAGATCGCCAGCCCTGTCCTCGAGCAATGCATCGACGACATTACTTTTTAATTCCGGCGTATTGCTCTTATCGAAGACCGTAAAGCGCAGGCCGTCGAAACGCACCAAGCCCAGTTCCGTACCGGCCCAGAGGTACCCGTCCCGGGACTGGACAATCGCGGGGACGGTATTTTGCGGAAGGCCGTCCTCGGTTCTCCAAACGTCCTGGTGGATTCCTGCGATAGATTTTGGGGGATTAGGGCCTGCGTCGGCGCTCCCTGCAGCGAGAGCAACAGTCACCCAGCACAACAGAGGGACAACTATTGCCTTGCGTATGCATGGCACTTAATCTGTTATACCCTGAATTATTTTCCCGATGTAGAAAAAGTCTCAGTATTTTTTACCGAAAATAACATATAATCTAAAAAAGCAACGATACTCGTCATTATCTTAAGATCCTAGGGTCAGCGGCCGTCGGGCTCCACTGTCCTCAATCGCGCTACTCGGCGCGGAAAAACAAACATATCCGCAAATAAGAACGGTTTAAAGGGTGCGCCCATGCCTAGCGGGTTGGGCGGCTGCACCCCGTTCCGGATTGTCCTAAAAATTTGACAAATGAGATATCTATTACTAACCCTTACGCTTGTTAGTTTTGAGGCCACGGCGATGGCCCAGAGCGCACACGTTTCGCGCGACCTGTTGAAAGCACAATCGGCAAATTCCACTATGGACGTGATCGTCCAGTACAAGCATCGCCCGACCCGCGCCGAGCATCAGCGTGTAGCCAACTTCGGGGGGCGGTTCAAGAAGCAATTGGGCTCTATTAACGCTGGATCATATTCTGTGCCCGCCAGTAGCCTGGACGCGTTGGCGGCCGATCCGGACGTTGCGTCTATCGTGCCCGATCGGAAGGTGCACATGCTGCTCGACAATACCGCGGCGGCCGTGAATGCAGCAGCCGCTTGGAATTCCGGCTTGGATGGCTCGGGAATCGGTGTGGCGGTGATCGATAGCGGAATCTCCGAGCATGGCGACCTGCAGGGCGCCAATGGCAGCCGGATCGTATTTCGGGACAACTTTGTAGGCACCGACGCGGCCGACTATTTCGGGCATGGCGAGCACGTGGCCGGCATCATCGCGGGGAATGGCGGCGATTCGAAGTGTCTGATTTGCAGCCGCAATTTTGTTGGCATCGCTCCAAACGTAAATCTGGTGGATCTGCGGGTCCTGGACGAAAACGGCGAGGGGACCGACAGCTCTGTTATCGCAGCCATTGACGAAGCCATCCAACTCCGGGATCAATACAACATCCGAGTAATCAATCTTTCTGTAGGCCGGCCAGTCTTTGAAAGCTACACGACCGATCCGCTTTGCCAGGCCGTGGAAGCGGCCTGGCGTGCCGGAATTGTTGTGGTAGTCGCGGCGGGAAACGACGGCCGGCTTAATGTGGCGAATAATAACGGATACGGGACCATCTCGTCTCCGGGCAACGACCCCTATGTCATCACAGTGGGCGCGATGAAATCGATGGGGACCCCGGATCGGGCGGACGATCTGATCGCCAGCTATAGTTCCAAAGGACCCACGCAAATCGATCACATTATTAAGCCCGACATCGTTGCGCCGGGAAACCAGGTCGTATCGCTACGGTCGCCGGATGGCATCTTGCCAACGCTCTTCCCGCAAAATGGCGTTCCGGTGAACTATTACGAATGGACACAAAAGGCCCAATTATCGTCTTCGTATTTTCTTCTTAGTGGGACCAGTATGGCCACGCCGGTGGTTAGCGGCGCCGCCGCCCTGCTTTTGCAAGCTCATCCCGAGCTTACACCCGACCAAGTGAAGGCCCGGCTCATGCGGACGGCCAACAAGCAGCTTCCCACCGTCAGTACGGCGACCGATCCGCTCACCGGGCAAAGCTTTACCAGCGAATACGACGTTTTCACCGTGGGCGCCGGATACCTGGATATTCAGGCGGCGCTCGCCGACAACACGTGGTTCTGGGGAAAGGCCCACTCGCCGCGGGCGGTGCGGACCGACCCCAATTCCGGTTTGCACGGAGGCGCGTCTATCGTCTGCGATTCTGGTTCCATCTGCGGACACGGCTGGTATTCGAATTGGAGCTTGCAGTCCATTTGGGGCAATCAGTCTGTCTGGGGCGATCAGTCTGTCTGGGGAGACCAGTCCGTCTGGGGCGATCAGTCTGTCTGGGGAGACCAGTCTGTCTGGGGAGACCAGTCCGTCTGGGGAGACCAGTCCGTCTGGGGAGACCAGTCCGTTTGGGGTGATCAATCGCTGATAGGCGGCGCTACCAGCATCGCGATTAACGGGGAACAGTAGGAGTCTTTGAGCGGATGCGGGTGCGGCTAAGCCGTAATCCCACGGAACGGGGGCTAGATTCCTAATGGCCCCCACCGCCGGCCTTAGCTCACTACGATGGCTCATGGACTCAACTGGAGCCATCAAAGAGATTCCAACGCTAGCCGCTATGCGCAACAAAGGCTCGCTGTTAGAACACCTTTCGGCGGAACAACGCGAAAAGCACGAGAAAGGCGCCGGCTAAAAAGATCGTGGCGGGTTCAGGCACTGCGGCAAGTTGTCCGGGGATTTCGCCACCAGTGAATGCAGTCGTACGAATATTCGCGTAGGCTTGCCCGGCATCCAACCCCGCCAGCAAAGCGGATTCCGCACGGGCGGCCGTGCCGCCGTGTGCCGTCAGGAATGCCGCCGAGTAGGACGACAAGTTTGGCAGGTCGAAACTGCCGGTGTATGAACCGGCCGTCACGCCGGTGGGGAAGCCTGTGAAGGGTACAAGATTGGCCTTGACAAGCAAATGCATGGGATCCCCCTTGAGTGCGTACCATAGACGCACGCTGAAATTAAACATTTCGTATACTAAGGAACCTGTGCGATCCGCTTAGTTCCAGGAGCGATGTCGATTGTCGCGCACGACACGTTCTTGATATCTTCTGTGGCCGCGACGATCTTGCCGTCTACTAGCAGTGCCCGGTGCGAACCTGGAAAACAGGCGCGCCACAGAATCGACGGGCCGCTATGATTTGTGACCGTCGTCTGGGTGACGCCGTCATGCCGGATATTCACCTCATTCGCCCGCACTGGTACGTGATCCAGTTCCACCCATTTCGTAGCCGCAGTCAGCCTTGGTAGCGTCCGAACGGCCGGCTCGGGATCGAGTCCCATCATGCCGGTAGCGATAGCGCCAATGACTGCGTACGACACTTCGGGATATTCCCGGCGATTCTTACCCTCGCGCGTTAAATCCAAAATCTGATCGTAGGCGGCTTCAACTTTCCCCTGGCGATACAGAATCTCCGGAAAATGCGATTGCAGTTCGATACCGATTGGCTTTCTCTCGCCGATTGTCTTCAGCAAGCCATTCAAAACAGACGTCGATTTGTCGCCATCTTCCGCGGCGCGATAGTAAAGGAGAGCCAGGTTAAGCCCGTGGCCGGCGAGGCGATGATCCAGATTGACGCGCGTGTAATAGGCGTTTGTGCTCTTGTCCCACCACGCGCCATTCACTAATGACTTGACCTCGCGAGCACGCTCAAAAAATTCTTCCGATTCTTTTCGCTCGCCTTTCAACTGTTCGAATCGGGTATAGGCCAGGTAGCCGGCATACTGGGCGGCAAGCTGATCGATCGCGACCACGAAATTCGGATCGCTTTCGTCGTAGCTTGGAATTCCGCGGCTTTTCTCAAAACTATTCCCAGCGCCCGGAATTACGCGGAAATTCATGATGCGCGGCCGGGTCATAATACCGCCAACGCCCAGGTCCCAGCGCCCCACATATTCGTGGACGCTCCGCCGGTAAAAGTTCACAAATACCGGATCGTTGAGATAAGTTGTATCGCCGCTCCAAACATACATGCGGTAGCAGGCATCCAACAGATCGAAGTTTGCAGGAAGGTTGTACCAGAAATGCGCGTCGTCGAGATAATCGACGGGCGCAGGACGATTTTCGCGATTGATTTCCCAATAGCTGCACCAATCTTTCGATTCGGAAATATTTTGCGCAAATTTACGCAGCATATTGAGCGTGCTGCCGGCGAGACCGAGCATGTGCGCGCCTAAAGACTGATGTGCGGTATCGCGCATGCAAAACGCCTGCCGGCCGGGTAGCGCCGCTTCGTACCAATCGCCCACTGGATCGCCGTGGAAGGAATATGCCAGGGCTTGATCGCGCGCCCATTCAAACGCGGCGGCAAGACGCGGATCGGAAGTTTTGAGCGTGATTCCAGTGGCGCCCGCGGAAAATGAGGGCAACACTAGGACGAGGCAGGCAAGAATGCCTGCCCCGCTAGACACAGATTTCAAAACGAGAATTTTGCTCCGATCTGAATCAGCCGTGGCGGAAGCCGATCGGAACCAATGATACCGAAGCTGGAAGTCCCCTGGGTCGTACCCGGGTTGGAGAAGTGCGCGGCATTGAACAGATTGAAGAAATTGGCCTCAATGCGAAGCGTCGGCCTTTCGCCAAACCGGGTATCTTTTGCGACCGAAAAATCCCAGTTGTTGATGCCCGGCCCGCGGGCGTGACCCACGCCGGAATTGCCAAACGTGTAGGGCGCGGGAGCCGAAAAGCATCCGGTGTCGAACCACTGGTCAACCCGCTTGGGCATCGGAACACTGGAACACGTGATATTTGCCGAGTTGCTCCCGGAATTGTTGTTGAGCTGATTGGTAGCGACGGTTACCCAGAGTGGCTGTCCTCCCTGGAACGTCGTGATTCCGTTAATCGACCAGCCGCCCAGCTTGCTGCCTTTGCCAAAGGGTAATTCGTAGTTGTAACTGAACACAAAATTCTGCGGAACGTCCACTAGCTTGAACCCCTGGCTCAAAGAATAGTTCAACTTGTCATCCCAGGGATACAGAATGGTAGTCGTGTTGTCCATGGTCTTCGACCAGGTGTACGAAGCCAGGAAGGACAGTCCGCTGGTAAAACGCTTCTCCGCCTTAACTTGGAGAGCGTTGTAGCGCGACATGCCGTCGCCGTTTCGTTGATCGACTGTTGGAATATTCGGCGCTACTGAATAGAAGGGTAAGCGTGGCGTGAAGTTGCCTGGACCCGGTAAGCTTTGATTCAATTGCAGGTCGCGATATAAGTGAACCCCGTGTGTTCCGACATAGGCGGCCGAGATCATCATATTACGTGGTAACTGACGCTCGATGCTGAAGTTCCAAACCTGGGCCTCATCCTGCTGGAACCCCTGCGACACGTAGAAGACACCGAATCCGGGCGGCGGCGTGAGCGTTCCTCCCGGTGTGTATGGCACGTTCAGCGGGGCCGTCAAGCCGTTCCCGCTGAGACTCCAAAACGGCGTGAATTGAGTCGGCGAGTTAAAGCGCCCCAGCGTGAAAAATGGATAATTCCGTTCGAGGGTGCCGCCCGTCGCGCCAAAATTATCGGGAAAGTAGCTGATGCCGAAGGCGGCGCGAACGGCAGTTTTGCCGTTGTCTGGCGAGTACGCCAAACCCACTCTGGGTCCAAAATTGCCATAGTTATTGTCCACGTTTGGACCGCGATTGTTTGAGGATGCTATATCGATAAGCCCAGTCGTCGGATCGAAATTGGACTGCCGGTTGTATTTTTCGACCGGACGCGTGAATAGATCCCAGCGAACTCCGAGATTGAGCGTCAACGACTTGGTGATGCGGTAATCGTCCTGCACGTAGAAGCCTGCGAAGGTCATGCGAAGAGCCGGAACAGTGTTGACGAAATCGCGCCAGACTTGATTGGGATTTCCCAGCAGGAAACTGGCGTAGGCGTTCCCCGTTCCAGATGCCCCCGCATTACTGGTGTAATTGGCGTCAAACCGGAAAATTCCGCGTGGATCGTCCTGTGAGTTGGTGAGCGAAGATTGAATTTGTTGAATGTTTCCGCCGAACTTTAAAGTGTGTTTGCCTTTTATCCAGGTGAGTCCGTCGGTGTAGTCGAAGATATTGGCAACGCGCTTGGCATTGGTCCAGCCCGGATCGCCTGTCAAACTGCTGTTGCCGTTTACGGTGAATCCGGAAATTTCAAACCGTGCGATACCAGACGTGTACGGCAGGCCGGGAATGTTGCCGTTGATAATTCCCAACGCGTTGTTCTCGTTTATGCCATAAGAATTGGCGGTATCCACCACGTTGAAGCGATTGAATCCAATGCGCAGGTCATTCACGATGGTGGGAGAGATGGCGCGGTCCCATCCTAAAACAGCATTTTGGTTGAACGCGTCCGAGTTCGGGCCGCCGTACATGAACATGTTCGCTGGGGAGGGATTGTTATACGTCTTCTGGGCGATCGATTCACGCCCGAATATGTGGTCGCGCGTAGTCGCCTGAAAGTCGATCTTGATATCTCCCTGCGGCGCCCGGATCGTATTAACGGTGTTGTCTATGTAATTGTTGGCGAGCCCTGGCTGGTTCGGAAGAGGAAAGAGATTCTCGACGTTCACAGCTATTGGGTCCATGCGGCTGGCCGGAATGGTCCGTCCAACGAAGAGTTGACCGTTTGCCGGGTCGTAAATCTGTCCCTGAGTTCCCTCTGTAAGGATGCCCTGGCGCTGCAAGGCGGTCGGCAAAGTGACCGTGTTCGTTTGTCCCTGATTCGCAATCAGGTGCTGGTACGCGGCGAAGAAAAAGAGCCGATCCTTGATGAGCGGTCCGCCGAATGTGCCGCCGAATTGATTGGACTTATAAGGCGCCCGAGCTTGGGCAAAGAAATCACGCGCGTTTAGGTCGTCGTTCCGCAGAAAATCAAAGGCCTCTCCATGGAAGCTGTTTGTGCCGGATTTGATCGTCAAATTGACGATTGCCCCGCCGAACGAACCATATTCCGCGTTCGGATTGCTGGTTTCCACCTTGAAGGAGTCGATGGAATCGAGTGGCGGAGTGATGCTGATGAATGCGTTCAATGGTTCGGTGTTGTGAACGCCATCCACCATATAGTAGTTGCCGGACCACGGCAGCCCATTCACGACCGCTTGCGTGGGAGTAAGCGCGCCGGCGGCTGACGGGTTTTCTGCAAAATCGCTCCAGCCCGCCTGAATGGTTCCCGGGACGATTGTTACCAGTTGTTCAAACAGGCGACCGTTCAGTGGCAACGCCTGTATTTGTCGCGACTCGATTACGTGACCAAGGTCGGAGGTCGTACTTTGTACTAGCGGGAGCTCAGCTGTGACGTTGATTTCCTGTGTCGTCTGCCCGGGAGAAAGGCTGAAATCCACGCGCGTGGTCTGCTGGATTTGGACATTCACATCCGAGTTGACGGACGTGGAAAACCCCGTTATCTGAGCCGAAACTTTGTATCGGCCTGGCGGGAGTGTTGGAATGGTGTAGTCGCCGCCAGAGCCGCTCACGGTAGACTGGGCGACATTTGTCTCCATATTGGTCGCTGTGACATGTGCGGCGGCAATTACTGCGCCGGTAGCGTCGTGGACTGTGCCAATTAGAGTTCCGGTTATGGCCTGTCCTCGCAGCCCTGCTGTGATGAGTGAGAGGAAGGCGCCTGCTATCAGGAGAATTCGAAATTCTCGTTGCAAGTGTGTAGACATGTTCCTGCTTATGCCCCTTTGCGGGTTTTTAGACGGATCTCCCCATTGAGCGGGAAGCTAGGGAAACTACGGGAATTCTGGGCTACGGAAGGGAAGCGAGAGCCTTTACATGGGCCTCGCTTGCTCGCGCCAGACCGTCAAGACTATAGCCCCCTTCGAGCACCGACACGAGCCGTCCATCGCAATGCTTGTCGGCCAATTCGAGCATCAGCAAGGTGAGCTGACGGAAATCGTCGTCAGTAAGCAGAAACTGGCCAAGCGGATCGCCGATGCGCGAATCGAACCCGGCCGACAGTAAGATCAGGTCGGGATGAAATGCCGCGGCGGCCGGTATAAGGAGTTCATGAAAGGCTCCCATTATGTCGGCTTCGCCGGAGCCTGCGGGTAGAGGGCAATTAATGGTCGCGCCCGTGCCAGCACCGGCACCGGTCTCGCCACGCGCGCCGGTACCCGGATACCAGGGCGATTGGTGCGTGCTGAAAAAGAGCACTGAGTCATCCGGATAAAAAATGTCCTGCGTGCCGTTACCGTGATGGACGTCCCAAGCGGCAATCAAAACACGTTCTGCGTGGTGGGCGCGTTGCGCAGGCCGGGCGGCCACCGCGACAGTATTAAACAGGCAGAAACCCATGCCGCGAGCCGCGCTCGCATGGTGGCCCGGCGGGCGAACAGCGCAGAAAGCATTGCGCACCTGCCCTGCGAAAACCGCATCGACAGCGGAGACAGCGCAGCCCGCTGCGATCCGGGCGCAGACAGCGCTCTGCGGTCCAATATCGGTATCGCCCGTGCTGCGCTGGCTGCGGTGCCCGACCTCCCGCTCGACTAGCTGTATGTAGTTCCACGTGTGGGCAAGCGCCAGATCGTCATCCGTCGCTGTCCGAGTCGCCAGTTGTGTGAGCGCCGGCAGACGGCTCATCGCTGCCGCCAAACGCGCTGGCTGTTCCGGATGGCCCGGGCCGGGATCGTGTTGTTTTAATGTGGCATCAAAGGCGATGCCGGTGCCTGGCATGGCGCGATTAGTGGGCGGCCCGAATGGAAACCAGTTGCTCGGCCGGCACTGGCTCGATCATGCGTGTCTGCTCGCCGCGGAAGAAATCGAAATACGAAATCTGATGCACGCACGAGATGGTGCATAGCGGAGCGCAGGATTTTTGCGTGATGTATTCACGGCGAATATCTTCAACCGTATATTCTTCGAGAGGCTTGGCCGGAAAGCCGCGCTGTTGTGAGCAGTAGTGCACCAGCCCGTCTTCGCAGATATATAGGTAGCGCGCCCCGGCGCGGCAACGCCAGCTGCTCGGCTCGCCCTTGGCGATCGCTTCCTGAAAGTAGTTGATCTGCGAAAAATGCTTCTTCTCGAACTTCTTCATCTCAAGAAACACTTCGCGCTCACGATTCGCTAGCGGCCGCAGTTGACCGTCGCCGTCGTGAATAATACCGACCGTGGAGGTAAATCCAAGCTCCATGGCGCGTTTGCCGACCACGAGCGCATCCTCAGGATTGCGAATACCGCCTCCCAGGACCGAGTTGATGTTCACGTGAAAATGCGCGTGCTCTGCCAGGATTTGCAGCTTCTTGTCGAGGACCTTCAGGCTCTTCTTCGATACGTCGTCCGGCATGACGTTGTCGATGCTGATCTGCAGATAATCAAGTCCGGCATCGTTCAACCGCCGGACACGGTCCGCAGTCAGCAAGTAGCCATTGGTGATCATGCCGGCAAGCGTCGCATGGCTCCGGATTCCCCGAATGATTTCGTCGAGGTCGGGATGCAGTAGCGGCTCGCCTCCGCTTAGGGTAATCACCCCGGTTTTGAGATTCCCGAGGAGTTGGAGTCGGCGCAAAATCACATCCAGCGGCACAGGCTTCGAAAAGTCGTCGTACTCATTACAGTACTTGCAGGAGAGGTTGCAACGCCTGATCGGGATAATGTGCGCCATGATCGGATGATCCGTATCCAAAGCGCCTTTTGTCAGCAGCTTAGCTTCCCGCAGGCGACGTGAGATGGTGCGAAGCCTGCGCGCTCTATTCTGATTCCGTTCCGGCATTCACTTAGAAGACATTCTTATTTAATCATAGGGTCTGCCGAGGTCAGTTGAGGATCGACTAGTCGAAATCTACGAGTGAATTTGAATAACCGGCGCAGGGCAAGCGACAGGCCGGTCCAGACCAGCAAAACACCGCCCATCGACGCGAGCGCCGCGATAATTTGGCCGGCGAGTCCGGCCGCTTCGCCCGTATGAATGAAGCGATTCCACATCCGTGGCGTAGCAGCCTCTCGCGAGAGAACGGCGCCGCTAGAGCGATCGATCAG
>Ga0157374_10003309_pt1 | contig 13538 bp, 10 predicted proteins | sample M25metaG_FD_115308 | JGI IMG/M metagenome (GOLD analysis project Ga0157374, IMG submission 115308) | Miscanthus rhizosphere microbial communities from Kellogg Biological Station, Michigan, USA - M2-5 metaG | ecosystem: Host-associated > Plants > Roots > Rhizosphere > Soil | place: USA: Michigan...
AGGCATCGTGCGATCATGCGCCGTATACTTGCCCTTTCCCTGACCCTGCTCGTGGCCGCCTGCGCGACCCGTCCGGAGCAGCCCGCAACGCAGCAGCCCGTGCCGGTTCAGCCACAGGCGCAGGAACAGGGCAGCCTTGTCGGCCTGACCGCGCAGGAACTCGTCGGCCGATATGGCTCGCCCGCGCTTCAGATCCGCGAGGGCAACAGCCTGAAGCTGCAGTTCCGTGGCCGCCGCTGCATCATGGATGCCTATCTCTATCCATCAGGCGGTTCCGGCACGCTGAAGGTCACGCATGTCGACACCCGCCTGCCGACCGGCGGCGACATCGATCAGGCTGCCTGCATTTTCTCGCTTCGAACGCCCAACTGACCCAAAGCCCATTGGGCGGCTTCGACCAGCACCGGGTCGGCATCGACCAGATGCGGGCGAATTGCGTCCGCCATTCCGGGGTCGCGGCTATTCCCCGCCGCAATCAAACAGTTGCGTATCATCCGGTTCCTTCCGATCCGCTTGATCGGTGATCCGGCGAACATTTCCCGGAAAGCCGCATCGTCGAGCTTGAGAAGGTCGGCGAGGCGCGGGGCTGCAAGCTCCGCGCGGGGAAGAAAGGCTCGATTGGCTGCAGCGGCGTCGGCGAAGCGATTCCACGGGCAAACGGCCAGGCAGTCGTCGCATCCGTAGATTCGATTGCCCATGCCGGCCCGCAGCTCCGCGGGGATCGGGCCGTCATGTTCGATCGTCAGGTAGGAAATGCAGCGGCGGGCGTCGATCCTGTGCGGTCCGATGAACGCATTCGTCGGGCATGCCTCGAGGCAACGCGTGCAGCTTCCGCAATGCTGGCCCTCGTTCCCCGGTGAATCCGGCGTCAGGTCCAGGCTGGTCAGAATGATCCCGAGGAACAGCCAGCTGCCATGCTCCCGGCTGACGAGGTTCGTATGCTTGCCCTGCCAGCCGATGCCTGCCGCCTGTGCGATCGGCTTTTCCATGACCGGAGCCGTGTCGACGAAGACCTTCAGTTCCGAGGGCACCTGTTCGATGATGAATCTGGCGAGGGCTTTCAGCGCCTTCTTGACCGTCTTGTGATAGTCGCCGCCCTGGGCGTAGACCGAAATGCGGCCGAGCTCCGGGTGTTCAGCCAACGCCATCGGATCCGATGCCGGCGCATAATTCATTCCCAGCGCGATCGCTGATTTGGCTTCGGGCCATAGTGCCAGCGGAGAGACGCGATGATGGGCGCGGGCCTCCATCCAGCCCATCGTCCCGTGATGCCCGGCTTCCAGCCAGCGTCGGAGGTCGAGACCAGCGGATTCGGTCACGTCGGCGCGCGTAAAGCCGCAGGTCGAAAAGCCGATCCGCTTCGCCTCCGATCTTATTGCTTCTTCAAGGGTTGGGACCTTATTCACTCGGGGCCTGTACACCGCGGGTCCGGATTTTCGTAGGAATTTCAGTGCTTCGACAGGCCCAGCCCGAACGGATCGACGAACGCTTCGCCGTGCAGGCCATCGATCTCGTCAAGGATTTCGGCGAAACGCGGGCGGTCGACGGGGTGAGCCTCGAGGTCCCAACCGGCTCGATATACGGCCGTCTCGGTCCAAACGGCGCCGGCAAGACGACGACGTTGCGGATGCTGCTTGGGATTATCGACCCCTCGGATGGCACGCGTCTTGTACTCGGACGAAACCGGCCGCTCGATGCTGCGCCGGAGATCGGCTACCTGCCCGAGGAGCGCGGCCTTTACCCGGCAATGCATGCTCGTGAAGCCATCGCCTTCATGGGCGCTCTTCGCGGCCTGCCGCTGCCTGAGGGCCGCCGCCGCGCCGACGCCTTGCTCGCTGAGCATGGCCTGGCCGACTGGGCGAAAAAGCCGATCCGGACCTTGTCCAAGGGCATGGCGCAGACCATCCAGCTGCTTGGAACGATCATTCACAAGCCGAGGCTGATCGTCCTTGACGAGCCGTTCAGCGGGCTCGACGCCATCAACCAGGCGCGCCTCGAGGAACTGATCCGTCGGGAGGCCAGGGCCGGCGCGACGATCATCTTCTCAACGCATGTGATCGCCCATGCCGAGCGCCTCTGCGAGCGCGTCGCAATCATTGCCAAAGGTAAGGTCGCCTTCGACGGAGGGGTCGACGAGGCGCGTGCACGCTTGAGGCCCGTTGTCCGACTGCACACGCGCGCCAGCGACGGGCCGTGGCGCTCCGCCATACCTTCCAATGCTCGCAAGGAAGGCGGCGAGTGGGTCTTCGAGTTGCCGCCGGGCGGTCCGGAGCCGCTGTTGAAGGCACTCATCGACGGGGGCGCAGGAATCGAGACGTTGGCGATCGAGCGGCCGGGTCTGCATGAAGCCTTCGTCTCCATTGCCGGCGACGCAACCGCCGCCGAAATGGGCCGGGAGAAGCCCGAATGATGCGCTTCATCCGCTCGGCTCTCGTCATTGCCCGCCGCGACTTTTCCGCGACTGTCTTGTCGAAGGCGTTCATTTTCTTCCTCCTAGCGCCCCTGTTCCCGCTGCTAATGGGCGGCGTGTTCGGAGGGATCGGCGCGCGAGTCGCGACGCAGACCGAGCGGCCTGTCGTGGCCGTCATCGCAACGCAGGCCGACATGAATCGCCTGGCCGCTGCACGCGACAGGATGGCGCAAGCAATTGGCGATGAAGCCTTGGTAAGGATTGTCGGTTTTCCTCCGGAACCGGATCTCGCCGCGCAGCAGAAGCACTTGCTGGCATCTCGGCAGCCGCCGGTTCGGGCAGTGCTGAGCGGCGGTCTATCCCATCCTCATTTGACCGGTGCGCTGGGCGGCGATCCGGCCACCATAGCTCAGCTTAAGCTGCTGATTGCGAATGCGCGCTCAACCGAACTTGCGCTGCCGCCGGATGTTGAGGTTACCAATGTGCCGCTTTCGTCAGGCTCGATGATCAGGGACCGAGCGGTTACCGCGCAGATCGGCGAAATGCTCCTCTTCTTCCTGACCATTCTCCTGTCGGGCATGCTCCTTTCGCAACTGATCGAGGAGAAATCGAACAAGATCATCGAGGTGATCGCCGCGGCGGTGCCCATCGACGCCATGTTCGTCGGCAAATTGTTCGCCATGCTGGCAGCTTCCGTTCTGGGAATCATCGTGTGGATCAGCGCCGGCGCGGTCATCATCCAGTTCATGAAGCACGGCGGAGTCGCGACCTTGCCGCCTCCGGCAGTCGGCTGGTCTGGCTTCCTGATCCTCTCGATCGTCTATTTCGCGATGAACTATCTCCTGCTCGGCTCTGTCTTCCTGACCATCGGCGCTCAGGCTTCGACGGTTCGTGAAGTTCAGACCCTGTCGATGCCGGTCACCTTCGCGCAGGTGCTGATCTTCGGCTTTGCCGCGGCGGCGATCGGTAATCCCGATTCGACGGAGGGACTGGCGGCTGCGATCTTCCCATTGTCCTCGCCGATGGCGATGCTTGCCCGTGCTGCCGAGCGGCCCGAATGGTGGCCGCATCTCGCCGCAATCCTGTGGCAGACGATTTGGGTCGCGCTGATCCTTCGAATCGGCGCCCAGCTGTTTCGCAAGACCGTGCTGAAATCGGGCCCACGGGTGCCCTGGTGGCGGTTCGGTCGAGCCTAGGCGATCGCTTCCCGCGCCATCTCCGTGAGCTTTGCCATCAGCGCGCGATGCGGGAATGGACCATGGCTGATTCTCGCCACGCCGGCATCGGCCCAGATTTTCTTGTCCGGAGCACCGGGGAAGGCAATCACGTTCAACGGTAGCGGCACTTCTCGGACCACGCGTTCGATCTGCTTTGGGTCAGCGAGGCGGGGAACGAAGAAGCCGCTGGCCCCGGCATCGGCAAAGGCCTTTCCACGCTCGATCACCTGATCGACCAGCGCATCGTCAAAGGTCTGCGTTTTTAGGAACAGGTCGGTCCTGGCATTGATGAAGAAGGAATCGCCCACCGTCCTTCGGATCGCGGCAATGCGCTCTACCTGCAACTCCAGCGGCTGAACGCCCTCGCCGCCGATTACCTGGTCTTCAAAATTGCAGCCCACCGCTCCGGTTGCTGCGAGCTTCGCGACGTTCGCACCACCCTCATCGGGATCGGTTGAATAGGCGCTTTCAAAGTCCACCGTCAGCGGCAGCTCGACGGCATCCGCGATCCGCTTCGCATTGTCGAAGGCGAAATCCATCGGGACCTTCTGGCCGTCGGGAAACCCGTTTGCATCGGCAACGGGATGACTGCCGGTGGCGAGCGCTTTCGCACCTGCGGCAACGACCGCCAGAGCGCTTCCAACGTCCCAAATATTGTAAAGGATCACGGGATCGCCGGGCACGTGCAGCGCGGCGAAAGTCTCGAATTTGGTCGCCATGCCGGCGCCCCTACCTCCAATCTACGGCCGTGCGCAAATCGGCCGTCGCCATCCCGCCCGCTGTCATAAAAGTGCAATGAAACCGTCACAGTCCATACGCCGAACCGAGGCTAGAGCCGGACCCGGGGCCACTGGAATTCTACCTGGAGTATTGCCTGTGAACAGGACGATTGTTGCGCTGCCGATTGCGGCGCTCCTTTCCGCTTGCGGATCGAACGGCGGGGGTTCCGCAGGCTCGGCCAACGACATCAGAATCGTCGGCTCATCGACGGTTTATCCGTTCACAAAGGCAGTCGCCGAAGAGTTCATGCGCGCCAATCCCGGATTGAACGTGACGGTGGAGTCGACCGGCACCGGCGGCGGGATGAAATTGTTTTGCGCGGGTGTCGGAAGCCAATTTCCCGATATCGAGGACGCCTCGCGGCAGATCAAGAAGAGCGAGTATGATACCTGCGTCAAGAATGGCGCGAAATCGATCGTCGAGGTCGCGGTCGGAATCGACGGCTTGACCATCATCGAATCGACAAAGGGTCCAGGGATGAACCTCACCCAGGCCGACATCTACAAGGCGCTTGCGGAAAATCCCTTCGGCAAGGGGCCCAACAAGGCGCAGACCTGGCAAGATGTGAACCCCTCGCTTCCGCCAGTGAAGATCCGAGTTCTTGGGCCCCCTCCGACATCCGGCACGCGCGATAGCCTCGCCGATCTCAATCTGACCAAGGGTTGCGATACCGATCCGGCGATGAAGGCGCTCGCCAAGAGCAACGAGGACCAGCACAAGCAGATCTGTACCAAGATCCGCGAGGACGGCGCTTACGTCGAGGCGGGCGAGAACGACAACCTGCTCGTTCAGAAGGTATCCAGCGACCCGGGCACGCTCGGAGTTCTCGGCTATTCCTACCTTGAGCAGAATGCCGACAAGGTTCGTCCGGTGAAGATCGCCGGCGTGGCGCCGACCGAAGCGACCATCGCCGACCTCAGCTATCCGGGTGCTCGCAAGCTCTACATTTACGTCAAGGGCGAGCACATGGCCGCAAAGCCGAAGATTCGCGACTTCGTGGTTCAATATTCGAAGATGTGGAGCACAGGCGGTCCGCTCGAACGTCGTGGCCTGGTTCCGTTCGGCGGCGCCGACGCGGGTACGGCGACCACGCAGGCGACCGAACTGAAGCCGCTCGATCCGAGCGGCCTCAAGTAAGAGGATTTGGCGGGCGTGATGAGCCTCAGCCTCGCGCTCGTCGCGGTCCTGGCGGTCGCTTTAGCGGCCGGCTGGCTCGGTTTTTCCCGCGCCCGCCGGCTCCGCGCCGCAACGCGCCTGCACTCCTTGCCCGTCTATCACGGCGCTTATGCAGGCCTGTGGGCCGCCATTCCTGCCTTGCTTCTTCTCGCGGCCTGGGCGCCGATGCAATCGAGGCTGGTCGAGCAATCCGTCCTGTCGAGTCCGGAAGGAAGGGCACTTCCCGCTTTCGACATGCAGCGACAGGCGATCCTCGCGGAGGGTCGTGCAATCGCCCATGGCGAGCGGGACCAAGGCTTCAACTCGCAGTCAGCTGCGATTGCTCCGCGCATCCGCAGCGCGGAACAGAAATATGCGATGCTCGGCGGCTTGGTCGCCATCATTGCCGCCATTGCGGCAGGCGCTTTGGCATTCCGGCGAAGCTCTCCCGAATTCCGGGCGCGCACCGGCGTCGAGCGCTGGGTGATGATCATGCTCTTCGCAGCATCGCTGATCGCCATCCTGACCACGCTCGGAATCCTGCTTTCGCTCATGTTCGAAAGCCTCCGCTTCTTCAGGCTCTATCCGGTGACGTCCTTCCTGTTCGGGATGGAATGGAGCCCGCAGACGGCGCTTCGGGCTGATCAGGCGGGATCGTCCGGTGCCTTCGGTTCGATTCCCTTGATGTGGGGTACTTTTTTCATCGGCGCGATAATCGCGATGATCGTTGCGGTGCCCCTGGGCCTCATGAGCGCCATTTATCTAACCCAATATGCGGCGCCTTCGGTCCGCTCGGCGCTGAAGCCGATCCTCGAAATTCTCGCGGGCGTTCCGACTGTCGTTTACGGCTATTTCGCAGCGCTCACCGTCGCGCCCGTGGTTCGCGATTTCGGCCTTTCGATCGGAATTTCCTCGGCCAGCAGCGAAAGCGCGCTCGCAGCCGGCCTCGTGATGGGGATCATGATCATTCCGTTCATCAGCTCGATGGCTGACGATTCCATCGCGGCCGTGCCGCAGGCGATGCGCGACGGCAGCCTCGCAATGGGCGCCACAACGTCCGAGACGATCCGCAAGGTACTCCTTCCAGCAGCCCTTCCAGGAGTCATGGGCGGCATTCTGCTGGCAGTTAGCCGGGCAATCGGCGAGACGATGATCGTCGTCATGGCCGCCGGCCTGTCGGCCAATCTGACTCTCAATCCTTTTGCCAGCGTCACGACCGTCACGACGCAAATCGTTCAGCTGCTCACGGGCGACCAGGAATTCGACAGCGCAAAGACCCTCGCGGCCTTTGCCTTGGGTCTGGCCCTGTTCCTGATCACGCTACTCCTGAACCTGATCGCGCTTCAGATCGTGCGTCGATATCGGGAACAATATGAATAGGGCCGTCACTCCAACACGCTGGACCGACCGTGCAATGCGCAAGCGACTCAGCCGGCGCTATCTGGCCGAACATTGGTTCCGCGGCCTGGGGCTTGCGGCGGTCAGCGTCTCGGTGCTGTTCCTCGCCTTTCTGCTCTATTCGATGGCGGCAAAGGGCCTTGGCGGTTTCGTCCATTATGAAGCAAGATTGTCGATCGATTTCGCGAAGACCGACCTGTTTCTCGATCCCGAGGCGCTCCGGGGCCCGGATGCGGCTCGGCTCGTGGCCGGTACAGACCTTGGGGGCGTGATCACGAAGGCGGCGACGATGGCATATGGGCCGAAGGCATCGGATATGTTCAGCGATTCCGCCGTGAATTTGCTTGCCGACGCAATCGTCGAGCAGCCCGATATCCTGAATGGACGAGTTACTCTTTGGCTCCCCGTCTCCAGTAGGGTCGACATTGCCGCCAAGGACAAATCCGATGACGCTTCGGAACGGCTTGTCGCCACGCTGTACCGGCAACACGCACTGAAGCGCACCTTCAACACGCAGTTTCTTAAGGCGTCGGATTCTACGGACCCTTCCGGTGTCGGAGTATGGGGCGCGCTTAAGGGCACTTTCTTCACCATCCTGGTCACGATGGCTCTGGCTTTTCCGGTCGGAGTACTTGCCGCCGTCTATCTCGAGGAATTCGCACCGCGGAATCGGTGGACTGACGCGATCGAGGTTTCGCTCAACAATCTCGCCGCCGTGCCCTCAATCATCTTCGGGCTACTTGGCCTTGCCGTGTTCCTGAACGTAATGAATCTGCCGCGGTCGGCGCCGTTGGTTGGCGGAATGACCCTGGCGCTCATGACCATGCCGGTGATCGTCATTGCCGGGCGCAACGCGATCAAGACGGTTCCGCCATCGATTCGGGATGCAGCCCTCGGGATCGGCGCATCCAAGATGCAGGTGACCTTTCATCACGTGCTCCCGCTGGCACTGCCGGGCATCCTCACGGGTACGATCATCGGCATGGCTCGCGCCCTTGGCGAGACAGCGCCATTATTGATGATTGGCATGCGCGCCTTCATCGCCGCTCCTCCGTCAGGCATCATGAATCCTGCGACTGCATTGCCGGTTCAGATTTTCCTCTGGTCGGACGAGGTCGACCGCGGTTTCGTCGAGAAGACCAGTGCCGCTATCATCGTCTTGCTGCTGTTCATGCTCCTGATGAATGGCGTCGCGATTTACCTGCGCAACCGGTTCGAGCGCCGCTGGTGATGGATATGAAAGAGAAAATGCCGAGCACTCCAGTGACGCCGATGTCCGCTCCATCCCTGGTGGCGGGCTTTCCGCCTGAGGCGGGCTCTTCTCGGTCCGCAGAGGACGAACCAATGGCGAAGGAGATTGAGATCTTAACGAGCGAGGACGAGGGGAACGCGCCCGGAGCTGACGCTTCGAGCCAGGCGACCGTCGACGACACGCTTGCAGAAGACATCAACTCCAGCCGCCAGCCGAAGATGTGCGCCCACGGGGTGGGCGTATTCTATGGCGAGAAGCGCGCGATCAGTGACGTTTCGATCAAGATCTACGAGGATCTGGTCACGGCCTTCATCGGCCCTTCCGGCTGTGGAAAATCGACTTTCCTCAGGTGCCTCAACCGAATGAACGACACGATCCCGTCCGCGCGAGTGACCGGCCGGATCGACCTCGACAACGAGGACATCACCAGCCCCGACATGGATGTCGTCCAATTGCGCGCTCGCGTCGGGATGGTGTTCCAGAAGCCCAATCCATTCCCGAAGTCGATCTTTGAGAACGTCGCTTATGGGCCGCGAATTCATGGGCTTTCGCGGTCGAAGTCGGAACTGGATGAGATCGTCGAGCGGTCGCTGAAGCGCGCGGGCCTTTGGGACGAGGTTAAGGATCGACTACAGGAAAGCGGGACTGCGCTGTCGGGCGGCCAGCAGCAGCGGCTCTGCATCGCGCGCGCGATTGCGGTGAACCCGGAAGTGATCCTGATGGACGAGCCCTGCTCTGCGCTCGATCCGATTGCGACGGCCAAGATTGAGGAGCTGATCCACGAGCTGCGTGGCCGCTACGCGATCGCTATCGTCACCCACAACATGCAGCAGGCTGCGCGGGTGTCGCAGCGCACCGCTTTCTTCCACCTCGGCGAGCTCGTCGAATATGGCAAAACGTCCGAGATATTCACCAATCCGCGTGTGCAACGCACCCAGGATTACATCACCGGCCGTTACGGTTGATCGGAGTTTGATGAATGCAACAGGCTAGCGGACATACGCTCAAAGCATTCGATGAGGACATCGAGCGTCTGCGTGCGCTCATCAGCCAGATGGGCGGTCTCGCAGAACATGCGATCGGTGAAGCCATGCGCTGCTTGATCCAGCGCGACATCGATGGCGCGGAAAGGGTGGTCGAGGACGACAAGAAGCTTGATGCACTGGAAGTCGAGACTGAGCGCCGCGCGGTGCAACTGATCGCATTGAGGGCGCCGATGGCGGGCGACCTTCGCGACGTCGTCGCGGCACTGAAGATTTCCGGCGTGGTCGAACGCATCGGAGATTATGCGAAGAACATCGCCAAGCGCGTCCCACTCCTGGAGAATGTCAGCAAGATCGAGCCGTTGTCGCTCCTTCCTGAAATGGCGCGCATTTCAACAGCGATGGTGCACGACGTGCTCGATGCGTTCGTCGAGCGGGATGCGCAGGCGGCGGTAGCCGTGTGCGAGCGCGACAACGCCGTGGACGATTTCTACGATTCCATCTTTCGTACCTTGCTGACGCACATGATGGAGAATCCCCACAACATCGGCCAGTCCGCGCACCTGCTATTCGTTGCGAAGAACCTGGAGCGTGTCGGCGATCACGCCACCAACATCGCGGAGATGGTCTATTTCGCGGCGACGGGTCAGCACATGCCGGAGCGGATCAGGAATCCTTGGAAGGGATAGGGGCCATGACCAAGAGCCTGCTTCTGGTTGAGGACGATCGCGCTCTTGCCGATCTGGTCGCCTTCCATTTCGAACGCGCCGGCTATGACGTGGTTCGCACCGGCGACGGCGAGGAAGCCCTGATCCTGGTCGACGAGGTCAAACCGGACGTGATCCTGCTCGACTGGATGATCGAGGGCATCAGCGGAATCGAAGTATGCCGCCGGCTTCGGCGCCGGGCGACGACCGCCAACATACCGATCATGATGCTCACCGCCCGCGGGGAGGAGAGCGATCGCATCCGCGGCTTCGAGACCGGAGCGGACGATTATGTGACCAAACCGTTCAGCCCGCGCGAGCTGGTCGCAAGGGTGGGCGCAGTGATGCGCCGAGTCCGGCCTGCGCTGGCCGGAGAACAGCTTGGTTATGCCGACATCGAGATGGACATCAGCAGCCATCGCGTGCGCCGCGGCGGTGAGCCGATCGCCCTGGGGCCGACCGAGTTCCGATTGCTCAAGCATTTCCTCGAGCACCCGGGCCGCGTCTTCTCACGCGAACGGCTGCTCGAAGCGGTGTGGAGTCACGATCCGGACATCGACGCTCGCACCGTCGACGTTCACGTCCGCCGATTGCGCCAGGCGCTCAACACCGGCGCTCGGCCCGACCTCATTCGCACCGTGCGCTCCGCGGGCTACTCGCTCGATTCCGAAGGCTGAAGAATGGCCCCATCGGTTGCCGTTGCAATCGCGTCACCATTCAAAAATCTGCAACACTAGATTCACGGATGTGACCGATGAGGCGTCATATCCCTGTCGCTGACCCCTCCTAGACCTTCGCCATCCGGCCTTGAGAGGCCAGGGGGAAAGGCTGACACAATGACATTCGGAAAGCTGGGCGCGGTTCTCGCCGCTCGTCACTCCATTCAATCCAGTAATTTTCGTGCGCGCTCGCTCATGCTCGGCATGCTGCTGAGCTCGGTCGCGACCGCGGCGGTGGCACAGACGACGCCGTCGAATGGCGCGGTCGTACCTGGCTCGACCAACACGCCGCAGCAGGAGCAGATGAACGCGACCGCGCCCGTTGCACCTCCGGCCGGCGCGCCGGACGCCGGCCGTCCAGCCGCCGGCGCGTCGCAAGCCGCGCAGGACCAAGGTCTCGGAGCGATCATCGTGACCGCAACCAAGCGCGAGACAAACCTTCAGCGCACGCCGATCGCGATCAGTGTCGCGAACTCGCAGGCGCTGGCCGATCGCCACGCCGACAGCCTGCTCGATCTCGGCGACGGTTCGATTCCGAGCCTTCGCGTCGCGACGTTCGAGGCGCGACAGTCGGCGCTGACCGTCGGTATCCGCGGCATCGTTCCCTTCGACCAGAACCAGACGGCACGCGAGCCCGGTGTCGGCGTCTATGTCGACGGGATCTACCTCGGCCGATCGCAGGGACTCAACGCCACGCTGCTCGATATTGACCGGATTGAGGTGCTGCGTGGTCCGCAGGGCACGCTTTTCGGCCGTAACACCGAAGGCGGCGCGCTGAGCATCGTCACCAAGGCGCCAACCGGCGTGTTCGGCGTCCGCGGCACGCTTGGCGTTGGCAATTACGGCCAACGTGAAGGCGAGTTCCACATCGACCTTCCGGCCGTAGCCAACTTCGCCGTTAAGATCGACGCGCTCTACGACCACCAGGACGCGACGGTGAAGAACCCGCTCGGAGGTCAGAAGGGCTGGAACTACAAGAATACGGTTGGCGGCCGCATCTCCGGCCGCTGGACGCCGATCGATGGCCTGACGGTCGATTTGTCATACGATCAGATCAAGGACGAGAACACACCGAACTACAGCCAGCTGATCAACTACAACCCGAACGGGTTCAATGTTGGCACTTATGGCGGAGCCAACGGAACTTCGCTGCAATTCAACGGAACGAACTGCAACGTGGTCACGGGGACGGCGCCCAACCAGACGACTACCAACCCCTGTATCGCGCCGCTCTCTCCGATTGTCGTCGTCAGCGGTGACAAGCGGCAGAAGACCGCCGAGATCGGCGTTCCACAACAGGTCAGCATCGACCGGACGAACGGCTTTGGCGGAACGATCAAGTACAAGGTGACGCCGGACCTCGAGCTGCGCTCGATCAGCGGTTACCGCCAAGTCGGCACACACCAGTGGGACAATTCGGGAGGCGCCCACCGGACGACCTTTGCTCCGAACGGCAACTTCAGCCGCTACAGCCTGTCAGAGCTGTACCAGCATCAATATAGCCAGGAATTCCAGGTCGTTGGCAACATCGCGCACCAGCTCGATTATGTCCTCGGCGCCTATTACTTCCATGAGAAGGTGACCGAGCTTGCCGCTACCCCATCGACAAATCGGTGGAATGCAAACGGCACTGGCTACATCATTCTTCCTGAGACGGGCAGCGGCGTCCCGCAGCCGCCGTTCAACAGCGGCAACGTTACCCTCCCGGGTGGCACGACTGTTCCGGCGCAAGGTTGGGATCGCGATTTCTGGTTCATCCAACGAGACAGCCACGCCAAGGCCAAGAGTCTCGGCCTGTTCGGCCAGGCGACCTGGACGCCGGTCGGGTTCGATATTTTCCACCTGACAGGGGGCCTGCGCTGGACCAAAGACAAGCGCGACGGCATCCTCGACATCGTCCAAGGCAGGACGACGGCCTTCCTGTTCAACTACAACAAGGACCGGGTCGACCCACTGATTGTCGCGGCGATCGATGCGACGCCCGATCTCCATTTCTACGCGAAATATGCGACCGGTTTCCGCGCTGGAGGCGCGAATGATCGCTCAGCAACGTTCACCGCGTTCGGACCCGAGGTTGTCAAATCCTACGAGCTCGGTTCGAAGATGGACTTTCTCCAGCACAAGGCCCGCCTGAACCTCGCGGCTTATTATATGCGGCGTTCGGGAACGCAGACCGACTTTGACAACGTCGACACCAACCGGTTCCTGCCCGACGGGGTGACGCCGAATCCGACCTTCAATGCGCATACCGAAGAGACACGCAACGCACCCGGCATCTCGAAGATCAAGGGGCTTGAGGCGGATCTCACCGTGAGGCCCATCCAGGCGCTGACGCTGGGCGCCTCATACGCTTACACCGACATCAAGGTACCTCCGACGCCGAACCCGTTCCTGGGCAACGTCCCGTTCCAGGTGTTCACGGTTTACACGCCGAAGCACGCCGCGTCCGGCTATGCCGATGTCGAAGTTCCGGTGAACTTCGCGGACGCGCGGTTGCGGTTCCATGTCGACGCCAATTACGCCGGAAAGCAGTACAGCTTCCAGGCCGAGCCGGTGAAGACGGATTCCAGCTTCATCGTGAACGGACGGGTCGCCCTCGCCGACATTGCGATCAACGAAGGCAGTACTCTGCTGACCTTTGCTCTCTGGTCCCGGAACCTGTTCAACGAGACCCACATCTATCGCCGCTCTGCGGCCAACTCGTCGCCGGTCGCAAACTTCACCAATGGCGTGCCCAACGGGTCCTTCAGCTACACGGGCATCCTCGGCGACTACGGCAACTTCAACCCGCCGCGGACCTGGGGCGCCGAGCTGTCGTTCAAGATCGGCGCTCCCCGCCATGTCGAACCTTATGTCGCCCCGCCGGCTCCTCCCCCGCCGCCCCCGCCTCCGTCCGCCCCGGCACCGGAGCGCGGCA
>Ga0157374_10003311_pt1 | contig 13533 bp, 9 predicted proteins | sample M25metaG_FD_115308 | JGI IMG/M metagenome (GOLD analysis project Ga0157374, IMG submission 115308) | Miscanthus rhizosphere microbial communities from Kellogg Biological Station, Michigan, USA - M2-5 metaG | ecosystem: Host-associated > Plants > Roots > Rhizosphere > Soil | place: USA: Michigan...
CCCTTCCGTCCCCGCCAAGATTGGTGCTGAGTTTGAAGTGCCGCACTATATTCGCTTCACGGTGATCGACCGACCCGGAATCGTGGCAGAGATCACTGCGGCGCTGGCACGGCAACGTATCAACATCCGAGCGATCGTGCAGAAGGCGGGCTATCCCGCAGAAGCGCTGCCTTTCGTGGTCACCGTAGAACCCTGTAAATCGTCGGCGCTGAATCGCGCGTTGACCGAGATTGGAAAGATGGATTGCCTGCTCGAGCCGCCGCTCGATCTGCAAATGCTTGAATGAGAAGGCTCGGAGAACAGGTTCGAGAAACAGGAAACGCAGTCTGCATTCCCGGAGGTAGTAGTGATTGACACGATATATCGATGTGAAATCTGCGATGAGGAGAGCGAAAAGCCGGTCCGCTGGATTGTGATCCACTGCAGTGACGCACATCTCACAATCTTCAAGTGGACCAAGGAATCCGCAGACAAACCGCATGCGCGCCACTACTGCGGCGAGGCGCATGCGCAGGTCTACATCAGCCGTTGGTTCCAGTCCATGTGCGGCCAGATCTAGTTGTCAGGGCGATGTTGCCGGCCATTTGCAGCGGCGGTCGACTCGCGAATCACCAGTTCTGGCGCTACGACGATCTCAGAGGGATAATCGGCCTCGCGGTTGCTGATGCGATCGAGCAGAATTTTCGCGCCTTTCTGGCCCATTTCAAAAAGAGGCTGTCGAACTGTCGTCAGCGACGGCGTTGAGTAGGCGGCAGACTGGATGTCGTCGAACCCGACCACGGACACATCTTCAGGTACGCGAACCCCGACGTCTTTGAGAGCGCGTATGGCGCCAATCGCGGCGATATCGTTGAAGCAGAAAATTGCTGTAAAGTCTTTGGTCTTCTGGAGCAGTTCCTTCATTGGTTTGTAACCAATTTCCGGCGCCATCGGGTGCTCACCGGTTTTGCTCGACCAACTGGATGCGTCAATCCGCACCACGAGCGACTGATCGATTCGCAATCCAATCTCTCCTGCGACCTCCTGTATGCTCTGCCAGCGATAGTCCGAGTCCGGGATCGCCTTGGGGCCGCGCATAAACGCGATGCGGCGGTGGCCGAGATCGAAGAGATGCTTCAGCGCAATCCTGACGGCTTTGTGATGATCGAGGACTATGTTCGTCACGTTTTGCACTGCGCTGTGCGCCGAAATCGCCACAACCGGGACGGGAACGGAGATTTGCTCTGCGGGAGTGTTGAGCAACAGAAACCCGTCAACAGCTCTCTCGACCAGCATCCGTGGGTATTGTTCAATTAGTTGGGTGTTCCAGTCATGGCAAGCGGTGAAGTAGAAGTAATGAGCGCTGGTTAGCTCCTTCACGACTCCGCTCATCACGCGGGTGAAGTAGCCCTCGCTCAGGTCGGGCGCGAGCACACCGACCGACATTGACCGACTTTGCCTGAGGGACCGCGCGAAGTAATTTGGCCGGTAATTGAGACGTGTCGCGGCCTCAAGAACCCGGTTGCGCGTCTCCTGCGGGATGGACTTTGCTGAAGGTGAGTTGTTGAGGACCAGGGAGACGGTGGTTTGCGAAAGCTCCAGGTGTTCAGCAAGCGTTCTTAAATTGACGTGTCCGGCTGGCTCTATGTTTTTAGTTCTTGCCATGTTGGATGTTGTAGCACGTTTAGCAGGGACGCGGAACCCTTCGGTGACTGGTAATACATCGATTTTCTTCGCAAATCATCAACATGAGGGATTCACTTGGTCACGATGTGGTTAACCCCAGGTTTTAACTCCCATTCTTTTCCGGCGTAGAGGAAACGGCCCGTAAGGATACCCGGCAGAGTGATGGTTGCATCGAGGTTGGAACCTGTTCGGCGGTACTCGGCCCGGATCTCGCCCTGGGGGTGCGGGTAGGTAGCAGTGAGGTGGTCAAGAGGGCCCAGGTTCGGAGCGAGGTTGACGGTGCCGAACCCCTCGCTGGCCGGCTTGATACCGGCGACGAGCGTAAGCATGTCGTAGATCGGGTGGGCCGACCATGCGTGCGAATCGGATCGAGTTTCTCCGGGCTGTTCGGGCCAGGTGCTGAAGTGGAGGGGCAGTAGTTCGCGCCAGGGATCGAGCGATTTGAGGTAGTCGTCCGCCATCCCGGAATGATCGAGCGCCCGGGCCAGGTAGAACCTGAAATAGTAGGAGGCCGACATGACCCCGTCCGGTGTGGTTCCGGGCGTGATCTCGATCAGCCGCCGCAACACGTCCTGCTGCTTGTCCTTAGGAATAACGTCGTAAAGAACGCCAAGGATATTCGCCTGCTGGCTGAAGATTTTCCGATCGGCGTTGTCGGCAAGGAGTCCGCGAGCTGGCACCCAGCACATGCTCGCGATTCCCGAGCGAACGTGATTCAAGCGTGCCTGGTATCGCTCTGCCAGCACGGGATCGCCGAGGTTTTTCTCGAGATCCGCGGCATCGATCAGAGCGCCGAGATATTGCAGCGATGTCATGCACGACTCGTGATTCGAATCGTATGTGGGGATCTCGCCCTTGGAAACCCAGTCGATGAAACTCCACCATGGGAGTTCGCTGAGAAGTCCGTCGGTGCGCTCATATTTGGCAAACCACGTGAGGACGGCGCGCGTGCCGGGCAGGGAATCGCGGACGATTTCCGGATCGGGCCGGTACATCCAGTAATCGTGAAGCATGCCCACCCAGATGAGCGAGAAGGTTGGAATGTTCTGCGGGAGGGAACTTGGATATCGGCTCCGCGTGATGCCTTCCGGGATGCGGGATTGATCGAAGGCTTGAAGGGCTTGTCTGCCGAGGCGATCGTCGCCGGCAACCGTATAGGAGATGAGGGCCTGAATACGCGTGTCTCCGATGTACTGGAGCTGTTCGTAGTAAGGCGTATCCATGTAGGTCTCGTGAGAATCGAGGCGAGCGGTGCGCCAACTGATCTCCCAGATCTTGTCGAGATCGGGTTGCCCTGACTCGAATTTGGCACGCTCTTGAAAGGGATAGGCAGTGAAATAGGCTTTCAGAGAGTCGAGAGCCAGCGGCTCGGAACCGGTGGTGATGTCGAGGTCTAGATATCGCCAGGTGCGCCACCAGAGCGGCATGAACATGCGGTGTTGTCCGCCGTCGGGGAGGAAGCTGTCGGCCAGTCCCCTGGCGGTTCGATCAGCAACTTCGTCACGGTCGCCTTTGTGGCCCTGTTTGTCGTAGAGGGCCTCGGAGTACGTTAGCTGAATGTGAGAACCTTTGCCTCCGGAGACTACGAGTTGGGGGTAGGCAGTGGTCAGAGCCTTGCGATCGAGAAGAAGATGCACGTGAGCGTTTGCCGGGACGCTGGCGGAAGCGGCTGGAAACTGGACTGATCCTAGATCAGAACGCACGACCGAACCTGCGCTGGTTTCTGCATATTCCATATGGGGGAGTTCATCCGGGATGAGCCCCCACGGGTTGTCGCCGGTTGTATCAGCGGAGTGTGCGCCGTTCACAGGGAAAACGCTGTCGCGCATCGGGCTGGCGACGGGGACCCATTTCCTGTTTGGATGTTCTGAGTCCCAGGTCCAGTCATACTTGGAGGCGTCAAGTTCTTCGCCGGGTCCGGAAGCGAAATATGTCTGTATGGTTACTTTATCTCGCCCGAGAGGCACGACCCCCGGCTCCTCTTCCACGAGCCAATCTTTCGGTGTGCTGATGCTAGTTGCACCTGTCGCTTCGCTTTCGAGCAGGAAGGCAGTTCGATCACTGAACTGGGCGATCGGGGCGTAGACTCCAAAATTCCAGACAGTCGCAGTGATGAGGTTGTGGCCCGCTTTAAGGTGAGGTGCAAGGTCAAATCGTTCGTATCGCCAGTGGGTCAAGTCCCCTCGGGCCGGCCCGTCGCCTATGCGGCTGCCATTCACATAGAGGATGAACCGATTGTCGGCAGAGACGCGGACGATGTAGCTGGACGGGACGGACCCAACCTCGAGCGAGCGCCGGAAGTGCAGCACAAGGGGGTCGCGCAGAGGCGCAGTCGGATGCGTAACCCATGAGGCGTGCCAGCTGCGATGGGGCGGATCGAGCTCGGAGCGCCGTGCACTGTTCGGAGTTTGGGCCAATACGCACACAGGCGCGAGGCTAAGGGCAAGCAGCAGTGCAATTGAGCGCATGAACCGACCTTAATGATTTCCAGCCCATAAGCTTACCGGAAGCCTCCCCTTATGCAGAACAGGCTGAATGCGAATGATGGAGCGATCCGCTACGGAAAATGACCGTCGGTAGCAGGGAATACGGGACGGGCTGAAATTGCGAAGAGTGTTGTATGTGCTGTATTTAGCAACGCTGTAACCTCCTATTCATCTTGGCCCGGTAGCCTTACATGCGGTGACACTCCAAGTGCCAGAGATACGCGTTTCCCAACCGCCAACTCCAACTCCACCTAAGGTTTCGGTGCCGGAACGAGTGGCAGACACGCAAAGAACAGAGATCTCCGCTGTCAGGCAGTTTCTGAACGCGCGGGGAAACTCGGCGCTGGCTGATGGGATCTTTCGCTGGCTGATGATCCTCTGTGCGCTCAGCATCTTCGCCATCGTGATTCTTATCCTGTCGGAACTGATGCTGAGATCGGGTGTGGCCTGGCACAAGTTTGGATTCAAGTTCTTCTTCCAGCCTGGTACACGAGATCGCTACAGTGGGCTACTCAACTACTGGGATCCGGTGAATGGGGAGTTCAGTGCCTTACCATTCGTGTACGGCACGATTGTTTCTTCGTTACTCTCGCTCGTGATTTCGGTGCCACTTGCTGTGGGCCTTGCGATTTTCCTGACGGAGATGTGCCCACGATTTCTGCGCGGACCGCTGGCCTTCATCACCGAATTGCTGGCTGCGATTCCGAGTATCATCTACGGTCTTTGGGCTGTGTTTGTGCTGGTCCCGCTTCTGCGTGAACATGTGAATCCTCTGCTGGCGAAATATCTAGGCTGGACCGGTCTGTTTTCGGACACGAATCCGACCGGACTGGGCTACGTGGCAGCAGCGGTCATTCTTGCCGTTATGATTCTGCCGATTATCTCGTCGCTCACGCGCGAAGTGATGACGGCGGTCCCGCACTCGCAGAGGGAAGCAGTGCTTGCGCTGGGCGCGACGCGGTGGGAGATGATCCGCATGGGCGTGCTGCGCAATGCGCGCATCGGCATTGTTGGAGCCGTGATTCTGGGACTTGGACGGGCGCTCGGCGAGACGATGGCCGTGACAATGGTGATCGGCAATACACCGGAGATCAGTAAGTCGTTGCTTGCGAATGGCAGTTCGATGGCATCCGTGATCGCCAATGAGTTTGCCGAGGCAGTGAGCGACGTGCATCGCAGCGCGTTGATCGAAATAGGCCTCGCGCTCTTCGTCGTGACAATTATCGTGAATGCTTTTGCACGGTTCCTGGTCTGGATGGTCACGCGGGGAGCGCCGGCAAGGGTGCATTAGAGGCAGGGATCAGGGTTCGGCAATCAGGTGCGGAGACAAGCGGCAGGAAACGATTGATGGCGATTAAGACGAGCAGTTTTCGATCGAAGTACCGGGCAGCCACGGACTTCATGGTGACCGGGTTGGCGATCACGGCGACCATTCTGGTTGTGGTTCCGTTGGTCGCAATCTTCGTCTACTTGCTGTTGAAGGGCGCCAGTTCATTGAATCTGGATTTCTTTCTCAAGAATCCGGTTCCTGAGGGCGAGTCCGGCGGGGGAATGGCGAATGCCATCGTCGGTTCCGGCGTTTTGCTCGGGATAGCGAGTCTGATCGGCGTTCCGATTGGTATCGGCGCTGGGATCTACCTTGCGGAATTTGGCCGAGGGACAAAGCTTGCCAACGCTGTCCGATTTACGGCGGACACGCTGAATGGCGTCCCGTCAATCGTGATGGGTCTTGCAGCCTACTCACTTATTGTGATTCCGCAGCAGCATTTTTCGGCGCTTTCTGGCGGCGTGGCGCTTGGGATCATGATGATTCCCACGGTGGCCCGGACAACGGAAGAGATGCTGCTGATGGTGCCCAATATGATCCGCGAAGCCGCCCTCGGACTGGGTCTATCGAATTGGCGGTCGGTGCTGTCCATTAGCGTGAAGACTGCTTCGCCCGGGATTATTACAGGCTGCATGCTGGCATTCGCACGCGTAGCGGGAGAAACTGCTCCCCTGATCTTTACTGCCCTGGGTAATGCCTTCTGGAGCGTGAATCCAGATCGAGAGATCGAAGCGCTCCCATTGCAGATCTGGGTGTACGCAACGGGGCCGTACGAGGATCAACATCGTCTTGCGTGGGCCGGCGCACTGGTCTTGATCGTCCTTATCGTTCTGGCGGTTTCGCTCGTGCGCTATGTGACCAGTCGCGGAGTTCTGAAAGGGGCAAGTTAGGTGGGCGTTGGCATTGAGGTAACCAACCTGAACGCGTGGTACGGGAGCAATCACACGCTGCAGGACATCAACTTGAAGATCCCTGCGAATCATGCCACGGCGTTGATTGGGCCCTCGGGATGCGGAAAGAGCACGTTCGTGCGCTGCCTCAATCGCATGCACGAAACAAATCCAATTGCGCGCGTTACGGGCACCGTTCGAATCGGCGACATGGATATCTACAACGACGCCCAACCGGTCGAGATCAGGCGTCGCGTGGGGATGGTCTTTCAACGTCCGAATCCATTTCCCACGATGTCGATCTACGACAACGTTGCATCGGGGCTGAAGCTTAACGGGTATAAGAACAAGCGTTCTCTTGACGAGATCGTGGAGCGTTCGCTCAAGAATTCGGCGCTGTGGGACGAGGTGAAAGACGACTTGAGATCCAAGTCGGGGGCCAGCCTCTCCGGCGGTCAGCAGCAGCGTCTTTGCATCGCAAGAGCGCTGGCAGTCGACCCGGAGGTCCTGCTCATGGATGAGCCGGCATCGGCTCTGGACCCGGTATCTACTTCTAAAATAGAGGACCTGATCTTTCAATTGAAATCGCAGTACACTATCGTGATTGTGACTCACAATATGCAGCAGGCAGCCCGTGTGGCCGAGGAGACGGGCTTCTTCCTGAATGGGCGAATGGTGGAGTTCGCTTCGACTCACAAGATTTTTACGAATCCCAGCGACAAACGGACCGAGGATTACATTACGGGCAGATTTGGATGACACGCATTCGCTTTCAACAGAGTCTCGATCAGTTGAAGGAAAACCTGCTAGTGATGGCGGGCTTGGCCGAACAGGCAATTCAGCGCGCGATCGAAGCGTATCGAGTCCGCGATCTCTCGATCTGCGATCTAGTCAGCCGCAGCGAAGTTGCCATCAATCGGCTGGAACGCGATATCGACCAGGAGGCGCTCGATTTGCTTGCAATGGAGCAGCCCATGGCCATTGACCTACGCTTCATCCTGAGCGTTATCAAAATCAATGCGGATCTCGAACGCGTCGGGGACTCCGCCAAGAGCATCAGTGAGCGCGTCCGCAGCATGGAACAAATGCCCGCCGTCTCGGAACTTCCTGTCGACATTCCGCGAATGGCTACGCTCTCCGCGGAGATGGTGCGAAAGAGCCTGCAGTCCTTCATCGATGCGGATCCCGAACTGGCTCGCACGGTGCTGATGATGGATGATGCGGTTGACACAATGAATCGCGCAGCTTACAAAACGCTCACGAAACTGATGGAAGAGCAGAGCCACATCGCGCCCCAAGCGCTGAATGCCCTTATGATTTGCAGGGCTCTGGAGCGGGTTGCAGATCACGCAACCAACATCGCAGAAGACGTGATCTTCTGGATCGAAGGCTCGGATGTACGGCACCACAAGAGCGTAATGGCGCAACGCCAATCTGCTGAAGCTACTGGCTGACTTCGCCGTTTCCGAACCTGGAACTCGGCTGCGTTAGTCTTGAGAGGATGAATTCGGCCGAAAAAGCGGGTGTCGCCACTGGCCCTGCAAATCTCTACGCGCACCATCTCGAACAACTGAAGAGTGCCCAGGCTGTCGAGCAAGCGGCGGAGAAGCGGCTCGGCTACGCGAAACTCGCGATCGCTTTTGTCACCATCACCTCTGCGTTGTTGCTGCTGTATTACACGAAATATCTATGGCTGGTCTTGCTTCCTGCGGCGGCTTTCCTGTGGTTGGCCGTTGCCCACGAGCACCGTCTTCAGCGGATACGAGACAGACGCCGCGCGATTGAGTTTTTCGAGCGCGGCATTGGCCGAATCGAAGATCGATGGCAGGGCAAAGGTGAAACGGGGGATCGATTTCTTGACCCGGTACATCCATATGCACGCGACCTCGATCTGTTTGGACCGTCCTCTTTGTTTGAGCTACTGTGCACAGCGCGGACAAGAGCAGGCGAGGAGACACTTGCGCGCTGGCTTCTGAACCCCGCGCCCGTAGCTGAAATTGCGGCACGTCATGACGCACTTGCCGATCTCGGGCCTCAGGTGGACTTACGCAGGCAACTCTTCTGCATCGGCGAAACCGTGAGGGCCGCGGTACATCCTGACGCGCTTGCAGAATGGGGCGAGCGTAAGCCGCTCCTGAACAGCCGCGCAATCCGCGTCACGTCCACCGTTCTGGCTGTGCTATGGATTGGCAGCGTTGTGGCGTGGGGAGTGTGGGGGTTCGGCACCGTTGCCCTGGCAATCTCGGCTCTCAATCTGGCATGGGCCCACCGAATTCACGCGCGCTGGGATGAAGCAGCTGACAAGATCGAAGAGGCAACACACGATCTCGATGTCCTTACCGGTGTGCTTCAGCTCATCGATCACCGACAGTTCTCTTCTGCCAGACTGGCGGCAATCCAGTCACGTCTGAAGCACGAAAACTTCGTGCCATCCGAGGCAATTCGCAAGCTCGATCGAATTGTGGCCTACCTCGAGTCCCGCCGAAATCCTGCAATGCGGCTGTTGGATGTTCTGACATTCTGGAGCGCGCAATGTGTATTCCGCGCGGAGAAATGGCAGCAGGAATTCGGTCCGCACATCCGCGGATGGTTGAGTGCGGTGGGTGAATTTGAGGCACTCACGGCGCTGGCCGGATATGCCTTTGAGCATCCCGCAGAGGTACTCCCGGAGTTTGAGGAACGTGGTGCGATCTTCCAGGCCGAGGGGTTGGGCCATCCTCTCTTACCCAGAAACAAAGCTGTACCCAACGATATAGGGCTTGGTGACGAACTTCAGCTGATGATTCTCAGCGGCCCAAATATGGCGGGAAAGAGTACATTCATTCGCAGCGTAGGCGTGAACGCCGTTCTCGCTCAATGCGGCGCCCCGGTCAGAGCCAGGTCGCTGAAAATATCTCCGCTTGCGGTGGCCGCCTCGATCTGTGTGCTGGACTCACTTTCCGGTGGAACCTCACGATTCTATGCGGAGATCCAACGGTTGAAGGTGGCCGAAGATCTCGCGGTGGGTCCGCTGCCTGTGCTTTTCCTCATGGATGAGCTGTTGTCCGGCACTAACTCACACGACCGGCTCGAAGGGACTCGCCTGATTGTCCGCAGTTTGGTCGATAGGGGAGCGATTGGAATCGTAAGCACCCACGATCTGGCGCTTGCGGAGATTCCCAATACGATGCCAGGTCGAGCAGAGAACTGCCACTTCGAGGACAGGCTTGAAGATGGAAAATTGATCTTTGATTACAAGCTCAAGCCGGGAGTGGTGAAGACGAGCAACGCGCTGGAACTAATGCGATCGATCGGTCTAGGCGCCGTGCGCGAGAAGCCCTAAACCTGCCACCAATCGAATATCGACATGCGGGGATAATACAGCCCGACGCGGATCGGCGTGTCGGTATCGGGCAGACTGCGCAGAATTGACGCATACATTTCAAGCTGCGGCGCAAACGTTTTACGCAGAGCAGGAATACTCGTTGTGATTTCGACCGTGTCGGCATGTGCGGTCTTGTAGTCGATAATCCACAACGCTGCATCATCAGTGTCCGATGGAGTCAGACCCGCGCGGAAGAGCCGGTCGACCCGGATCTGGTGAAGATTTCCCGATATCACACCGGCCCAGCCGGACTCGATCGCGGCATCTGCATGGGGCGACAAGATCCACTGTCCGGTCGGATCGTGTGAAGCTTGCCCTGCTATCTCGTGGGCTTTGGCGTTGATGATTTCGGCCTGCACGCTCGTCATACCCGACGCGCGCACCATCGCCAATGTGCGAGGCCTCAACTCGGCAAGCGCCGCCCGGACGGAATCCCAATCGAGCGTCAATCGCAACCGGCTCATCTGTTCAAGAAGCTTGTGAACCACATTTCCCAGGGCGCGAGAGAGAAGGCCCCCTTCATGGCGAGCGTAGTTGTCCGCCTCGCTCAATCCAATGATGGCGACCGTATCCTTGAGGTCAACTACGTTTGCCGCGGCTGACTCGGAGTCCGGTCCAAGACGACGAATGATAGTGCCCTTCGCCGGAGACGGCATTATGAGAAGGTTGTCTTCTCCAGCCGCAACAGATTGGAGGATTAGCTCAGTTAGTTCTGGCCTTGCAGGCTGCGGTCTTTTGCTCCACGCATCGAATTCGGTACGGACTTCGTCGCCCAGAGCGGGCCACGCCGTTGCAAGAAGGCAATTCGAAGGCTCAACGAGTTCTCCGGACTCAACTTTGTAAGCGGGTCGCGCGAAGAGGTGCAGCTCCTCGCGTGCACGTGTCGCTGCAACGTATAGGACGCGCTTCATCTCTTGCGTCTCGCGGTCTCGCCTTTCCCGCTCGACCCATCGCTTGGCTGCGCCGGGATCAGCTCCCTTGAACTGCACGGGAGCGATGAGGAACTCGGTCAACGCACCATTTTCATCCGGCTCGACAAGGCCTCGCTCGAGCCAATAAAGAAGTTCAACGGAGCCGCGGCCACCCTGGGCCTGCAGGTCGGGCACAACCACCACTTCAAATTCCAGACCCTTAGATTTGTGGATCGTCATCAGCTGCACGCCGTAGTCGCTGCTGCTCGCGGGATCCGGCATGGCGCACAGATCGGCGAGAGCTGCATCGAGGCCTGGTCCAACAAGGTCCTGTTCCCCGTTTGGAAGCTTGTCCAAGAGCTTCCAATAAAGGTCGAGGTTTACCCGGCCTTCGTCATCGACGCACGCAGTGCCTCCCAGCGCAAACCAGATCTGCTGGATGAGCGTACCGACAGATGCGGTCGGGATTACGGACCTCAATCGGGGAATCGCAGCGAATGCCGACAGTAGACGCTCCGCCGGCTTTTGCGATTCCTTCGACAATAAGTCGAGCCGCTCTCGGAGAAGCTGCGGAATGGAAAGGGTGATTCGTTCACCATCGTCTGTTCCGGCAATCGTGTGCAGTTCGGCGAGGCTGAGTCCGCACCAGGGCGCACGCAAAACTCCGAGCCACGCAACGCGGTCTTCTGGATTGAGGACGGCGCGCGTGAGTGCAACGGCATCGAGAATTTCAGGACGGTCGCTCAGGTTTTCGAGCTCGACAGCACGGAAGGGAATCCCGGCTTCTCGCAGCGCCAATGCGATCGGCGCAAGCGCGGTCCGAGCCCGGCCAAGAACAGCAATACGATATTTATCGCCTTCCTGACGGGCGGCATCCACGCGGCCAAGGTGGCTCCGAATCAGGCTTATGATTTCGTCCACCTGAGATTTACGGATCAATTCGCATTGAGCTGCCAGCTGTTTCTTCCTGCGCACGACGTCGGGGTCCGCGGAGTTGCCGCCTTGCGCATGGGGTATGAACTTGAGATGCAGATCAAAGCGCTTTTGCGAAGTCTTCGCGGGAGAGCGAGCGGGGTGCGCGGAGACAAACTCAATTCCGCTCCGATCTGCGCTTGCAAAGACCCGGGAGAAGGCCTGGTTCAGATCAGAAACGAGTGCCGGTTCCGTACGGAAGTTGGCAGACAACGCGACCGGATCAAGAGAGAATGATTCTCCATCTTTGAGCTCGAATCCGAAATCCTTGACTCTGCTGAACAGCTCAGCTTCGGCATCCCGGAAGAAATAGATAGACTGCATGGGGTCGCCAACGACAAAAACTGTGCGGTTGGTTGGATCGGACCAGGCTTCAATCAACGCCGTGACAAACTCGTGCTGACGACGGCTCGTGTCTTGAAACTCGTCGATGAGCAGATGATGGATGTCGTCGGCTACGGCTTGGGCGGCATCGCTTGGCAGATTGTCTTCACCACGCAATACTCGCTTGGCGATCTGTGCGACTTCGATGAAGTCCACGGCACCAGCTTCAGCGAATACCGTCTTTAGTTCTGCTGCAGCGTGCCGCAACATCAGGAAAATCGCGCGGATGATCTGCCAGTCCTCTGTGGTGTAGCGTGCGGGTGGAAGATCTCGCGCAGTGGCCAGCGCCTCTTCGAGCCCGGGTATCCCGGCTAGACGCCCCAGCAGGTCCTCCATGCGAAGCTTCTCATCGAGGTGTTCCCTGGGAAATCCGAGACGGGAATCGATCTTCCGTCGGATGTCTCCCTGCTTGGTTAACAGGAGGTTCGCCAGACACAGATAAGCGCCTCGCGCTGCTTCCAAAGCCTCATGGTCGCTGTGCGGAGCGGAAGGGAACTCCGCCAGTTCTGCGAGGCCGCCGTACTTGTCGCCTGCGGCGTGGAGGCACGCGAATTGAGCCAGCTCGTGAGCTTCCGCTCGATCGTCGGCGGTCATGAGCTGTTCAAGAGTATCGAGCACCTGCCGTACTGCCCTGGCCATCGGTCGTTCGAGGCGCTCGCGAAGGAGATCCCAATCCTGTTGCCGATTCAAGACAAAATCGAGCATCCATCGATCCCGCTGGCCGAGCATTCTGACGAGGAGCTCCTCCAGCTCCTTCCAGTTGTTATCGCGCCAGAGAAGTAGATCGCGAATTGCCGTACTCAGGTCAGGGTAGTAAGGATCGCCAAGTTTTTCGAGAGTCGCGCGAGCGGCAATTCCATAGAGCTCGGCCGGCCTCTCGTTGATTTGCAGATTGCTGCCAATTCCGGAGTGGATTGGTTGCTGGATCGCGAGGTCGCGACAAAAGGAGTCGATGGTGGAGATACGAAATTGGGACGAGAGGTCGATCAGACGCCAGTTCAGCTTTTGGGAGTGCTGCAAGGCCCGGGAGGCAAGCGCCTCCATTGATCCTTCGTCGGTCAGTTGCCCCGTTGAAGATTCGTTGGACGCACGTTCCGCTGCGTTTTCAAGTTGGCTAAGGATGCGCCCCCGCATCTCTGCAGCGGCGGCCTTTGTGAACGTGATGGCGACGATCTGGCGGGGATCATCCACTTCCGCAAGCAGGCGAAGAAATCGCCGTGTGAGCAGATCCGTCTTGCCAGATCCGGCCGGGGCCTGCACCAGAACGGACCGTCGCGGATCAATGGCGATATTTCTTTGAGCCTGATCCGGAGGAATAGGGAAGGAAGAGCTATTCCTGGCCGGCATCGTATGGCTCCGTGTCTTCCTGCTCGAACCGTGCTCGGTTTTCCGGTTCCTGAATGCCGCACACCGACTCGAGCCCACACCAGTCGCAGGTTTTCGGATAGTCTCGCGGATTCACTTCCCCCCGACCACCGAGAAAAGCGCGCGCCAGGCTCTCGATGTACTCCTTCCAATTCAACTCTTCGGCAGC
>Ga0157374_10003314_pt1 | contig 13529 bp, 9 predicted proteins | sample M25metaG_FD_115308 | JGI IMG/M metagenome (GOLD analysis project Ga0157374, IMG submission 115308) | Miscanthus rhizosphere microbial communities from Kellogg Biological Station, Michigan, USA - M2-5 metaG | ecosystem: Host-associated > Plants > Roots > Rhizosphere > Soil | place: USA: Michigan...
AAAACTTTTGCGCTCAATGCCCGAACGGGAAAAGAATTATGGAAGTTCGACCCATTTGTAAACAGCAAAGGCGGCGGTGTCAGCCGCGGTTTAACCTATTGGAGAGATGGCGACGAGCAAAGGATTTTCATGTTTGCTGCCAATAAAATGATTGCGCTTGATGCGGTCACAGGCAAACAGGTCCTGACCTTTGGCAACAGCGGTTATGTGGATTTGAATAAAGGTTTGCGAACCGATGATTCTTTACATCATGAAGATGTGGGCAACACATCGCCAGCCGTTGTTTATAAAAATCTTATCATCACCGGCTCTTCCGTAGGCGAAGATTATAATAGTTCGCCGGGACATATCCGCGCTTATGATGCACGTACCGGTGAAATGAAATGGATATTTCATACCATTCCGCAACCCGGTGAGTTCGGCTACAATACATGGAATGAAGACAGCTACAAAAAAGTGGGTGGATGCAATGCATGGTCGGGATTGAGCCTCGACAATAAAAGAGGAATTGTATTTGCGGCAACAGGTGCACCGGCTTTTGATTTTCATGGAGCACAACGTGCGGGGCAAAATCTTTTTGGCAATTCGGTAATAGCACTGGACGCAGCCACGGGTAAGCTTATCTGGTATTATCAAATATCGCATCACGATCTGTGGGATTACGACCTTCCTTCACCACCGAATCTTGTCACTATAAAAACTCAGGGCAAAACGGTTGACGCGGTTGCGCAAATAACCAAGCAGGGATTTATTTTTTTGTTCGACAGGGAAACAGGCAAACCTATTTTTCCGGTTGAAGAAAAACCGGTTGCGGTTTCAACTATGCCCGATGAAAAAAGCTCACCCACGCAGCCAATACCTTCAAAACCATTACCACTGTGCAGGCAAAAGTTTGATGAAAGCATTATCACTGATATTTCACCTGCGGCACATGATTATGTTTTGAACGAAGCAAAAAAATATGCATGGGGCAATGTGTACCTGCCGCCTTCAATGGAGGGCATTATACAAATGCCGGGTTTCAGGGGCGGCGGCGAATGGAGCGGCGCCTGCGTGGATATGAAAACAGGCATCATATACGTGGGTATTAACGATATTCCAAACGTGGTGCAACTGGTTGAAAACAACGATGCTAACCCTGATGAATTTTCTTCGGTGCCGTTGATAAAAGCTGGCGAGATGTTGTATCAAACAAACTGTGCCGTGTGTCATGGGAATGACCGCAAAGGCAATGGCTCATTTCCGCCGTTGCTCGATGTTCAAAAACGGCTTCAGCCAACCGATATAAAAATTTTGCTTCAAAAAAAGAAGGGAATGATGCCCTCGTTTGATGCGATGCCCGCAAACGATAAAGATGCTATCATCGCCTATTTATTCAACCTTAACGATAAACGGATTTATCAAAGCAGTAAAACCAATGAACACACATTCGATGCGAAGCAAGAAAATAAACAGTACAGGCTGAAAGGCTACACACAGTTAAAAGACCAGGAGGGCTACCCGGGTGTGAAACCGCCATGGGGAACACTCAACGCGGTTGACCTTAACAATGGTGAGCTGCTTTGGAAAATCCCTTTGGGCGAATATCCCGCGCTTGCTGCAAAGGGGATTCGCAATACCGGGACACAATTGTTTGGCGGCGGTATTGTAACGGCAGGCGGATTGATTTTTATTGGCGCATCGCAGGATGAAAAGTTCAGGGCAATTGATAAAAAGACAGGAAAAATTTTGTGGGAATATCAATTGCCGGCGGGCGGTTATGCTACACCGGCAACATACGAAGTGAATGGAAAACAATACGTGGTGATTGCAGCAGGTGGTGGCGGTCGGCAGCTCACAAAAGCGGGAGATTATTATATCGCATTTGCATTGCCATGAAAGAGTATTTATAGTGCATTAGTGAAATGTGATTTTTATTTCCTCTATAAAAAAATTTAAACAAAAAAATATGAGAGCGAAAATCATTATTGTGTTTGCATCTGGTTTGATGTTGCTAAGCTGCAATTCAAAAAAACCGTTTCATGAAGTGACGGTAAACAATCCTGATTTTTTTGCAAACACTGTTTTTAAATCAAGTGAAGACCTCAATTCACCCAAGTTTAAAGCGCTGAAAGAAAAATATCAGCTTGATACCATCTTTCACGGCGAGACCGACGAATTAAAAAGAATTCTTTTATTGAGGCATTGGATAAGATCGCAGATACCGATTAACGATATTGGTCCGTATCCGGGAGATGGTTCTCCGGAAAGCATATTGGATTATGGCATGAAAGGAAATGGCTATCACTGCGGGCATTATATGGTTGTTCAAAATGCAATAATGAATGCGTATGGTTATGTTACGAGATGTTTGGGTGCCGGTCCGGGTGGACAAGATGGACAAGACGGACATCACGGCATTGACGAGATATGGCTGAACACTTATCACAAATGGTTTATGTCTGATGCAAAATATGATCATCATTTTGAAAAAAATGGCATACCACTTTCTGCGCTTGAAGTACGCGACGAATATTTGAAGAACAAAGCCGCAGATATAGTTATGGTGAAAGGTGCGAACAGAATGCGCGTGGAATATGATAAAGAATACAAAACGAGCAAAGCAGAATTTGCAAGAACCTACACATGGATAGAATGGAACAAGTACAGCGACAAATACACCAACTTTCCAAAAGACAGCTCACTCATGGTAATGTATAAAGATGATTATTTCAATCATCATACATGGATATGGGATGGAAAACCACACTGGGCTTATAATACCATTTATATGATTCCTGTTGCGAATCGCAATGCAATTGAATGGACGCCCAATACTATTGCTGCAAGAGTTGCGATTGAAGGAGATAAAGCACATGTTGCGTTAAGCTCAAATACGCCGAATCTCAAGACTTACCAGATGAAAGAATTGCCCGACGGCGCATGGAAAGATGTTTCTGCAACTGTTGATGTAGCACTGGAAAAAGATAAAAATGAAATTGTGTTTCGTGCAGAAAATCTTGCTGATGTTACAGGACCGGAACATAAAATCGTAATCGAGCGGTAATGCTACTTCTTTTAATATTTATGCCCTTTCGATAAAAGCTTCTCAACAATAAAAATTTTCATTCAATTTTTTAGTGATGAAAAGTAAATGCGTATTGTTTACTGCATTAATGTTTTTGATTTTCAATCTTACAAACGCACAAACATTATTAAGCGGATGGAAGGTAATTGGTCCCGGCGGTGGTGGCGGTGTTTTTTTACCAACCATCAGCCCATTTGATGAAAACCTTGTGCTCACACATTGCGATATGACGGGCGCATATATTTCATACAACGGAGGCAAACAATGGCGTATGTTTAACCTGTGGACAGTGCCCGATGATTTTGAATTTGACCCCACAAATCCAAACACTATCTACACCGCAACACGCGGCTATCCGCACAGCGAAGACAGAGGTTCGGGTTTGAGTATTCTTTATCGCTCAGAAGACAAAGGAAAACACTGGCGTATTATTTATCCCGATGTAAGCAAAGCGAAAGAGGTGCATAATCTGCAGGGAAGCGATTTACTTCCTTCGCAAATAATTGACGGCGCTTTTGATGGCTCGATAGATAAAGTGGAAGTTGATCCTTCTGATAACAAAAAAATTTTTTTGGGTTTATCACCGCTGCGATCCTATCTCGCTCAAAACAATCAAGATAATAATGCAAATGCGATGATCATTGTGTCGCATGATTATGGAAAAACATGGAAGCTTCTTGCAAAAATTCCGGGGCAAAATATAAAAGCAATATTTCCCGGCGGCGATGCTGAACACAAAAATGAAGTATTGGTGTTTACAGAAAATACCTGCGCACGTATCGATGAAAACACGGGAAAAATCACTATGCTGCCGTTGCCCGTAAAAGAAATAAATGCTGCAGAGGGCGGAAAAAATATCATCTATATTCAATCTGATTTTAAAAAAGAAAATGGCGAAACAAAAGGCGGCATGTATGTCAGCAATGATTGGGGTGAAAGCTGGGCTCAATCAAATAATGGGTTGATGAAAAATATTGCGCCAAACAAAGTGCCGCAACTTCGCGAAGGATTTGCAGTGTGCGAAAACAAACCTGAAGTTGCTTACATCGCAACAACCAATCCCGTGCCCAATGATAACGGCGGCATAGAAGAAATTTATTGCATTTTTAAAACGCTTGATGGTGGAAAAAATTGGGAGCCTGTATTTTTATCATCAACGCCACGCGGTTATATCACAAAAAATTTCAGCGGGTCGTGGATGGAAAAAAGTTATGATCCCGGCTGGGGTGGCAGCCCGATTGATCTCGGTGTTGCTCCAAATAATCCCAACATTTGTTTTGCAGGCGACAATGGTCGCGGTTACAAAACAACCGATGGCGGAAAAACATGGCAACAGGTTTACAGCATCAATAATCCCGATGGTTCATACACAAGCAATGGTCTTGATGTAACCACATGCTATGGTGTTCACTTCGATCCCTTTGATAAAAATCATCTTTTTATTTGCTACACCGACATTGGTCTTTTTCACAGTTTCAACGGTGGCAAAAGCTGGTTTCATTCTGCAACAAATATTCCGCGTGATTGGTTGAACACCTGTTACCAGGTAGTATTCGATCCGAAGGTGAAAGGAAAAGTATGGTCGGCATGGGCAAATGCGCATGATCTTCCAAGAGAAAAAATGTTTGGCAACGATGCAAAATTTGATCGCTTTGCAGGCGGCATTGCAGTATCAAACGATGCAGGCGCAACATGGAATAAAAGCAATACGGGCATTCCTGAAAATGCAGTGTGCACAAATATTTTGCTGGATACATCATCACCTGTTGACATGCGCACACTTTATGCGAGTGTATTTGGCAAAGGTGTGTACAGGTCGGATGACGGCGGAAAAACATGGCAAAAGAAAAACAATGGTTTCGCTGAAAATCTTTTTGCATGGCAACTGCGAAAAAATGTATCGGGAAGATTGTTTGTTTTATTTGCGCGTGGAAAAAATAATGGTAAAACAATCAACGGCGCAATTTATTACAGCGATGATAATGCAGAAAACTGGAAGCAATTAACGTTGCCCGTAAACGTAACGGGACCGCACGATTTGCTCACCGATCCTGTAAATGCAAACATCATGTATGTAAGTTGTTGGGCGCATACTGAAGATGGAAACGATGTTGGTGGCGGTGTTATAAAAACAGAAGATGGCGGCGCATCATGGAAACAGGTTTTTGATGAAAGGATTCGCGTAAATGCTGCCGGCATGGATGCACGGGAGCCGAACAAAATTTTCATCAATACTTTTCACAATGCGGCGTATTGCAGCGATGATTATGGCAATACGTGGAAACGCCTTGAGGGCTATCGTTTCAAATGGGGACAGCGTGCCATTCCTGATGTAAATAACCCCGGCATGCTTTATCTCACCACTTATGGCGGCAGTGTATATTACGGTCCGGCAGAAGGAATTCCAAACGCTTTTGAAGATATTGACAACATGCCGAAAGATTGGTGGTAGAAAAATTTATGCAACTAACAAGCTGTTTGATGGATTTATTTGTTTTTGATACCAGCTAAAGTTTTTCATGGCATTACCTGTTGCGTCCAAGCACTTCATCAATATAGTTTCATGGCAACAACAGGCATCATGATAAATCTTTTATAATTAATTCAAATAGCTTCTAAAACTATCAACAATGAGATGCTATTTTTTTCTTCTGAAAAAAAATATCGGGTTCACTCTTCTTTATTTTTTTACAATCTTCTTATGCACGATTAAAACTGTTGCGCAAAATGAAACCATTGCAGGCGAAGTAAGCACACCTTATCCTACCATTATCAATCTTGCAGTTGAATGGAAAATAAAAGGAGACGATAATCAAAATGGAATTGTATATGTAAAATTCAGAGAGAAGGGACAAACAAAGTGGAATGATGCAATGCCATTGCGCAGAGTTCCTGCAGGAGAAAATCAATCATTGAAAGTAATTGCAGACAGTGTTCCAAATTATCCTGATTTCAGTTGGAAGAATAAACATTCGGGAAGCATTTTTGATTTGAAGCCAAACACAACTTATGAGATCAATTTAAAATTAGAAGACCCCGATGGAGGATCATCAGAGCGAACAATTGAAGCAAGAACAAGACCGATTCCTAACATCACAAAAAATGCAAGTATCACCGAAATTGCTCCCGGCAATTATGATACATTATTTACAAAAAGCGGCAGTGAAGAAAGCCCTTCTGTTTATCGTTGCAGTAAAGGCAAAGCAATTTTTAAGTTTATAGATATTCAAAATAAAGAATGTGTATATATTGAAGGATTGACCGTAAATAATCCCGTTCATGATGGTTTCGGAATTTGTTTGAATGGTTCATCCAATTGCATGATAAGCCGCTGCTCGATTGATGCTTCGTACGGTATTGTTGCGTATTTGCCGGGCGCAACAAATTGCTATATCAGCGACAATGTTGTGAAGGGAAAATCGGTTTGGTCTGTCGAAACGCTTTATAATGATTCCTTAAACGAAGGAGAAGGCATTCAAATAACGGGCGCAGGCAATGTGATATCTTATAACAAAGTGAGCAATTTTCGGGATTGCATTTCTTTTATGGAAGACCAGCATGCGGCGCCACAGCTTTGCAATGATGTGTACAACAACGATATTAATACCGCAACCGACGATGGCATAGAAGCAGATTTTTGTTTTTCAAATTGCCGCATAATGCGAAACCGTTTGACGAATTGTTTTGTGGGATTGAGTTCACAGCCGGGTCTTGGCGGACCGAATTATTTTATACGCAACGTGATGTACAACACGATTCATCTATCGTTTAAGCTGCAGCGATACAGCGTTGGCGATGTGATGCTGCACAACACGATTGTGAAGTTGGGAACAGGGCTTACTGGAAAGTCGTCTATGGATTATGTTTTTTTCAGAAACAATCTTGCGATCGGTGGACCTGCAGGTGATATAAACTGGGGTGGATGGGGCGCAGGTAATCCATATGCTGCCGACATAAAAGAGCCCGGTGCTCATTGCAGTTTTGATTATGACGCTGTTGGTGTGAATGGCACGGCGTATGTTGCAAAGATAAAAAACAGATCCTTCGCAGCATTTGAGCCGCACGGCATTGAACGCATTACTATGGATGATGTTTTTCCCTGTATAAAATTTCCGTTTTACCCATTTCCATTATATGCGCCGCTCGATTTAAGACCAAGAGCCGGTTCAAAAGTGCAGGATGCAGCGGTGATAATTCCCGACATCAATGATCACTTTAAAGGCAAAGCTCCTGACTGTGGCGCCTATGAAATTGGAGAAGAACTACCGCATTACGGACCACGTTTAAAAAAATATTATTCTAAGCCGTTATGCGATTAAACCTTAGTAGAAGAATTATTTTTAAAGGTTTAATCTTATTACCTTATTTCCATAGCTCTCTTTATAAGGCAATAAGGTTAAAATAATCAATAAACGGTTTCTCTACTAAGGTTAAAGGCAAAAATTTGAAAAAGAAATTGCAACTCTTTAATCGCACAACGGTTATTCTACTTTTATCTTTCCGAGATTGTACCATCCTTCGGCATCTTTTCCTTTTATAGCAAGTTGCACTTTTGGTTTTCTGCTTGATCGGTCAACAATTGCGATTTCAACAGAATAATCACCAGGTGCAAAATCCTTCGGAATAAAAATGCTGTTATCATATACATTGTCGCCGGGCATCCATTTACGTATGTCTGCATCTGTCAAAAACATTGCGCTGTCTTTATCGCCTTTCAGTTTTATGGCAAGTGAAAAATTTTTGTAACATGGTGCTACGCCTTTGTTCTCCCACCACGTTTCAAAATCCAACCGGCTGTTTCTTTTTACCGTTTCAGGACAAGAAAATTTGCGAAGTACAAAACGGTAACCCATTTTTTTCAGCCATTCATTTACAAGCGGCTCCCATTCGGGCGGTACTGGCGATGATTTTGCATTGAAAGAAGAGATGTGCCATTTGAGGGTTTGGTCAAAGATATATTTCACCTGTTCTTTGTTATAACCTTCTTCGTTTTTCCAGGAGTAAAGTGTGCCGCAAATTTCAAGACTAATGGGTGCGGTTTGCCAGTTATCTTTTACTCCAAACTTGATGATTGATTCAGGATAGTAATCATACATGTGTGTCCAGCCATTTTGATCTTTTGCCCAAAATCCAAGATCGCCGATGCAATCAACCCGCCAACCAACATTCGCTTGGGAATTCGCATATTTATTGGTCTTCTCATCGGTCAATAATGCTATTAAGGGAGTCTTCTTAAAATTATCGGTGTAGGCACGAACCAAAGCTTCTCTTGTTTTTTGTGTGAGAAATTCTGAACCGCCGCCTTCACCCCAAGCACCCACGATGGAGAGATCAACCGCTTCCAACGCAGGATGACCATCGTAACGTTTTCCCAGCTCTCTTATAAAACCGCCAAAGTACTCAACATATCTCGGGTCTTCCGCATCAACGACCCAGCGATTTACGGGATTGTTATATTTCCAGTTCATATTCTTGCCAACCATTTCGCGGTACCAGGCTGGAACATCTCTTGCCACACCTCTGTCGCTTCCATCTTCTTGCACTGTTCCATAAGGCGCAACGCGTAATATTAAGGTTTGACCTCTTTCTTCAGCCGTTGCCAATGCCTGGTCAATAAGATCCCAGCGATATTTTTCCTTTTCCGGTTCAAGGTATTGCCAGTACACCCGCCAGTAAGCTATGGTAGTTTGAGGGTGATTTTTGTTTGTGAGATTTTGTTTTGCCTGCTGGTACACGATGGGGTATCCTTCAGTCCAGCCTGAATTGTCTCTTAATGTAGTGAGCGTGTCTCCATTAAATCGTTGAAATGTAGTAAAGCCAATTCCTGGGTTGATGAGAACATCGTCTATTTCTTCCGGGCGGGCGACAAATGTGCCAGGTTCAATTTGTGCCGAAATGCGATTGAATTTAATTACCAATAAAATTAGGCTACAAAAAAGAATGGATTTGTTCATACGGAAATATTCTGCGTTTTCTTAAATAGCGTCCGATGAAAAGAATTCGCCTTAAAATTAAAAATAAACATCTTAAATATCTTTCTTAACATTGCTATTATTTTTAAATAATTTTCTTTTTATTCTCATAAATTTTCAAAACCTATTTTTTATGAAACTAAAACCCTGGTTGATGTATGCGCTGATCACCACCGTTTTTTGGGGTTTATGGGGCGCTCTTATTGAACTTCCCGAAAAAGCAGGGTTTCCTGCCACACTCGGTTACAGCGTATGGGCGTTTACTATGATCATCCCCTCACTCATTGCTTTGAAAATTATTAAGTGGAAGCTCGATAAAGATAAAAAAGCCATTGTGTATGGGTTATTAATCGGGTTATCCGGTGCAGCGGGTCAACTCCTGCTTTTCCTGGCATTGAGAAGTGGTCCGGCATACCTTGTTTTTCCTTTCGTATCACTTTCCCCGCTCGTTACCATTTTACTTTCCATTTTGTTGCTAAGGGAAAAAGCATCCGCGAAAGCGTGGACGGGTATAATCATTGCGCTTGTTGCCATTCCGTTGCTTTCTTACCAGCCTGCTCAAAATGGCGGAAGTTCAGGATATCTGTGGATCATATTTGCGCTGCTTGTGTTTTTGCTGTGGGGCGTTCAGGCATATTTTATGAAATTAGCTAACACACATATGAAGGCAGAAAGCATATTTTTTTATATGATGATCACTGGGATTGCGCTGATTCCTTTTGCAATTTTACTAACTGATTTTTCAACAGATATTAATTGGGGCTTTAAAGGTCCGTACCTCGCAGCAATGATTCAAATATTGAATTCAATCGGGGCACTCTTCCTGGTATATGCGTTTCGTTATGGCAAAGCGATCATTGTGAGTCCTCTTACCAATGCCGGGGCGCCCGTTATTACGATTGTTATTTCTCTGATTATTTATGGTGTGTTCCCGCATACAGCTATTTTAACAGGCATGGTACTGGCGATAGTTGCCATTTTTCTTTTGGCTGATTGAAAAAATTAAAAAGCTATTGAATGTCAAAATTTGAAAATAAAAAATTTGTTAGGAAAGAAAAAATAAAATAATTAATTTTGAAATTAAACGAAATGAAAGAAATTTATGAATGATATTGACTCTTTAGCAGATTTAAAAATCGGGGAATCGAGTTACTTATTTAAAGAAATTAATGGTCAGCCCAACCTCTGGAAAAAAACTTATGAAGTCCTCCTGAGTCAAAAAAAGCAGATTGTTACTTTCCTGAATGAGATATTCAAAGTTAAAAACCTGCAGATAATTCTCACAGGCGCTGGTTCATCGGCTTTTGTGGGCGAAATTCTGCAACAATCATTTTATATAAAAACCGGGATACCGACCAGAGCAATTCCCACCACCGATCTTGTAACCCATCCGAAAGAATATTTTCAAAAATCGGTTCCTACGCTGCTTATTTCGTTTGCGCGGTCAGGAGACAGCCCTGAAAGCATCGCAACATTTAAGCTTGCCGAGAGATTTCATAAAACAATATATCATCTTATCATTACCTGTAATCCCGACGGGGAGCTTGCGAAAACGGCTAAGTCAGCAAAAAACGCTCTCATCTTTTTAATGCCCGACGAAGCGAATGACCAGGCATTGGCGATGACAGGCTCTTTTACCTCGATGGTTCTTGCAGGCTTGTTGATCGCCGATATCAGCAATATTGAGCAGAACGAAGAAATTGTAAAAGCGGTTACGGAATTCGGGAAAGAAATTATAAAAAAATATGGGGAAGAATTGAGCACGTTAGCCGGGAGAGATTTTAAGCGCGTTGTTTTTTTAGGTTCTGGTCCTTTAAAAGGTGGTGCAAGGGAATCTCATTTAAAAGTTCTCGAATTAACGGACGGGCAGATTATTTGCCAGTATGATTCTTTTCTCGGTTTTCGCCACGGACCAAGGGCTGTGATAGATGAATCCACACTGCTTTTTTATTTATTTTCATGTGAACCTTATGTTTATAAGTACGAAGTGGATCTTGTGCAATCGATCAATTCAAACGAACATTTTCTTTTTAGTATTGGCATCGGTCAATGTTTGAGTGAATTGCCAAATCTTAATTTTAACCTGACCATTGATCTTTGCTGCGGCAAAAAAATCCCCGATGACTACTTTGCCATTTGCAGTGTAATTCCTGCGCAAATTCTCGGCGCTTATAAATCGCTTGCATTGGGATTGGCGCCTGATTCGCCCTCAAAAAATGGCGGCATATCGAGAATCGTGCAGGGTGTGACAATTTATCCTTATTAGTTTTTAAATATCTTTTTTCGTACCGTGCAATTAATTTGCGCTTGAATGTTCTTAGAAACTTTGAAGATTTGCTGCGTGAAAACGGTACGATGAAAGCCTACCTGTCGGGAGACGCGATTGCACGCAACGGTTGACGCCATGAAACGATATTGCTTATACCAAAATAATATAGGTTTTTACCATCCATGCGATAGAATTTTTTATACTGAAAAAAGAGAGTGCTAATGCAAAAAAAGTTTGATGTAATTGTCGTTGGCGAATTAAATGTTGATTTGATATTAAATCAGATTGAGTCTTTCCCGGAAGTGGGCAAAGAAAAGCTCGCAGAAAATATGACGCTTACATTGGGAAGTTCGTCGGCAATTTTTGCAAGTAACCTCAGCGCTTTGGGAATGCGCGTGTCTTTTATCGGTAAAGTGGGGAATGATGTATTTGGCAATTTTTGTAAAGAACAACTCGAAGCGAAAGGCGTTGATACTTCTATGCTGATGATGAGCAATAAATGGAAAACTGGCGCTACCATTATTCTGAATGCTGATGAAGACCGGGCGAATGTAACTTACCAGGGCGCTATGAAATATCTGGGCATTGGTGACATAACAAGCGAAATGTTAAGCACAGCAAATCACCTGCACTTTTCATCTTATTTTTTACAGCCGGGTTTTAAAAATGAGTTACACAATTTATTTAAGATGGCAAAAGAACTTGGGTTGAGCACATCCTTCGATGTGCAGTGGGATCCGGAAGAGAAATGGGAACTTGATTATAAAAAAGTACTGCAGTATGTAGATGTGTTTTTGCCAAATGAAACAGAACTTTTACAACTCACGGGTACAAAAACACTGGAAACCTCGATAGATGCAGTACAGGACGCTGCAGCGATTACGGTAGTGAAATTAGGAAACAAAGGTTCCGTTGCTGTTTATAATAAAAAGACATTGTTTAAAGAATCATTTTTAAACAAGCAAGTTGTGGACGCCATTGGCGCAGGCGACAGTTTTAATGCAGGGTTTATTTTAAAATTTTTACAGGATGCTCCCTTAGAAACCTGCCAGTTGTTTGGCAATTTAATAGGTGCTATTTCAACCACTGCAGCAGGCGGTACTTCAGCTTTTACCGATCTTAAAACTGTAATGAAAATTGCCAAAGAAAAATTTGGATATGATGAATAAACCAACGCTGCAGCAAAAATGGAAAGAACTTCAACTGCAAGGGCAGGCATTACTTGCAACAAACTTTTATAATCTTGAAACGTTGCAGGGTGTATTGCAAGCGGCAAGTGCAACAAAGAAATCCATCATATTACAACTTACAAAAAGCTCAATAGATTATATGGGGCTTTCTGTTGCAAAACAACTTGCAGAATCAATGTTAAAGTTTTACGGTGTTGAAGGATGGATACATCTTGATCACGGCGATTCGTACGAGTTGGCAGCCGCATGTTTGGATGCGGGTTTTGAATCGGTGATGATTGATGCAAGCGAAAAACCGTTTGATGAAAATGTGCGCATCACGCGAAGTGTTGTAAAAATCGCAGAGAAATATGGAGCAAATGTAGAAGCGGAACTTGGCTATGTTGCAAAGCTTGGTCAAAGCACAAACAATACGGGTTTTACCGAAGCTTCAGAAGCAAAGCGGTTTGTAGAAGAAACGGGTGTACATGCATTGGCGGTTGCGATTGGCTCTGCGCATGGGTTTTATAAAGAAGAACCCAAACTCGATCTTAAGCGACTATCTGAAATACGAAACGCAACAAGTGCGGCGCTGGTGCTGCATGGCGCTTCAGGCATTCCTCATGAAACATTGAGAGAAGCGATCCGCCGAGGCATTTGCAAAATAAATCTTGCAACGGAGATCAAAAATATTTTCATGAAGACGCTAAAAAATAAACTGGTGAATGAAGAGGAGATCGATCTGCGAAAGATATTCCCTTGTGCAACTACCGCTGTAACACAACTTGTGAAAAATAAACTTCTTGCCATTGAAATTGATTAACACAAATGAATAGACCATGAAACTTCAAAAAAACACGAGAAAATTTTTGCATGTTTTTTTTGCCGCCGGGCTTGCTATGCTGCACTCCTGCGACTCCGCAACCGATAACAATAAATATTATACGGCAGATGATTTCTACAAAATAAAAAAAATAGATGTGCATGCTCATGCGCTTTCCCCCAGACCGGAATTTGTGCAGCAGGCAAAGGAAGATAATTTTATTCTGACC
>Ga0157374_10003316_pt1 | contig 13520 bp, 9 predicted proteins | sample M25metaG_FD_115308 | JGI IMG/M metagenome (GOLD analysis project Ga0157374, IMG submission 115308) | Miscanthus rhizosphere microbial communities from Kellogg Biological Station, Michigan, USA - M2-5 metaG | ecosystem: Host-associated > Plants > Roots > Rhizosphere > Soil | place: USA: Michigan...
AATTCAGGATCAGGTAAGGTCATTCCCAAAACTTTTGCCTGTTCGGCGATCATGTCTACAAAATTTTGTCGCAACTCATCGTTGCTTTTTCTTTTGATCTTCCATTTCATGCTTTGATCGCTATGAGTGGATTCGCTGTCGTGCGGACCGAACATCATTAATGATGGCCACCACCAGCGATTGATCGCGTCCTGGCACATGTCTTTTTGTTCATTTGTTCCCCTTGAAAGCACCAATAAAATCTCAAAACCCTGGCGCTGGTGAAAACTTTCTTCTTTGCAAATTCTTACCATCGCGCGGGCATAAGGTCCATAAGAAGCTCGTGTAAGCATCACCTGGTTTAGTATCGCAGCGCCATCCACTAACCAGCCAATGGCTCCTATATCAGCCCAGGTCAAGGTAGGATAATTAAAAATGGAAGAATATTTCGCCTTTCCACTATGCAGCTCGTTTATTGTTTGTTCTCTTGTTACGCCCAGGGTTTCTGTTGCTGAATACAGGTACAAGCCATGGCCTGCCTCATCCTGGACTTTGGCGAGTAATATAGCCTTGCGTTTTAATGACGGTGCACGGGTGATCCAGTTCCCCTCCGGCAACATGCCAACAATTTCGCTATGTGCATGCTGGCTGATCTGTCTGATAAGGGTTTGGCGATATTTCTCAGGCATCCAATCCTTTGGTTCGATCTTTATTTCGCCTTCTATTTTTTCCTGGAATATCTTTTCGGTTTCCTGGGGCATAATGTTATTTCAACTACAAATTTACGAACTAATGCCAGAGTCTTATGCGGGCTACCATCCTGGTAAGTTCGGCTTGACTTTCAAGTAATCGCTGAAGCAATGTAACCTGGTTCATTGCTCTTATATAATTATGTCCCGGGTAGGCAGCCCCATAATATTTATCTTTATTCAGATGATCCGTAAGGAACCGAAGCGCCTGCATGTAGGTCATAAACAGACCGGAATAGACGAAATGATCGATCTCCGCCTGGCTGAGCTCCTTTCCCATTTCCTCAAGGTACCCTCTCGCTATGGCATAAAAAAAGTTCTCGCGAATACAGATCTTGTCAAAATTTTTTTCTTCTTCGCTAACTGGTGAAAGGTAGGTACGGATCATGTCTCCAACATCACTGATAAAATAACCAGGCATCAGGGTATCAAGATCTATCACACAAATTCCTTTTTCATTTTTGTCAAAGAGCACATTGTTGATCTTTGTATCGTGATGGGTTACTCTCAATTTGAATTCCTTGTCTGAAATGATCTGCTGGTAAGTTGACAAAATATCATTGTGCGAATAGAGGTAGTGAATTGTTTTTTCAGCTTCGGCTATTCTTGGTCGATCACCTGAACGAATGGCCTCTTCAAATTGCGCATACCGGAAGGACAGGTTATGAAAATCGGGAAGTGTTATTTTCAAATCCTGAACCGGAAAATCGTTAAGCACCCTGGTAAATGATCCAAATTGCCTGGCCGCTTCGAAGGCCTGTTGCGGTGTTTGAGCAATATCATGTGTGCGGGAATCTTTTACAAACGGAAAAAGCCTGAAATAACCCTCGCCGGGTATGTGCACGATGCTTTCCATTTCTTTTGTCCTTAGCGGTGATACAAAAAAATATTCCGGGTGATTTTTTTCAAGCCATGATGCGATCCCTGTAATATTATCGGCAATGAATGCCGGCTCTTTGAAAACTTCGTGGTTGATCTTTTGAAGTATGTATTCTTTCGATTGATCATCGATCTTCCAGGTATTATGAATCAAACCGCTTCCGAATGATTGAATAGTTGCTGTATCACTTATACTGTACAATGGCAAAACTTTCTCTAACATACGCCGGAGGGATGACTTTAATGAGCAACAAATTAAACAAACAATTGCATCAATAAATATGCAATCGTTTGCAAACAAAAATTTCTTCGGGCCGAGGTTAAATCGGGGGGTACCTAATTTTGCATGACCCCGCGAGATTGTTGGGTGAAGATCAACTGGCGAGATTTGGGACCTACAGGGAATATGAATAGGATTATTAATGCCACAGGAAGCACAGAAACACGGAGAGTGATTAATAAATTATTTGTTTCTGTGTACTCAGTGGCGACAATATATTAACTTAACACCGGTAATTTCATGAAGTATTCAATTGCCTTTTTTTTTCTGCTTGCCTTTCATTATTTACATGCTGCGGACAGCCTGGTAGTGCATTCTCCTGATAAAAGGATCGACGTTACAGTTTATTATAAAGACAAATTAAGTTACTCCATAAGATACCTCGGTAAGCCGATTTTGCTTCCATCAGTCATTGACCTGCAATTGCAAAATGGTAAAAGGCTTTCTGATGATCTGCGTTTGAGTAAAAGATCTATTCGGTCCTTCAATGGAACGATCATTTCTCCTGTCCCTGAAAAAAGAAAAGAAATTCCTGATGTTTATAATGAACTATCACTTCAGTTCAAAGAACCATTTACCCTTTTACTAAGAGTGTACAATGACGGAGTAGGTTATCGCATCGTTACCCGTTTTAAAGATTCGATCATTATAAAGAATGAGGTTGCAGAATTCAGTTTCCCTGAACATAAAAAAGTTTTATTGCCCCTGTTTGAACCAAGGGACGGTGATCCTTTCATCACGAGCTATGAGGCATTATATCAATTAAAACAAATGGATAGCCTGGGTGAAAGGTCAATGGCGTTTTCACCGGTGCTGGTTGGTGACAGCGATGAAGTAAAGATCGCTATCACAGAATCTGATCTTGAGGATTATCCCGGGATGTTTTTAAGAGGGACAAATAGAAATGCCTTGCAAGGTGTTTTTGCTCCCTGGCCATTAGAAGAAAAAATGACCAAAGGAGAATTCCCCCAGGTTCTTGTTGCAAAAAGAGCGGGTTACATTGCAAAGACCACCGGCAGCCGGAATTTTCCATGGAGAGTTTTGATGATTGCAGTAAATGACAAAGAACTCCCTTCCAATGATCTTGTATACAGGCTGGCTTCTCCGTCGAAGCTAAATGATGTCTCCTGGGTACGTCCCGGCAAGTGTACGGATGAGTGGATCATCGGTATCAACTTATTTAATGTTCCTTTTAAGAGCGGCGTCAACACCGCATCGTATAAATATTATATTGATTTTGCCAAGCGATTTGGCTTCGACCGGATCATGATGGATGCCGGGTGGAGCAGCTATACGAACCTGTTCGATATAAATCCCTCAATAAATATGGATACGATCACTGCTTATGCAAGGAGTAAAGGTATTCGTATAAGCATGTGGACGCTTTGCTCAACATTGGATAAACAACTGGACAGTGCATTAGCTCAATTCAATAAATGGGGCGTTGATTTTATTATGACGGATTTTATGGACAGGGATGATCAGGCGATGGTGAATTTTTATCATCGTATTGCAAAGGCCTGTGCCGATCATAAGATGATGATCATGTATCACGGAGCTTATCCGCCAAAGGGATTTAATCGTACCTGGCCAAATGCCATCACACGGGAAAGTGTGTTGGGTTCCGAATATAATATCTGGAGCGATGAACCCACACCCGAGCACGACGTGACTCTTCCCTTTACACGCATGCTTTCGGGTTCATTCGATTATGAGCCTGGAATATTAGATAATGCTACGAAAGAACAGTTCAGACCGATCAATCAAAAAGTGATGAGCCAGGGGACACGCTGTCACCAGCTGGCTATGTTTGTTGTGTACGATAGTCCTATGCAAATTTTTTCCGGAAATCCGTCACAAGGATATCTGGAGGCTCAATTCATGGAATTACTGGGAAGCCTGCCGACAACCTGGGATGAAACGAAAATTTTAGAAGCAAAAGTTTCTGATTATATCGTTACAGCGAGAAAAAAGGGAGAAGATTGGTACATAGCGGGCATGACTGACTGGACGCCGCGGGAATTCAAATTGCAATTGGATTTTTTAGACAATGGAATTTACAAAGCTGAACTATGCACGGATGGAGTGAATGCCGCGACTTATCCTTCGGACTACCTGATCCAAACTTTCGACCTGGAAAAAACAAAACCATTAACAATTAAAATGGCACCAGGCGGTGGGTTTTTGCTGAAACTGATGAAGAATTAAAAATCATTCGAGTCTTGATTTTAAATACCGGCGACAGTTTTTCATGGCATCTTCATTGCGTCGCAATCCTTTCCCCTGCATAGCATATGGCAGCCGATTGATCCACTTTCGTTTTTGATACTAAGGGTTAACTTAACTTATTTACCCCACCGTGTGGGCCCCTCCCCCTCCTTCCAACCAGCCGTTTTGCATGTAGTCTACCCAATGAAGGTTCATCCCTGTTTGCCCAGGTTGCTTTATTCCTATCGTCGGTGCCAGTTATGTGGTAGGATGGTTCTCATGGATACAAGCTCTGTCAGGATCCGGCCTGCATGTTAAACAAGAGATTGTAAATATCGTTATTCAAAAAGTGCAGGCTATGGGAAAAACAACTTAGTAAAGAAAGAAAAAAGGGGAAAATTTTAGTGAAAGTCCTAATTCATTTCTGCTGATCAAAATACAAAGCAGCCGCACCCAACAGCCCGCTATTTTCCAATTCTGAAACTTCGATCCGCAAATTTTTTACTGCATTTTGAAATGCAAAACTTTGAAGCGATTGCCATAAGGTTTTTGAGAAAAAGGGATAGGCATGTCTTACAGATCCTCCCAGGATAATTAATTCCAGATCCAACGCATACAGTATTGTTTTTATCGCATTCCCCAAATGAGCTCCCATTTCTTCATACATCCCTATCGCTTCCTCATTACCTTCTTTTGCCTTTTTAAAGACTGTTTCACCATCTGTTTGATAAACATTTTTGAAGAACTGGCCACTTGCATAGTATTCAACGTACTTATCAAGATAATCGATCATTCCAAATTCACCCGCTCCTCCGTTCCTGCCGGCATATAATTTTTTATTGATGATGATCCCGCTACCAAGACCTGTTCCGATCGTCAAACCGATCATTGAATCATAACCTTTTCCTTTTCCAAAATAAAATTCACCAAGCGCAAAGCAGTTTGCATCATTATTAATGAACACCGGCAAATGGTACTGGTCGCCGAGCAACCGACCCAATGGCACTTGTTTCCAGGAGGGGATATTCACCACATCATAAACGATCCCCTGTTCTGTATCCACAAGGCCAGGCACCCCAATCCCGATCGCTTTTATAGAAGGACCGATCAACTTGTCTACGAGGGAAAATAATTCCTTCACAACTTCATCAACGGAACCTGAGGCATTTATTTTTTGAGAAAGGATGGAAGATAAATTGTCTTCTGAAACAAGCCCGCCGCGAATGTTCGTTCCTCCAAGATCGATCCCGATAGTTTGATTATTCAAGGTGCTATTATTTTAGATGCTGCGTCCGAATCTAAATAAATTTTTAAGGCAGGATGGTTACGTAATAAAGTGGCGGGTAAATTTTCCGAGACTGCCTCTTCAATTATTTTTTGTGTGATATCGGCCTTATGTTTTCCGCTTATCACCAAAATAATATTCTTCGCTTCCATTAATGTTTTCAATCCAAGGGTGATCCCCTTTTTGAGTTTCTGTTCTTTTGCAAAATATTTTTGCCCTATTTGTTGCGTTGCAGGCGCCAGTTCCGCTACATGCGAACGCGTGTTGATCGAAGTGCCCGGTTCATTCATGCCTACGTGTCCATTCATGCCTACACCCAGGATCGCCACATCCATACCACCATGGTGCTGAATAAAACTCTCGGTCCGCTCACACTCTGCCTGTAAGTCGTTTGCTCTTCCATCAAAAAAACAAATTTTCTCATCACCCGTTTGCAATGGGCGAAATAATTGTTTATTTAAATGATAACGGCAACTCCCTTCATCATTTCCATTCATTGGGATCCATTCATCCAATCCGACAAAAAACCAGTTGGAAGGATTTAATTGGTTGCTGCCAACTCTCCCGGCAATTTCTTTATACAACCCTGCGGGACTGTCACCGGATGCCGTGCAGATCAGGGGGTCTTTGCGCGATTGCATCATATCGATCACATCAGTTGCCGCTTGCTTTGACATCTTTTCGTAATTATCAGCTATGAAAATTTTCATGAGAAAACAATTTTAGTTTATTTCAACCAAAGATCAACAGGTCTTTCAACTTTTGGTGTAAAGGGCAGACTGATCTTTTTCCCTTCACCAGCAGAAGCATAAGCTGCATAGATAATTTCAAGTACTGCCCTGCCGTCTTCACCGGTTACCAGTGGTTGTTTATTTTGCTGAATGCATTCAATAAAATGTTTCAGTTCATGAGGATAGCCCTGGTTGAAAGCTTCTTCAAATACCGTGAAACTCCATCCTACTGTAGTATCTGCTTTTTCCATTGCATAGCCATAACCATGTTTGCTATAGGTGATCGCTGCATTTCCCATAAAAAGATCGGCGTACATCACACCTCCAGTGCCGTATACTTCGCAGCGGTCATCCATGCCTCCGTGTTTTGCCCAGCTATCTTCTGCAACCGCAGTAACCCCGTTCTCAAATTCAATGATCACAATTGAATTGTCTTCGCCCCTTGTGCGTTCGGTATGCAACACAGTCGACATGCTTGCATATACTGACTTTGCTTTTGCATTGCCGAGCATCCAACGGAACCAACCAATAGCATGGCAACCCATATCCATCATCACCCCACCGCCTGAGAATTTTATATCATAGAACCAATCAGTATGTGGTCCGGAATGTTTTTCAGATTGCTTTAGCATGTAGATCTTTCCAATTGCTCCTTCATTCACCATCTGCCTCACTCTTTCATATTTCGGAGCGAAACAAAGTTCTTCGGCGTACATTAATTTCACTCCGGCCTTTTTGCATGCAGCGATCATGGCATCAGCTTCTTCCAGTGTAACCGCAAGAGGTTTTTCAATAATAATATGTTTGCCTGCAGCGGCAGCCTTTAATGTAGCTTCAGCATGTAAATAATTGGGTAAACATATATCTACCACTTCACATCCAGAGTCATTGAGGGCCTTATCAATGTCATCATACCATTTTGGAATTCTATGTTTCTCAGCAAATGCTTTGGCCTTTTCAATCTTTCTTGCATATACGGCCACCACCTCCGCTTCGGGTACAAAGCGGTGATAACTTTCCATATGAATGTCTGTGATAAAGCCAGCACCTATAATGGCAACCTTTGTCTTTTGCATGATCTTAAAATGAAAACGAAAATAAAGATATATATCCTGTCAAATTTACTCAGGCTATTTTATATCAAAATCAACAACTACCCTTTCTGTTTTTGGATGCGATTGACATGTTAGGATATAACCCTGTTCAATTTCTTCGTGTTCCAATCCCCAATGAACCTCCATATCCACTTCGCCTTCGACCAGTTTTGCTTTGCAGGTGCAACATACTCCGCCTTTACATGAAAACGGAAGATCTGCACCCTGCTTAAGTGCCGCATCTAAGATCGGTTCTCCGTTAAATCCAAGATCAAAATCAAATGTGATCCCGTCAAGTTTCACCGAGATTTTGCTGACTGGCCCTTCTTCCCTGGCCTTTGATTTTTGATTTTTAACTTTTGACTTGTGCTCTTCTCCCGGCGTGGTAAAAAGTTCAAAATGTACTCTTGATCTTTCGATCGCAACCTCTAAAAAATCCCTGGCGCAAAAGATCATGTCTTCAGGCCCGCAGACAAAAAACTCATCGGTGTTTTTATAATCGATCAGTTTATTTAATTCACTCAACTTATTTGTATCAATTCTTCCACTATTGACCGGCGAATCTGTCCGCTCACGGCTTAAAATATGAATGATCCGGAACCGGTCAATGAATTTATCTTTTAATCCTTCCAGTTCTTCTTTAAAAATGATAGAATTTTTATTACGGTTCCCATACACTAAGGTGAATTGACTTTTTGGTTCTGTTCTAAGCGTGGTTTTAATAATTGAGATCACCGGTGTGATGCCACTGCCGGCAGCAAAAGCTACATAATTCTTTTTTTGTTGCGGGTCGAGATGAGTATAAAATTTTCCCACCGGTGGCATTACCTCCAGCGCATCTCCTTTTTTTAATTGTTCATTGGCGAAACCTGAAAATAAACCGCTTTCCTGTTTTTTAATAGCAACCCTCCATTCATTGTCCAGCGGTGATGCGCAGATCGAATATGTTCTGCGTACTTCTTCACCATTGAGGAATGTCCGCATAGTAAGGCTTTGTCCTTGTTTGAATGCAAAATCTTTTTTTATTTCTTCAGGAACGTCAAACAGTACAGAAACACATTCCGGTGTTTCTCTTCTTACCTCTTTTACAACAAGTTTGTGAAAGTGAATTGACATGCTCAAAGGTAAGTGAAGTAGAAAGGAAGAAGATAGAATATAGAATTCAGAAGTCAGGAGGATTGTAATTATTCTATATTCTGTTTTCTATCTTCTATCTTCTTTTCTTACATCTGCAGTCCTGTGATCAAATGAGTAACCATATTATCTTCCATTTGCTGGGGAGAATATTTTTTTTGACTGCGATGCCAGAATTCCAGGCCGCGAACAGCTGAAAGAATGGTCAGAACAGCTACGTAAGGGATCACAGGTTTCATCTCTTTGTTTTTTATTCCCTGGTCGACAATAGCCTCAAGCCGTTGAACATAATTACGCCGCTGGTTAATAAAATTGGCGAGGTGTGGTTCTGAAAGATGGATCCATTCATGTGTCATTACATGATATTCTTCAAACCTGTTTAACATCATCCGAACATGAAAACGAATGATCTCCTCAATTTTTTTCAATGAAGATGTTCCCTCTGCATCCACTTCGTCCAATTGAAGATTGCATTCGGCTGCTGCATGAAAAATGATCTCCTGTAAAATTTCTGATTTTGATTTAATGTGATTATACAGGCTGGCTGCTTCGATACCGACAGTTTCTGCAAGGTCCCGCATAGAGGAAGCAGCAAAACCTTTATCCTTGAACATGGTAGCTGCCCTGATCAGGATAACTTCTCTCTTTGATGATTTGCGACGCAGTGGTTGAGCCATGCTCAAAGATAATGAATAGTGAATAGTGTAGAATGGGGTGAGGTTGACTAAAAATCTGCCGTTTCTGATTACAGATGTCAGAATATCTCGATTACTGTCTATTTTCGCCCCGTTTTTTTGATTGACCCATCTAAATATTACTTAAATGTCTTTGATCGTTGTTGGCACCATGGCCTTTGATGCAATCGAAACTCCTTTTGGTAAAACCGATAAAATCATAGGCGGGTCTGCAGTATATGCGGCTTATGCAGCCTGCAATTTTATTCAGCCCATTAACCAGGTTTCAATTATTGGTTACGATTTTCCCAAAGAAGAAATAGCGGAACTTAAGACACGAGGCGTGGTAATGGATGGGGTTGAGGTTATAAAAGATAAAAAATCATTTTTCTGGAGTGGACGTTATCATGAGGATATGAACAGCCGTGATACACTGGTAACCGACCTGAATGTTCTTGCGGATTTTGACCCGAAGTTACCCGGTAGCTACCTGGATTCAGAATTTGTAATGCTTGGCAACTTGCAACCGACGGTGCAAATGAATGTGATAAAGCAATTGAAAAGGCCGAAACTGATCGTGATGGATACAATGAATTTTTGGATGGAATCAGCAATGCCCGAATTGGAGGAGGTGTTGAAGAAGATAGATGTGTTATTAATAAACGATGCTGAGGCAAGACAGCTCAGCGGGCAATATTCTATCGTAAAGGCATCCAAAACCATATTGGGGATGGGTCCTAAATTTTTGATCGTTAAGAAAGGGGAACATGGCGCCCTGCTTTTTCACGGTGATAAAGTTTTCTTTGCCCCCGCTCTTCCACTGGAAGAAGTATTTGACCCGACAGGTGCCGGAGACACATTTGCGGGCGGGTTTATTGGCCACCTGGCAAGAACAAAAGATATATCATTTGAAAACATGAAGACAGCTATCATCGTGGGCAGTGCAATGGCAAGTTTTTGTGTAGAAAAATTCGGTCCAACAAGGCTAAAAGAAATTTCCAAAGAAGACATAGATAAACGACTTCACCAGTTTCGTGAGTTAGTGAATTTTGATATAGAGATCGGGTAAATGAAATCTTATATTGCGCGGTAAGGTAAACCACATAGAGAGATCTCCCACTCCTTACACAGACCTGGCTAAATAGAGCAGAAAGAAAAATTATGTACCAGGTATTGACTTAGTAAATTTTGTTTTTTATTTTTCAACCCTGGACTTGCTCCGATGTATTGGAGCCACCAAATTTTACGAATCACCATTTTGAGCCTTTAAACTCTTCCACATGAAAAATCTATTTCTTCCCGTTACACTGTTCGTAACGATCAGCCTCGCAGCGCAAAAAAATAAGAACAACAACCAGGACATCCCGCCTTTTGGTAAGATCGATAAAACTGAGTTAGAGATGAAGGAATGTGATTTCGATGACAAGGCCGAAGCGGTTGTGCTGATTGATGACGCGGAATTGGATTACATAGATGACGTGGAGCTGACCAGGAGAGTGAGGATCAAGATCCTTTCCGATAAAGGTCTCGACCGCGCTAATATTCACCTTGCATACCGGAGTGAAAAAAATGAACAGGATATAAGGGGAATTGAGGCACAAACTTATAACCTCGATGCAAGCGGAAACATTGTTGTCACAAAAGTTGAAAAGAGCCTTATCTACGATAAAAAGCTTAATAAGAAACAAAAAGAAAGAGTATTTACTTTCCCCGAAGTGAAAGTGGGGTCGATCATAGAATATAAATATAAAAAGACAGGCATTGGCCTTATCGACTGGTATTTCCAGGAATCAATTCCTGTGAAATTCAGCCATTTTAAACTTGACTTCCCACAAGAGGTTATCGTGAGTGTTCACCCGGTTTGCTCAAGGTCTTACGAGGAAAAGAACCAGACTACCGCGTCCCGGTATACTAAAGACTATGTAATGAAAAACATACCGGCTTTTCGTGATGAGCAATATATAATCAACGAGGATTTTTACAAAGATCGCCTCGAAACGAAGGTGGTTGCCCTGGACATAAGTGGTCGCCGCGAAAATCTTGCCGTTGACTGGATAAAAGTAATTGAGTACCTGATGCAGGATGAAGATTTTGGTGTGCAACTCAAAAAAAATATTCCTAGGACGGCCGACCTGGACGAAAAATTAAAGAAAATTTCTGACCCATATTCAAAGATGAAGATCATCTATAAGTATGTTCAGGATAACATGCAATGGAACGAATACACGGGTATCTGGGCGCTGGATGGGGTAAAGTCCGCATGGAAAGACAAAAAAGGAACTGTAGGAGAAATAAATCTCATACTCGTGAATCTTTTGAAAGATGCCGACCTGAACGCTCATCCCGTGCTGGTAAGCACACATGAAAATGGAGTGGTAAATACTACTGATGCAGGCACACGTTTCGACCCTGGTTTTTATCAATTCGATAAAGTAATGGCTTATGTTGAGGTCGGGGATAAAGTGTATGTACTTGATGCCACTGAAAAGCAGACCCCTGCCCACCTGATTCCTGAGGATGTAATGATGACAGAAGGATTGGTGATCGAAAAAATTGAAACTTCGGAATGGGGGTGGAAAACGCTTTATGATAAGGAGATGACGGCAAAGGACCTTGTTTCTGTAGCTGGTGTAATTGATGAAAGCGGTAAAATGAGTGGTGAGGTGACCATTGCAAGCTTCGATTATTCAAAGATCGACAGGCTCCCTTTAGCCAAAAAGGGCAAAGACAAATTCATTGAAGCATGTTTAAAAGAAGGTACGCCGGGCCTTGCCGTAGACGATGTAACATTTGAGAATCTCGATAACGATAGCTTGCCATTAATTCAAAAAATAAAATTTAACCAGGCTTTAAACTCTTCCGGCGACTACCGGTATTTTTCTTCAAACATATTGACAGGAAGAGAAAAGAACCCTTTTGTAGCTGACAAGCGTTTCTCAGACGTCTTCTTTGGACGCAACCAAAGTTTAATGGTGATAGGCAACTTTACTATTCCTGACGGTTACGAATTCGAAACTCTTCCTAAGAACATTAAAATGATCATGCCAGATACAAGTATCAGCATTCTAAGAAGGACACAACTGCAAGGCAATATCCTGCAAACACAAGTTCAACTCATCTTCCAGAAACCATACTATCCCGCCTCACAGTATGATGAGCTTCATGAGTTTTATAAACAACTTTTTGATTTACTGAATGAGCAATATGTGATCCGGAAGAAAAAGTAAAGGCACTTAATTCGTCAAAAATGAGAAAAAGTATTGCGCCCTTTCTTATAGGTTTTTTTTTCTGTACGGCAACGATCGCACAAACGGGCATCTATTCATTGAGTAGTGTTCCCGAAACGGTTAAAAATAATGCCGATATCGTCGTTCATCGGGAAGAAACTGATGTCGATATAGAGGGCGTTGAAAAATTTACCATGAAAGTTGACAGAATTTTTACTGTGTTAAATGAGAATGCTAAGTCGGACCTCGTTTTTAAACAGTATAGTTCTAAAAATATCTCACTTGAAGATGCTGAGATAAAAGTATATGATGCCATGGGAAGACAAATGGCAAAGTACAGGAAAAAGGACATGAGCACTACTGCTGTCGGTGAAGGTCTCATAGAAGATGGATACGTCACCTACTACTATGTGCCCGCAGCTTCTTATCCTGTAACACTTGAATTTAAATATGAGATCAAAGTCAAAGGCACGCTGAACATTCCTGACTATTTGATCGCTGAAGGAAGTGAGGGAATAGTTGAGTCGGACTACACTGTGCATGTACTGTCGAATCTTGGATTTCGATATAAAGCAAAACACACAGACATTCAACCGGTGATCACTGACGAGGGGAATGCCAGAGTATATAAATGGGGAGTGAAGAATCTCGAACCTCTTAAAGAAGAAAAAGGCGCGGCAGAAAGCCAGGACAGGTACCCGCACATCACCTTTGCAGTTGACAGATTTTCTTATTATGGATTAGAAGGTGATCTTTCTTCATGGAAAAACTTTGGATCATGGATAGGCAACTTGTACAGCGGGCTTGACAATTTACCGCCGGACCGGCAACAATTCTTTGTTGACCTGGTCAGGGATGCCGCCAATAATAAAGAAAAAATAACCCGCATTTATCAGTATCTCCAGGAAAACTTCAGGTACGTAAGCATACAGTTGGGGATTGGTGGATTGAAACCATTTCCTGCCGATTTTACAGATAAAAAAAAGTATGGCGATTGTAAGGGTCTAAGTAATTATATGAAAGCAGCATTGAAATCAGTTGGTATTAAAAGCTACGTTGCCATCATAAATGCAGAATATGACAAGGAACCAGTAGATCCGGATTTTCCCGAAAATGGATTTAACCATGTTATCCTTTGTGTACCGGATCAAAAAGATTCAGTGTGGCTCGAATGTACAAGTTCGTCTAATGAGTTTAATGAATTGGGAACATTTACTGAAAACAAGTACGCATTATTGATAACTGATGACGGTGGTGTATTGGTCCCAACACCAAAAAGT
>Ga0157374_10003322_pt1 | contig 13513 bp, 12 predicted proteins | sample M25metaG_FD_115308 | JGI IMG/M metagenome (GOLD analysis project Ga0157374, IMG submission 115308) | Miscanthus rhizosphere microbial communities from Kellogg Biological Station, Michigan, USA - M2-5 metaG | ecosystem: Host-associated > Plants > Roots > Rhizosphere > Soil | place: USA: Michigan...
CAAAAAGGGCGCGAGGAAATTTGAATATTGAAAATTGATTGGAAATTGGAAATTGGAAATTGGAAATTTTTGAAACCCACCCATGAACCTATTTTATACCGCTACGCCTTTCTCAGCGAGACGGAATTTAATGTCATGGTAAGAGTTCATAAAGTTCATGTAGGCTTCGTACGGTGTTTCATAGGGGCTGAAGTAGGCGTGCACATCACCGTCGTTAAACCATTTGGTACACATGTAGTAGAAGTGGTCGCTCGTGGTCAACCGTCGCCAGTCTTCTATAAGGTCCAAATCTCCGGTACCCATAACTTGGTCTTCAAGGTCGTACAGTGCCTGTATGGAGCCGGTTTGCATGCTGTTGCCCAGCCAAGCAGTAAGGTCTCGCTCAGTGTCCGCCCAGGTAATGGTGTTCGGAGTGTCTATAACATCTTTCGCATCAAATGAATCGGCAGCTTCACTAACGGTCATGAAAGTGTGGTGCTCATCCTTCAGCCATTCTTTCGGCAAATGGGTCAAGAAATCAAAGATACCGGTTTCTTCCCACTGGTGCTCACCAAAGGTCTCGTAGTCCATAAAGAGGTCGAAGTTAGTAGCTTCTTGGTTATCCGCCAGCCATTTGGCAAACTTGTCGGCCGTAAGTGGCCATTCACCCCAAGACCGGTCACTAAAACGGAAGGCAATATCATCGGAAAGCTTGTAGTTTTTTAGCAGCAGCTTGATGTTTTCGGTGTAGCTGGGTTTGTAGACATAGTTTGGACTGCGCCATCCGAGCACAGGGTCCCAGCCTTCTGAAAGGACCGCTTTGTACCCAGCTTTGTCGGCCCAGTAGGCGACATCGTTGTTGTAGCACAGCTCGGTGTTACGGAAGACTTTTGGCTCTTGGCCAAAAACTTCTTTAACTTTGTCCGCGTGCATTTTAACCTGTGCCTCAAATTCTCGGCGGCTATAGAAGAAGGCCAGACTGTGGTGATAGGTTTCGCCAACAATTTCAACCCGACCCGTGTCGGTCAACTTCTTGAAAGACTCTAGTGCCTTTGGTGCCCACTTTTCGAGCTGTTCTATCACTGTTCCGGTTATAGATAAGCTCAGTTTAAACTCGGGGTTATCTTGTAGCAGCTGCAGCAAGCGTGCGTTGGTTGGCAAGTAAGATTTTTCGGCTACCTTTTGAGCAATGCGTTCGTTGCTGGTCCTGTCGTCGTATGGAGCATCGAAATAGTTGTGCTTCACGCCACTGTCAAACACCGTGTAATGGCGAATACGGAACGGCTGATGCACATGCAGATAGAGGACTATGGCTTTCTTGCTCATGCCACAACCATTCCCTCTACATGCTGATTGTATAGCCCATGGATCTTTTCGCTTGCAGCGTCCCAGGACAATTTGCGGTATTCTTGCTGGGACATCTCTAGCAGTGTATCGCGAAGCGGGTCGTTTTGCACAACTGCCGAGATTTGATTGGCCATTTCATTTATATCCCAGAAATCAACTTTCAAGAGGTTTTTCATAACTTCGCTGACGCCGGACTGCTTGCTCACTAGCCCTGGCGTGTGGCCGTAGCCGATTGCTTCTAACGGCGTTAGGCCAAAGGGCTCCGATACCGAGGGCATCACAAAAAGATCACCCACCGCAAAAGCGTCGCGCAAGCGTTTACCACGCTGGAAGTCGGTAAATATGACGTTTTTGCCGATACCGAGATCAGCTGCCATTTCGATAAGCTCGTAGTACTGCTCGCCGCTCCCAACTATCAGGAATATTGTCTTAGGAGCTCGATACACGACTTCTTTTGCAGCGCGCAGCAAGTTCGGCAAACCTTTCTGCACAGTCAGCCGACCAACATTTACCACAACACGGTAGCCCTGCGATCGCATCATGTCGAGATAACGATAGGTGTTGTCGCTACTTGGTGGTTCAATATCACCAGGCTCAATGCTATTGTGCACGACCTCAATTTTGTCAGCGGGAATACCATAATCCCGAATAATGCAGTTTTTGGTGTGCTGCGAGACGGCAATAACCTTATCGGCTAAGTGCATCCCCAGTTCCTCTATTTCGTGCACGAGCGGATTGCCACCGCCTTCTTTGCCAGATCTGTCCGATTCCACTGAATGGACATGTAATATTACGGGACAGCCACGTTTTTCTTTTACTCGCATTGCGGCGCGGAACGTCAACCAGTCGTGAGCATGAACGATGTCGAATTCTTTGTTATCTACGAGCTGAGAAACAGCATGTTCGTAAAGTTCCTGCTGGTCGTAGATGTTCAGCCACTCTTCTGAGCCATCTTCTCTGATGTACTTGTAGCTATCGTATGCGATACCCGAACGAATAACGCTCGCGACACCTTGTGGTTGTGCCGCGGTGATTTCCATAAAGTCTATACCGTGATCGGCATCGTAGGGAAGCACAAATTCTATGTCTAAATTACGCTTCGAGAGGGCTTTGCAGAGCTGGAGGCACGCCGTCCCCAGACCGCCGCTATTGTGAGGTGGGAGCTCCCACCCGAGCATCAGTATTTTCATTGCCCTCTTTTTTAAATACAGTTTTTAGTATTACTGCTCATGATTATAGAGAAAATATACCGTGAGCACAACAGCTAAAATATGCTAGTATTATCCGGCTAGTTATGACTTATCAATCGGGCCTTTTGAGCCTTTGGCATAACTCTTTAGGCTGTCGCCATTCCGTGACCATTGCTGCAACACATTTTCTATAATTTCCCAGCTGCGAATGACTTCTGCTGATGTTGCGAACAGGGTCTGGTCACCCCTGATGGCGTCCACAATGACCCGTTCGTATGCGTCAGCCGGGCGGAGGTCAAATGCCTTGGCATAGTCAAAATCCATATCAGCGTTGTCGGTGATTGTTTTTATGCCCGGACGTTTCACCTGCAAGCGCAGTGTAATGCCTTCTTCGGGCTGGATACGGAACACAAGTTTGTTCTGCTCACCGTCTGCCGAATCTGGTTGTCGGAAACAGATGCTAATTTCGGTTGACTTAGCCTCAAGCGCCTTGCCAGTCTCGAGTACTATCGGTACCCCTGTCCACTGGTCGTTATCAATCCATAGTTCCAAGCTCGCGAATGTCTCAATATTTGAATCTGGATTGCCGACCTCTTGGCGGTAGCCCTCATACTGACCGCGCACAGTCATCGTGGCGACCTCATCTGGTGAGGTTGGTCGGACAGCTTCTAGCAATATCTGCTTACGTTCATGAATCTCTTCGCTTTCCAGCTTTTCAGGCCGCTCCATGGTCGTGATGGCCAGGAGTTGCAGTAGGTGGCTCTGAATGAGATCCCGTAGTGCCCCAGTTTGCTCGTAAAAGTTCGCACGGCCTTCAATGTCGAGTTTTTCGCGGGCAACCACCGATATCCGGTCAATATGCTCATTGTTCCAAATGCTCTCAAAGAGCGGGTTATAAAAACGGAAGGTAAGGATGTTTTGAACCGTTTCTTTGGCAACGTAATGGTCGATACGGTACACCTGTCCTTCGCCGAAGTGCTCACCGAGAACCGCAATGAGTTCTCGAGCAGATGCCAAATCGTAACCAAAAGGCTTTTCTATGAGCAGTCGCGGCGCATCGCCGCCACCCTCGAGCGGGGCGTTATGGCCAGTCTCGCCAAGTAATCGGATGATAGGGGTAAATGCCTGGCTCGGAATGGAAAGATAGTAGAGTCGGCTGCCATCTGGTCCCAGCTCGTCTTCGACTTCTTTCAAACGATGCAGCAAAGAGACATAATCGTCCCGGTTCACCAGATCCATCTGGCGCATTTCAGTGTGGTCTTTTAGATATTGCTCGATATTTATGTCATAGCTGTCATCTCCGACGAACCTGCGCAGATCTTTATAAACATCATCGAGCGACACATCTCGACGAGAAATTCCGATAATCTTGAACTGCTCCGGCAGTTCTTCCGCACGGATAAGGTGGTACAGGGCAGGGATGAGCTTGCGCTGCGCCAAATCGCCAGTTATGCCAAAGATTGCGAGCGTTAACGGCTGCTTCAGGCGCTCGTAGTTCATCTTATTCGGCAGCCTTTTCTTGTACTACTGCTTCGCGGGCACCAGGTTCAGCACCTTCGCCGTTCAATGCGTGACCGCCGAATTTGTTGCGCATAGCAGCGAGCATCTTGGTTGCGAAACTGACTTCTCCGTTTTGCGAACGTATTCGGACATCCAGTGATTCTTGCACGACCGGCATCTGTATGCCATTTTCTTTTGCAGCTTCGAGCGTGTATCGGGCTTCGCCATTTTCTGCGACATAGCCAGATATTCCATCAAGGTTAGGATTCTCTTTGAGCGAGTCGCGGGCGAGTTCGTTCAGCCAGCTGGTTATAACACTGTGGTGTTGCCACACTTCGCCGGCAGCTGCTAGATCGAGGCTCTTGTAGGGTCCTTCCTTCAAGATATGATAGCCCTCTGCAAGCGCTTCCATCATGCCGTATTCAATGGCGTTGTGGGTCATTTTCACGAAATGTCCGCTGCCGCTTTCACCAAAGTAATGATACGCGCCTTCGGGTAAGGCAAGTGTTTTCAAGGCAGGTTCAACTACTGCAAACATGTCGGCATTTCCGCCACCGGCCATCATACAGAATCCATTCTGGTAACCCCACACACCGCCACTCACGCCGATATCTATCAGGTGCATGCCGGCAGCCGTGACTCTTTCGTTCAGTTTCTGCGTGGCGACAAAGTTTGAGTTGCCACCGTCGATGATGATCGAGCCTTGCGGAATCATGGTTAGCCACTCGTCAACCTGCGCATCTACAACCGTATCGGGTAACATGATCCAAAGTACTACTTGGTCTCCGCCAAACTCACGCAGCACATCGGCTTTTTCATAAGCTTTCACAGCACCAAAACCAGCAGCTTCATCAATCGGTTCTTTCGAACGGTTGTGAGCAATCACCGTGTGTTCACCACTTTCGGCCAGTTTTCGGGCTATCTGCATGCCCATTCGCCCCAAACCTTGAATCGCAATTTTCATCTGTTAACCCTCACTTTCTATAGCATCATTATAAACGTAGACTTCCGGTATGTCGTACAGCAGCAGGGCAGGGAAATCAGCGGCCGTGCCGGTACTTTTTTGCAGTTGCTGCAACTTTGCCAGTTTATCTTCGCCATAAGCCGGCACAAATGCAACTTTGACCTGCCGCAGAGCCAGTGGAGTAAGCGTCATGCGCTTGTAGTCAGACCAGTCGTATCCAGCCACCAAAACTTCATCTGCCTTAACAGCAGGCGATTCGGGCTTGATTCCTGCGATGTGGCCATCTGGACCCATGCCCAATTGGCCCACAATTACTCCCGCGTTTTTAAACGCTACCGACGCCACTTCTCCGTAAAAATCTATGGTCTGGTCGAATGACACATTGTGGGTCAGCACATCTATCCAGCTGGCGTTTCCAGGGTCAAAACCAGCTGCTTTGAGCTGCTCATAATTGCTGTCTCTGTGGCCGACTTTGCCGAAACGCTCATCTGTGGGGAGTATGGCCAACCCCTCCAGCTTGTCGTCTTGGAAGGATCGGACGATATTCAGCACCTCTACCTCTATTGAGATGTTTGAACCTCCGCTCACGAGCCACAAAACCCGCTTGCCATCTTTAAGTTCCTGGCAAATTCGCCCCGCAATCGCCCGAACAGCCTTATCCCGATCTACCCTCAAGAACTGCATATGCCTTCAGTATAGCACCTGAGACATGCCTAGAAATCCGAATTTATGCCTACAAAAGTGCTAGGGGTTTGTACCACATCCAGTCGGTAAGCATGTCTGCGGGGAAGTCTGATGCTTTCGGTGCGGGTAGCCAGCTTGGGGCAACAGCGAAATTGTTGATGAAATACATTGGTTGCTGCATATGTGATGCCCACACGCCTGACGTAAAGTCTGTATCGCGCATATCTACCATAATAAGTGAATCTACTCCGACTCGTATGCGATTTGGCTCGCGCAGACACCAATATGTATGATACCCGAGTGCACAGTCGCTGCCTTGATTAGACGGTACGGGTTTATATATTGCTGGCTCATTGGTTGCATTCCCATCAGTATAAAAGTGGGTCGAATAGGTGGTAGAATCGCCAAAAATTTCCATCAAGTCAAACTCGGCATAAGGAGGGTTTGAATTATAATTAATCATGAGTAGCCAGAACGCGGTGAACCAGCCAAGACCGACACCATTTTTAGATTCGGGCATTTTTATACTGGCAGCAATCCAACCATTCAGCATATTAAACTTCGTACGTGAAGTAAATCGCCCAGAGGTATACGCCGTGCCACTAGCAGTTGCGTGATTAACCGCATGGCTACTGCCATCTAAGTACATATGATCTGTCTGGTATGTCTGGGTACCGCCTTGGTTGATGGTATCTTTTAGCCACAGGCGGCTATCGAGTGTAGTACCATCGAAATTGTCCCAAATTTCATTATTGGGAACTATGCCCTTATCAAATGAGTCTGAACCGTACATAGTACCTGACGGGGCCGAGCAGGTGCCCGAAGGAGGAACAGAAGCTATCAATGTGGCCAATTGTGCGTCTGTGATCCCACTTGACGTAGTACCAAATTTAACAGCGTGCGTTCCAGATGCAGTGGAGTCGCTTACACTCGACACGTTGCTCGAAAGCGTTCCACTTTCCGGTTCTATAGATGCTGTAGCAGTTGCAGCGTGGGATTCAAGTGTTTTGATTAGTCCGGTTATGCCCGTAAGTGAAGCGACGGCTACGCCTATTAAACCAATGAACTCTTTGCGCGTGAAGTCTCTATCCAGCAGACTATCTATACTTTTCTGCAGCGAACCTTTTCCCATGTTACCCCCATGATATACCTTTTATGTTAATTTTGAATAATCTTTTTTGTGCATTTTTACACAGCATTACAAATAAATTCGCGAAGGTATCCGATCCCAAGCTAATTATTTTTTGGATAACGATAATACCAGATACAGCAAAAGAAGCACTATTCCAGCGCCACAAAGGAATGTGCCAAGGTGAACGAAGAATGTTTGTGGACCAAGCGAATATGATGAATTTAGATTTTGTCCGGCTTTTCCGTACAAATTAAAGAGTGTGACAAGCGTAATTATAAGTCCTATTGCAAAACTCGATATTCCAGCTATTAAAAGAGTTTGGGCGTGTTTTTTGGTTAATTTACTTCTCATAAGTTAATCTTACCTGAAATAAAACAGCCTAGCGAGCGCTAGACTGATATATTTTGGCAGGGGAGACAGGACTAGCGGACTAAAGTCTTTTATCCAAAAGGACGTGCTCGAAGCGAGCTTCTGCGCGCGACCATCTTCCAAGACCCTGCTTGTACGATATTTTCCTGGCAGGAAAATCTCTATCGCAGGTTCAAATCAATTCCGCCTACAAAACAAAGCAGCCTAACATACGTCAGACTGCTTTGTTTTGGCAGGGGAGACAGGACTTGAACCTGCGACACCCGGTTTTGGAGACCGGTGCTCTACCAACTGAGCTACTCCCCTAAGACAACCTGGAGACAAACCCACTTCGCGGGTTTTTCTCCACGCGCGGGCAAAATGGAATACATTTTGTCCGGCTCTCTTTTCCCAGTCTGTGGTTTATTTTCGTCTGAGATGAAGAACAAGGGAGATTATAACTTATAGGGGTGAAAATGAAAAACCCTGGGTGTGGCCAGGGTTTTTCAATCGTGCGTGCCCATCCGGCGGCGGGTGAGAGCATTTTTGTTTTGAAATGTTTGTTTCAAGCGCCGCTTTGCTAACGCACGAACTACCTTAAGCATAAGCTACTTTGCATGTTTGTCAAGGTTCTGGAAGAATTCTCGAAGCTGTGGATATACAGTTGTCGTGCGCAAGCTATATCGCGCTGTTTCTTGTTCATCCATTTGTGCATGTGTTTTTCTGCTACCTTGCGACACAAAGATTGGATCAAAACCGAAGCCACCTTTTCCTTGAGGACTTATAGAAATACTGCCGTGAAGCGCGCCATCAAAAAATTTTATATTTTTTCCATCAAACCAGCAGTAGCAAATCATTGACGTGGCCGATTTATCCAAATATTTATCGAGTAGCTCACAAATTTGTTGCAATGAGAGCTCCTCTAAAAACCATTTTATGAATGGTCCGGGGAGTTTTCCGAACACGGTGAATACCAATCCAACATCTTCGACAAGCACTGGTTTATGTACTTTCGCATATGACTGACGAGCTTTGTGCTCAACTATTACGTGCAAATCTAAAGACTGCAGCTCATCGAGCTCCAATTTCTGGTGCTCTAAATCAACCCCTAGCCACATTGCCAAGAATTCAGCCTTTTTCAAATTACCCGTAATAAATACCGTGTCTGTATTCATGACACTAATTTTAGAAATTCCTGCTCGTCGATCACTTTGGTGCCGTATTCGGTAGCTTTTTTGAGTTTGCTGGCTCCGACTTTGCCACCGGCTACGAGGTACGTGGTATCTTTGGCGACCGAGGTTTGGAATGTGCCGCCCTGACTGCGGATTTTCTCGGCAGCTTCGTCGCGGCCCATGCTTTCTAGCGTACCGGTCACCACAAAAGCCATGCCGTTCAGCTTGCCGGATTTGCGTTCAAAATGCGGATTAACGCCAAGTTCTTCAAACTTGTTCAACATTTCTTCGTTGTCTTCGTCTGCAAACCAGGCGGCGATGCTTTCAGCTACGACCGTACCGACTCCATCTACAGCTTCAAGCTGGTCGATGGTGGCGTGCTGCAGCATATCGAGAGAGCCGAAATGGTTCACCAGATCAATCGCGGTCTGTTCTCCCACGTGGCGGATGCCAAGGCCATAAACGAATCGTTCGAGCGGCGGAGTTTTGGCTGCCGCGATGGCGTCGACCAGTTTCTCGGCTGATATATCGGCAAAACGGTCGAGTTTGAGCAAATCTTCTTTGGTGATTGTGTAAATGTCTGCCAAGTCATTCACTAGGCCTGCATCAACCAGAGCCACGACATTCTTTTCACCTAAAGTGTCGATATCAAGCGCACCTTTGGATGCAAAGTGTTCCAAAGCTTGTTTAAGAAGAATGGTACCGGAGGCACCTTTGACACGGTAAACGGCTTCGCCCTCAGGACGATCAAATTCCAGCTCGGGATACTGTTCAGCGAGTGCTTTAAGATAATCGAATGATTTACTGCCTTTAGGGCGCAGTTCTGTCACCACACTCTCGACCTGCGGAATGATGTCGCCGGCTTTGAAGATTATGACCGTATCGCCAACCCGCACATCTTTCCGAGCGATTTCATCGGCGTTGTGCAGGGATGCATGCTGTACGGTTGTGCCAGCAACATTTACTGGGTCAAAAACCGCCACCGGTGTAGCCGCTCCAGTGCGGCCTATGCTAATCACGATATCTTTCACGACAGTAGTGGCTTGTTCGGCAGCATATTTGTAAGCAATGGCTCCGCGCGGGTTTTTGCCAACAATGCCAAGCTTGTCGTACTGCGCACGGTCATTCACTTTTACAACCAGTCCGTCGGTGTTAAAAGGCAAATCGTGGCGCTTTTCGTCCCACTCATTCACAAATTGCATAACGTCGTCCAACTCGGTAAAAACCGATGCCTGCACGTTGCGGGACAGGCCCAAATCACTCAAAGCCTCGTATGCGAACATATTCGTGGGCACTTCGGAGGCATTGTCTCGAAGTAAGTCATACGCCCGGAATCGGAGCGGGCGCTCAGCTACAAGCTTTGGATCCAGCTGTCGGATGGTGCCGGCAGAAAGGTTTCGTGGATTTTTAAACGTTGGCAAACCATCGGACTCGCGCTTCTTATTCAGCGCTTCGAAATCTTTTTTGAGCATAATCACTTCGCCCCGGATTTCGGTCCGTCCTTTTAAGAACTGGCCAAATTTCTGTGACTCACGCAACCGGAGCGGCACGTTTGCAATGGTGCGGATGTTGTTTGTTACATCTTCGCCAACTCGCCCATCACCTCGAGTTACGGCCTGTACCAGTGCGCCGTCTTCGTAGATGAGCGCGCAGGCTAAGCCGTCCATCTTAATATCGCAAAAGAACTCATGTTTGGCGCCGGGCAGGAGCTTGTCCATGCGCTTCACCCAGGCTTCAACATCTTCGCGGTCAAAGACGTCGTTCAGCGAAATCATCGGGCGACTATGCGTGACCTTTACAAATTTATCGAGTGGCACATTGCCGACACGCTGCGTCGGACTATCTGGAGTAACCAGGGATGGGTCATCGGCCTCGATTTTCTTGAGCTCGCCCATTAGGCTGTCGTAAACAGCATCGCTCACGCTGGGTTTATCCAACACGTGATATTCGTAGCTGTACTGATTCAAAAGCTTACGGAGTTCAGCAACTCGCCCAGCACTCATAACATTTCCCGATACATTTTATATAGGTAACCATGCAGCAGCGGCAAAGACAACATGGTCAGCACGAAAAATGCCCATTCGGCAGCAGGGGTGAGCCACATGATAAGCGGAATCATAATCAGCACCGTAAGAAGGAAGAGCACGACTGGCAAAAAGAGAATTTTACGCCAAAGATATAAACGGCGTCCGTACACGAGGTCGCGTGCCGAACGATACGCGCGCATCGGCGTCATGTCTGGCAGAGTCACAATATAGAATGCAAAAATTGTCGCCGTAAGCATGCGGAACGTCCAAAGCCCAAGAAATACAAACAATGCGATGAATAATGAGCGTTCCCACCAGTTCACTGCGATAGCGTGGCTCGTGGCTGCAGCGTAAATCCCGCCACCTGCCGCGAGTGGCACCAATTGCACCGCTATAAGACCGATGATGAGCAGAAAGGGAATCAGCGGGTACATACCCAGGTAAAAACTGTCTCGCAGCCGCACCTTGTGTTTTGCTGCCGCTTGTCTGAGTGCCCAAATGAAAGCCAGGCTAAAAATGATAACAAGGATCACTTGGTACACACCAGACGATCCGGTGTTCCCACTGCCGCTGCTTGCGACTAAGAATGTAAACGACAGCGCAGAACTTGCCAGCTTGCCGCCGAACCCATGAAACACACTATCTAGCGTGGTTTTTATATCGCTCAGGTTGCTACTGCCGCCAATGCCACGCACCAAAACAAGATTTAGAATTCCGAACAGTAAAACGATGCCGCCAAACACATACCAATTCTGTTTGAATTCACGGATCTCGGCAGCAAATATTTTTCGTGCCTTCGGCAACTTTTTATAGTTTGGCACGGGCTTGCGGTGCCGCCAGGAATACGGATTGTACCAAATGCGCTTCGGAGCTTCGAGTTTGCGTTCACCGCTTTTGAATCTTGAGACATTGCGCGGTTTTTTCCGGCCGACCGCACCTAACTTCTGGATGATCTTTTCTTTCCGGCTCGTGGCTTTTGGCTTTTGGGTTTCAGATTTTGGGCTTTTTTTAGGCACGGCTCTCCATCTCCTTGAGCCGGGCTATCCTATCAGCTATCGGCGGGTGCGTGCTAAATAGGTTGCTAATGCTGTGGCCCTTAAGTGGGTTCGCGAAAAAGAAATGAGCTGTTGAAGTGTTTTGCTTTCGTGTAGCGCTTCCGACTTGGCCGATTTTTGCGAGAGCGCTCTCGAGACCCTGCGGATACCGTGTTGTAAGCGCACCAGTGGCGTCTGCCAGATACTCACGCTTACGCGAAATCGCAAGTTGAATCAGGGACGCGACTATCGGCGCAATTATGGCTGCAGCGATACCAAGAAGCATAAAGATCTGATTGTTATTGTTGTCTTCACGATCATCCCTAAACCATGTAAGTCGTAAAATGGCATCAGCAATAATAGCAATGACTGCACTGAGCGCAAATGCGATCATGCTCACTTGTATATCATAGTTCTTGATATGTCCGAGCTCGTGAGCCAGCACGCCTTCAAGCTCAGTATCATCCATAATATCGAGTAGCCCTTGCGTGACACAGACAGCACTGACGTCCGGTTTGCGTCCGGTCGCAAATGCGTTCGGGGCAGGGTCATCCATAATGAATACGCGTGGCATCGGCAGACCATCTGTAATTGCCAGATTTTCAACCACTCGCCACAAACGTGGGTTGTCAGATTTCTGAATTTCGCGTGCCCCGTTCACGGCCAAACTCAGTCTGGATCCGGAATAATACATAATCACCGAATATACGACGGCAAAAATCAGTACCGCGTAAAACGTGCTCGGGCCAAAAATTTTACCGAGCAGCCAACCAAGCCCAGCTGCGAACAGCACAAAACCTAGCATAATAAATGCCGTTTTCCGTTTGTTACTCGCAATTGCACTGTACATAAACTGGAGTTCCTAAAACTTAATATCTCTAACTTCCCAAGGTTGTTTTTTGACATCGGTCATGCGGATCCACGAAGGTTTTACTACAAAGTAGCGGCGGTCTGGATCATCATGACTTTTCGCTGCAGACGGACTTTTTGCCCAATAGTAGTCTTTTACGATATCAATTTCATCAGCCAATAGCTCACGCGCCATGCCCTCGTACTGCAAACTAATGCCGTTGTCCCAACCTATTACAAAGGCGACTCGAGGATTAGAGTACAGATTATGATACTTCCGTGACTTGTTAGAGGTACCAAAGATAAGTTCCAAATCGTGCGTTTGCCCAAAACCAATAAGCGCAGCTTCAGGCACATTATTGTTTACATCAATGGTCGAGATTACGCCCAGCTTACTATTGTTCAAAAACTCGTAAACTTCATCGTGCGTCATATCCAAAGTCTCCGTGGGGAATTAGAATTTAACTTCGACTGGCTGCTGAATAGCAGCGCTCTCAGCTTCTCCGACTTCGAAGAACTGCTTGTCTTCTTTAAACCCAAGCATGTTAGCGAAGATGCTGGTAGGGAAGACTTTGCGCTTGGTGTTGAAGTCACGAACAACGCCGTTGTAAAAGCGGCGGCTGGCTTGGATTTTGTCTTCGGTGTCGGTGAGTTCAGCTTGTAACTCTTGGAAATTCTGAGAAGCCTTCAGATCCGGGTAAGCTTCGGCAACTGCGAAGAGGCTCTTCATGGTCTTTTGGAAGTCGCCCTCGGCTTTTGCTGCTTCCTGAGGAGTCTGGGCGCTTAAAGTCGCTGCGCGGGCGTTTGTAACGTCATCGAAAACGGTTTTTTCGTGCGTAGCGTAGCCTTTGACAGTGTTGACGAGGTTCGGGATAAGATCTGCACGTCGTTTCAGCTGAACAGTTATATCGCTCCATGCTTCATTCGCACGAATGTTTAGTCTGACAAGACCGTTATACATGGCAGCAATGACGACCACCAACACAACGACTACGGCAACAATGATCCACACCATACTAAAATCTCCTTAAATCCTTATATATTCAGTATATCCCAATAGCTAAAGCCACGGTAGGTATAACGTTGCACGTTTATTGCGCGATGCTCGTATGACAGAAGTAAACTTCTGTCATACTCCGCTGCGCTTGTATAATATGTCTCATGCACGTCGTTTCACCAGAACGATACACCCCTCGGCCGAAGCGTCGACGTCTCTGGCCGTTTTTCGTGACGCCACTAGTTCTGATACTAGTCGCCGGAGCTGCAAATTACCTGCGGCCTTTGCCA
>Ga0157374_10003323_pt1 | contig 13513 bp, 12 predicted proteins | sample M25metaG_FD_115308 | JGI IMG/M metagenome (GOLD analysis project Ga0157374, IMG submission 115308) | Miscanthus rhizosphere microbial communities from Kellogg Biological Station, Michigan, USA - M2-5 metaG | ecosystem: Host-associated > Plants > Roots > Rhizosphere > Soil | place: USA: Michigan...
CATGCACTTGAAAAGCATGGGGCATATAAGACATGCCCGCCGATATATACACAATGCAGCCTTTCGTATCTTTCAATTGTTCGAACGCCGCGCGGGACGCATTGAAAGAGCCCAGTAAATCGATATCGATCACCGTCTTAAAACCGTTAGCAGACAAACTTTCGGCAGGCGCCAGGAAATTACCGGCAGCGCCGCAAACCAGCACATCCATCGGGCCTAATTCGGTCTTACTGCGGGCGAATGCCGCTTCCAATGCAGCCATATCCCGCACATCGGCGCTCACTGCGCAAACCTTGGCGCCAAGCGCTTGCAATTCAAGCGCGGCGGCATCGAGCTTCTCTTGCGTACGTCCACAAATGGCGATGTTCGCACCGAGTGCCGCGAAGTTTTTAGCAATACCGAGATTGATCCCACTGCCGCCGCCGGTAATAAAAACGGTTTTGCCTTTGAAAAGATCTTGTGAAAAGTACTGAGTAACCATCATTTGGTCGGTGCTCCTAACTGAACCGCGAATAATCCGGCGCCCGCTTTTCATAAAACGCCTTGAACGCTTCGGCCGCTTCCGGCGAACGAAGCTGCTGAACGAAATGGGCGGCCTCCTCGCTCATTTGTTTCGCGATATCATCGGCGCCATTCTTTTTCATTAACATCTTGGTTAAGCGCAATGCGGCCGGCGGCTTACTCGCCAGTTTTTTTGCCGCAGTCTTCGCCGCTATCAACGCCGCATCGCCCTCGGCAGTCATTTCGGTAATCAATCCATATTCCATCGCCTTTGCTGCAGAAAAAGGCTCGCCTAGCATCAACAACTCCGCCGCGCGCCGATAACCGATTTGCGCTGGCAGCAACAAACTGGAAGCGGCTTCCGGAACCAAAGCCAAATTCACAAAAGGCAATTGAAAACGCGCGCTTTCAGCCGCGTAAACGAGATCGCAGTGTAACAGCATCGTCGTGCCGATCCCTATGGCCGGACCTGTTACGGCGGCAATAATAGGTTTGGCCGCTGTGCTGATGGCGAGTAAAAACTGGAACACCGGCTGATCTTCGCCAATGGGCGGCGTGCTGACGAAGTCCTGCAAGTCGTTACCACTGCTGAATACTTCGGGATGTCCATGGATCAGCACGACACGCACCGCCGGATCGTGCTCCGCTTGCGTCAGCGCCGCTGCCATATCGGCGTACATGGCAACGGTCAATGCATTTTTCTTCTCGGGACGATTGATCTGAAGACGCAGGATGCCATCTTCTACTGCCGTAAGGATTTGCATAATTTCCTTTCTCATGTCGAGAATAAATGCCGTTTTACCCAACATCTATTTATAATCGGCGAACGTAATGACAGCGGCATCGCCGAACGGAGAATCATGGCTTCTATTCCTTTAGACGTCCTGTTGAAAATAGAAACCCAGCGCCCCGATTTGGTTCATATTATCCACGACCTCATGGCAACCGATGATCCGGCCATGCAAAGTGTGCTGGAGCGGCGCTTGGCGACCGAGTTCTTAAGCGGCATGAGCAATCTTACGCCGGAAGAGACTTTGCAACTTTCCGCCTGTTGCGCGGGCAGGCAGTATGGCGACGTGGATAAATCTATTTTGCATTAGCGGGCAGTCATGGTGATTTTGTGTGTAAAAAGAATTCGCCAGCACTCCCCGCCTGCGGGCGAGGGGAGCGTGCAAATTTAACGCGACTAACAACTAACGCCCCTCCTCCACCGCATGACATGCCGCATCGCTACCCGACGGTACAGTTTTAAGCATAGGCACCTCCGTCTTGCAACGCCCATTCGCCAAAGGACAACGCGGATGAAAAGCGCACCCGCTCGGCGGTGCTAACGGATTGGGAATTTCACCGGCAACCGGCATTCGCGCGCGGCCGACCATCTCTACATCCGGCACCGCGTCGAGCAGCATGCGCGTGTAAGGATGCTGCGGGCGAGAAAAGAGTGTCGCGGTCGGCGCCATTTCTACGATTCGCCCTAGATACATCACGGCAACACGGTCGGCCAGATAGCGCACAATGGCCAGGTTGTGAGAAATGAATAGATAAGTCAGCTTGTGCCGCTCTTGCAAATCCTTCATCAAGTTCAAGATCTGCGCTTGTGTGGAAATAGCCAGTGCCGAAGTCGGCTCATCACAAATCAAAAAATCCGGTTCACCGGCAAGGGCGCGTGCAACGGAAACCCGCTGCCGTTGCCCGCCGGAAAATTCGTGGGGATATTTTTCCCCATCGCGCGGCGACAAACCGGCATGCACTAAAAGCTCATCCACTCGCCTTTGCAGCGCCTCATCCTTCGCTAAGCCATAAAGACGAATTGGTTCAGCGATGATATCGGCTGCTCGCCAACGAGGATTCAAACTCGCGTAAGGGTCTTGAAATATCATTTGCATGCGCCGCCGCAACGGCGCCCAATCGGCACGGCTTTTCAATGTTGCAAAGTTCGCTCCATCGAAAGCGATAGTGCCTCCGTTCAATCGCGAAAGCCCGACAATCAACCGCGCCACCGTGGATTTACCGCAACCGGACTCGCCCACTAACGCCATAGTTTCGCCCCGCCGAAGTGCGAAGCTAACGCCGTCAACGGCTTTGACCATTTGCCGCGGTCTGTGATCGATCCGCCGGTTCAACCAAGGCGAAGATACATCGTAGTGACAGACCACATCGCGTAATTCGAGAAGCGGCTGTTCGATGTTCATCAAACTCGGCTCAGTCGGCTGCACGTCGCGAGCCCGCACAGGTTCAAAAGAAGGAAGATTCGGTTTTGTGTCGATCGACGAATCGTATAACCAACAAGCGACACCCATCGCACCGACATGGATCAATGGCGGCCGCTCGCTACGGCAGCGATCGAATGCGCTGGGGCAACGGGGATTGAAAGCACACCCGGCGGGAATAGCATCGAGCCTCGGCATCGCGCCGTCTATCTGCACGAGCCGGACCACATCTTCCTTGATAGATGGAATCGATCCCATCAATCCCATGGTGTAAGGATGCCGAGGGCTGTTTATCATCTCGCGCGTCGGGCCGATTTCGATGATACGTCCCGCGTACATCACCGCAACGCGATCAGCAATTTCAGCAATGACGCCCATATCATGGGTAATCAACATCACTGCTGTGTCATGTTCGCGAGTGAGCCGCTTCAGCACCGCAATGATTTGCGCCTGAATCGATACATCCAATGCCGTTGTCGGCTCATCGGCGACAATCAATCGCGGATTGGCGCAAAGAGCCAAGGCAATTACTACGCGCTGCCGCATGCCGCCGGAAAACTCGTGAGGATACTGATCGAATCGTTGTTCCGGCGCGGCGATGCCTACTTCTTGCAATAACTCCACGGCGCGGCGGCGAGCATCATTTGCCGATAATCCTAAATGGACTTGAATCGTTTCCGTCAGTTGTTGGCCAATGGTGTAAAGCGGATTGAGCGAGGTAAGCGGGTCTTGAAAAACCGATCCGATGCGACGACCGCGCACATGGCGCATTTCCTGAAGCGGCAAACGATCAATGCGTTGGCCTTCGAGATGGATTTCTCCGCCGGCTATACGGCCCGGCGGTTCCAGTAAACCGATAACCGCATTACCTGTCAGCGATTTGCCTGCCCCCGATTCGCCGACCACGCCCAACACTTCGCCCGGCGCAATATCGAACGACACATCATCCACCGCAGTGAGTACGCCATGACGAGTCGGAAATTCGACCCGCAGATGGCTGACCTGTAGGAGTGCGTTCGGCATTATTGAGATTTACCCGGATCAATAAAAGAACGATACCGTACAATCATCACAAGCCCGCTCTAGGATTCAAACCTTCGCGCAACCAATTTCCCAGCACATTGATAGACAACACCATCGTCACTAGCATCAACCCAGGAAAAACCACGATCCACCATTCGCCCGAAAAAAGAAAATCGTTGCCGTTACGAATCAACATTCCCAACGACGGTCGCGTCGGCGGTACGCCGATTCCCAGATAAGACAGGGTCGCTTCAGTAATGACCGCTGTGCCGATATGCAATGTCGCGATGATGAACACAGGCCCGATGACATTAGGCAATACGTGCTGAAACATAATAGCCGCCGGGTGCCGACCGATGATATGCGCAGCCTGCACATATTCTTTTCGCTTTTCCACCATGGTCGAACCGCGCACGGTGCGCGCATACTGCACCCATCCGGAAAATCCGATAGCCAGTATCAACACATAAAGCGCGATCTGCTCCTGTGCATCTTTTGGAATCAGCAAACGCGCGATGCCATCGATAAGCAACGCGATCAGAATCGCAGGAAAAGCTAATTGAACATCGGCGACTCTCATGATAAACGCATCGGTCTTACCGCCCGCATAACCAGCCAATAGTCCGAGTATCACGCCTAAGACCAACGAAAAGAATACCGAACCTACTCCCACGAATAACGAAATCCGCGCGCCGTATAAAATGGCTGAAAAAATATCTCTTCCTTGATTATCGGTACCGAGCGGATAACTGCTCTTCCCATCCTGTAGCCAAAACGGCGGTAATAACGAGTCGAGCAGATCGAGCGTCTTTAAATCGAATGGATGATGGGGCGCGAGCCACGGCGCAAGCAGCGTTCCGACAATACACACTAAACAGACCAGCGCAGCGACTATGGCAGTCGACGAATGTCGAAAGCGATAAGCAAGTTCGCTATTGCATGCTCGATAGAAAAATGAGGTGATGCGAGAAAGATAGGTACCGTTCACGATGCTGTATCCCGCTCGATGCGCAAACGCGGATCGATCACGTAATACAACAAGTCGACAACAAGATTGATCACAATGAATACGAGTGCGATCAAACACAAATAAGCGGCCATGACCGGAATATCCGCCGTGTTCACCGCTTGAATGAAAAGCAAGCCCATTCCCGGCCACTGAAAAACCGTTTCCGTAATAACGCTGAAGGCGATGATGCTGCCTAGCTGCAATCCGGCAATCGTGATTACCGGCACCAGCGTATTTTTCAGCGCATGCCCGAAATAAATATTCCGTTCAGGCAATCCGCGTGCATGAGCGAACTTGATGTAATCGGTGCGTAACACCTCCAACATTTCCGAGCGCACTAAACGCATGATGAGCGTTGTTTGAAATAGCCCTAGCGTAATGGTCGGCAAAATTAGCGCTTTTAAACCGCTGGCGGTTAAGAGTCCCGTCGTCCACCATCCCAACACAACCGTCTCGCCACGGCCAAAGGATGGCAGCCACGCGAGTTGCACAGCAAAGATCATGATGAGAAAAATGCCGACTAAAAACGTCGGTATCGCAACGCCGATTAGCGATGCCGCCATGATGAAGCGAGTGAACCACCAATGGGGCCGCAACGCCGCATAAACGCCAACCGGTAAGCCGATGAGTAACGATAACAACGCGGCCATACCGGCCAATTCCAATGTGGCCGGCAAGCGCTCGGCGATCAATGCCGCCACCGGTCTACCAAGTCGATAAGAAATACCGAACTCACCATGCAGCGCGTTATTCACGAAATGGATGAATTGCACGATGAACGAGCGATCGAGCTCTAATTCCCGCGTCAGCCGCGCTCGGTCCATGACCGTAGCATCTTGCCCTAGCATGATCATCACCGGATCGCCTACATACTGAAAAAGAGAAAAGGCGATGAATCCGACCGCCAGCATCACGACAATGGCTTGCAAAAAGCGACGGAAAAAAAAGGCGATCACGTAATAATTTTCCTATACCCTAACGAGACATCTCCTAACAACGTCAAAACACTTATGGCTTTACCGCTTTTGCCGAAAGGTCGTAGCTCCGCACTTGTTCTACCTGAACATCCGTAAAACCAGCGGCTTCCAAATGCTCGCGCAAGGTCCGGGCCGTAAACCCGGTTCGATGGGCCATGTAGTGCTTCCCCTCGGCAAGTGAAGGGCGATGCCCATAGATCATATCGATGGGCGATATAGGGCCTGCGGGCGATTCGTAGGCCGTGTCTTCCAGCAGATCCTCCGCAACTTTGGCGGCGACTCGTTGCAGATCAGGCAGTGATAACAAGAGAAATCCGCCGGACTTCAGCACACGAAAAAATTCGGCTAAAGCTATCGGCACTTCGTGCGGATTCAAGTGCTCGATATTGTGGCTGGACCAGATGGCATCCATGCTTCGATCCGGCACGGCATCCATATTTAACATGGACCCGACGATATCCGGCTCGCAATCGGCGTCGATATCCAAACGGATTTCTCGCCACCCGGACTGCTTGAATGTGGAATGCAATGTGCGGTCATCCTTAGGGCCACAGCCGACATGAAGAACGTGGCGGGCATGGCCGCTTGTAGCATCCGCAGATACGGACTCACACCAGATTTTCCAAATATGCCGATAGGCGTCTTCCAGACGGCGCACGAGTTGCTGGGCATCCGCCAGCGGCGAGCGCAGCAAGCGATCTCTAAGTTCGGCTCGCGATGTTGCAAGATGATCCAGATCGATGGTTCGGGCGATATCCACATACTCGTCAGGAGAGTGAGCGATAAACTCGGGCAAGCCAACATTGGTCAACAGCATTGCGCTGAAACGTTGTATCGGCAATGGGCTGGCCAGCGTAATGGTCGGCACGCCCATCCATAGACCATGAATAGTAGTAACGCCGCCGGTGTAAGGAAACGGGTCGAGACTTATATCGATCCGATGATGCAATTGCAGGAAATCAAACAAGCTAAGTTTGGATAAAGCCTCGATCCTGTCGTAATGCACGCCTTGCGCCGCAAAGATGTCGCGGACTTCTTGCAAGCGCTGGGAATCGCCTAAGTCGGCAATGATTAAGCGGGAATTGGGAACCGCGGCCAGCACACGCGCCCACAATTCAAGGACCGTTCGATTAAGTTTGTTTTGGCGGTTGAGCGAACCAAAGGTCAAGTAACCGTTAGTCTTCGCCGGTAGCGCATTCACTTCGAGGCTTTCGTTCGGCGGTTGGAAACAAATGAAGTTAGTCCCCAAACGCAGCGGCATTTCCGGCCCAAAAGGATCGGATGCCTCAGGCGGATCCAAGCAATCGTCAGTGATACGGTAATCGATGGCCGCGAGTCCGGTCGTGCTTGCATATCCCATCCAGGTGGCTTGTATGGGAGCCGGCTTGCAAGCGAACATCAGCAGCCGGTTTTTGCCCGAATGAACAGACAAATCCACAAGGATATCGATACGATCTTCGCGTATTTGATGCGCGGCCTGATGATTGTCCAGTTGACTGATATTGCGCCAGTGGCAGCCATAGGACTTATAACGTTCCGATACCTGATCATCGATGTTGTTGTGATAGCAATAAATCTCGACGACTGCCGAATCGTGGTGAACCAGCACTGGTTCGAAAAAGTTTTGCAGCACGTGATCGCATAAATCGCCGGATACATAGCCAATGCGTAAGCGCCGCATGCTGTCGGGTTGATTCAGATGTGGACGAATGTCTTCCGCAGAAACGCCGAACCGACGGTCAAACTCGGCATGCCAAGTTAAAAGATCATCACGACTGCATGTCGCGTCATAATGAAGCTCCATCAGCAAATTGTTAAATATGGCTGAGTTATTCGGATGCCGTGCGAGCAGATCCTTGAGCATGCTCACACTAATATCGATGTTGCCCCGTGAGCCAAAACAGCTCGCAAGATAACGCTCCGCTTCGACATGAGAGGGATCTAACGCCAGTATTCGCCGGTATATGGCGATGGCTATTTCCAGCCGCCCTTCTACTTTGTGCACAGTAGCCAAATTAAAAAGGCTTTCCGTGTTGTCCGGGTTTAGCTCGACGCAACGGGCAAAGTATTCCTGGGCCTTATCTAACCGCCCGACCTTTTTGAACGCCAGTCCGGTTTCGTTAAGCAGCCCGATGTCGTTGGGAGCGAGCTTGCAAGCACTCTCCAGCCAATCGTTGGCCGCAGCGGTATTGTTAAGCGCGGCAAGAATGCGTGCGTAGTTGAGACGATAGTGAAGGGGCGCCAGATCATTTGCGATTGAATGTTGCAGCAACAAATCGCCTTCGAATAATTTTCCCAACTGGACCAATACAATACCCAGCATGTGGATTGCACCGTGATCGTCGGGTGCATGTTGCAATGCCAAGCGGCAGGATGCCTCCGCATTGAGAAGGTCTCCTTGCTCATAATACTGAACTGCTGCTGTGAGAAATTCGGAATCTGGCATGGTCCTGGATTCTTCGGTTGACTGAGTCGATTTTAAAAGTTAGAGAATCGCATAGTATCTTGTCCTTGTGAGGTGTTCTATTTTTTACTTGCTGTAAAAACACCGGTACCACGCCATATCTATGATACAGAACCTAGAGCAGACTTCATCTTAATGCAAGATATCGCAAGCTTTCTTTAAGCACATCGCTAAATGCCAAACCGCAATCGACAACACCGTTGTGCGATTATTAAATTAATGTTAATAAGTGATGATATAACTCGTTAGAGGAATGGGTCATGCAAGAACCTCCAGATCCTACTGCTGCCTCTTCTTCGCAAGCCGACGTGGAATCGTTACAACGGCAGCGAAGAGCCCGCCAGCAAGAAATTTTAGATCATTTATACGACATTACAGGTGGAATCAGCGACGAGCCGGTGCATCCGTTAAATGAAAATAAAAGAGCGCTATTGCCGCAAATAATAAAAGATCTAGAAAAAGAATTACATCTCGTCCAAAGCCAAATCCTGAAAGTAGAAACGGTAGTACATACCGCAGAAGGACCATTGAGGGCATATCAGCGAGATTATGACGACAAGCAAAAAGAATATCAGCGTCGAGCTGAAGACACCGACGAGCATGATAAATATGCAATCAGTCTAAAAAAAGAAGCTGAGAAAAGCAAAGAAGCGGAGATGGATAAAAAGAACTTTGATAACTTAGATTACGCAGGAAGAACCGAACTATTAGCTGAAGTTTTTGAATTTGAAGAGATTGATAAAATAGAGGCGCCTATTCGTCCCGTAAGACATAAGCTCGGGACGCTGCTACCATTTCAAATCGAACGAATACAGCTAAGCCATGCGCTTAATCGAGCAATCGCTTTTCAAGAAATTACAGACCATAGCATTGCAAACGGCCTTCTTGAGGTGGTGCATAATTTAGAAGAGATCAGTGCAAACTCCCATGATCCAGCTATTCGTGACAATTTGCATGACACACAATTCATTGCCAAACACGTGCATGGCCAACAAGTTCACGACTTACCGAATGGTGCTCTACTGGTTAATGCCCTGGTCGTAAAAACTAACATAATGAATGCGGGTGGCTTTATGATGCCTCCCGAAGATTGTCTTGTTGCATGTGAAATAAAAAACGAAGACGGGAAAGGGTTTCAAATTTTCCGCGTTTCGCCTAGTCAGCAAGCCCAGCTTGAAAACCAAGCCTTAGCCCAATTAGGAAGAACGGAAATTCAGACAGGCGATCGCCTGACGTTTGTTGTTCATGATCAATCTGAATATAAAGCACCAGAAATAAAGACTGTCGTTAATAAATTTCCAATCCATGAGTTTTCTAAAAGCGATAAAACGGTCAACACAATTTATTTAGGAAGAGACAAGAATCACCGCATGCTTGTCGCGCAGAAGGTACCCGATGGAGGATACGTAAAGATTTTACGCACGCCCTACTCGCAAGAAACATTGCTATCTCAAGACGCGGACTCCCCATCTCAATTTGAAAATCTTACGCCGGGCAAGCCGCTATCCTTTAAAACGCCTTTAACTTGGAAACGGAACCCGAACGACAAAACAGAAGCTGAAATTATTTTAGCGGCGACAAACAACGGGACAATAAGAGATTCCTTCATAGCTACCGCCCCTAAAGATCTCGGAGAAGTTGAAGCTCTATACATAGGCCCAGGCAAAGGAAAAGGACTGCGATTTGCTCTGCATATTGAGGGGCATATATATCCTCAGATATTCGACCTTCCGCGTAATTTACAAGGGGGCATAACAGACGAGATTCGAAAGAATTTAACACCAGGCGATAGGCTTTCCGTTGAGCCCAAAGAACATCGCTTTATTAAAAAAATAATTAACAATCTCTCATCTAAGAAAATAAAAAAATAACAATCATTCTGCCCCAACCTAATTGCACATCCTCAGATTTTTTTGTTACCTATTTTCCCGGCTGCTCAGTCAATCAGTCGCCATGACGAGCCAAGAAGTCTTTCCTTATGCTTTCAGGTAAGACTGAATAGTCATCAGACGTGCCATACCAACGCGTCGAGACTCGTTTCTCTTCGCGCGAAAAAAATCAACCCAAAGCCTCCTGTTCTTGATATCAATCACCACTGTGGCCATGTCAGCGGGGCAGTTGTGAGGAAGGCACTTATCAACAATAAAGAATTCCTCTATTTTCGTTATGGGTGCTTCTACCTTGAAGCGAGCAAGCGCTGCCAATTCCGACTTGGGAAGAATATTCCTTAGAACAACCTTAATTGGCGGTGGTGAGACAGGCTACCTAACACTGCAAAATAAAAAGCGCGCACGCCGATGCTTGGCTGAAAAAGAGCAATTGTCCGCACGCCTCTTTCGGGCGACCAGTTAGGCATGACTTGGGGCCTGGTTTGTTGAATTGACGATATGGCCTCGCCATAGAAGCCATGCGGCGACATAGCCCCACAAACCAAATATGCGTTCAACCATAATGACAAAACTGGTATCAGTCGGTACCGCACCTTGGGCTGCCGATAGAAGAGTGCTTACCCCAAGCGCGGTTCCGATACCTACGGCGATATGGCCCACGACGATGGCAACAATAGGAGCAGCAGTGGCAAGCACGCCAACCGCACCAATGACTTTCAATTCACGTTGACGGTGAAGAAATGCTACTGACCAGAAAAGCACGGCGAGGAGCAGGAAAGCGGCGTAGAGCAACAAGTACCTGCCAACAAGATGCTGATCCACGCCGAGTGCGATTTGAACTTTGGTGAACGCTGCAATACAGAAGAGGACAAAGCCTGCACGGTTGAGCGGTTTGCGAATGCCCATTTCATCGCTGAACGCCCATGCCGCAAATGCGGCGAGGGCCAATGTGAGGATGCGCAGCGGGGCGAGGACAACAGATGTGTGGGACAAGATAAGCATCATGAATGCCCCGAAGGCCAGAGTGATCGCACCAACTTTGGCGTTGTATGTTTGTGCTCGGCTGGAAAAAATTGATGTACTCATGGTTTCTCCTAATGTATGCAAGCTGATGGCCTAATGGAAGAAGTTAACGCACCTCGACGGAAAGCCAAGCGAAGGAAAAGCAGCGTTTCCGGCGCCTCGGTTGAACGAAAGATTAAGAGCGTCTAACAAAATGACTCTGACTAGGCGTACCGACGCAGACAGTGCACTCTAGTACGGCAAGGAGGTATAACAACGGCAGAGGCATTTTGTTAGACGCTCTAAGCATGGCTACTCAGGTGAATGACATACAGCCTCAATATTATGCCCATCAGGATCAAGGACGAACGCGCCGTAGTAATTTGGATGATAGTGAAGGCGAAGGCCAGGAGGGCCATTGTCACGGCCACCCGCTGTAATAGCTGCTTTGAAAAAGGCATCTACCTGAGCACGAGTGCCAACATGGAAAGCCACATGAATGGGCGGATTATTTGGGGAGCCTTTGCTCACCCAGAAATCTGGTTTTGGTGGTTCACCAAACCCTGCAACGTCCGTATGCCCCGTAACTGAAGCTGGAAACTCCATGAGTAGTGAGTAACCAATAGCAGACAGAACCTTTGAGTAAAAATTTTTACTCTTGTCAAAATCGCTTACAACTATTCCGGTGTGGTCGATCATGTATTACTCCGAATGAATGTCTGACGTTGGAATTCAGCGGCCGTCGCAGCCGGCCCGCTGTAATGATTGGCTAGGCGAATTCGTCATCTCACTTTTTAACTATATTGGTCCGTGCGTAATTCGTTTATTCAGCTTTCAAACTTATGGAGGGCAGCAGTTGGTCCACCATAGATTCAATTTTGTTTTCGACTCGTCCGTGTTTTTCCGGACTGGCATAAGGCGCTTTGTAGTGTGCTTGTCCTATGAGGACGCCTCCGTTAAAGATCTTCAGATCAGACGTGGCTAAATACAATCCCCAGTGATTGCCATAGGTGGCTGTATATGTCGAAGTGATTTGGCAGGCTGAGGCTTCTTTTATGATTTGTGTTTTATACCCTTTTGCTTGAATTCTTCTTTCGTAGGCGTCCCTAAAGTCTTGCCGAACGTCAGGATTGTCTATGAGACAAATCTCTTTCCCGCTAAGGCCAGTAGCCTTTGTCGCATCTAGTGATACACAGCCTACTAAAACGATCGACAAGCTAACGCTTAATAAAGCGATTTTCATATATGCCGCTTATTTAAAGAAAGGTTAGCCTAGTGAATTAAGTAAGAGGCGTACGCAACGAACGGTAACTATGCCCCCCATGATTCGCGCGTTCCTCTTGACTGTCGGCCTCAGGGCGTGGGTTAGATCTTTTTCGCTTCATGGATTCTCGATAACCCGGTGAATCTTCGATTCATCTATGCACACGACCGGCAGACCTTTTTGTTTTTCCTTGCTGATTGGACAAATCTTTAGGTGAGCCTGAATTTCATTATCAATGGTTAGTTTCGACTTTAATTCGTCGGGCATCCATTCCTGTTCGGCAGGCCCGACAGCGTAGACCTTCTTGCTTTTATGCTGACGGATACGAATAGATGGGGTGCCGTTATAGATCGAAACAGTACCCTCAATCCAACGACACTCTTGCAAAGATTCAACTTTGCCTTTGCATATTCCTTTTTCGGAATTGAATGCCTCATATCCATCTGCCATTGAAGCGCTAGCTATGAGTAGTCCGGGAACCAACAACCACACTTTATTTACCATAAGTATTTGCATAGATATTGGATGCAGGAAGATCAGTCGTAGGATACGAATTATCAAGAGGACCAACTTGGGTTTGTAGTTTAAGACCATAAAAATCTCCACGCCAGTTGTTCTTTCTGAAGTTGAAATTTGTTGCACCTCCAGTTGGATCTAAACGTTTAGCACGTTCCTCACGAGCAGCAGTCACGGCCTCGGCACACGCGGAATAAGTATCACTTTCTTGGTCAGGTACATGTGCAATTGTTGGCCCAGTCTTTGGCCGACGTCCTATGCTTTCCTGGGCATTGATTATGGAGTGAGCAATGTTCTTTCTCGCTTCATCAATTCCTTCACCAGACAGGGATCTTGTTTCGTTGAAGATAATGTTGGCGATTTCTTTATCGGTTAGTGCCATCCTGTGTTTATCCTTATTTGTAGAATCTAGTGAGAGGCGCGCGCCACCGGAGGTAACTATGAAAAGCAACCATTATTCGCGCGTCCTCCTTGACTGATGGGATGGACTCCCTCCATTTTTGAACGGCATCATCGTGCCAACTGACGCGCATGGGCATGGGTGTCAGCAACCTCAATCACGAAGGGAGTCCGATATGAATCCTACAATTGTTGCGGTGGATCTGGCAAAGACTGTTTTTCAGCTAGCAGTGGCGGATACGAATTGGCGCGTGATCGA
>Ga0157374_10003325_pt1 | contig 13513 bp, 14 predicted proteins | sample M25metaG_FD_115308 | JGI IMG/M metagenome (GOLD analysis project Ga0157374, IMG submission 115308) | Miscanthus rhizosphere microbial communities from Kellogg Biological Station, Michigan, USA - M2-5 metaG | ecosystem: Host-associated > Plants > Roots > Rhizosphere > Soil | place: USA: Michigan...
CACAGCCTTGACGGTCAATACCTGCGGCTGGCCCGGCCCCGCGCCGATCAGGTACAACTTACTCAAGGACTCAATACTCCGCTGACCGTTTCAAACGTGTAGCCGAAGTCTTTCAATCGCGGCACTATATAGCGCACCGCCGCCAGCGTGGCGCGAATGTCCGGCTTCACGTTTACGCCTCGCCCGTCGTGCATGCACACGATTGCACCGGGGTCACAGTGACTGAGAACGTGCCTGGCAACGCGCACCGCCGGCCAGCGCCAATCGAAACCGGATACCGTCCACATGACACTTAGCAGAGAGAGCCTCTGCTGCACCTCCCGCATGCCCACCCAGCGAAACCCATAGGGCGCCCGCAAGACCATCGGAGTTACACCGGTTTCAAACTGGATAATTTTCTGCGTCTCGGTGAATTCGTGGTCAATGAACGCCCGCGACTTAAATGGCAGGTTCGGGTGTGAATAGGTGTGGTTACCAAGCTGATGCCCGCTGGCCGCGACCGCGCCCGCAACGTGCGGTAAACGCTTGACATTCAGGCCACACATGAAAAAAGTTGCCGGCACCTCCTCTTTGTGGAGGTACTCCAAAAGCTCACCCGTGCTTTCGCTTGGCCCGTCGTCAAAGGTCAGTGCGATGGATTTTCTATGGGGCATGCCGCGGTAAACGGTCGGCCCAAACAGCTGGGAGTTTTTGGCCACGCTGCCATAAGCGGCAGCGGCGGAGATACCACTCAATAATGCGCCGGCCGATAGACCGGCTACCCTCGTAACTCGCATCGTTCCTCACAGGCTAACACCGTCGCCAGTCCTGATAGCATGTGAACAGCTCCCGTAACTCTCCGGGCGGGCGGCGGCGAAGAAGATGTTAGATGGAAATTAAGCTAAAGCATTTCCGTGCAATTCGCTGGTTCCACTGGATTAATTTTCCTTTACTTACCCTGATGATCTGGAGCGGCCTGATGATCTACTGGGCCTATCCTGTGTATGGTATTGGACCCATTCGGTTTTTCCCCGATTGGTTTTATAGCGCGCTGCATCTCGATCAACGTTTGGCTGACGGCATGGCGTTGCATTTCATCCTGATGTGGTTTTTTGTTCTGAACGGAATTGCGTATGTCGCCTACACTCTTTTATCGGGCGAATGGCGTTTTTTAGTACCCCGTACCTTTAAAACTTTTCGCGACGCCTGGCACATTTTTCTGCACGACCTTCACATCAGGAAAGAGTTACCGCCACAGGAGAAGTACAACGCCGCGCAGCAGATCGCATATTCCGCGATTGTTTTGATGGGAGTGGGATCCGTCATCACCGGTTTTGCGATCTACAAACCCGCTCAATTAGCCTGGCTTGCTGCGTTGTGCGGCGGCTATACGATGGCGCGCCTGCTGCATTTTCTGCTCACGATCGGATACGTCATCTTTTTCATAATTCACGTGGTGCAGGTCACTCTAGCCGGCTGGAACAACTTTCGCTCAATAGTGTCGGGATATGAAGTGGTGAACCGGCGTGACTGACGAGGAAATCCGGCGTGACCTGAGACGGAAGACTCGGCGTAGTTTCTTGACCGGCGGTGTGGCTGCGGTTGCCGGTTGGGCGGGCTACCAATGGTTCACATCGGCGCGGGCGGACAGCGCCTTGCCTTGGCCGCAGCGCCGCGTGCTGGATTTTAACGGCAAACTGTCCCACAGCTATTTAAGCAATTCGGGCCTGATGCCCACCTATTCGGCCAGCGAAGTCGGCTATTTGAAGCCGAATGGCTCAATCGGGCTGGATGATTCCGACGAATGGTCGCTTCATCTACAGCCCGGTGACGGCATTCCCGGAATAGACCTGAGGCTGGCCGATATTCAGGCTTTGCCGCGAGTCGAGATGATTACGCGCTTCTGCTGCATAGAAGGCTGGAGTGTCGTGGCGCATTGGACTGGAGCTCGATTTACAGATTTCACCAGAAAGTATCTGCCTCCGAACGGCGCTGTTCCTCCTTACGTCTATATGGCGACTCCTGGAGAAGATTATTACGTCGGCCTGGATCGAAAGAGTGCACTCCATCCGCAAACCCTTTTGGCTTATGAGCAGAACGGCCGGCCATTGACAGCCGAGCACGGCGCTCCGCTGCGACTCGTTATACCGGTCAAGTATGGCATCAAGAGCATCAAGAAAATTGGTGTGATTCGCTACACGGCACAAAAGCCGGGCGACTATTGGGCCGAGGAGGGGTACGATTGGTTTGCAGGTCTCTAATACGTGCCAGACGCTCAGCTTTTTTGTGGAACTTCCGGCTTCGCGTATTCCAGTTGGAAGCCTTCTTTTTACCCTGAGAATCTCGCGAGCAGCGGATTTCTTGCGCATTACGCCACGCGGCTGAATGCGGTAGAAATCAACTACACCTACCGGCGGATCGCGTCGGCCGCAACGTTCGAAAAATGGATTGCCGTCACACCGCCGAGTTTTCTGTTTTTGCCGAAAGCCCACATGAAAATCACGCATTCGCTCAAACTGGCGGATGCGGAAGAATTTACCCGTGTTTTCCTGGAATCTCTCGAGCCGCTGCGGCTGGCGAATCGGCTGGGGCCTATCCTCTTTCAACTGGCGCCCACCTTCAAGGCCGACCGCGAGCGGCTTCACAACTTTGTGCGCCTGCTGCCCAAGAACCTGCGCATCGCCTTTGAGTTTCGTAATGCCACTTGGTTCGACGAAATCATCTATCAGGTGCTTCGCGAAACCAATACTGCCTTGTGCCTGGCCGAGAACGAAAATCTGGAGACGCCGCACGTCCTGACCGCGGATTTCGTCTATCTCCGCTTGCGAAAACCGGACTATACGGAATCCGAGCTAAGCAGCATCGCCTACCGCGCCGATCAGTACCTGGCGAACGGGTATCCCACGTTCGCCATTTTCAAGCACGAAGAGACGCCGGCCGGGGCGCTATACGCCGAGCGGTTACTTAATAGGCAACCTGCGGCGCAAAGCTAGCCGGCGGTTTTTAGCCTTTTTAACTATTACGAGATGGGTACCGGAATCCCAGCGCGCTATATAATAAGATCGCTACCCCTAGCGAACTAGGTATCTAGATGGCCAAAACGAACTCCGCTCAAAGCGCACTGGATCTGCTGGTGTTGACGATCGTCGAACGGCGTGGACCGCTGCATGGCTACGGAATCGCTACCGCCATTGAAGACCTATCCCAGGAGGCGCTGCGCGTGGAGGAAGGCTCGCTGTATCCGGCTCTCCACCGGATGGAAGAGTTGGGCTGGATTACGGCGGAATGGAAAGCGAGCGACACAAATCGCCGGGCTCGTTTTTATCGCATAACCAACGTGGGGAAGAGGCAATTGCAATCGGAATCGGAGCGCTGGAGCAGTTTTTCCGCCGGTGTTTCCCGGGTATTGCGGCACGCCTGAAAGGAGGACTGCCATGTCTTGGTTTTCACGGTTAAAAAATGCGGTGAATTCAAGGCGTTTGGAGCAAGAGCTGGCCGATGAAATGCGCGACCATCGCGAGCGCCGCGCCGCCAATCTGGAAGCTAAAGGTCTGTCTGCCGCCGAGGCACGCCGGCAGGCCGGTGTTCGTTTCGGTAACCTGACGCGGCTTGTAGAGGAGAGCCGCGGGATTCGCTTATGGGACGGACTAGACAGCACACTGAAAGACCTTCGCTATGCCGGACGTGCGATGTGGAAATCGCCGGCGTTTAGCCTTACGGTGATACTGTCCTTGGGGCTCGCTATCGGAGCGAACACCGCGATTTATTCGATTGTCGATGCAGCCATTCTCAGGCCCTTGCCGGTATACGCTCCTAGCGAACTATTCCGGCTGTCTTGGATGGGCCCCACGGAGCCCGGTGGCCCGCCGGCCCAGGAGCGAGTCTCGTTCGGCTATCCGATCCATCTGCAATTTGCCGAAGTAGCGAAGCCGGCCGCGCGTCTGACCCTGTTCAGCTATCTAATGCGTGTGGAGGCTCAAGTCTCGGATACGAACGCGCAGGTTGAAAAGATCACTCGCCAGTACGTCTCGGAGGACGCGTTCGAGGTGCTGGGCGTATACCCTGCCGCGGGCAGTCTTGCGATGCCCAAAGGGCAGGCAGTCGCGGTGCTCAGCTATGACTATTGGCAGAGACGCTCCCAGGCGAATCCCTCGATTCTCGGAACAAATATAACGATCGAAGGAAAATCTTTCGAGATCACCGGCATTGCGCGCAAAGGATTTTTCGGTGTAGAGCCGGGCAGATTTGTGGATGTCTGGGTGCCCGCCTCGCTTTACGACGCGAGGGCGCTTGTCAGTTTAGGCTGGAACTGGTTTCAGATCGTCGGCCGGTCGAATCGGGGCGTCACACGGGAACGGCTGCAAGGTCTTTTTCAGCCTGTTTTCCATCGCGCGCAATCGGAGCAGGTAAAACAGTTTCCCATGATGCCCGCGCCGAGCCGAAACCAGCTTCTTCGAAGCACGCTCGATGTTCATGATGCTTCGACAGGAGTAGCGGACTTCCAAAGAATTTTCGGGCGGCCATTATGGATCGTCTTTGCCGTGGCGGCCGGCATATTGCTGATCGCCTGCGCCAATGTCGCCAGCTTGCTGCTGGCTCGCTCTACCGCGCGCGCCAGCGAAATGGCGATGCGGGTTTCTCTCGGCGCACCACGGCGACGTTTGATTCGTCAAATGATGACCGAGAGTCTAACGCTCTCGCTTCTGGCCGGCGGGCTAGGTTGGCTGCTTGCGCGCGCAGGAGCGCCTTTGCTCGTACGATTGCTCTCTATCGAGAGCAATCCGGTACAACTCGCGCTGGCGATCGACACGCGTGTTCTTTTGTTTTGCACCGGGGTTTCGGTGTTGTCCGCCGTCTTCTTTGGATTGGTTCCCGCCTGGCAGGCGTCGCGTACGCAGCCGATGATGTCGTTGCGGAGCGCGACGGGGCAGGCCGGAAAACTCCGGCTCGGGAAGATTTTTGTGACGATTCAGGTGGCCTGCGCTTTTGGCCTAGTCATGACCGGCGCAGCGTTTTTATTCAGCCTGGGCAAGTTGTTTGAGGTGAATCCCGGATTCGATGCGAGGAACATCGCCGTCCTTGACATCACGACCGAAGCCGGGAAGAAGCCCGAAGAGGCGCAGCGCGCTTTGATGTTCGAGTTGCAACGGCGCGTCGCCGGTCAAACGGGTGTGGTAAGCACGGCGCTGGCCGCCTGGCCCATTTTTCTGAATACCGGTTGGGACCAGCGCATCATTCTGCCCGGCAAAGGGCCATCGGAACGGCAGGAGATTTTCTATCGTGTTTCGCCTGGTTATTTCGCTACGATGCGTACTCCGCTTCTGGCCGGCCGCGATTTTCAGCCGGGCGACAGCGGTCCGGCGAATCCCGGCCCGGCCATCGTCAACGCAGCGTTTGCGCGAAGATACTTCGGCAGCCTCGATGTGCTCGGCCGCAGCTTTGCGCATCAGCTTGGGAATTCGCAACTGCATAAGACGATCGTTGGTGTGGCGTCGGACGCCTACTATTTCGACTTGCGCCGCGGCGCGGAGCCCATCGTCTATCTTCCGCCGGAGGGGAGCAACGGCTTCACATTGTACGTGCGCTCCGCTCTTTCGTTGGGACCGTTGGCGCGCCTTGTGGAGCGAGAAGCGCAAGCCGCCGGCTCCGGAATGCGGGTCCGCGAGGTTACTACGTTGGAAACAATCATCGGAAACACGCTCCTTCGCGAAAAACTGCTCGCAGGCGTCGGGGGAACATTTGCTTTCTTTGGACTGCTCGTCGCAGCCATCGGTCTGTTTGGACTCTTGAGCTATTCGGTCGGGCGGCGAACCAAAGAAATCGGCATTCGCACCGCGCTCGGGGCGCGGCGCAAGGAAGTGATCTGGCTGGTTCTCAAAGAGGCCGGCGGGCTCGTCAATGGAGGACTCCTGATCGGCTTTGCCGGCGCGCTGGCAGCGATGAGCGTGTTTCGTTCTCTGCTGTTCGAAATCCGCGCGGGCGATCCGCTCGTGATCGGAACGGCTGTGGCGCTGTTCCTGGTGACCGGCGCATTGGCTGCCAGCTTGCCTGCGCATCGGGCCGCGAGTGTGGATCCGATACTGGCGTTGCGCGAGGAATGAGATATTTTCAAATCAAAAATCGCGGCGCTCGATGATCGCCGTGGACGTCCAGAAAAGCACTCCCGCCGCGCAGAGGATTTTCACGACACCTGCCCACGGCCATCCGCCTAGAAGGCCAGTAGCGCGATCCAAGAGCTCGTTTCCGCCCAGAAACGCGCTCATGTTGAAATACGAAAACCGGAACGAAGGAATCCACCGGTAAAGGTAATCCTGCGCTGTAAAAGCGAACAAAGCTGAAATACCCGAGGCGGCGATGGCCGAGAATTCTCCACCCAGGAACGATGACCAGAAGACCGCACCGAAAAAGAAAATAATGCCGGCTGCAAAAAGAAGTCCTGAGAACTTAAAAGCTTCCCAGATCGGATAGGAACGCCCCACAACGCGCGCGGCCAACGGAACTGTCAAGACCGGAACCAGCGCGAGGATCGCCGCTTGTAGCAAGCCCAGCGTTGCACGGACCTGCATCCACTGCCTGCGCCGAAACGGCAACGTTAAAGTGAACTGAGCTGTTCCAAGCCGGTCTTCGCGAGCCAGACCTCCCAGACCCAGTAACAGAACCGAGGCCACCCATACCCATTGCAAGTTGCCCTGGAAAAGATAGGCGACGTATTGGACAAACGTAATTGGCGGGGTTCTATCAAATCGGCTCATACCGTGCGCCGAGTCCAGAATGTCCCAGCCTGAGACGACCATCATCACGGCGAGCGCACCGAAAAAACGAGTACGGCTTTCCAGCCAAGTTTTGCGCCAAAGCGTTTTTGACCGGATCATGAGCGTTCCTTACTTACAGTTTCCAGAAACACTTCCCGCAAGCCGATGGGTCGGACGTCAACGGACACGGCGCCCAAAGCACATCCATGCTGTGTGATTCTCTCCAGGTTGCCGTTAGCCACTAGCGACAGGACATGTCCTTCGGCGCTGAGGCTCTCCACACCATCTATATTCATCTGGTTTGCCGGAGCGCGGCCGATAAAAGAAAAATGAATCCGGCGATAATTCTTTCGTATTTCTTCCATTGCGCTTTGGAAGACGAGCCGACCGCGATTCATGATGAAGACGTAGTCGGCAATTCGCTCCACTTCCGAGATCTGGTGGGTGGAGAAAAAGACGGTGGCACCGTCCGATGCGGCCTCAACCATGGCTTCGAGCAACTGTTCCGCGCCTGCGGGATCCAGGCCTTCGCCCGGCTCGTCGAAGATCAATAGGTCCGCACCTCGGGCCAGCGCCAGCACGAGCGCCAGCTTCGTCCGCATACCTTTCGAAAGTTTTTTGCATTTTCGACCAAGCGGAAGATCGAACGTTCCCGGGGGGCGCGTTCCCGCTCGCGGTTCCAGCTGGAAATAGCGGCCGGACGAAATCAAGAATCTCTCTTACTGTCATGTATCCATAAAGCCGCTTATCCTCGCCTACGTAGCCGATGCGCTGCCGGATTTCGATGCAGGCGGCCTCATCGGAGATGGCTTGGCCGAGAACGCGTCCGGCCCCAGCTGTCGGGTGCGCCAGCCCTAGCAACATCCGGATAGTGGTTGTCTTCCCGCTGCCATTCGGTCCCAGAATGGCGCTGATGCTGCCGGCCGCGACGGCGAGATCAAGCTCGCGAACCGCAAACGTGTTGCGATATTTCTTGCTCAGGCCGTAAGTCTCAATGACCAACTCGTGCCTCTTCGACGCAAGCATTGAGCTCCGCATCCACAAAGCGGCGGATTTCGTCCGGCGTAAATCCACGGTTGCGCATTTTTTCAATGGCGGCCTTCACCAGATTCTTGGCCGCCCGAATGTCTTTGATCCGATCCCTATGGCGTTCACGATCCCGCACGAAGGCGCCGGCTCCATGGCGTAGTTCTATGACTCCTTCCCGATCCAGCTCCGTGTACGCTTTGACTACGGTATTGGGACTGACCACCAACTGTTGCGCCAGCGTGCGAATGCCAGGCAGTTGGTCACCAGGAGCAAGCAGACAGCTCTCGATCGCGTGCCGCAGCCGGTCCATCAACTGAAGGTAAATCGGAACGCCGGAGGCGGGGTTTACTCTCAAGAAGGCGAGATTCACTGTTTTATAGTTACCATACAGAGGTACTCTTGTTTGTCAAATAAAAAAGGGTCGAGCCCCTTCGATTGGCTCGACCCAAAACAGGAGTATCCGGCTCCCGAAAATTGTCTTATGGTTTGTGGATAAGCCGCTCGCCGACGGCGAGCGGTTTTGTTGCAGCGAAGTGCCCGGAGGTGCCGATTTCGCCGTTCCCTGATGGCGCGGTTCTTTAGGCTGCCCGCTTGACCGGAAATTTGAGAATTTTCCGGGTCATCGGCGTCGGTTCCGTCTTGACCCGGAAATCCGTAGCCGCCGCGACGGGTTGCCGGCCGGATCCGTTGAAGTATTCATCCAGGGGGAAGAGTGCGTAGGGCTGCAGTTCCCGGAACGTGCGCCCCAGTTTTTGCTCAATGCGATATGCCTCATGAAAAAAGGCCCCGCGGTCAAGGTTCATTTTGCGGCAGCACAGCTTCCAATCCGCACCTAATAAATAATGAAATTTAAATAGCGTATATTCGAAGTTCGATAAAGTACGCTGGCTTATCAGGCAAAAATCGGCGATGTATTCCTCATTCTTCATCCCCCAGGTTGACTTTCTCTGGCGGCCCGGATTCGCTTCCAGCGAGACACGGCTGATGTACTTCTCTTTCGAAGCGCATCTCCGAAAACGCGCATAACACGCGCGGAAAATTGCTCTGAATACACAATTGCAAGGGGTCGACACCCCGCCCCGCCCAGGCCGTAAACCGAGCCCATAGCAATGGCTACAAGACTGCTGCGCCAGGGCCAGTGTCTCGGAACGAGACCATTCCATTTCTCTTACCTCTTCCACCAATTTGTTTACTTTGTTTGGTGTTTGCATCTCTTTATGAACTCAACAATACGGAGTACTGCCAGTACTTGTCCAAAAATAGACGCGAAAAATTACCTACATCGGTCGAGAATTACACCAATATTCCACACAACACATTAAGTCTAATGGGCTTAATAGCCTCTCGTTTCATCTGGACTAGGTGGTAAAATCTCTCTATCTATCGGGAATTCCGGGGGCCCTATTTCTCAGTTAATGAGGCGCCCACCACCGAGACCGTGTCTTTCGAGGCGCTGTTCCGCCGACTGATTGCTGCCGTAAATCTGCGGATCAAGAACGGCGAGTATACGGAACGCGGGCTGGCAAGAATCCTCGGGATCTCGCAGCCCCAGATGCACAACGTCCTGAAAGGCGCCCGCACGCTTCACGTGGATCTCGCCGATAAACTTTTATGGAAGCTGGGCCTTTCCGTCGTCCAGTTGTTTGAAGCGGAGGAGTTGTCCGAGGAACTGCGCGCTCGCCTGGCTGGCACCGGATTACCCGCGTTCAAAAAACCGATCCAGCAAGAATTCCATCTGCGGCGGCACGACCGCTCACAATCTAAGAAAGATCTGAGTCTCAGCTAGGTCGCCTGTGGCGAAAGGCGCCTGTTTCAGAGTGGCTCACAATTCTATCTCGGAACGCCTCTGCGGTCCGGCGCTGTTTCAGATCGGAAAAAAGGCGGGGTTCCGGTCTTCCAACTTTCTTAGAATTTTTCCTAAAGTTTTTAAAAACAATTGATTGCGCGGGTGTCCGGCGGCTGGTGGCCTGGATGCCTTTCTCCATGAGGGAGAAACCCAGTGAACGCCGCAAGCAAACCCGCGCTGTCCAGCCAATCTACTTCCCGCGATGCCAATCGCCGCGACGAACTCATTCTCGAGCACATGTCGTTAGTGACCGCGATCGCCGCGCACATCCAGCGCTCCGTACCGGTGCACATCGAATTGGACGATCTGGTGCATGCCGGCATCATGGGATTGTTCGACGCCGCCACCAAATACCGGGACGATAAGGACGTCGCTTTTCCGACCTATGCGAAACATCGCATTCGAGGAGCCATCCTCGATAGCCTGCGGCAGCAGGATTGGGCCTCTCGCGATCTGAGGAAGCGCTTTAAGCAGTTGGAGAGCGTTACACGCGAGCTGACGGTCAAGCTGGAACGGACTCCTACGGAGGCTGAGGTCGCCGCCGCGATGGGCCTTTCTACACGACGTTGGCAAGCGCTGATGGTTGACTTCCGGAATCTCGGGATGGCAGCGTTACAGCAGCACAGCAGTGAGCGAGAAGAAACAGTGGCTTGCGAAGCCGTCAGCGCTCCGGCAGCGGCTCCCGACCAGGTTTTCGCCCGCTCCGAACTGCGCCACAAGTTGCAATTCGCCATGAAGACTTTGCCGGCGCGTTACCGGCAGGTGGTCAAGCTCTACTATGAACGCGACCTGACCATGAAGGAAATTGGCGGGGTTTTGGGAGTAAACGAGAGCCGTGTCTCGCAGATTCACAAGTCCGCTCTAGAGCGTATGCAGAGCGCCTTAAACGGAAGCGGCATCTCGTCGGCTGCCGCGTTTTGATCGATCTCGCCCTATAAGGGCGTCGGCGTAAGCGGGGCAACCGCTCCATGGCGGTCGCAGGTCGGTTAATTGCGTGAAATTTCGCTAGTGAACCGTAACGCGGTAGGGGAGCATGCGCAGCATGCCTCCTTTCAGCAGGACACGGCTGGGCAGACCGGGCACCACCTTGCGTAACCGGCTTTCGGCCGCTTCACCCTCAAGCGCTTCGGGCGAGGTGTTCGCGAGCACTTCGAACAGACTTCGGCGCGGCGGATACATCACCAGATTGGTTGCACCATTGGCGGCGAGTTTGGCTTTTTTACGGACCAGCGCGATCGCTTGATCTAATCCGCCCAACTCGTCAATTAGTCCGTTCTGGCGGGCCGGGTCGCCCATCCAGACACGGCCCTGGGCAACCGCGTCGATCTGATCGTACTTCCGTTTGCGGGCCGCCGCCACCTTGCCGACAAACGATTGGTAGGTGGCCTCGATCGATTCATGCAGCTTGCGCTGGCCGGCTTCGGAAAGAGGATGCGACAAGGAATCGAGCGCGGCGAACTGGCCCCGCGTCAGCAAATCCGCCTGGATGCCGAGCTTGTCATACAAGCCTTTGAAATTCGGCCGCAGATAGAGCACGCCGATAGAACCGGTGATGGTGCCCGGATACGAAAGCACAGGATCACCTGTCATGGAGATGAAGTATCCACCGGAAGCTGCCACATCGGACATGGAAATCACTAGCGGTTTTACCGCACTCAGCAATTTCAGCTCGTGAAGAATTTCGTCGGAGGCCACCGAATCGCCTCCCGGTGAATTCACGCGCAGAATTACGCCTTTGATGCTCCCGTCATTTCTGACCCGCCGGATTACCTTGCTGAAACCAACGGAAGAAATGCCTGTCGGACCGCCAAATAAGTCTTCCGGATCCCCTCGAACAATCTCTCCCTCGCCGGCCAAAAGGGCAATGCGATCGCCCTTACCGGGCGCCGCCCGAAAATAGGTTCGGATGTTCGATTTGTTGACTTCGTTTAAGCCAAGCTTTTTCTTCAAATCCCCATAGACTTGATCTTCATAGCCCAGCACATCCACCAGGCCGCCGGCTTTTGCCTGGCTCCCGAGAAAAGGCCCGGTATCGACCAACCGCTTCACTTCGTCGCTGGTTTTGTGCCTTGCCTGCCCGACGGTAGCACAAAAATTGTTGTAAATCTGGTCGAGCACGTGGTTCAGCACTTCGCGTGTTTCCGGAGACATGCCGGTCTTGGTAAAAATATCGCCGGCATCTTTGTACCGGCCGATGTGATCCACCTCGAACTGAATTCCTACTTTGTCGAGGGTCTTCTTGAAATACATCTCTTCCAGAGCAAAGCCTTTGACGCCCAGCATGTCGTCCGGTGACAGGTAGATCTTGTCGGCGGCAGAGGCGAGATAGTATTCTCTCGATCCAGGACTCTGCAAAAACGCATACACGGGTTTGCCGGATTTTTTGAATGCCAGGATTTCCTGGCGTAATTCCTGCAATTTGCCCCATCCGGTGGCAAGCCCATTCGGCTGGAGAACCACGGCCCGGATGCGATTGTCGGTGGCGGCCTGGCGCAGAGATGTCCAAATGTCGCGTACGGTAGGCACACTTTGGGCTTGCGCGAACGGAACGGGGATATCGAGGGGAGCGGCTTCCGGGAGTTCTCCGCTGAGCGCCAGCACCAGAACCGAATTACCTTCTACGGAAACCTGCTTCGATGAAAACAGCCGGCCTATCGCGAACACTACGATCAGAGCACCGACGAAGGCGACAACGATTCCGACCGCTACTCCGAGCAGGAACTTCCACATAGAGGCAGCGTAGCGCAAGCCGCGGTCGACTTGCGCGAGGGGCAGCCGATTATGCGAGTCAGCCGACCTGGACCGGCTGGGGTTGGATCAAGCCGGCGCGAACCGCGTATTCGACCAGGCTGCTGCGATTATGAATATCCAGCTTGCGCATCAGGTTGAGCTTGTGCGCTTCAATGGTCTTAATACTGAGCGAAAGCTCGGAAGCGACCTCGCGCACGGTACGGCCCTCGGCAAGCAGCCGCATGACCTCCTGCTCGCGCAAGGTGAGAACGGAGGCGCGCGTGTTCTTGTTGTTAAGCGCCAAAGCCTGTAAATCCGGCACCAGGCGGGACAAGCTGCGGGGATTGTGATCGTCGGAAATGGCGATTTGACGGATGCCGGCCAGCAATTGGGGCGGCAGGCTGTTCTTGAGCATGTAGCCACGGGCACCGGCCGCAATCGCAAGTTCCAGTTGTTCGGGTGAATCTTCCTGTGTCAAAAATAAAACTCCCGTAGAGGAATCGATCTGCCGGATTGCCAATGGGCCTTGTTCACCCTCTGCACGAAGCATTCCCAGATCCATGACCAGAACATTCGGCATGACCTGTCGCGCCGTTGCGAGCGCTTCCGCTACATCCGAGGCCTCTCCCACCACGTCGAGATCGCTTTCCGCCGACAGAAGAGTCCGCAAGCCGCGGCGGAACAGCAGATGAGCATCCGCCAGCAGAATTTTATGTGTACGTTTACCTCGTGTCAAAGACAAATCCTTCCGATCACTTGGCTTATCGGCGGATTTAGGGTTTGGCTTTGGGAAAAACTAAGGTATTGCTGGGGATAACCTCGCCGGCCTATGCGGGAATGGGCTATTAGCCCTTCTGTAGAAGCTTCACGATTTCGCTGTTTTCGCCCTCCAGAGCGCGGTCCAGCGCGGTATGCCCGGCATGGTCGCGTAGGGTCGGATTCGCTCCGCGGCGCAGCAGAACGGTAACCGCATTCGTCCGGCCTAGCGATGCGGCGATCATCAGCGGAGTAGCGCCGGAGTCTCGATCGGGGGCATCAATTTGGGCGCCGTGATCGAGTAGCAGTGTAATCACTTCGGCGCTGCCTCCGAGCGCGGCCTCGTGGAGCGGGCTCTCGCCCTCCTTACCCCGCGCCTCGATCCGGGCTCCCCGCGCCAGCAGGCGTGCCGCTATTTTCA
>Ga0157374_10003326_pt1 | contig 13512 bp, 14 predicted proteins | sample M25metaG_FD_115308 | JGI IMG/M metagenome (GOLD analysis project Ga0157374, IMG submission 115308) | Miscanthus rhizosphere microbial communities from Kellogg Biological Station, Michigan, USA - M2-5 metaG | ecosystem: Host-associated > Plants > Roots > Rhizosphere > Soil | place: USA: Michigan...
CGCGAATGCGTGGAGTTGAGCCTTTATATAGACGGCGGACTGGCCGCCGAGCCACGGACTGCCGGCCTTGTTGTCGACGTCGCCATGGCAGGCGCCGCAGGGCGCGATGTTGCGCATCGGCGCCCCCGTGGTGACGATCTGCGGCGCTGCGAGCTTCGGGTCCAGATTGTTCGAGGGCACCCGCGGCAGATAGGAATAATAGGCCGCGATATCGAGCATATCCTGGTTGCTCAGATTGGCCGCAAACGGACTCATGACCACATTGACCCGCGCGCCGGTCTTGAAATCGTTCAGCTCCTTGTAGGTCACGGCGGCGAATTGCCCGGCCAGATTCGGCGAGTTGGCGTCGCTGACGCCCTGCGGCCCGTGGCAAATCGCACAGCGCTGCGCCAACGTCGCGCCGCGGCCGATCGAGACCTGATTGGGTTTCGTCAGCATCTCCGACGTCATCACCACATTCGATGTTTTGAAATCCGGCTGAATGGCATTGCCCTGCGACGACACTCGCGGCACGCCCGCGGCGCTGCAGATCGCATCCCAGATGCCGCTGAGTTTCAGATCGGGCTGCGCAAGCGGCAGCCAGACCAGTCCGGCGAACGCCGCAAGCACCGCAATCCCTGCCGTGATGCCGACGCTGGCGCTCACCCAGGGATTGCGGAACGAGAATGGTGACTGGTCGCTCATCGGCTGGCTCCGATATAGACCGCAGGCACGTTGGTTTCCTTCAGCACCATCAATTGCGCGATTGGATAACCGTAATTGACCACGGTGAGGCCGACCATCAGTGCGAGCCACAGCCCAAAGCTGTTGAGCGCAACGGGAATCCGCGCCGGCATGTGCAAGGGCACAGCAAACTTGTAGGCCCCCGATTCGCTGCTAGCCGCCATCTGGCCACGGATCAGCACGGTGAGAAACAGCATTCCCGAGATCAGCAGGATCAAGCCGCCAAAGGCGGACATCGACACTGAAAACGCCTGCGGCGAGATCGCCGGGTTGGCGTAATCGTAAAACGCCATACGGCGCGGCATACCCAGAACGCCGACATAATGCCACGGGAATGTCGTGACGATCATGCCGACGAACCACAGCCAAAGCTGCGTCCGCATCATGCCAAAGCTTTCCAGCGCTCGGCCGGTCAGGTGCGGCCACAAATCATAGGCGATCGCGAAATACATGATCACGATAGCGCCGCCGAAAATCAGGTGGAAATGCCCGGTGATCCATTGCGTGTTGTGGATGCTGGCGTCGAGCTGGTAGCTCATGTTGATCAACCCGCCGGCGCCGCCGAAGCCCAGCATGACCAGCGACAATGCGGTCGCCAGCATGATCGGATTTTGCCAGGGCAGCGCCCTCACCCATCCGAACGCGCCGCTGCCGCCGCGCAGGCGGCTTGCGATTTCGGCCGACGCGCAGATCGTGAACACGGTCAGCAGCGTCGGCAGCGCGACGAGGCCGGTGAACACCGAATGCATGAATTTGAATCCGGGGCCGACCTGCGGGTCGGTAAATAGATGATGCACGCCGATCGGCATCGCGACCACGACGAAAAGGATGAAGGAAATCCGCGCCATGGCGTCGCTATAGAGCCGACCACCGATCGCGCGCGGGAAGATCGTGTAATAGGCGATGTAGGTCGGGATCAGCCAGAAATAGACGATGGCATGCAGCGTCCAGGAGAAGAACACGCGCGCCAGCCCCGCGTCGATGGTGGCGGTCAGGCCGAGCGCCACCGGCAATATCTGGAAAATGATCTCCAGCGCGGCGCCGACCGCGGTCCAGCCCCAGAGATAGGATCCCGCAACGTTGGCGAACATCGCGAGCGGCACCGGCTTGTCCGGGTTCTCCCGCTTCCAGATCGCCAGATTGATCGACATCAGCGCGACCCAGATCCATGAGCCGACCACCACCATGACGACGCCGATGTAATAGAAGGGATTACCCACCATCGGCGGATAGAAAGTGTAAAGCACCGATGCCAACCCCAGCGAGACCGGGATCATCGCCACGATCGCGCCGACGGCGACGAGGAAAAAGCCGGCCCAAGCCCAACGGCGGCCGATTAGCGGCTTCTCCAGCGACGCTTCCGTGATCGCGTAGCCAAAGCCCATCCCGATCAGGGTTGGGAACACGTAGCCCATCGCCGAGCCGTGCGCGGTGACCGAGCGATAATAGAATTCCGGATTGAAGTGCCAGGCGTTCAGCGGGCTGCGCAGGAACATCTGCCAGGCGCCCAGCAGCAGTGCGAGGCCGAAGACGGCGAAGGCCAGCCAGAAATGCGCAAGGATGAGCCGCTTGTTAATCAACACAGGTCAGCCTCCGCTTTGCCGCCGCCATGTTGAGGAACGCGGTCTTGTCCACCACCTTGACCTTGCCCCACATGCCCTGATGCCCGATCCCGCAGAACTCCTGACACGGCATCACGTGGTCGCCCGGCGCCTTGAAGCGGATCGGCAGCACCGAGACATAACCCGGCACCAGCATGATATTGATGTTGGTGCCCTCGATCAGCAGGCCATGAACCACGTCGGCGCTGGTGGCGCGGAAAGTGATCGGGGTGTCCGACGGCACCACGACGCATTGCGGCGTGAACGAATATTGCTGCCCGATCGCGCGCACGGTGATCGAACCGTTCGCTTCGACCGCGCTGCCCAGATTGCTCTCGATGAATTCGCCGGCGAGATGAAGCGTCTTGGGGTCGGCAGTCTCGACATGGCCCTGCGGCATCGTCGCCTGATGGATGCCGATGAAGGTAGCCATGCCGACCAGGAGGCCTACGATCACGATCGACAGCGTCGCCCAGCGCCGCTCGATGCGGGCAGCTACCGCTTCGCCGATGCCGTGATCCGTCTCCGCCGTCATGCTCACACGCTCCGCGGCAGGAACACGAACAAATAAAACGCAAACCACAACGCGATCACCACGGCGGTCGCGATGCCGGCGACCGCGACGGCACCGCCTGGGCCGGATCGCACGATGGCGTCGACGCGTTCGTCCTCGGAGCCTAACGTGGACGCCTGCGGCGGGGTAGAATTGATCATGATGCGCCTCAGTTCAGCGTTGCCGCGCGAAGTTCATTGGCCTGGCGCGCCGAAACGGGCTCGCCGCGATTGCCCCAGGACGTCCGGATAAAGGTGACGACGGCCGCGACTTCGTCGTCGGATAATCGATGCGCAAAGGGCGGCATGCCATAGGGCATCGGGTTTCCAGCCGTCCCCGGCGGGTAGCCGCCATTGAGCACCATCCGGATCGCGTTGACCGCCGACACCATCTGGATCGACTGGTTGTCGGCGAGCGGCGGATAATGCGGCGGCATGCCGAGGCCGACCGTGCCATGGCAATGGGCGCATTCGCGATCGTAGATCGGCTTGCCGAGGCTGACCAGCAGACTGCTCTCGGCCGACGGCAAGGGCTTTGCCGGCTTTTCCGGCGATGTCCCCTGCGCGAGACCCTTCAGATAGACCGCCATCGCGCGGGTATCGTCGTCGTCGAGATATTGCAGGCTGTTGTAGACGACTTCGGCCATCGGCCCGTATACCGCGCCGCGCGCCGAGACGCCCTTGCGCAGGTAATCTGTGATCTCTTCGATGCTCCAGTCGCCGAGGCCTGCCTCCTTGTTCGAGGTGAGCGACGGCGCGTACCAGTTCTGCATCGGAATCAATCCACCCTCGAACGCCTGCGATTCCGAACTACCGCCCAGCGCGTTGATCGCGGTGTGGCACATGCCGCAATGGCCGAGGCCTTCGACGAGGTAAGCGCCGCGGTTCCAGTCCGCCGACTTGGTCGGATCGGGTTTGAACTCACCGGCCTTGAAGAACAACGTGCGCCAGCCGATGATCAGCGAGCGGTTATTGAAGGGAAATCTCAGATCGTGCTCGCGGTTCAACTGCTTCACCGGCGGGATCGAACGCAAATAAGCGTAGATGGCATCGCTGTCTTCGCGCGTGACCTTGGTGTAGGAGGCAAACGGCATCGCCGGATAGACTAGCCCGCCATCGGGGAAACGGCCGTTATGCATCATTTGGTAGAATTGGTCGGACGTCCAGGTACCGATGCCGGTTGCCGGATCCGGCGTGATATTCGACGTGTAGATCGTGCCGAACGGCGTCTTCATCGGCAGGCCGCCGGCAAACGTCTTACCTTCCCGCGCGGTGTGGCAGGCGATGCAGTCGCCGGCGCGGGCGAGATATTCGCCCTTTTTCAATAACGCCGCATCCTGCTGCGCCATCGCGTTCGTCGCACCGATCGACAGACAGACTGCGATCAGGATCGGGAGCAGCGCATTCAAGGTTCTCGGCATGTGCACGATCTCCTCTCAGTTCGGCTGGCTGCCGCAAGCCAGCGGCATCGGCAGGCTGCCTTGCTTGGCGAACGACGGGTCAGTCGGCGCGGGGCGCGATGACAGATAGGCGGCCACCGCCTTGACATCGTCTTCCGTCAACAGGCCGGCGACGATCTGCATGCAATCGGGCGTGAATGCCGTTCGCGTGCCGTAGCGCCAGCCACCAAGCTGAGCGCTGATATAGCTGGCGCGCAGGCCGAGCAGACCCGGTATCCCGGGCTCCATGCCGCCAAGGCTCGGGCCGTGGCAGCCGGAACACGGCGGGACGCCGCTTTTCGCATCGCCCTCCTTCACCAGCGATTCGCCGCGCGCCAGGATTTCAGTGCTCACGGTCGGAGGAGCCGGTGGCGGAAATGGCGGGCGCAGCGAGGCAAAATGCTCGGCGATCTGTTTCAGATAAGCGTCAGGCAGAAACTCCAGCAGATAGTTCATCGGCGGGTATTTTCGCCGCCCGTCCCGGAACGCCACCAGTTGGTTGTAGAGATAGCCTGCGGGCTTGCCGGCCAGCCGCGGGAAATAGACGTCGCTGGTGCCCTCGCCTTCGGCGCCGTGACATGAGGCACAGGCGAGGACGCGGGCGGCCATGGTGTCGGGCGCGCGCTCAGCGGGCTGCGATTGCGCAGGCGCGAACGGAAGCGCAATCAGAGCGAGAAAGGCGAAGATTGCCGGAAAGCGCTGCGCCACCGTAACTGCCCCATCTCGACGATGAGATGGAATTTTTGCACATCGCGCCGACCGAGGCAACAAAGCTTCGGCACCGAAGCTGCGTCATTTCACGCCGGTATCAATTAAACTTATTTGCGATAGATTTTCGCCGGATCGAACAGCCTGTCGGCACCGACGAACGACAAACGCGTGTCGCCATCGGCGCCGGCTACCGCACGGTAGAAGCAGGAGTGCCGGCCGGTGTGGCAGGCAGCCCCATGCTGTTCGACGCGAATCCAGATTGCGTCCTGATCGCAGTCCATCCGCAGCTCGACCACGCGCTGGGTGTGTCCGGAGGTTTCGCCTTTGCGCCACAATGCCTTGCGGGAACGGCTGAAGTACCAGGCCTCACCGGTCGCAATGGTCTTGCGCAGCGCTTCGTCGTTCATATGCGCGACCATCAGCACCTCGCCGGTCGCAGCGTCAGTGGCGACACAGGTCACCAGGCCCGACGCATCGAATTTGGGCTGGAATGCCAGCCCTTCCTCGCGCTCATTGATATCTGCAGACGTGGACACAGGGTATCCCCTCGCGAAATTCTAGCGAGGTTACCGGTTCGGTCCTCGCACCATGGACAGGAAGCGCGCCTGCTCCGCCGGATTATCGCGGAACATGCCGGTAAAGCGGCTGGTGAACGTCATCGCACCGTGCTTGGCGACGCCACGCACCGACATGCAGGTATGCTCCGCCTCGATCACGACCGCAACGCCGCGCGGTTTGAGGATTTCATCGATCGCAGCCGCGATCTGCGCGGTGAGATGTTCCTGCGTCTGCAGGCGGCGTGCAAAAATGTCGGTCAGGCGGGCGAGCTTGGACAATCCCACCACCCGTTCGACCGGCGTGTAGGCGATATGCGCCTTGCCATAGAACGGCATCATGTGATGCTCGCATTGCGAGGTGAATTCGATGTCGCGGATCAGGACGAAATCGTCATAGCCCGCAGTCTCGCCGAAGGTACGGTTGAGCACCTCGGCCGGGCACTGATGATAACCCTGATAGAGTTCGTCGTAGGCTTCCACCACCCGGCGCGGCGTATCCAAAAGACCCTCGCGGTCCGGGTTCTCGCCGATATAGCTCAGCAGCGTCAGCACCGCCTGCTCGGCCTCGGCACGCGACGGGCGCAACTGGTCGGCGCGGACGGCAGCGGCCAGGAATTCGGAAGGATCGAGTTCGGCGGGCCGGGTTTCCGGCGTCACGTCAGGCGCTTTGGGTTCAGTAGACTTGCTTGGGCGGAGGGATTTGATCAATGCGTCCATGTCTTCTCCGTTCGACCGGTCAATGGGACCGGAGTGTCACCGGGCAGACGGGGCGGTTTTGCCGCCGGACGCCTGAGTCCCCTCATTTTAACACCGCCACCGTGGAATTGGTTACCAATTAGGCCGCTGTGACGACATGGCCGGACTGTATTTCCGCCCTTGCGGTTCATATATAGGACGGTGAAACCTTGCCGCCAAGGGCACTTAGAGGGTGCTTCCGCCCTGCCCCGGGACCTCTGCTCACATGCTGAACGACATCTATAACAAGCGCATCATCGAACTGGCCGGCAATATCCCCCGATTGGGGCGGCTTCCCGACCCCGACGCCAGCGCCACCGCCCACTCCAAACTGTGCGGCTCGACCGTGAAAATCGACCTCAAAATGGATGGGCCTGTGGTCACCGACTTCGCCCATGACGTGAAAGCCTGTGCGCTCGGCCAGGCCTCCTCCTCGATCATGGCGAGCCATGTTGTCGGTTCGACCGCGGACGAATTACGCGAATTGCGCGAGACCGTCCGCAAGATGCTGAAGGAAAACGGCGCGCCTCCGGAAGGCAAATGGGCCGACATCGCGCTGCTCGAACCCGTGCGCGACTACAAGGCGCGGCACGCCTCGACCATGCTGACCTTCGACGCCGTGGTCGACGCCATCGGCCAGATCGAAGCCAAGACCAACCAGCCCGCCGCCGCGCAGGGGTGAGATTCCGTACCGCTTCGTCATTCCGGGATGGTCCGAAGGACCAGACCTCAGATGCGCAATTGCACATCGGGGAATCTCGAGTTTTCGGGTTCGATGCTGCGCACCGCCCCGGGATGACAGCTCCAATTGAAACTTACTTCTGCGGCTGAGCCGGCGCTGTTGCCGCACCGCCGGTCGGGACCGTTGCTTCGGCGGTCTTGGTCGCCTTCGCCGCGTGCGGCTGGGCGTCGCCTTCAACCACGCTGCTGACGAAGCGATCCTGCGTCGGCTTGCCCTTCAGTTCGGCGACCGGCGTCGACGAATTGTCCCGCGGCAGCACGTCGGCTACCGCGCCGGTCGTTACGAGATTGGTCAACAGCAATTCTTCACGCGACAATTCGTGCAGATCTTCCCACGGCGGAACGCTCAGTGCCAGCGACAGCAGATCGCCGGCGCCACCCATGTCGAAGGTGTATTTGGCGAGACGGCCAATGTCGCGCTCGACAATCATCAGGTCCTGTGCGGTGTAGCTTGCAGCCTTGGCGTCGTCGGCGCGGTCGCCCATCCAGATCTGATGCACCCGGACACGCGCGGCCTCAGGCACGTAGCGCGTCTTGCCGGACAACAACAGGAACACGCACATCGACTCGCAATAGGCTTCAGGTGTTACGCTGGCGCGTTCGCCGTGCGGAGTTTCGGTCCGCACCGTAACACCGACCGTCGTCAGCGCACCAAGGCCGCGGAAGCGCCGACCGAGCGCAATGGAATCATTGACCGAGCCACCGCTGGAATCCAGCACGATGGTCGCGCCGCCGAGCTGACGTCCGCGCGCGAACTCGTCGAACTCTCTGGGACTGTCCGAGGTGACGACACCCACGGCCGCAACCCACCCCTTGCAGTCCGGCTGGCACGCGACCCAGCTAAAGTGCATCGGCAATTTGCGTTCTTCGAGGGTGACGCCAGCCTGCGCTGAATTGCCCAGCGTCGTAATCGCGCCAGGCAATGCGATACAGAGGGCGGTGGCGCCGAGGAGTGCCCAACCGCATGATTTCAGCGAGCTCATCAACCTCAATTTGGTTCCTTCCCCCAGGCCCCTAGAAGAGCAGTGGCAATGGCCCCGATTCAAACGCCACATGATTCTGTCATCCAAGCGTTATCAAAAAGGTAACCTTGCTTACCTGGATCGTCCATAAGACCTTTGCTGCAGCGCCACCGGGACGATGCGATAGTTGCGAAGTGTGGCGTAAATATCTGCAGGGACTGAGTTCCTTGTTTGGGAACTCCCGCAAAAACACGTACATAGTCACCGAATGTCGCCCGCAGATCATTCATCGTCACATCAAATGCGATGCACGGATTGTGCCAACAAGGTCCATCGCCTGCCGCGCAATGCAGGCCGTGCGCTGATCTGGATCTACCGTCACACTCTGTCGCCTCTGGTCGGTTTCAATTGCCGGCATCTGCCGACCTGCTCGGTCTACGGCGATGAGGCGATCGGACGTTTTGGACTCTGGGGCGGCGGATGGATGACGCTGGCACGGATATTACGTTGCCAACCGTGGGGCACATCCGGCATCGACAACGTACCGCTGGCCAAGCCACCGGGCGCGCGATGGTATGTGCCGTGGCGCTATGGCCGCTGGCGCGGCGTTAACGGCGCCTGAGCATTCTGCATTGCTGCTGCGCCGGGAACCCGGGGTTCCCCACTCGCGTTGATTTGATGCTTCCGCAAGGAGGACGCCAACAATGCGCTGGAAAAACAGCCACCACGGTCACGATCCTCGTCAGATCGACCTGCTCGCCATACTGGCGTTGCTCATCATCATTGTCTCAGCCTGGCACTATTTCAGCCGCCCGGAGCCCGCAAACAGCACGGCCTTCATCGTGCCCAGTCAAAGCGTGAGGTGGTGAAACGCTTCGAATGCGGCTAGCGCCCGAACCAGAAGAAGCCGCCTCTGGTCTGCCCGATCGGCGCCGGTGGGCGAGGTTTCTTGGGACGCGGTGGCGGTGGCGGCAGTTCTTCTGTCGACGATGTCGCCTCCGAACTCGCCGAGCCGTCGTCGGGCAGCCGCACCGAGAGCAACACATTCGTTTCATAGGTGCGCCAGCGATAGCCGATGCCGAAATCGATCGGCTGCGCCCGCCTGAACAACTCGGCATAGGACTGCTGATAGGTTCCGGGAAATTTGTCGATCGGTCCGGCATAACGTCCGAACGGAAAGAACCGCCATTTCCGCGGACTGTAATAGGCAAGCGGAATTCCGGAATCGTCCTGGATGATCGTGGCGCTGTTGTTGAGGATGTAGTTGCGTACCGTGGTGAAGTTGCCGGAGTGCATCAGATAGGACGCGCTCTTGATCAGACTGTTGCCAGGCGCAAGCGTCGAGCAGAACTTCAGGAACCCACTCGCCTTCACACCGGAATTGGAGAGATCGGTCGAGAAATAATACAACGTTCTTTCCGTACCGTCGGTATCGCCGAAGATGATGCGCACGCCGCGCACCGCATTCGGTCCGGGGTTTTCGTTGGCGAAATACGCCGCACCCTTGTCGTCGAGCGCAACCGGACTGACGCTGCGGATGGTTTTGCCCGAGCGCGCCAGAAACACGTAGAGGATCGGCAAGGTGCCGCTGATCTGTCCCTCGTGCAGATCGGTTTTCATCTGCTTGGTGATGAAGAAGCTGAAACTGAGAATCGAACTTAGCGAGCGTTCGACGTCATAGAGTGCAAGCCCGACGCCTCCGCGCGGCACTCTCGTCAGATCAGGCACCGAACCCGGCGGCTCGAGCGCACTGAGCACATAAGTCGTGGCCTTCGAGTAGAAGGCATTCGCGTAGAGAAAGTCCGGACCGCTGAACATGTAAAACATGGTCGGCCGCGGCGCCGCCAGATTGGTTTCCGACCAGGCGCGGATCCTCGAAATCTGACGCGCATCGAGCTGCGCGAAGGCCTGATCGAAGAATTTGGCGTGCCGCTGCCAAGCGGGATCTCTGGTCAATGGCGTCAGCGGCGAGTCCGCCGAGGGCATCATGCCGGCCAGAAATTTTGCGGTATCGTCGGCCGTCGCCGTGTCGGCGGCGCGCCCGGGAGCCGCGGCCATCAGCAACATGGCGAAAGCGATCGCCGCAATTCGAGGGAACCAATGCAGTTTCATTCGCGGCCCGGCATTGCCGTCGCGGGGCGATCTGCCCGCTTGCGGAAAACGGCGTAAATCAAAAGACCTGAGATCATGATCAAGATGCTAAGCGCCGACTGCAGCGGCCGCTCAGTCAAAAGATAGTACATCATGAAGCCGGTCACGAGCAGGAAAACCAAGGGGGTCGCCGGGTATCCCCAGGCGCGATAGGGCCGATCGAGATCAGGCCGGGTGATGCGCAGCTTGATCACGCCGAGCACGGTGAAGAACGAACAGAACAGCAGCGCGAACTGGATGAAATCGAGCACCGCCTCGAAGCTGCGCGTGAACAGCATCAGGCTCGCCACCGTCAGCTGAAAGAGAATTGCATAAGGCGGCGCACCACCGGTCGATCTCCGTGCGAATGGGCGCAGCACCGGAATATCCTCGCCCATCGTCATCATGACTCGCGGTCCGATCCACATCATCGCGCTGATGGAAGAAATCAGTCCGAAACAGATCATTGCGCCGACGATACGGCCGCCGAATTCGCCGAAGATGTAGCTGCCGGATATGCGGGCGACGTCGAGTTGGCCTGCGAGCTTCTCGATCGGCGCGGTATGCAGGAACACCGCGTTCAGCGCGACATAGAGCACAAGGACGACCAGTGTCCCCGCCAGCATCGCGCGCGGCACGTTGCGTTCCGGCAAATGCACCTCGCCGATGATGTAGGTCGCAGCGTTCCAGCCCGAGAACGAATACATCACGAACACAAGGCTGATCGCGAACGGCGCGCTGGCCACATAGGAGAAGTCGGCAGCCGACGGCGCAAACGTGATCGGCTGCGGCGTGCCGATCACAAATCCAGAAACCAGGAAGGCTGTGATCAGCACCACCTTCAGGATGGTCGCGATCAATTGAAAGCTGGAGGAGTGTTTGACGCCGGTGAGTTGCACCAGCGACACCAGCCAGACCACGCCGACGGCAAGCGCCAAAGGCGGCGCGTTCGGCAAGACCGATTTGCCGTACTCGCCGAATGCCATCGCGGCCAGCGCGACCGGTGCTGCGAAGCCCACAGTCGCCGACACCCAGCCCGCCACAAACCCGAAGGCCGGGTGGAACGCCCGGCCGAGAAAGTTGTACTCGCCGCTCGAGCGCGGAAACATCGCGCCGAGCTCGCCATAGGAAAACACCCCGCACAGCGCGACGATGCCGCCGACGGTCCAGAGCAGCAGGATCGAAAAGCCGGAGGGGATGTCCTTGACCTGAAAGCCAAGGCTCGTGAACACGCCGACGCCGATCATGTCGGCGACCACGATGGCTATTGCGACCAAGACCGAAACGGTCGAGCCGCCGCCGGGGAGCGGGCCGCGCCATGCTGCGCTGCCCGTTTCTGTTGCCGCCATGTCGGACCGTACCTTCAGCCGCCGCACGCCTGAACCGCTCCATGGTGCAGGCTGATTCCGCTCAATTCAAGGAGCGTTAACAACGGTTTAAATTGGGGCGCGGAACCGGTGTCAAAATACCACAAAACCTCTTCGACGTCTCCGGGCCACTACTGGAATGCGAACGCATCGTGACGCCTCCCACAATCGCGACACGATTTGATGGTCTCCTTCGGGCTTCCGGATGGGGAGATTTTCCGGAAGATTAACGTCGCCTAAACGCGTTCGCGCATACGCCGTTCAACGGTGGATTTTGGGGCAGTAGGTGGATGGTCGGAGTCAATCCGAAATTCCAGATACTTGATTGCGTGGGCCGGGCGATTTCCCTCGGCGCGTCGCGATATTTCCAACCCCTTCGATGGCGCTGGCTTGCCGTTGCGCCGCTGTTCGTGCCGCTGTCCTTTGTTCTGGTTCAATGCGGCAAGGCGCCGAGCCCCGGAATGCTGGCGGCGAACGCGCAAAACGCTGGCGACAATTTCGAGGATCGCTTCCCGAAGCCGGCTTTCAACGATCGTTTCCCGAGCGCCGGGGAAAGCCTTATTCAGCGTCAGGTCGCCCTCGCCCCGCCGCCGCGCACGGTACGGTCCGAACCGGTCAGGGTCGCGTCGCTGACGCCGACGCTGAATCTGCCGCGTCAGACCGAGCGCGAGGAACTGACCACGCTGGTCAGTATGAAATCTTCCGCCTTCCCTTATTTCGGCAACAATCCGCGTTCGGAGGCGCCGTTCCTGAACATCAGCAAGGGCGATCGCAAAGGCCATCGCAGCTATGGCGGCCGGGTCTACTGGCAGGATGAGACCTACAGCGACAATCGCGTGCTGCTGCACGTCCCCGAAACCTTCGATGCCCGCAAGCCCGGCGTGATCGTGGTGTTCTTCCACGGCAACGGCGCGACGCTGGAACGCGACGTCCGCGACCGTCAATTGGTGCCGCAGCAGATCTCCGACTCCGGCGTGAACGCCGTTCTGCTGGCGCCCCAGCTTGCCGTGAACGCCGCCGATTCCAGCGCCGGAAAATTCTGGCAACCCGGCGGCTTCGAACGCTTCATCGATGAATCCGCAGGCCATCTCGCCCGCCTCTACGGCGATCCGAATTCGGCCCAGACATTCGCCAACATGCCGATCGTGATCGTCGGCTATAGCGGCGGCTTCCTGCCGACGGCATGGAGCCTCGAGGTCGGCGGCACCCCCAACCGCGTCCGCGGCGTGTTCCTGCTTGATGCCGTCTATGGCGAGTTGGACAAGTTCGCGTCCTGGATCGCGAACAACCGGTCCGGTTTCTTCGTCAGTTCCTATACCCGCTACACCAAGCGGCGTGACAAGGAACTGATCGAGATGCTGCGCGACAAGGGCATCACCGTCACCGAAAACATGGACGGGCCGCTGCGGCCCGGCAGCGTCGTTTTCGTGCAGACGCCCAATGGCGTCACCCATCGCGACTATGTCACCCAGGCCTGGACGGAACTCCCAGTCAAGGAAGTGCTGGTCAAGATGGCGGCCTCGCCTTCGCTGACCCGAATAGCCGGCGCGCCGTCGTCCGCGAACCGATAGTCAGCCGCGTTGTAAAGGTGATGGCCCGCGATTTTGGCCACGCGGACTAACCCCGTTCATACCGGCTGTGCCGCGACCCGGCGCGGTTTAGTCAGGATCACCAGGGTCAGCGCCAGCGCAACAAACACTGCAGCGACATAACCCGCGGCGTGCAGGAGATCGCGCGCGTACAGAAAGCCGCCGATCGCGGAACCGACGGCCTGCCCGACATAGAGCACCGAGGTATTGAGCGACACCGACGCGGACGCGAGCGAAGGCGCTGCGGCGACCAGCCTCACCTGCTGCATCGAATTGGTGGACGCAAAGCCAAGCCCCCAGATCGCAACCGATGCTGCCATCAAGGCATAGATGCCGGCGCTGAATGCCCAGCCGGTTACGCCTGATAGCAACAACACCGTGAACAGCACCGAGGTTTTCCAGGCC
>Ga0157374_10003330_pt1 | contig 13505 bp, 15 predicted proteins | sample M25metaG_FD_115308 | JGI IMG/M metagenome (GOLD analysis project Ga0157374, IMG submission 115308) | Miscanthus rhizosphere microbial communities from Kellogg Biological Station, Michigan, USA - M2-5 metaG | ecosystem: Host-associated > Plants > Roots > Rhizosphere > Soil | place: USA: Michigan...
GGACCTTGGCAAAAAGGCCAAAGTTCACTTCAATACCGTTCACGCGATCGAGCGTGGCAAATCGCACGGGAAGCCTGAAACCCTGGCAGCTATAAGGAAGGCGCTGGAGAAGGCGGGGGTGCAGTTTACCAACGGCAAGCACCCAGGGGTGAGGTTGAACGGCCAGCGTTGAGCTGGTCTTCCGTGCTACCATCCGCTGGAAAAGAACCTTATTAGAACTCGTTAGCAGGCATCGATGCGAATGCCCCTAAGTTCTATGTGTGCCGAGATTTTGAGATTTGCGTAACAACCACAAATGTGACGTATCGTCAGCCTCATGAACCAGTCAGCGCGCCGGCGCACCATTCCGGTCAGGATCGGCCAAGTCACGATTGGCGGCGATGCTCCCATCGTCGTGCAATCGATGACGAACACCGACACTGCCGATGTCGAGGCAACGACGAAACAGGTCGCGGCGCTCTCCCGTGCGGGCTCCGAACTGGTGCGCATCACCGTGGACCGGGCGGAGGCCGCCGTCGCCGTCCGTCACATACGCGAACGCCTCGACGTTCTCGGCGTGGAGACGCCGCTGATCGGCGACTTCCACTATAACGGCCACACGCTGCTCAAGGAGCATCCGGCCTGCGCCGAAGCCCTCGCCAAATACCGCATCAATCCCGGCAATGTCGGCTTCAAGGACAAGCGCGCCCGGCAATTCGCCGAGATCATCGAGATTGCGCTTAAACACGGCAAGGCTGTGCGCATCGGCGTGAACTGGGGCAGCCTCGATCAGGACCTTCTCACCCGGCTCATGGACGAGAATGCGAAGTTGCCGGAGCCGAAGGACGCGCGCGAGGTGATGCACGAGGCGATCGTGCAGTCGGCGCTACTCAGCGCCGCCCGCGCCATGGAGCTGGGGATGGGCGCCGACAAGATCGTGCTCTCGGCCAAGGTCAGCGCCGTGCAGGATCTGATCGCCGTCTATTCCATGCTTGCCGCCCGCTCCGACCTTGCGCTGCATCTCGGCCTGACCGAGGCCGGCATGGGCTCCAAGGGCATCGTCGCCTCCTCCGCCGCGCTGGGCGTGCTGCTCCAGCAAGGGATCGGCGACACGATCCGAATCTCGCTCACGCCCGAGCCTGGCGGCGACCGCACGCTCGAGGTGAAGGTCGCGCAGGAGCTGCTTCAGAGCATGGGCTTCAGGAGCTTCGTGCCGTTGGTTGCCGCTTGCCCGGGTTGCGGCCGGACGACGTCGACGACCTTCCAGGAGCTCGCCCGCGACATCCAGGACTTCATCCGCGACGAGATGCCGGAGTGGAAACGCCGCTATCCGGGCGTCGAGACGCTCAACGTCGCGGTGATGGGCTGCATCGTCAACGGCCCCGGGGAGTCGAAGCACGCCGATATCGGCATCTCGCTGCCGGGCACTGGCGAGGCGCCCGCTGCGCCCGTGTTCATCGATGGCAAGAAAGTCGCCACGCTGCGCGGACCTGGCGCCGCGGCGGACTTCAAGCAGATTGTGCTCGACTATATCGAGCGGCGGTTCGGGCAGGGCGCCATCGGCCGGAGCGCGGCGGAGTAGGGGGAGGAGATGCGGTCAGCGTCGCTTGCGCTCGTCGCGCTTCTGTTCGCCTGCCCAACAGCGCACGCCCAAGATACCGAGAAAGCGGCGGCCGATCCTTGGCTCGGCTGCTGGACCCGCGTCTATGACGCCACCCATCTCGCCAAACATCCCGGCCAGCAGGTCACCCAGCTTACGCTCTCGATCAGCGAGCGGGAGCCTTCAGGAGACAAGGATCCCGGCAAATATCTCGCCACCATCACCGTCAAGATGCGGAACGGTGGCGATACCTATACCAACCTCGACGGCGCGCGCTGTAGTGAAGCGAATGGCAGCCTCACTTGCACTACTGATGGTTTCTATCTCGGACAGTTCTCGCTGGAGCCTGCCGCGAAGAACATGAAGATCGCGCTTCGGGGCGGCGATCACCTGGCACTCATTCCCGGTGTCGATCTGGACACGTTCGTCGTGCTTTCGCCCGACAATCCCGAGCACGCGCTGTTCCTCTTGCAGCCGGCCCCAGCAAAGACCTGCGGCTCGTAGGGGCCGCCTCAACCCTGCACGAGCTGCAAGACCATATTGACGGCGAGCGCAATTACGCCGGTATTGAAAAAGAACGACAAGATGCCGTGCAGCATTACCACGCCCCGCATAGTGTGCGAGGTGACGGCCACGTCGGAGGTCTGCGCCGTGGTTCCCACCACGAAGGAGAAATAGAGGAAATCGATATAGTCGGGCGTGGGGTCGCCGGGGAACTTAAGCCCGCCGCCTGTCCCGCGCGCCCCCCCACGGCGCTCGCTGTGGAACTCATGCGCGTAATAGAGCGAGAACGCCGTATGGATGAGGAGCCAAGAAAGCAAGATGGTGGAGATCGAGCACACCGCACTTATGGTTCGGTCGAGCCCGTGCTCGCTCTTCAACGCGGCAATTTGTGCGAGCAGCGCGAGCAAGGTGAAGAGCGAGCCCAGGGTGACAGCGATCAGCACGGCGATGCGGCTTCCCCGCTCGATCCCCGCCTCGCTTCTGATGCCGTCGACTTCGGCCCGCCACATCTTTTCGGCCCGCCACATCTTGATGCCGACCAGCAGCAGATAGAGCCAACCGCCTACGTTCCAGCCGGCAAGAATATGGGGGACGGTCTCGTCGATCGGGACGGTGAATCCGACCGCTAGCCCGACTCCGAGCGCAATCAGGAAGCGGATCTGCGCGCGAGCCTGTTTGGCGAGCCAAGTCCAAGCCCGCTGCCGCGGCGGCGCTGTCTTGGTGTTTTTCCCGCGCGGTGCCATCCCTTTCTCAGCTCTTACGGCTTGCGACAAATCGCGCAGTCTCGATCAAGGTGATAGCGCGCTCGCCGAACTGCGCAAGCGCGCCCTCTGCCTCGGCGACTAAGGCACGCAGCCTCTCCTTCGCGGCGTCAATGCCGAGCAGGGCAACGAGCGTGGCCTTGCCACGGCCGGCGTCCTTGGCGACGGCCTTGCCAAGCGCCTTGGCGTCGCCTTCCGCGTCGAGCAGGTCGTCGGCGAGCTGGAAGGCTTGGCCGAAGGCAGAGGCGTAGGCGACAAGCGCCGCTCGCTGCGCCGCATTGGCTCGGCCAAGCACCGCGCCGGCCTCACAGGCGAAGCGGAACAAGGCTCCGGTCTTGAGCGCCTGCATCCCCGCGATCCGCGTCTTATCCAAGCCACCGCGTTCGGCGGCGAGATCGAGCGCCTGGCCGAGCACCATGCCCTGCCAGCCGGCAGCCTTGGCAAGGAGCAAGATAAGCTCGGCGCGAACTTCAGAGTCCGCACAGTAACGCGGGTCGCTCACGATCTCGAAGGCGAGCGTCAGCAACGCGTCGCCGGCAAGGATCGCGGTCGCCTCGTCGAAGGCGATGTGGGCCGTGGGACGCCCGCGGCGAAGCGCATCGTCGTCCATGGCCGGCAAGTCGTCATGCACCAGCGAGTAGCAATGGATGCATTCGAGCGCGCAGGCAGGATCGAGCGCGTCCGCCTCGCTTACGCCGAACAGGCGCGCCGAGGTGATGAGGAGGAACGGCCTAAGCCGCTTGCCGCCGCACGCCGCATAACGCATCGCCTCGGCGAGCCTGGCATCGCCGGCATCGCTAAGACCATCGGCGGTGAGCAGCTCAGCGAGCCGCCCCTCGACGAGCCTTCCGACACGTTCCAGATCACTTACGAAAGCCATGTTGGGGAAAGAAATAGAAGAGACGGCGGTTTGCCGCAAAGTACCCGTAAAAACGACCCTAATACGGCGTTGCCCGACGCAGCAATCAGGCGATAAAACCCCGAGGCCATGGTGATTGAAGCAGTCTCAGCCGAGCGCCCGCGGAAGCGCAGCAAGAGACGCGTGAAGCCCTCATTGACGTGGCGGATTCTCCTATTCCTCGGCTGCCTAGCCGCCCTTCTCCTCCTTTCCATTGTCGCTTTCCGTTTCATCAACCCGCCGTTCACACCCGTGATGGTGGTGGAGAAGCTCAGGGGTTATACACTCCGCCGCGAATGGGTGCCGCTCCAAGACATCTCGCCCAACCTGCCGCTCGCGGTGATCGCAAGCGAGGACGGCCGCTTCTGCCTGCATTGGGGCGTGGACTGGGGCGCGGTCAGAGACGCGATCAAAGAGGGCGACGGGCTCGCCGATTTTCGCGGGGCGAGCACCATTCCCATGCAGGTGGCGAAGAACCTCTATCTCTGGAATAGCCGGAGCTATCTCAGGAAACTGATCGAGATGCCGCTTGCCTACATCATGTCCTTCATCTGGCCCAAGCAGCGCATGATGGAGGTCTATCTCAATGTCGCTCAATGGGGCCCCGGCATCTTCGGGGCCCAGGCAGCGAGCCGCTACTATTTCCACAAAAGCGCGGCAGGCCTGACCCGCCGCGAGGCCCTTCTGCTCGCCGTGTCGCTGCCCAATCCGCGCGTGCGCAATCCTGCCAGGCCGACCCGGCGGCTGCTTGCCATTGCCGGCGCCGTCAATGCCCGCATGCCAATCATCGCGCATCGGGCGTCTTGCCTTGCGCCCGCGCGATAAGGCCCGCGATTTGCCGGTCTCACCCTCTGGCCAGCCCGGACCATTGCCACTATAAGGGCGCGACGAAGCTTGGCGAGCATCGCCGGGCCGCACAGGGTTTCAATCATGGCCGTACCTAAACGCAAAGTATCGCGCATGAAGCGCGGCAATCGGCGAAGCCACGACGCGCTTTCGTCGCCGGCTTATGTCGAGGACAAGGAGTCGGGCGAGCTCCGCCGTCCGCACCACATCGACCTGAAGTCTGGCCGCTATCGCGGCAAGCAGGTGCTCAAAGTCAAGGAAGAGGCTTAAAGGCCGGTCTCGACGCTGAACGGCTCGTCTTAAGGAGGCGGTCGGAAAGTCATGACGGAGACCGCGCCTGAGGAAAAACCGATAAGACGGCGCGAGCGGCGGAGCTGGCTGTCAGCTGTGCCGCTCCTCGTCATTCCGCTCCTCGCCTATGTCGCCTTTGCCGGGGCGGGCGCCGATTTCGACATTCCCCGCTTCTCCATCCCGCTGCCCTCCGGCGGCGTATGGCAGCTCGGCTTGGGCCCCATCCTGCTCGCCGTGGCCCTCGGATTCCTCTTCTTCGAGCTTCTGAAAGCTGCGCGCGGCGGCGGCGCCTCCATCACCGAGAATGCGCTTTCGATGATGGTATTCGCCGCATGTTTGATCCTGTTCCTGATCTGGGACAAGACCGCGACCTCGACCTTCTTCCTGCTGACCTTGATGTCGCTGGTTGATGTGATCGCGGCCTTTGCCGTCACGGTCAACGCCGCGCGCCGCGAATACGGTACGCGCGGCCCCACCTAGCTCCTGGTTACGGTCGCCCTGAGTCGGGCGGCAAGCGCGGCAAGCAGGGCGTCATGGACGCCCGCCTCCTCCAAGTGCTGCACGGTGTTCAGCACATATTCCGCGTTCTCGCCCGACTGGCCTTTGCCGCCGCTGACCATGCGGAATTGCTCTTCCAGCGAAAGGACGCCGGCATATTGCTCGTGGTTATGGTCGACAAGGTAGGTCAGCGCCTTCACAGTGATACCCGAGCCGTCGAGTATGCGCACAGGCCGGTAAGCTTCGACATAGACGTCGGTGACCTGCTCGCGCGTGCGCAAATAAGCGACAGTCTCCTCTTCTGCTCCCGGCGCAACCCGGTAGACCGTGCCACGGCAGGCCCCGCCGCGGTCAAGCCCGAGCACAAGCCCGGGCTGCTCGCGGGTGCCGCGGTGGAAGATGGAAATGACGCAGAGTGAGCGGTGCGCGCCTTTTAGCAGGCCTGGCGCCGCGGCTGCGACCGGGAATCCAGGCCGCCACATCAAGGAGCCATAGCCGAACACCCACAGCTCACCCATGTCTCGCGTCAGTCGTCATGCCCGTGGGGACGCCCGAAATCGGGGGCGGGCGTGTCTTGCCCAGCTTCGATGATGCCGCGGCGTATGGCGCGGGTGCGGGTGAAATGCTCGAACAACGCCTCGCCGTCGCCCTTCCTGATTGCCTTGGTCAGCGCCGCAACGTCCTCGTTGAAGCGGCCGAGCATCTCGAGCACGCCGTCCTTGTTGGCGAGGAAGATGTCGCGCCACATAGTTGGATCCGAGGCGGCAATGCGGGTGAAATCGCGGAAGCCGCCGGCGGAAAATTTCAGCACCTCCGACCGCGTTACCGCCTGCAATTCATCGGCGGTACCGACGATGGTGTAGGCGATCAGATGCGGAAGATGGCTGGTGATGGCGAGCACGAGGTCGTGGTGGTCTGGCGTCATCACTTCGACATTGGCGTCGAGCAGGCGCCAGAACGCTGCGAGCTTCTCGACTGCCCTAGGATCGGTGCCTTCAGGCGGCGTCAGGATGCACCAGCGACCCTCGAACAGCTCGGCGAAGCCTGCATCGGGACCCGAATGCTCGGTGCCCGCGACTGGATGGGCCGGCACGAAATTGACGGTCTTCGGCAGATGCGGGCCCATGTCGCGCACGATTGAGCCCTTGACCGAACCCACATCGGTAACCGTCGCGCCGGGCCTGAGATGCGGGCCGATTTCCTTGGCCACGTCACCGCAGACTCCGACTGGAACGCACACGATGACGAGGTCGGCGCCCTTCACCGCTTCGGCATTGGTGTCCGCGACCTCATCGGCGATGCCAAGCTCTTTGATGCGCTTCCGCGTCTTTGCCGAATGCGAGGTGGCAACGATCGTGCGCACGGCGCCTTGCGCCCGGGCTGCGCGCGCGATGGACGAGCCGATCAGGCCAGTCCCGATGATGGCGAGGCGGTCAAAAAGGGGTTCGCTCATCGGCGAGACGAGCCGTTAGCGCCCATGAAGGAGGTGAGGGCGTCAATCACGGCGCGGTTCTCCTCCTCAGTGCCGATGGTCATGCGGAGCGCATCGGGGAAGCCGTATTCGGTCATGCGTCGCAAGATGATGCGCTTTTCGTGCAGGAACTTGTCAGCCTCCGGTGCCGACTTGCCATTGCCTTTTTTGAAATGCAGCAGCAGAAAGTTCGCGGCGCTCGGCGTCACGCCAAGACCGATGGCCGAGAGCGAATCGGCCATGCGCGAGCGCCATGTCTCGTTGTGTTCGACCGCGCGCTGCACCCAGGCCTGATCCTGCAAGGCCGCGACGCCTGCGGCGATGGCAGGGCCTGAGACATTGAAAGGACCTCTGATGCGATTCAGCACGTCGGCGACTTCCGCTGGGCAATAGGCCCAGCCGATGCGCAAATAGGCGAGCCCATAGATCTTGGAGAAGGTGCGCGTCATCACCGTATTCTGCGTAGTGGCGACGAGTTCGATGCCTGCCTCGTAGTCATTACGACGCACATACTCCGCATAGGCCGCGTCCAGCACGAGCAGCACGTGGTCGGGCAAGTCGGCGCGCAGCCGCTTCACCTCATCAAACGGGATGTAGGTCCCGGTCGGGTTGTTAGGGTTGGCGATAAACACCACCCGCGTCTTGTCCGTTAGGCGCGCAAGGATGGCGTCGACGTTTGCGGTGAGGTCGATCTCGCGCGCAACGACGGGCGTGGCGCCGCGCGCCAGGATCGCGATCTTGTAGACCAGGAAACCGTGCTCGCTATAGATCGCCTCATCGCCTGGCCCGAGATAGGCGCCTGCCAGCAAGTTCAAGAGCTCGTCGGAACCTGCGCCGCAGACGATATGGCCGGGATCGAGCCCATACATCTTGCCGATCGCCTCCCGCAGCGCGCGGGCTGACCCGTCGGGGTAACGCGACAAGGAGTTGGCAGCCGCGAGGTAAGCCTCGATCGCACGCGGGCTCGGCCCGAATGGAGTCTCGTTCGAGGAGAGCTTAATGACCGGGCGTGCGCCGGCGAGCGCGCTCGTGCCCGGCACGTAGGGCGCGATGTCGAGAACGCCGGGACGGGGGGTTGGGCCCCGCTTGGCGGCGGCCATCTGTCTCACTCCTCGTTGCAGGCGGCCTCTCATAGGCCCAATTGACCAGTTTTTCTCTTTTGTTTTCAGAGACTTATAAAAACTGTCCAAGGGTTGTCTAATAAGATGCCCTTGTGTTTCCGTGTCTTGACATATCTCGCGGTGGCGTGCCAATGGGAAGGGTCAGCACGGTCAAGATTTCTACGACCTACTCGACCTCCCTCAGAGTCCGAAGGAGGTCACGTTGTTCGACACCGATACCCCTCAAACCGTTTACACCATCAATGAGTTTTGCGCGGCAGAACGCATCTCGCGCTCGCTGCTCTATGCGCTTTGGCAGCAAGGCCGAGGTCCACGCTATTACCTTGCCGGAACGCACAGGCGCATCACCGAACAGGCACGCCAAGATTGGCATCGGCACCTGGAGGCCGAAGCCGCCACCGGTTTACCGAAGGGGCGTGAGTAATGGCTTGCGCGACAAGTTCAAGGTTCATCCCGCCGCCAATCAATTCCCAATGATGTCGAAGCGGGCGCTTTACGAGCTTGGCAAAGACATCAAGGCGCATCGGCTCAAAAATCCAATTGTCGTTTGGCGCGACAAAGATGGACAGGAGTGGCTGATAGACGGACGCAATCGTCTTGAGGCAATGGAACGTGCCGGGATTGAGCTTGATCCGTCTCGCATAGAGTACGTTAGTTGTGGCGATCCGGTGTCGTGGATTGAAACCCTCAACATGCGTCGCCATCACCTTACCAAGCATCAGTATGCCAGGCTGACGGTGAAGATGCTAAAAGCCAGACGGGCATTGGCAAGGGAGAAAGCCAAGAAACCTGGTCAACTTGAGGAGGTTTCCAGGGGCGGACGCGGCAAGGTCAATGAGCTTAAGTCTGAGGCGGTTGCCATGCTCACGCCGCATGGCATCAGCGAGAGCACCGTCGAGCGAGCGCTGGCGGAGGAAGCAGACAAGAAGCCTACCAAACGCCGCCGAAACGACGCGGAAATCGAGCGCGATTATCTTTTAGGCTGGTTCCGTAATGCCGCGTGTGGAATTGGCGACTCGGCATTCAGCGATAAGACGCTCGATCTGCTCACGAAGGGCAAGTTGATCGACCTCATCGAAGATGTGGAGAAGGCCAGTTCGACTCTCGACACGCTACTCGATCGGTTGCGGCTGCGCCTAGATCGCGAGGCGGCATAAACTAGGCAGGCTCTTTATGCTTCAGCTCGGCAGAATGTCTGCTTTCAGGGGTAAAGCGGACATTCCTAATCCGCTCTCCTATGTCCGCTAATGACCCAAAGCGGACATCAGCGCATTGGATTTGCGTCAGCAGTGGTGAGCCATGAGCCCAAAACTATTAGTCATCCCCGGGGTGGTTCCGCGCGCCGACTTCCGCTATCGCGTCGGCGAGGCGATGACCGTAGAGAGGCTTTGCTATTACCGGGGCGTCCGGCACCTGTTGCTGGATTCGATCCATGATGCCCTCATCGTCACTGTAGGCCGTGACGAAAATCACCGGCACGCCGCACAACTCGCGGAGCCTTCTAGCGGTTTCGATGCCATCGCGAGCGCCATTGAGGTAAATGTCCATTATGACGATGTCAGGCCTCTCCTTGATCGCGAGCGAAATGGCTTGTCCTGCGTTCGCCGCTAGGCCGCAGACATCGAAGCCCAAGGCGTTCATGTCCGCCTCTAACCTGAGCGCGATCAGCACCTCGTCTTCAACGATAAGTGCGCGGGGAGGCCGGCGGGTTGAACATTCAGTCATGTTCATTCCTCCGGGGTGGCGCCCAACCCGATCGAATCTTTCTTCCGGCTCCGCATCGAGGATTCTCAATTCGCGAAGCGAAGCGAGGCGCCGCTCTTCGTCATCGGGAATGGTCGCCCTCATCCAGCGACAAGCTGTTCGTAATACCCAAGCGCGTATCTTGGTTCGTGCATAGCTGGTCGTAAACGGCTTGATCAGCCAGTCTGTGACTCCCGCTGCGGCACCGGCCGCAGAATCGTGCCGTGCGGCGACCATGATCACGGAGAGCTGATGCGCGGGATCACCCTCTATCTGTCGGATCGCACGACACGTCTTCAGGGCGTCGATGTCGTGCTCAAGGATTACGAGAGACGGTCGATCTTTGGCAATGAGCTTTCGAGCCTCGTCAATGCCTGAAAAGAAATTGGCCCGAAGACCCTCGGCGCGGATAGCATCGGATAGGTCTGCGGCCATGCTGGAATCTGCGACGCTAAGAAGTACGGAACGATCGGTGAGCACCGGCTCTAGAGGGACGATCGCCTGAAACTCTCCGGCGGGTCGCTCGGAGGCCCCAGCGTGTGAAGGTTTGACCTCGAGAATCTCGCCCTCGGCTGCGGCGCTAACCTTCAGTGGCGATGCCGTATCTTGCAACCGGGCCCTAATGCCTTCAAGCACACGATCAACGGCGTCGTCCTCCCTGAGTGGATCATGATGGGTCAGCACTAGCCTCTTCACACGCGCATGCTGGGCTAGTTTGACGGCGTATTCGACCGAGCTGTGGCCCCAGCCTATCTTGGCGGGGTACTCCGCGGCGGTGTACTGCGCATCGTGGATGAGAAGATCTGCGCCATGGACAAACTCGGCATGTCGGAGGTCTTGCCCGATAAATTCCTTTTCACCGCTCGCTAAGGAACGCGAGTAAGGCTCATGATCGCAGCAATAGACGATCGTCGCACCGTCTGCCTCCAGCCGATAGCCAAGCGTCAGCGCCGGGTGGTTGAGATAGTGCGTCGAGACCTTTATGTCGTCGATATCGAAGGCCCCTTCGACCAGGTCGTGATAGCGAATCGTGGCGCCGAATTGATCTGGCGTGACCGGGAAATAGGTGTATTGCATCTGCCCGGCCAGCGTTTCGCCCAAGGATTGGCCAAGGCCCCTGGGGCCGTAGATGTTCCATTCATTGCCGGGTGCAAAAAGCGGTGCGAAAAACGGGATGCCCTGGATGTGATCCCAATGCGTGTGGCTGATGAGGATATGACCGCGCAAGCCTTTGGCACCGGCCGACATCAGCTTTTGACCAAGCGCATGTGCTCCGGTTCCGCAATCGAGGATAACGAGTGTTCCTCGCCTCGAGCGCGTCTCGATGCACGACGTGTTCCCGCCGTAACGAACGGTTCTCGGTCCGGGCTTCGCGATCGAACCGCGCGTACCCCAGAACTCAACGCGCATTTCGCATGCCTCTTGAGCACACCAGGGACAGTTTAACTCTGAAGCGCGTAAGAGAGTTTCCCGTGAGCAATGAGGGCACCTCTGGTTTCGGGCGAAGTAGTCCTAGTCACCATGCCCTCAGACGGACGAGGCTGATGAGCTATTGCTGATGGTTATGTCTGCTGTTGGCACTTAGCGCACACAAAAACCATGTTGGAGAATGTCTGCTTTCGAGCGCAAAGCAGACCTACGATGCGGTCGCTAGAGAGCGCCGCATGCGCATCTCCGCTTCTGGCATTTAGCAATTTTTCCCAAAGAGAAGATCAGCCCTTAAGCTGCAAATGTCCGCTCTTGGCACTTTTCGGAGATCCCACCTGCACCATCCAACGTCCGTTATTTGGGGTAAAGCGGACATCCCTCATATCTGCTCTGATGTCCGCTAATGACCCAAAGCGGACATTCAACAACGGGGCCGAAGCGGGCGGCTCAGTTCGCCTTCATCACCTGCGGTGGCGTCCACGTTCCGTCCAGGATTGATGGATTGGTCTCCTTGGGCCAGTACATGCGCAGCATCGGAAGGAATGGGCCCTTCGGCGCCGGTAGCCAGTTGGACTCCTTGTCTGCGCCCGGCGACTCGTTCTGGAAATAGAGCGTGACCGAGCCGTCGGCGTTGGCCTTGAGGTTGTTGCGCGGGCTGACGGTAGCGCATTCGGCACGAACCACCCGGCCTGGTCGACTTCATACATGGTGATCGACCAGAAGCCATTGACCGGCGGCTCCCGGCCTTGGGCGAAGGTCAGCGTGTACTTTGTCGACCTCGATGTAGGGGTAGACCGCATCCTCCTGCAGGTTCGCCGGCCCGCCGAAGGCTGCCATGACGGCGCGCTTCATGTAGTCGGTGCCGTAGGCGCCGACTCCCTTCGTCATAACCTCCAATCCTCAATATGTGCTAATGACCCTAAGCGGACGTTTTGACCCTAGCCACCTCTATCAGGTGGTGCGACGGTGCTACTAGGCGAAGGATGAGGCCATCAGGGTTCCAGTCGTAAACGACTTCACCCTTGAACTGGTCGGTGACGACGCGGCGCACGAGATTAGTGCCGAAGCCTTCGTGATTAGGTGCTTCGGTCAGCTTTGGGCCACCACATTCTCTCCATTCCAACTCGCATTTGTCGTTCACCACGGACAGATTGATCTGCACGCTTCCGGTTGGAAGTGAGAGCGAGCCGCATTTGACTGAATTCGTTGCAAGCTCGTACAGCACTAAAGCCAAACTTGTTACGGCTTGTTGCTGTACCAGCACATCCGGCCCCGCGACGATTAGGCGATGGGAATTGCCTGAGAGGTTGCCATCGAGATACGGGGCAAAAATAGCATCGATCAGCGCACGAAACGGCATCGATTGCATCTCTTCCGATTCAGTTGAGAGGAGGCCTGGTCGTGTTAGATCGTGTGCCCGAGCGAGAGCAGCGAGGCGAGCCTGTATGTCCCTTGCAAGGTTTTGCGGTTTTGCATACCGAGCGCTCAGTCCAACAATGCCGTTGACGAGGGTGAATGCGTTCTTAACCCGATGAGCCATCTCTTTGAGGAGCAGTTCCTGTTGGGCCTGAGCGTCCTTTTTATCGCTAATATCGCGCGCGATTTTTGATGCGCCAACAATGCTACCGGTCGCATCAGCAAGCGGAGACACGGTTAGGGAAATGTCGATGAGACCGCCGTCTTTGCGTCGTCTCACCGTCTCGTAATGTTCGATGCGATGCCCGCGTCTGATCCGTCCGAGAATCGACGGCTCTTCATCGTGTCGCTCTTCCGGAATCAACAAACTTACGGGTTTGCCGATCACCTCGTTGGCTTCGTAGCCAAATATTCTTTCCGCACCTTTGTTCCAGCTCGTGATGATGCCATTGAGATCCTTCGTGACGATCGCATCTTCCGAAGTTTCTGCCACCGCGCGGAGTTGCCCAACAGCAAGTTGCGTCTTTTGCCGGTGGTCGATTTCGACAAGCAGAAGATCAATAGCGGAGTTGAGTGCGGTGACGATTCCTACCAACAGGAAGCAGACGAAAATGAAGGTAATGAGTGAGGTAAGTTGTGCCGCATCGAGCGCAAGCCCAAGAGTGGGCGCCATGAACATCCACCAAGCGACAAGGGCGGAGAGGATGCTCGCAAGCATGCCTAGCCAAAAGCCTCCGAGCAAAGTCGCCACCACGATCGCGGGATAGTAAGTGGTGAATGGAATTCGATTGTGTACTAGGCCGCCCATTGCCCACCGTATCAACGTGGCAATCAAAATAGCGGCTAAGGCCGCGCCATAAACGATCCAGGGGTTTCGCTGTAGCCGATGAAGATGCTTGGCCCAGCGATGAACCTGCGCGGAGTCAGATAGCGACAACATAAGCGAACA
>Ga0157374_10003332_pt1 | contig 13493 bp, 4 predicted proteins | sample M25metaG_FD_115308 | JGI IMG/M metagenome (GOLD analysis project Ga0157374, IMG submission 115308) | Miscanthus rhizosphere microbial communities from Kellogg Biological Station, Michigan, USA - M2-5 metaG | ecosystem: Host-associated > Plants > Roots > Rhizosphere > Soil | place: USA: Michigan...
AAAAAGATGCGTATGTTTTGTGTTGTCAAGTCAAGGATATCTGACATGGAAAGGGAACTTAATGCATCCGACATCATACCCTCCTGCAGTCACACACAACACAGGATACCTAAGAAAGACCATTTGGTCATTTACCTCAGGCAGGCCATTCCAGTTTTCAACCCAGAAATCCATTTTGAACACAGTCTGGTCGATGAACGAGAGGTTGGAAGGAAGACTTTTAAAGCCTTCAAAACCATTGCATCTCTCTGTCCAAACCTCACTGTCCTCGTGACGAATATCCAACAGGGCAACTGGATCACCGACTCAACTTATTCCTCGTACCATCCATGTCCTTATGCAGTTCCCAGTTACATAGATTCTGCTCCGGATGAGTTTATATTTGCAAAGTTTACTAAACTTACCTGTTTAGTTGCTCCAAACATGGCCATTGGTATCTCCTCCAGGTTCTGGGCTTTGTCTGCGAGAACCTTTCCAAACTTGAAGCATTTGTCTGTTGCCTCTGTCACGTATGACATCGTTGAGTCGAGAAGACAAATCTTTCCAAAGATCGAGACATTGGATGCCTACGAATTCCTCATCAAGAATGGTCATGACTTGACTATCCAGAGGGAGAAGACTATTGCCAAGACATTTAAGAAGGGAGTCAAGAGAATCTCTTGCCCTGTCTCTCCCTCCTTGTCCATGTGGAGGAGTGATTTGCTGCCAAACTTGGAAGTCGTGGCGGAGACACCGTGTTCAGAAACCATTGAAACACTTGGACCAGTGTATCTTTCAAGAAAAACAGTCTCCGATTTTGGACTTAAAGTGCCATCATTTCCACTCATGGTCACATTGAAGGTTGTCATGAGACCAAGTTTTCCGATTCAAAAACTGAGGAGGATTCTTGAGACGAATCCCAGGATAACTTGTTTATCACTCTATTTCTCTGGTGACACTTGTTCTCTGGATGAATTGAGGGTCCTGTTGTCAGGATCAATCGGTGCAAACATTGACACCCTCGAGTACTCTTGTCTGGAGACGACAAACACAGGACTAGAATACCTTGGACAAGCCTTTCCGAACCTCAAGAAATTTACGTTGATTTATCTCTCGACCTCGACCTTCTCTTTATCTCTTTATCCTCCTTTTAATCCTACTCTGGAACCCCTTTTAAAAAAGGAATGGTTCCCTAAACTTGAATCTCTTCGTATACATTTTGTCAAGTCGTTTCCCAGGGTTCATTTCATCAAACCTTTTGTGGTTCCTTTGATTAAGGAGCTCATGGTCGGGAGATGTAACACTAATGATCCATGTACTGTCAAAGAAATATTCCTTACTTGTGATGGCAATGCTTCCTTTCACTTCCCCAGGAGGAGTAGTAAACCACTCAAACTGCTCGAAGAAGTGGACATTAATTGTTTCATTCAACCTCCGGGGTCTTCTTCATGGTCCCCTCTAATACCTCTGCCAAGAAAAGCCTCAGATGCAACGCAATTCCTTATCAAAAGTTCATGAGATTGTCGTTCTTGGTTTATTGTTTCTTTTTAGAGTGAAAAGTATACACATGTCATATCCATTGTATGAATGTAATCACTAATGCATGTCATGCCACACAAAAATCTTGTTTACATATATAATCTATTGATTGAATTATAAATAGTGACGTCCAATGTTGCACATGACCCTTTGATTCAACTAAATTGAGGTAATAATGAGTGAACACACAAAGAAGACATCTCTGTGTCAATAAATCAAGTACATGTGTAGATCAAGAAGTATCTCTTGTCACTTGAATCTTCCGGCAGAATATCGTGTTGAACACAAGTACATGTTAGCATTATATGCTGGCCATTCATTGGTTGGTTGGATGAAATAGTCTTCCATTGTCTATGCAAATACAAGAAGTGCCTCATAATAATCTAGAATGAGGTCTGGAAACACTTGCTTTGCCCACTCATAGTCGACCCAAGAAAGAACTTCGTGGTTGACCCACTTGACCAGGACTCCCTTTCTTCCCTGGACATTGTCTTGGATGGAGACCACTTTCCCAGGAATCAGGGCAGGCAGTTTCCTTCTCATCTCATCTTCTTCAGGAGAAGAGGAATAGGAAGAATCCAAGGAGGACATTCGCGATGAACATGAAGGAGATGGAGAGAATGATGGCAAAGGAGGAGAGGACATGGAAGAGAAAATACCGGAAGAAGAGGTCGATGAAGAACATGACTCGGCCGAGTCATGTTCTTTGACAGTCATCTTTCTTTTTGGAGATGAAGAGGTGGACGAGATATTTGGTCTTTTCTGGGTTTCCTTTGGTTGTTGGGCAGTGTTCTTTGAAGAAACTAAAAGAGATTCGATCCTGTTGTTACTACTCTTGTCATAAACTAAGTGGCCCTTGTCATCCCGATAGAATCCCAGGTCACTAAGGAAGTCAGGTTCAAGATGTTGGTCAGGTTCCCATGAATTGAAGGCCTCGGAGTAGCCCTTCCATTTGATTAGGAAAAAGTACTTCTTTCCTTTTAGTTTAATTGATTCCACGGATTCCACTTCAAATACTTGATCAGTTTGTGGTGGTGGTTGTGGTGTTGAATTAGTCAAGTCCTCGACTTGACAACTAATGGTAGTTCTTTTTCTCGGACAGTTTGTCGACTGGACAGGCGAGACTTGAGCCCGAGCCTTTTCAAGGCATTTTTCTTGGCTCCTTTGGATGACATTGTTATTGCCTCCTGGGACTGATATCCTTGTCCTGGTCCTGCATGCAATGGGAGCTGTAGAGGCTCGTGTTTGTACAGATTTCTTGACTGATGATGCAGGAGATGTCAAAGGAGATGCCGACGGAGACGAGGACTTTTCAATTGTCCTTCTCTTCTCCAGACTCAAGTCAATTCGTTTATGACTTGAAGAGGATCGTAAAGTGAGGCCTGGATTCCTTCGGGTCATCTTTTCTTAGTCTCGCCCTAAATTTGGTCCGAAGCCTCAGGGTCTTCACCCTTCTTTCGGTATTAAAACTTTTGACAGGAGCACCCTATCGAATGATACAAATGAAGTAAATACTACTAGAAATTTTGGGAAAAAAGAGGAGGGAAAAGAGCAGGAGTACAAGAGAACCAGGCTCTGACTCATTCATTCTTTCATTCATGTATGTATGCTTGCCTTCGTCATCGTTGTTGGTGAGCAAGATAGGAAACCTGCTCACCATCTTTTCTGGTTCAAAGTGTGCAGCCGCAGACAAGAGGTCTTTCAACAGACTTGGGTTACAAAGCAAAGTGAATACAACACAAAAGTTCTCTCTTCATTCTTCGAGTGCTCGAGGCACTTTAGTTTAACCGAAAGAAGCGCAACTCAACTCAAATCCGTTAAATCTTAGGAAAAACTCTTGTTCCAGGAACTGGACAGAGGAATTAGAGAGAACAAGGGATGAGGGTTAGTTTAGCCAGAGAAACACAAGAAAGCTTGACTTGAAAACTTTTGAAAGAAGTAACGACTGAAAGTTGCTTTCAAGATGCATTTGCTGTCACTCGAGAATGGAAACAAAACAAAGATTTACAGAGAAAACAGGAATAGCGCACCTGGGTATTTCAAAACAAGAAAAGGAAGGTAAAGACATGGTTTGGTTACATTGTTTCGTTTTTACAAAGAAATAAGTTTGCCTTTCTTTCTCTTTCAAAAGTTTCTACCATAAAAGTCGTCGAGTTCCTTACAAACAAAAGTATAATTGTTAATGTGAGTGATTTGAATGAATGACAGGCTCTTGTGGTCAAAGTAAGATAGATCTTCCCTGAGTTATTATTCACATTCATTTGCATCAAGATATTTAAGCACTAAAGACCTCAAGAAGATTGAAGAATTAAATGTAGAGTTCAAGGTGACTTGAACTGCTTAAAAGTTTCATTTCATAGACGGTATGAAACATCATAACACATCACACGAAGATAGAATTAAGAAATAGAAACAGTCTACCTTGACAGAGAGACATTGAAGGGAAGATTAGCTTGGGAATGGAAATGAGATGCTGAGTAAAAGTGTAGGGAAATTGATTGTGGGAGACAAGCCATTACTCCCGGGAGGCATTAGACACAGGTTTGTTAGACGTAATGTAGAGTTCCAGTTGTGGGAGAATAGATTGCTTCTCGAGGGAGCAAACAGGTAGATGAGCTCTCACACTCATAAGATGACTCGACTACTATTCAACAGCAACTTTTTTCAATCTGCTCTTCTTGTATTTCGTGATGAAGGTTCCTGTAGTCCTCCTCCCAGACCTGATCTCTAAGTGATTCACTTTCCTCATGTATGATTCACACTGCTTCTCTGTGTGAAATAATAGACAGGTAAGAGAAAGAGAAAAAAGAGAGATCAGTGTGATATGAGTCAAAAATAATCCCAGACCTTTAAAGTAACAAGTGCTTTCTTTCAATCAAAGAAGAGTAAGCCATTGAAAAATGCATTAGAAAAAAAGCAAAAAGTAATCCTCGCTCCCTGACGGGGAATCGAACCCCGGCCGTCCGCGTGACAGGCGGAAATCCTCACCACTAGACCATCAGGGAATCTGGTTGAATACCTCGGTTGTGATAACAGAGTGAAGGCAGTGAAGGAAGTGAATGAAGTGAATGAGAGAGAACACTGTACTTGTCTTGCGTCATTGAATGAGAGATTGAACTGGGAATCTCTTTCTCTCTCGTTCTCTCATGTACTCTCTTGACATGGTAAACTTGTCTATCTCTCTATTTCTTGTTGAGTTGACTTCGAGAGAAGTTCTTGCTTCGCAGAAGTTCTCATCCTCATCCTCGAACCAGTGACTCACTCTTGTACTCCGTATGTTTTCGATTCGGGTTGATCTGGTTCTCTGGGTGCGGTTCCTCCTCCTGGACTGGTAACCTGTCTTCTTATTCTTATTATCATTATATTATTGTCTGCTTCCGCTGCTGCTTCTTTTTTACTCCTAATTATCTCTGGGAACAAGAGAGACAACATTTTGCGGTGAGTAATGCAAGACGAGTTTCCTTTTAAGTTTCTTTGTAGGTTAGGTTTGAGATCTCTTCTCTCAAACTCACTTCAAGTCTTCAATTATCACTCCTTGTTATCGCCATTCACTGTCCAAGTAATTAATTGCCTTCAACTCAAACACTCCTCTTGAATTGACTTTCACTTTCAATACTTTCTCTCTCAAACAAAGTCAGTCTGACTGCCTCCCTCACTTGAGCCTCTGAACTCATTAACTTGTGAGTAAAAGAGCTCATAATGATTTGCAGTGATTTTCTCAGTTGCTTTTTTGTCCTTGAATTTTACCAGGACTCACTTGTGAACCATTCTTTCTCTTCCACAGAACAAAACGAAGGAACAAGTCAGTGACACACCAGTCAAATATACTTCTTCTTTATTTGGAAACCATTGAATCACCATCGATAATGAAGACCAGACGGAAAAAGAATTGTCTGTGAACAACAAGAAAACTCCCATCCTCTTGACTTCATTGACATTTTCAGAGGAAGACAAGTTTATCCTCTTCCTGTCCTCCTGTCAATCATCCTGACATACAGTTATCGCCGAGTCATCTCTGTCTAAAAATTTCAAGAAGACATCGAAAACATTGAAAAACACTCAACTGTGGGAGAACCCAAATGTCTTTTAACTTTCAAACTTAACTCAACTAAAAAACATGACAAAACCATTGCCCACGGCATCATCAGCTGCTTTAGCGGCAAATATTAAGTTGAATTCAAACAAAAATGTGAACCATAATAACAACATTTCCAACTCAAATGGTTCTTCCAAGAACCGAACCCCGGAAGAAGGGGTCGAGGACATGACAATTCTTTCCAACATTGATGTTGCGGGCATCTCAACGAACCTCAAAGTCCGGTACCAAAAGGATCAAATTTATACATATACGGGGACCATTTTAATTGCAGTCAACCCGTATAAGTGGCTCAACATTTACGAGACAGAGGACGGTGTCTTCAAATACCATGGTCAAGGATTGAAGATCTCTTCCTCTTCCCCACACATCTTTGCCATCGCAGAGGCCGCATACAGTTCCCTCGCATCTTCCACTGAAAATGAGGTCAAGTGTCAGTCGGTGGTCATTTCTGGTGAATCCGGGGCCGGAAAGACAGAGTCAACAAAGTTTATTCTCCAATATCTATGTACTGTCACGAGCAGTGAGTCTGATTGGATGGACCACCAGATCCTCGAAGCCAACACCATCCTCGAAGCCTTTGGAAACGCAAAGACTGTCCGCAACGATAACTCATCCCGGTTTGGAAAGTTTATGCAGGTCTGCTTCGACAATAAATTCCAAATAAATGGGTGTATCATTCAGGACTATTTACTGGAACAGTCTCGAATCACCTTTCAATCTGCAGGAGAACGAAACTACCATGTCTTCTATCAACTGGTGGCTGCAGCTGCAGCATCTCAGGAGGTTCGAAATCAGTTTTTGGTGGAGCCCTCGCCAGCCAACTACAAGTACTTGAACCAGAGTAACTGCTTTTCTCTGGAAGGGGTAGATGATGCCACTGCATTTGACAACTTGAGACTGGCCATGTCCATCCTAAACATACCTCAAGAAAGAATCGAAGGCATCTTCTCTATTCTCTCTGCCATTCTTTGGTTGGGGAACCTTTCCTTTGAAGAGAGTGATGATGGCGAGAGATGTAAGTTAAACAACGACGAGGACTCTGAGATCCTGGCAAATGTGTCGACCCTGCTCGGGTTGGATGCTGTTCGACTTACTCAAGTGACCCTTCAAAGAGAAATAAATGTCAGAGGAAATGTTACGGAGATCCCTTTCAAGATCCATGAGGCCAGAGAGAACAGGCATTCCATGGCAAAGTGTCTCTATTCTCGAACATTTGCTTGGATTGTCCACTTTATAAACAAGTGTACTGCCCCCAAGAGCGAGACCCCTGGATCACCCTCAAGGTTCCTTGGAGTCCTCGACATCTTTGGATTCGAAAACTTTGCCATAAATTCCTTTGAACAACTTTGCATTAACTACGCGAATGAGAAACTACACCGGTTCTTCAACCATTACGTCTTTTCTTTGGAACAAGAGATGTACCATCAGGAGGGCATAAACTTTGACCACATTCACTTCACTGACAACGTCGAGTGTCTTGAACTGCTAGAAAAACCACCCAAATGTATCTTCCGTCTCTTGACTGAAGAATGTAGGATACCCAAGGGATGTGATGCCTCTTATCTTAACAAGATTCACAATGAATTTGGTGGCGGAGTCGCGGATGGCAATGGTTCCATTGGGTCTTCGAGTGGATCCTCTGTTGCCTCTTCCATTGGAAAGGATGGAAACGGTCACTCACACTACTTGAAAGGAGAGGACAAGAGAAGATGGGACAGAGAGTTTGGCATCAGACACTACGCAGGAGATGTCGTTTACACTGCAGAGGGATTCCTGGACAAGAATAGAGATGCTCAACAGGAGACCTTCTTTGATCTTCTTGCAAACTCATCCCATGAATTTGTCAAGGATCTCGTCAGTTTTCAAGACTTACTTTTGATGGCTTCGTCAAATTCCAGTTCAAGGACAAGTACTCTTAGTCACTCAAGTTCTATTCGTTCAGGATTGAACAGTCTCGGGAGGAAGAATATGTCTCCTGCTGCCTCGACTATGTCCATTTCCAATTGCTCTACCCCTACCAGTGGTATCGGTTCTAGTGTTTCAACTCCAACTCCATCAACAGGAACCTTGACTGGTGGCTCCAAAGGAGGGCGACCAACAGTTGGAGATGCCTTTAGAATCCAATTGACTGCCCTCGTGGACATTCTTCACACAACGAACCCCTGGTACATCCGGTGCATCAAACCCAATGCCAAGAAACAAGCCAACCTGTATGACGAGCAACAAGTAATGACTCAACTAAAGTACCTGGGGATGTTGGACATCATCCGCATCAAAAAGGAAGGATTCCCAGTCCACTTTACTTTTGAGTCTTTTCTTGACCGATACATTTGTCTTCTCGCATCCTTATCTCTCCCTTCAAAGATTAAGAACAACAACATTCCTTCAGTCAAAAAGACATTCTCTTCAACTGTCAAGTCTCTCAAGAGTCTTAGTTCTGGTCAAGTCATTGATCTCTGCCGCGACGTCCTCTCGAGAGGGGTTGGTTCTTCTTCTACTTCACTTAAAACTGACTGGCAGGTGGGAAAGACTAGGATCTTTTTGCGAACCAACGTGTTTGAACCCCTGGAGGAGTCGAGATCTCAAGTTTTAACAAGAGCATCGCTCGTAATCCAATCTTCCATTAGAGGTTTCATTTTGAGGAAGAGGTACATGAGCATGAAAACAGCAGCTAAAAAGATTCAACACCTTTTCCGGGCCCACAGACAGAGACTGCAGTTCATGAGGAAGAGGAGGGCAGCCATAACTATACAGGCATTTGTCAGGGGTATGTTTGCCAGGGAAGTTGCCTCTGCCATGAGGAACATGAAACGGGTGGAGGAAGAGCTCAAGGAATTGGAAGAGAAAGAAAAACAGAGACTTAAACAACTCGAAGAAAGAAAAGTTTTTGAAGAACAGCAGTTACAGCAGTCGCTGGCCATGGCAAGTCGAAGCAGTATTGGAAGTGTTTCTTCAACAACTGATGGCAACGAGACTGATGAAGTGGAATCCACACTGGATTCTGCATCTCAAATGGGAAGACACACAGATTCTCTCTCCTCGATTCCTTCCTCTATTCCATCATCAATAACTGGAGTGGAACCCAGGACAAGTGGACAGGTTCTTGAAGAGCACGTTATGTAAGTTTTTCACTTTTCCTTTCCTTTCAATTCATTAACTAATCAATAATTATCACAGGAAATCTATTGATCAGAGATCAAGTACAAGTAGCAACAATAGCCATATCAACTCAGACATGATCCCAGCTCAACAGAGTCAACAAAGTCAAGGTGATAACAAGTTTGTAATGAATGGTCTACCGTACCAGACCTCAATGTACACAGTTTGTGCTCCAGAAACTAATCAACAACAACAGCAGTTGGACAACAACTTAATGAGTCTTCTTCAGAAACAACAGCAACACCAACAGCAAATGTTTAAATCTCTCCAGAGACAGCAACATCATCAGCAAATACAACTCCAACAACAAAACAATCAGGTCAAGTACTTTACTTTGGAGACGAAGCCAAAGGAGGAGGTCATTTCAAACTACTGTCAACAACAGCAACAACAAAACCAATGGAGAGGATGCAGTACTCCAACCGGAAACGACCTCAACAACACAGGGGTCTCCCAAGTAATTCAACCTGCAAATAGACGGCTGGTAAAAATGCCTCTCAAGGACCGCATCAGGTTCCATCAGGAAGTGATGAACTGTAGAAGGATTCTGATTGAGTCTGGTCGTCTAAGAAAATCCCTCGAAGACAACAGTAACTCATCTTCTAAAGGTGTCTTTAGTACCTTAAGAAAGTTGTACAGTGGAAACAACCGAAAGACAGATTCTCCAACAAATCTCAACAACAACAACCTGGCAGTGAAGAATCTGGCCAAGGAGTTTGAAACTGAAACTTTCAGACAATTCCCTCACTCATACTGGGCGTATTCAAAATTCCCTCTGGAATCCTCTTTAATGGTCATTTCAGATGCTGAACAAGAATCGGATTCAGTCAATAACTTTGCACTTATTCTCTCTTACAGTGGACTGACTAATGAGGAAGAAAAGCAGGATGAATCAATTTATTCTGCCCCGAGAAATGAGTGGACTACTTCACCTGCCGTTAACAACAATAAAATAAAGGATCCCATAGTTCTTGCCCAGAAAATGATTGAACGGCTGGTCAGGAAGGAGTCCTCTGACATTTACAAGAATGAAGTGTTTCTTCAGTTAATCAAACAGACTACAGACCATCCTGACCCCAACTCTCGTGTCAACGTAAAGCATTGGCAACTACTTGCTTTGGCCTGCAGTATAACTTACCCAACAGATCGAAGAATTCTCTCGTATCTTCATGCTCATCTGAGAAAGTGCTGTCTTGATTCCTTGAATGAAGAAGGACAGTTTGCCTACTTTTGTCTCAAGAACTTGCAAGGAACTTTGGAGACTCGAGGCAGGAAGTGCGCCCCTTCAAGAACAGAGGTCATCTCGACGACGAACCGAAGAAGAATCTACGCGAGAATCCATTTCTTGGATGGACAATTTCAAGCTGTTGAGTTTGATGCCTGTGCGACTATTTTCGAGGTCATGGAGCAGATTCAGTTGAAAATTGGTCTGAGAAATAATGCTCCTGGGTATGCTCTTTATCAAGTCCTGGGCCAGGTCTGCGAGCAATCCATTCAACCGGAGGAGAAGGTGGGGGATGCTTTATCAGTCTGGGAGAAGTGGCACCAAGAGAATGCCAAGTTCCTTAAACAACAAGGGCCACCTCCTCAACACTACTTCATTTTCAAGAAACACTTGATGTTGGATTCCTTTATTGATTTCTCTGACAGGATTGAGAGAGAACTCTTGTACCACCACTTTGTCTATCGAATCAGGGTCGACAAGTTCCCTTTGTCTTCAGAGTTGGAGGCTGTCATGCTCGCTGCTCTTAAAGCTCAGATCGACTTGGGAGACTTTCAAGAGAACTCACAACAGGACCCGTACACCATGAACAACAAGACAACCATGGACTACAGACAGCACATGGCTAGTCTTCTTCCAGGCAGACTCGTTTCAGTGATTTCGCCCGAAGAAGTAATTACTCAGCATCAATCCATGAAGGGAATGAGTTGTGAGGCCGCAAAGAATTCTTTCTTCAATTTGATCAAGTCGTGGCCGTTGTATAGAAGTACCATCTTTGAAGTTCAGCAGACATATACCTATGTCTGGCCAAAGAACTTGTGGTTGGCAATTGACTCCCAAGGAATCCATTTATTAGGAGTGAAAACTAGGAACCTTCTTGCAAGTTGTGACTACAGGTCCATGATTGATTACAGACCCACTCACACATCACTCATGATTGTCACTCTGGGTAGGAACTGTCCTGCAGGAAACAACAATAATGTCAACGATAACAGCACCTTCAACAACAAGACATCAAAGTTCCTCTTCCTCACTCACCATGCCATGCAGATTGCCAGTCTCATCAGAGACTACACGACTGTGATTGCAAAGGAGAAGGGAGTTGGCAGGAGGAAGTCTGTCGAGTTTGATCTTCAGACCAAGACATGTCTTCCTGCCCCACCTCCTCCTCCAAAGGCTCCCCCTCCAATGCCTCCTCCCAGGCCATCCCTCTCGAGTAGACAACAGCACATGATGATGACTCAACAACACCAACAGCCTCAAAACCATACGGGAGACGTGTATGGCAACATTTATGGCAGTGTCTATGGCAACAGAGCAGTTGCAGGACCACAGCCTGCCTACACAACTTTTACTGGACAAAACCAGAGGATTATGGTCTCTCAACAGGCCTTCCAACCAACCCATCGAAGACAAAAGCCCATGTCCATTACACACTTCAAGCCTCCCCCTGCCATCATCTCCGAAACGGAAACTGTTTAATGTGTGCCAACAAACACGACTCAACGACGATGCTCATCTTCCAATGAAGTTGTAGTTTAGACTTCTTGTAATGCTTTTGCATTGAATTGTCTTTTCCATTCGAGTTGACTTCTTATACACTTTGGACACCAATTTATCTAGAAAACAAATTGTGTACCTCGACCTGTCCATTTACTTTTAGCTGCAATCATTCTATCAAAATGTATAACACATTTGTTTAAACTTATCCTGGTGCTGATCAAGTGGCAACAATGATGACAGAAAAAGAGAAAGACTTTACTTGAAAGAGAACTAACAGGCAATGATTTTGATATGATTCTCTTGTTTCAACATGTACTCCTACATATTTCTAGTCAAATTCAATAAATCAATCACTCACGAGTACTGTATTTGGCATTTTTAAGAGAAAAGGGATCAACATCCTGTACGTTCTTCTTTGAGTTTACATTATAAACGACAAACTTTCTTACAGAGAGAAAGAGGGATCACTCCTGGTTTCAAAGTTGGTCTTGACTGACTCGGGTCTCCTGCGATCAGTATACGAGTGAAAGGCGTTTTTTATTCCTAGGTCTTGTTTTGGAAATAAAGTCTATTGCGATATATTTAGCCAATTGAGACCGCTTGACAACTAATAAAAAGATAATATGTTTTTCAAGACATGGAGGTAGGAATACTTTTTAATGATGTCAATTCATGACAAGAAACAGTCAAAAACTCAAGACAAACTTAATAGATATGTCTACGTCATCACCAGACAATCTAATAATTCTAAAGGACTAAATGGACATGAACTTATAGACTGTAAAGTGTCAAGCTAATGGGTTACAACTTTTTCAACAAACTTGATGCAATAAAAGATCATTCGAAGTGAAAATACAAGGTATCGACCCAATAAAACTTTGTCAAACACTTGGTTGTCGTGGTTGATAAGTGAGAGTGGTTTTACTTTGGACCCAACAGATTTGATGAGGAATAAAATTTTCTTCTTTGAGTCAATTGATTTTGCTCTGCAAACATAAAGAGAATTAAATATTTTGTATAATTTCTTGCTCTTTTTGTCAAGCGATGCACCAACATTCAAAATATATAAAGACCCTGCCATAAATTCGATCACAAGAAAAAGACAAAAATATCCCAGTAAAGGGTTCTCGTCAATTAAAGAATAGTAGAGATAAAATAGACAGGCATTTGTGAGGGAAATTGCAGATGTCATTAAGAAGGTGATTTCTTTGGAGAACAAGTTGAATTTTGCAACTAAAATGCAAAGATCATTGAATTCTTTGGTTATTAAGCTGACTCTAATGTTAAAAATTTTCTGCTTTAACTTATCTTGAATAGATTGACTAACACATTGAATCTCTGTTGGTTTCATTCTCGATTGAGTATTCATCATATGGACCCTTGTAATCAAATTATCAAGTTGGTATGCCAGACGTGACTTTCCTGCCAACCAAAGAGCAAAGATAGCAAATATCTGTTGCAGAATTATATAGAGTGGGCCCATGTTGACGAATGAATTCGCTATCCATAATAGGATGGTAACCAATCTGTTAAAAATGATAATCTGGTCCTCGAGAACTGCCAAACCAACACATCCAAATGCGAATGATGTGCACGCAACTATGGTTGCTATTAATAATAGGTTAGTTGCTTTTATAATCCAGTCCAACCCCTTATTCTCAAGTGGAAGAATCGTTCTGAGAATTATTTGATGTAGAATTAGTCTCTTATTGAAACAACAAGATTGAATAATCATAACATGAAGACAAAAGACAGTGCCCGTCAAGTATGCAATCCGTCCGACTTTTGTCCCAAGAAAGAGGTAGTATGATCCGATCAGTAACGATGACTTAGAGTTTCTGTTGGAAATGAACATTGAAGCGAACCATCGACATGATAAGTGAAGTGAGTGGATAATGAGCAGGAAATTCTTGATGTTGAATGATAATGAACTGGGGAATTCCAGTGGAATGATGTACAGAGAGTCCATCCATGAGATCCAATGGCTAATGT
>Ga0157374_10003335_pt1 | contig 13483 bp, 10 predicted proteins | sample M25metaG_FD_115308 | JGI IMG/M metagenome (GOLD analysis project Ga0157374, IMG submission 115308) | Miscanthus rhizosphere microbial communities from Kellogg Biological Station, Michigan, USA - M2-5 metaG | ecosystem: Host-associated > Plants > Roots > Rhizosphere > Soil | place: USA: Michigan...
GAAAGAACGAGATCTCGTTCTTTCTTCTCACGTTCTCTTGCTTTGCTTTCTTTCTTACTGTGTCTGCTCCTTCAGTCACACCCGTTTACTTCCCTCAAGACCTTCTTTCAAGAAGCTTTGCTTCTGGTTTTGTTCTCTGACTCACTCGCAGTGTAAACCAGATGAACCAGGCAGTACTACAGAGATAAAGCGGTAGTACAGCAGTAGTAGTCCCTTTAATTTCCTGGTAAGAGAGATGCGCGCAACTCGAGCGGAGGAGGAGAGAGAACCTTCAAAGAACTTTAATGCAAACTTGAATGATATGGGCTTGAAATGGAGAATTTAAAAGTCGAGACCATTTTTAAATTAAAAATTTTGAGATACAAATTTAGTGGCAGGAAAAAAGGCAAGAGCTTGACCACATGTTTTCTTATCCAGTTTGAGGCACTTTAACCATAATAACCAAACCCAGGATAGCCATATCCGTAACCATACCCTGGGTATCCGTATCCGTATCCTCTGTAAAGTCCAAGCGGATACCCATATCCTCCTCCATATCCCCTGCCGTATCCCCCAAGTCCTCCAAAGCCGAGCCCACCCAGTCCTCCAAACCCACCCTTCATGACGGCATCGCTCGGGGTTGAGAACAATGTCACGAGAGCCAAGACAACTATGAGGAAGCCCTGACACTCAAAGAATTAAAATATTCAAACAAAATAATAAAACACTTACAGTTAATCGTTGGGCAGCCATCGTCTAGGTTTGCGAACTTAAGAAGTTGTTTAGACACAAAAGACACAAAGCAAAGAATGAGGAGAAACCAAAAGCAAATGCTTTTATAAACTTGGTCTCGACCTTGTACTCTGTCGTCGTGTGGTTGACACGGTCCATGAATGTAAAGAGGAAGACGTGTTGATGCAAAAAATGTTAAAGGATTGAAATCTGAGTTTCGAGACAAAGAAGGCAGGAAAAGAGGCAGATGCAGACTCAAGTCTAATTGAGATTACAAGACTGGTTGGAAATCAGGCAGAAAGTACTCGTTGTTGTTGAATAATAGACTTAATAATTAATTTGAGGGAAAGGAAGGTAAGAAGGTAACTTAACTGCAGGAGGGATCAGTGCATGGATGGATAGACAGGAGGTTTTCTTACTTTTTCGCAGACAACTGTGCCGGTAATAGAGTACTAATGTTAGTCATGAGGATTTAGTTTGTTTCCAAGAAACAAAGCCTTGGCCTTAAATTGAAAGGAAAAAATATCCTTCATTTAATGTATTTTTCTCTCGATAGACTTGTCCTGATGCCTTAAAAGCTAAAGTATCGCGGAAGACGGAAGTGTAAGAGACACAAGGACATTGACATAATGTCCTTGTCAATATCCCAACAATGTGAAATAATCTCATTATTTCCCTAAAATGACCCAGACTTTATCCCACAAAGTCTGGTAAGCAATCCATTGGTATCTGAAGAGAAAAATAAGAGATTTTTTGGCTAAAGTTTAAACTCGAAATGAATTAGAACTGAGGGGATCTGTTTCCTCAGCTAAAAAGGTTTGATCAACAATAGACTTGTATCTGCCAGGTATGGTCTGCCCGACTGCAAGTACTAGTCAACAATTAGGTCACTCAATGGACATCGAGTGATCTGACTTCTATTAAACTCAAAAATAGTCATTTATTTTAATATCTATTTAATTATCAAACAAACGAGTTGCTTTGATGACTCTGTGATCATTTCTTTGATGACTTGTTTTCTTGATTCGATTTCTCTCAAAATATCTTGCATTTGAATGACTGTATCCGTGATTTGACGGATATTTTAAAATACACATAAACGTATTAAAAAATAAAATACAAATTATTTTTATATATTTTTATTCAGTTATCATACCCTAAATCGAAGAAATGATTAAACTAAACATATGGTAAGATATTTATAGCGGAAATAAATGTCGAAATCAATCCAGATTCCGGTTCATTTGCAAGTCTATGGACTATTTCAAGGGCTTTATCTGTTATTTCAAGGAAGTTGTGGTCAAACAATTGATACCTCTTTGATTTGATTGACAGTTAATACTTTTTATTGTCGATTAGAATATTAAACGAATTTTAAAATATTAATTCCCATTAATTTCGAAATAACAGAGGATTCGGGCTTATTAACAAGGTCTATAACTTTGGTTAAAGCGTTGTTTGTGTGGACGAGAAATTGGTTGACAATTTTGTTATTCAGAGTCCTAATCAAGAGATTAAAGTCCTTTAGAACCCAAACTTGATATGGATCATACCTATTGATCTTTGCATTCATTCGTTCGAGTTTGTATGCTAATTTGAATAAATTATTTTTCGCGAGAGATAAATCGTTAACAATCTCTACCAATTTATCCCTTGTTTTTCCTGCAGGAAATATTTCAATTCTTATTTGAATCCATTTCATTGCAGTGTCAAACACTACTGACCACTTCTTTGCATTTCTATTGAATTTCAAGACTTTTTCGTTGAGTTCTGTCAGTTTAGCTTCAAGAGTATTCGTTTCTCTTTTAATCAAAGAGTTTACGATCGTTTGGAACAGTTTCAACATTTCAAACACTTCGTCTTCGAATTCAAGATTAATTGTCTGAACCCGATTCACGAAATCAAAGAGATCGTAGTAATAACTCTTTAAAGAGAACCCAGTCTTCAAGTTGTTTTCAAATAATTTAAAATTTAATGTCACAAAGTCCTCTAGATTCCCCATGACTTCTGGGAACTCTTCTCCTTCAGGCATGAATGGATTTGTTGAGGAGACCATGACTAGGGTGGTGACCATGGTTGTCATGAATAAGATCCATGTCTTTGCTTTCATTTTGTTTTATAAATTATTTTATTGTATTAATCACTGAAATGTATAGAAATAATAATTGAAACAACAAGAATAAATGTATTTTATTTGAATCCCTGTCGTTTTAAAATGTTTCGTCATTGATTTGTTAATGAATGACATCAAAACAGATGGATTATCAGCAAACAAATTGTTTCTATGTATTATTAAATTAATAATATTTTATTTAATTCAATTAATCAAGATTTGGCTTATAATTCCCAAATAATTATATTATTTTTGGGAAACTAAGTTTCGGGAACTTAATCATCCTTCCAATGGCGGCCACGGCTTCATTAGTCGTTTTGTCAAATGTCTTAGCATTGAAATCGTTATTCATTTCCGTGATGACCTCTTTAATCTGGTTTCTGTTCTGTTTATTCAAATTCTTGACCCACATTTTGATGTCTTTGATTCTGTTGACAAACTTTGAAGCCGTTGCATCCAAGTTGTCTCGTGCATTGACTATGAGTTTTTGAATTGCCCTGAGTTGCTCTTGGTCTTGAGGATTAGGAATCATGTTAATCCTGGATTCAATCCACTTGTTTGCGTAGTCTAGATTATAATAAGACAAGTTGTCTCGGTTCCCGTCCACTGTATTAACAAGGAGTGACAGTCCTATCTGATTGAGTCTCAAGGCAGGTTTATAGGCATTGAGTTGATAAATAATCAAACGAATCGCGTTGACAAGAATCCCGTTGTTCTTCTGAGCCTTCTTGACGTGAAGAAGGAGATCATTGTAAAATGAGTCGAGATTGTCGTTTGGATTCTGGACTGCATTTTGAAATTCTTCTCGTCTTCGGGCGAGAAAGGCCTCCCCCTCCGCCTTCTGTTGGGCAGCGTCATCCTTCAATTGCCATGAACAAACGAGTTCGAACAAAAACAAGACAAACAGGAATACGATCTTCATTTTTGAAGGTTCAAAGTTGTTATAGTTAGTCTATCGAGTCAAAGTAATTCAAAATTATTAAATTTATTCAAAATAACGTTCAAAATATTCATTAAATAATTCAATAAATTCATTTGCGTCAATGAATTCCTTTGTATTTGCGTCAATAAATGACTTATTTAATGAATATTTTGAACGTTATTTTGAATAAATGAATTCATTGACGCAAATAAAATGAATTAAGTTTTTGTTTCCAACGATAAAAACTATTTTTCAATTGATCTATAGGTATTTGCGGATTATATTACTAATCCATCTGTATATCAATCAAAATATATTTCAAATTAGTTCAACTGTACATTTACTTTACTCTGTTTATGACTGTATGACTTAGTAAATTCTCAAATAAAAAACAAACTTACCAAACATGGACTTTATTCATAGTCCTCTGCTCCTGATACAGATGATGATTCAGAAATAAAATACTTTAATGAGTTTTCAATAAAATGGTTTAACAGTGTCATTTCCCAACTCAAAATGGGTCCATTTCTCGGGCAGTACACTTTCGCCATATTTGTCTATGCTGTCAAGTATCTGAATGATGGGTGTGTTGATCAACATGCCTGATTGCCGTCCCCATGCGAAGTCTGCATGACCCCACTTGTGATCTGTCATGTGAAACTCTGTGAAGGGGGTTTTAAGTGTGTTTCGCAAGGTATTTACATCTGTTGGTCCGACTTCGCCGTCTAAATCACACCAGAAAAAGTAAATGGATCTGGAAGTAATGTTTTGTAATGGATATGTCGGAGCTTCATATGAACCATACATCTTCATGTTACCTTCCTTCCCATAATCAAACTTCTTTACTGTTTTTCCCGTCTGGAACTGCTGTGTCCATCCCCTCCACAACTTCTCTGATAATGCCATGGTTCCCATATCCAGGTAAAGGAATATCCTACTTTTATTGTAGTTGGTCTCTCCCCCTGTAAGACTATCTAATATAATTGAACACCACGTGGGTTCAACTACACAAAAAATATCCAACCCAAGTGGAGGGAACAATGCATCTGGAAGATAATTACCATCCCCATGTAATTTATATCTGGGTCCCCAGACCCAGTGCATATGCCACAACAGGTTGGGATATGTTCCTCCTCCGAAGGCGAGAACAGGAGCCAAACCAATGTATGGTTCGATGATTTCATTCAAACGAGGATGTTGAGCTAAAGCACAAAGACCAACAGCCGACCCATGAGACCACCCAATCCAACCAATTTTCCTTCTGTTTGTTTTTTCGAGAATATAATCGATAGCCAGAGGGGCATCTTCACTGACCAACTCGTCAAGACTAAAGTTCCAATATCTTTTATAGTCTTTGTCAGGATCTAGAAAAGTATGGTTCTTGGAATAGTAGTTGCCTCTTGCATTCATTAGCCAAACATCGTAACCATGTTTAGCCAGTTCGAAGCCAAGATTATTTCCAGCGAATTTTTGTTCTGGTTCATCATAATTTCCTCCTGGAGAGTTGATTAGGAATTGAATGCCACTTCCAATTACTCCATGCCATAATAAAATTGGTTTTTTGAGTTGATAGGATTTCAATTTAGGGTGAATAATTCGAAACAAATGTAAAATGTATCCACTTTGCGTTGTAATGTAATGGCTCTCAACTTGATAACCCCTGGATAGGATTAGCTCTCCAATACCCAGTCCGTAGTCAGGATCCTGCAAATTTTTCAATCTTTCAAGTCTATCGAGTATCGGTATTCTTGGAAATGGTTTAATAACTTTAAGAACGACCTTGGAAATCTTCTTAAACAACTTGTGAGGTGTCTTGATCGGTTTTGTTGGTGAGAAACAATAAATGAAGATAATGAGTATCCAAAACCAATGTTTATTTGGTGTCATAATCATTAGAGTAGTTTTCTTCCATTATTTGATGATTTAACAGAACGATTTAAGTGAGATTGAATGTTTTCGTCATTTTAATAAATTGAGACATCAGATGACGTTTTATTATTAGAAGTACCTTCTCTTTAATAACGTTTGATAGAACGTGATTTATTTCCTCAAATTTAACAGGATATGAAGACTAAAATTCAAATGATATCGTTTGGAGTGAATTTGAAATGAAATGTTTTACTCATTCAATTTCCAATATTTGTTCATGAGTCGTCCCCTCCTCATAAACTGGCTGTTTTGACTGCTGGAAGAATCAGAACATCTTCCAACTTCGTACTCCAACGACCGTATCATGATGACCCCTTTTCTTCCAGAATTAATTCGAGCTTCAATAAAGTATCTGGTAATGCCTTTCCTCATTATAATATCCATCTTTGCCATCCTCCACTTGCCCTTCTTCTCTTCCCCCTCGACATTGTAAATGGATCGGGTCTCGTGTCTGTCTTGTTGGATGACTGTCAACTTTTCCACCCCGTCATCTGAAATGAGATATTCGAGGGTCAAACAAATGTCATCCCAATTCCTTGCTTTAATGTAAGGGGTAATGAGTCTGGCGGCTGAAGAGGTGGCAGCTTGTGAATCCAAAATCATAACTTTCTCATACGATGATCCGATTTGAGTGTATCCTGGTTCAAAGTTGCTGCCCATCATGGCTTGGTTTTCAATTCCACAGGTCTCTCTGGGGTATCGACACTGAGCATTCCAGTAATTTATTGAGGAAGCTTGTGATGTTTGATAGGAACCTCCTGGAATGCTTCCTGTCCTCCATGTCATTCGAGATGAAGGAGGGGTCCATGGCCTTCTGTAAGTGTGACTGAAATAAGACCCACTTTGATATGCAACTGGAGAAGGGGTTGTTGTAGTTGTGGAAGTTGATGTTCTCAAATCCCTCAAGTACTCCCAGTAGTATCCTCGGCCTTCAATGGTCAGGACAAATAAAAGAACAAAACTGAATACAAGGAAAGACCGCATCGTAATTATTGTGCCTCAATAACTTAAGACAACTCAAAGAAAACACTTGATAATTAATCATTTTTATAACCTTAGACTAAGCTATTCTCATGGTATGCGTAATCGATGTCCATGAGAATACAGGGATAAGAATCCGCAAACCCTGTCTATTCTGGATCGGTGTTCTTGATCATGAACCCTTCAAGTGCTCTAAAGAGAAGGATGATTCTTATCCTTCTTCAGAGGGATAATAATTACGTAGAAGTAGCCTTGATATAAAAGTGTCTATCTTCCTTAACTTTAAGATGTTTCTTTCGAGTGTTTTCTTGAAGTTTGATCGACTTATTAAGGCTAGAATAATGACAACACTTGCAATCAATCAATTAAACTTACTCATCACCGAATCGTAACTACTTTGGGTGATAAACTAAATATCTCTTCAATTTAATGAGGAAAACAAACAAAACGAAAAAAGAAGGATTTGAAATAAAGAAAGGGAATGTATTTACTATGACATTGATCGAGAACGACAATCTCCCGAATGGTATTTCCAGTGTTTGATAAGAATCTTGCCAGGGGTACCTGGATTGAGGAAAATATCTAAGGCATATCTCACTCGAACTCTCTGTCGCAGATGGATGTTTGTATTTGATGTCCTCCATCGTCCCGTCTGTTCGTGACCTCGAGCAGAGTAAATTACCTGGTTTGAAGGATTAGAAGAGTTACTCTCTTTCTCGCGAAAAGTGGTTTGAGTCACAGACACCCCATCAACCCCTTCTCCATGGATGAGGTAACAGAACTTGATGCAGAGCCGATCACTGTCCTTTGAATAGACTACTGGAGTGACGAGTCTTGCAAATGTCTTGTTTGTGTTGAGGGAATTGATAGTTAAATGAGGTTTGAGTTGTCGAGAAGGAATTTCTTGAATCCAAACGGGATTAAAAAGAGCTCCAAAGACATGAGGTTTGATTCCACAGTCAGAGGCAGGGAAGGGGCAGTTTTCTAACCAATTATTCTGTTTTCCATCTTTTAATTGAAACCGAGAGGGAGGAGGTATCTCTTGAGCGATTGAATAATGTATGACAAAAACAAAAACGAACAACAAAATCTGAATCATTTCTCAGGATTAATAGAATGATCCTGGTATTTAATCATTCTTTCTTTACTAAATACTAGTAAAAGAAGTCAAAGGATAACATTAAATGAGGGGTAAATTGCGATAAAACTGTCGCCATTCCTTATCTCAATCTACTTTAAATACAAATAAAACAAACCATTAGAGTCGTAATGAATGATTTAATCCCACCAGTTTGACATCATCATTAACAAGTCTTATAATTCTCGGCTAAAATATACTCCAAGAACATTGTAAAGTAATCAGGCAGGTCTTCCATTCCTCCTCAAGTCATCTTCCTCTTGTTGTTGGGTAAAGTGATGGCTGTAGGTGGTTGATCGGTTGAGTCGTTGGATGTGGGCTTCAAAGAGGATCTTGTTCATCTCATAGTACACAGGGTTCTCTTGGCTGGACAAGGATGGCTGGTATGAAGTACTTGTTAACAACGATGTTGAGCATCCATTGGAATGACTAGTATTGTCTTGAGAAACAGTTCCTCCAACCCGTGTCACCTCAAGGCCTTGCAATTTTTGCGGAATCCTCTCCTCCTCTGAATCATTGAGTTGACCTGAACCATTGACTTGGAACTGTTGTTCAGGTGATCCATTCTGACTGTCGATGTGAAGGCCATTGAGTTTCTTTGAAATCGGACTGAACTCGTTTGGTTCTTCATTGGGATCCCGATGTCTTTTTCTAGCAAAGCAATAATGTAAGCAAGGGATTGTAGAAATAATATAAAATAAATTGACATACCTTTTAACGAGGGTCATGATAGGCCTTAACCAATTGATCAATTAATATCACAAGCCTTGTCTGAGGATGACTTGCCAGTCTTTATGTCAACAAAAATAGAAGAAACGCCATCTCGTGCTTCAGTCTATCAATCAATTAATGAGTTTAGTTTGAAAAACTAAGTTGATTCAAATGGTAATGAATTATTAATGAAAATATCTATTCCAATGTTTATTTAACAATAATTATAATCCGTAATTATCTCTATACTCTTGTTTTGTTTGTTTCTTTCATACTTTTGCCACCCTCTCGACAGTTTCAATCATGATATCTTGGACATCTGTCTCTAAAGATGATGCGAAAATTAAATTAAGTTGTCATTATTAAGTTGATTTTCCAGTCCAGAATTGGTCACGTCTTTCCCTTCAAACGACCAATCATGTAAATGCATCATCAAAACAAAATACAATAATAATGGTAGTGAATTGAGTCATTGGCATGAGATTAACAAAGACATTAAACATGTAAGTCTACAGCTTCAACATCTTATCAAATGCATGGCACACAGTAGACCATGACCATCATGTGCTGACAGTAATCAAATGACTCGTGTCAGAGGAATCAAATGAAGCATCATCAGTAGGAGGGAATGACTGCAGGGATTCATCGGCGATTCCACTGCTGGATTCAAAGTCATGCCTGCGATGATGATGGTCTCCGGGAGGAAGAGTATTGATACTTGTGTTTGGATGTGACAGGAATCCTGGAGGGAATAAGCCATGGAAGCAGTACATGTATTGGTCACAGAAAAAGCAAAAAAGGAACAAAAAAGACATGAGTGGTTTAAGACAAAAATGCATTGTATTAACTAAAATGGAAGGCAACATGTCATGTAAGTCAGTCGATATGAACTTCTGAAAATGCATTGGACAGAGATCGACGTTGGGCTGCTGTAGCTGAACAGGGAGTACTGGTTGTACATGGAGACAAGGGAATGCATGGAGAACGGACTGCAGTCGTGTCCATCAGAGAGCATTCATCATCTTCATCGTCATAGTCTTGCATCAAATGAAAGGTATCACTAGTGTCGTCAAAGTACCCCGGACTGTCGTGTCTTCGTTTAGACCTACCCTGCATTTGCATCCTGGCAGTGTTCTTATCTTGAATCACAAAGGCAGCAGTGTAAAGGAAGGCCAGTCCTCCAATGACTAGAACCACGGTAGAGGAGTAGAGAGCGTATTGAAGGGAAAAGTACTTTTCCGAGATCGATTCGTTCTTCTTGAAGGCATCGTTTAACTACAAACAAAGAGAAAGAGATAATTATTTGAGATAACAATTAGTTATACAAAACTCAGATAAACTCACAGCTCCAACGAAGAATGGTGAGAAGGCATCTCCGAGAGCATGAGCGATTAAGATTTGAATTGATTGAGCAAATGATCTCTTGTCTGCAGGGACGACATAAAGTAAAATGTCAGCCACGAGAGTCCAGTTGATGCAGAGGAATAAAACTGCCAGGAAAATAGAGAACCAAGCAAATGACATGACTTTATGTGCCAGAGCGAGACCCATGAAACCAAAGGGAATGGAAATGAAGATTCCTGCTGCACAAATAAAGGGGTCTGCCCTTGCATTGTATCTCCGATAAAATGAAGCCCCTCCTGATCCAAGAAGTACTCCGAGGATTCCTGCAGCTGCAGTGATGCCACCAAATGTCAAGTTGATATTTTTCTGTGATATTTCATTTCCAGCCATCTTTGATGCCAATTCCATGTAATCAGGTGCCCACCAAGATAGGGCTCCGATTGCAAAGCAAACACAAGTAAAGCCTGCAGTTGACCAGATGTAAGATCTGTTCGTAGACAAGGCTTTCAAGTCTTGCAAGACAGAGTGGGCAGGGATGACAGATATCGAATCTGATGATGTTTGCTCAGTCAAATCAGCAGTCGAGGGAGTATTTGCTGACTCAGACTGTCCTCTGACAGGTTCTTTCAAGAAAACCAAGACAAGAATGACAGATAAGATACCGAGTGGAGGAGTGACCCTCAATGCCCAGGCCCAGTCATTGAAGGCGGATGCCATTTGAGATCCCACGACATAACCCAGTCCGGATCCAACTGGAATGGCAAAAAAGAAGAGAGCCAGCATCCTTGTCCTCATTTCATTGACAAACAAGTCTGCGATCAAAGTGGGAGCGATAGTTGAGTAGCTCGCTTCTCCGACCCCGACCAGTCCTCGCATTAAAAAGAACCAGCCCTTCTGGTCATGAGGGATAAGAGAACCAAAGTAGGTCGTCAGGGACCAGAACAGTACTCCTCCAGCGATAATGTACTTCCTCGAGTATCTGTCACCAAGGAATCCAAAGACAGGGGCACAAAGCATGTACGAGACTACGAAGGAGGTCTGAAGAAGTCCTCCCTGTTTGTTATCCATGTCATAATAGGTCTTGACTTGTTCTAAAACCCCTGCGATAGTAAAACGATCCATGTAGTTAATGAGGTTAATAAAAAAGAGAATGGAGACTGTAATAATGCTGTTGGTCGACATGTTGCCGACTACTCTTGAAAAAGGTCTCATCAAAGAATAATGGATGGAATGGAAGGTTGAGATCAAGTGACAAGACAAGAGTTGTTCAAGTGATTGTTAACAGTCTCTTTTATGACAATCTCTTTTACAGAATCATGTCGACCTAGAGATAGGCTGATGTCGACCAATGACAACTAATGAATGTAGTGAATGCCAAGAAGAATATCGAGAGGAGTTTTCACTCAACAGTCTGTCTTATCTTCTTGTCATCAGAGGGAGCATTACTTTATCGACTAAAAACCATCGGAACAAGAGATCCATACATTTTATTGTATCTTAACCTTCTCTTTTCTCTGTCAAGTCTTTCTTGTTCTTGTGGTCCAGAGACCACTTTTAGGTTCTTGTGATGGAGGAACCATCCTTAGAACCTTCTTCGTCCGCAGTCCTCACCCCGAGGTCTCCCAGGGCTCATGCACTTATGGGACATGTCATTCACCATCGATTTGTGACCACAGTCAGGGTCACTGCAGCCCCTTGTGATTTGTGTGCAAAACCCATGTACTTCGGGGTCAAATGTAAGCATTGCAAGTATAAATGTCACAGGGACTGCGAAGAGAAGGTCCCACCGTCTTGTGGTCTCCCTCAGGAACTGGTTAACGTGTTTAAGCAAACTATCCATCAACAACAACAACAACAGGGACACAACAGGGATGTCTCTTCCACGGCCTCCTCCCCTGCAATCAATACCTCGCTTTCCAACCCAGACATTATCAGTCCATGTTCCCTTAAAAGCGAATACCTTAGGAGCACAAAGACAAGTCATCAGTCGGGATCCCATCACCATCATCGACACAGATCACGAGTCAACGGAGACCTCAGACCCATCAACATACCTTCCTTTGGAGGAGCAGATTCCTCATCCACGACATCATCCTGCACCTCTTCCTCACCCTCCTCACCTGCCCTGTTGGGCAACAATAGTAATGTCCCAACCCCTTCATCTGCTTCTAAAGGGGAGGCCTTTCGATTCCCTGATGTTCCTGTCCTGCAACACCAGGCAGTGTCTCGAGTACTCGCTCACTCTGCTCTTGGACTGAACCACCATCACATTCCTGACAATAGAGATGTCCTGGAGACGAGGCGATCAAATGATAGTGAGAAGACCATGTCTGCGACAACTAGATCAACTGATTCCGAGAGAACTTTAGGAGGAAAGATTGACTCCCAAGGAAGTCAGGTCTCTTGTGATGAAGACGGAAGAGGTTGGCCCAGACAAAACTCCCTGACAAGTAAGGAATGGGAGATTCCTTTTGACGAACTTAAGATTGAAGAAGTTATCGGGACCGGAAGGTTTGGAACAGTTTATAAAGGTCAATGGCATGGATCAGTTGCAGTGAAATGTTTAAACCTCACCTCCTCCTCAATAAACCCTGTGACAGGGAAAGTGGACTTGACTTATGAGGACCGTAAATGCATGGAAGCCTTTCGTGAAGAAGTGGCAACATTTAGGATGACTCGTCACGATAACCTGGTTCTGTTCATGGGTGCCTGTATGAAGCCTCCTCACTTGGCCATCGTGACCTCACTGTGTAAGGGTTCCACTCTGTATACCCATCTACACATCGACAAAACCAAGTTTGATTCGAGAAATACTCCTCTACTGATTACCCAGCAAATCTGTCAAGGAATGAGTTATTTGCATGGAAGAGGTATCGTTCACAAGGATCTCAAAACCAAGAATATCTTTTATGACCGATCAAACGGCAAGGTTGTCATCACAGACTTTGGACTTTCCAAGCTCTGCTTTGGTTCTGTCCAGAATAGAACCCCTGCCAGACCTGGTCTAACAGTCCCGAGGGGTTGGCTATGCTATCTCTCCCCTGAAATAATTCGGTCTTTGAAGCCTGGGGATCAGGATAACGAGAACCTACCCTTCTCCTCTTCCTCTGATGTGTTTGCTTTCGGGTAAGTAATCCTCTTCCTCTTTTTGTGTAGGAGTCATTCCTGGAGACTAACATGCATTATTTAATACAACAGAACTGTGTGGTACGAACTCCTTTACCGTGAATGGCCATGGGTTGTCAAAGAATCTGGATCTCAAGTACTGCTTCCTCCACAAGTCATTATATGGCAGGTCGGCAGGGGAGTCAAGCCTGCCCTTAATAACCTTCAGGCTGTCAAAGATGTCAAGGTGAGTTGTACGACTACTTTAATCTTTACATGACTAATGTCTTTGTATAGGATCTCCTTATGCTCTGCTGGAGTTTCCAACCCTCTCGAAGGCCTGACTTTAGCAAACTACTCGATACCCTGACCAGACTTCCAAAGAAGAAGGGGCTGGAAAGAAGTCCATCTCATCCTGGTCACCTACTCCGCTCTCCTGAGCCCAACTTTTAAACCAACCAATCAATCTGTTGTTACCTCATCATGTTGTTATTATTTCATCAGTTTTAGTTGATTAAAAATTGTTGTA
>Ga0157374_10003337_pt1 | contig 13474 bp, 10 predicted proteins | sample M25metaG_FD_115308 | JGI IMG/M metagenome (GOLD analysis project Ga0157374, IMG submission 115308) | Miscanthus rhizosphere microbial communities from Kellogg Biological Station, Michigan, USA - M2-5 metaG | ecosystem: Host-associated > Plants > Roots > Rhizosphere > Soil | place: USA: Michigan...
AATAATAAGGCTATACAAGGACAAAATCAGCTTAAATAACTCAAAAAAGAGCCTCAAGTGTTCATGAGGCTCTTTTTGTTGGTGATTCAGCTTCAAAAGCTCGATTATTCAGAAGTCCCTGTTGTCCTTGGTAACGAGTATGAGAACATTTTTTCCCGGAGTGGGATGTGCCATTCTAGCCATATTCTTACTAGGAATGTGTGTTTTTAGTATGTTTACTGATAGTACTCTGATAGTTACAGTTTACTCGTAAGTTTAGGTGATACAAGTTATAACTTACGAATTACTTTCTGTTCAGCCAGATATTAATCATCATACTGTTAGAGCACTCGAGGCTTTGAGGTCACTCAATTTTTAGTGCAGCACTGGCTCACTTTTTGCTTGCCATTTGCATTCTTCCCTGTGATTGCATTACCACTGATTCTGATAGCATCAAAGCCATTCAAGATTTGATGCAGCAGATAAAGGTCCTACTCCTCAATACGGCAACGCAACAATAGGTAAATATCTCATCAGGTGAATCAATAGTGAAACAAGACAACTGAAGTAACGTCTTTTTTTTGCGGGATTTGGAAAAAATTAGCAGATTAACCGAGAAGGTCTTTGCTCATGAACGATTCTTCCGGTAACGCTCTCATGGCCATTTTAGGCATATTCTTTTGGTTAGTGCTTGTTGTATTGAGTGGCCTGCTCTACTTTTTACCGTCTATTGTCGCCTTTATACGAAAGCAACCCAATCGTTTCTCAATCTTTGTATTGAATTTCTTACTTGGTTGGTCGGTCATTGCCTGGATCATATCGCTGATGATGGCCCTGGGAGACAATAGTAGCAGACAAGGGGTGCAAAATACTTTTTACTTATCTAATTTTTCACCAACCAGAAACATTACAACAAACTCTAATCCACCGACACAGCTTGATGCCGAATCACCACCAGCTATAGCTACCAATTCACCAAACCGGGAGACCTCTAATATTCTAATAGTCACAGTGGCTGCTTGTACCACCCTGGCCTTGTTAGTATTTGGAGGTGGTTTATTTTACTACTTATACCGTAACTCTGGTCATCAACAGATTCAGCAGAGCTCCAGTGCCGTAAGAGAAAGCCCTTCAGCGGCCCCTGCGGTTGTCCAAACAACTCAGCCAAGTCAGCCACCACCACCACCTCCTATTGTTCAACCTCCACCCCAAGTATTTCATTCTTTAGGCACAGTCACTGTATTTCGACAAGACAGTTTGACTCTAAATAATCCTCAAAAGTGCCATGTACGACTTCGACCCAATATCGCATCATTTGTTGCAGGAAACAGCATGTCACTAGGTTATATTCCATGTGGTCAAACGGTTCAAGTTCTCTCCTATGATGCTCCGTATTATCAAGTCCAAGCCAATATCAATAGCAACAACCGGATTGGATGGATCTATGCGGGTACGACCACCAGTTGGACAGTTCCTCAAACTATTCAACCCAGAATCTGTCAGTTAATCTATCCAACCTTCTTACAGGATTCTAATGGCAATCCCATCCAAGCCTTAAGCGGAAATCGGTATGTCATTTTAAATGATGTAACTAACTCTGATCAAATCACCGTTATGGATGAAAAACGACGCCAAATCTTCGTGCCACGTGATGCCTGTAACTACTTATAATCCATCAATTTCACAGTCATTTAAGCTGATCATGCTAGTAGCCAGCGTGAGTTTATTAATCGCTGCCTTACTATTTACATGGTTTATATTTAACAGCTCTGCCACTCAATCTCATGTTGCCACCAAAGAAAAGAATATAATCTCAGATCCAATACAACAAAAACCTCAGCCCAACTCTATATCAATTCAAGAGGCGTATCGTTCCAACATTCAGGTTGAGCTAAATCAGGAGATTCAACACTATCCAAACCAATCCATTCAAGTCTGGTTTTCTGAAATCAATCAGGAAAAGCCAATTGCCACCTATCAAGCTAATAAACCCATGCTAGCAGCCAGTTTAATCAAGTTATTAATCTTGGCAGAGGCTCTGAAACAAAAACAATCCAGCCCATCATTATTTTCAAAGCCCATTCATATTGATAACGCGCAAAAAGTCTTAGGCAGTGGCATATTACACTACCTCCCACCTCAAGAAACTGTGAACGGGAATTTGTTGATGTATCTGATGATTACAGAAAGCGATAATACCGCAGCCAATAAGCTCATTACCTTACTAGGGCAAGATAAGATCAACCAATATGCCAGACATCTAGGCTTAAAACAGACCCTCTTGCGCAATCCCTTGATGCAAAATGCCCATTTCAAGCAGTCTTGTAGCATCAATCAATGTAATATTACCTCACCAGAAGACCTTGCTAAGTTGCTCAAGCACTTAAACCAAAACCCAGAAGCCCGGTTTATTCTATCTCATCAGGTCGATCAAAAAGGTATTCCAGCATTATTCCCCAATGCACAGGTTCTAAACAAAACCGGAACCTTACTACATCAACGTTCTGAGACTGCACTCATTGAATATCAAGGACATCATTACTTGTTAATTATTTCTATATCAGGGTTGCAGAATCCTAATCAGGGTAATATGTACATACACCAAATCTTAAAGCCTATTGCCAAATATATCGCTCACTTAACTAGTACAACTTCTGTTGCCCGCCCAAAGTCATAGCCTCAAGTTTTAAATGGATTCCGATTACGGGTTCAGAACACTGTGGTAAGAAAATGACATGTCGAATCAGCGCTCAAACCTTAAAATTGCTGGCTGCATTTGAGGCGAGCAAGGCAGAAACGACACGTCTTGCGAAACATTCATCCGAAACTCTCTAATCCTCAGACTGATGGAGAACAACACTATCCCCTGTCAGCTCTTCAGTAGAAACTGCTTTACTTTTCCCATCTCCATCATGGGTATGGTATATAACCTGAGAACGATATGGCTCCTCTGTATACACCAAATCATCATTATCGTTTACTCTGACAGAAGATAATCTTATTTTTGAACATAATTTTAAGACTTTCTCAATTTCCTTCCGTGCCATTCTACCAAGTAGTGTTTCTCTGCTATCAATATTAGTTTTAATTCTGAGGCAAGGATTTTTCATTGCGACATCTGTATGTAGATATAGGCCAAGAAGAGCTTCTGTAGCATCAATTTGAATGATAAATATAGAAGGAAGAGAATTATAAGTCAAAACTTCTATATGTTCAGATTTAGCATCTTTTAATGCATCGCCTAGCGCAAGGATAGATTCTTTAAGTTTGGCGTCAGCATAGTCCGGGTAATTCGGTTGCAGCACCTCACCCCTATGTTTTGCAAAAAGTGATCCTGGCTGTAAAAAAATAATTTGCAATTTAAAATATGATTTTTTTACTTTGTCTTTAAAAACTCTCTCTAGAATATAAGGATCCATAAACCAAGGCGCCAGAATTCTTATTTCATGCTTTGCTTTATCAACAAAATCGACAAGATAGTCATCACTAATACTGGACACAATGTCTATTAGACCAGAATCCTCTATCTTTTTAATATGTTGATTTCTACTGTCAAAAATCTCTAGAATTTCTTCATATCTAGCCCCTCTCAGAATATACTCCCAAAAGAATAAAACTAATGCAACCGGCACAAGGGCTATCGCTAGATCTCTGAAGACATCATAAAAAAATATTTTTACTTCAGAAGGCATGGTTTGCTTTTGCAGTAGAGCGTAAACAGGATCCCAGTTCTTCATGCTAACCACACGTAGCCATTCCAGAATAACAAAGACAATTACACAAGAGTACATTATTAACAGATAACTATAATTAACTATTTTTTTGGCAGACTTTGACATTTTCAGACCCTCAATTTAGATTCCGCAAATTATTAAGTTGCAGTTAAAGTAAAATGACAATTAGTAACCCTGGCATTCTTAACAAGCTGAACGTTATGATTTATTAAATATTAAGTATTTCCGGCACAAATCTACTCATAACCCGACTAGGAATAATGAGCAGATTAGCTAAAAACCGGCTGTTCTAATTCTCTTTGGTATTTTCGCTACAATCTGTCCGATGCAAAAATAGAACGCCGTTTTGAAGTGTTAACGCTACGACACATGAGAACGCTAGCCGCCAGATCTGCCAAAGCTGGAATGTGAGGCTTTTGTAAGCAAATGTTTCATCCTATTCGATTGCTTGGGCAATATGAGATACACTGTTTTTGGTTTCTCGCATAATAACTCCAACCACTCTGTACAGGCTTTCTCGGAGTATTGCACCCAATAGACAGCTTTTCTAGACCACTCCTAAATTGAGTGAGTATTAAGGTCTCAAAGTATAAAAAGCCTTGTAATAAGTATAACGTACATTATTCGTTGGGAGCTTTTAGTTAATCCTCTCCAGGAGAGTCAACGGATAAAATAAGATTTTACAAATATAAATATAGATTATCCAAACTATGATTATCAGAAGCAGTCCCTAACTGGAAAGTAACTGGAGCAGGCATACCAACATGCTCATAGGCATAGAACGAAATTGGAAAAGACACTAAAGCAGCCTTTGGTTCTTCTGTGACCACATCTTCAGTATTAAAAATACGATAAGTAGTTTGCATCCTATTGCCGAATTGCTCTGCAAATAGCGGATCACCTACTCTGGGACTAGAAAATGTATAAAGGACCAAGTTGGCCTCTGGTAGCTCTGTTCTAATCTCTGTTGCAACAAGAGTGGCTTGTGCAGCCCCTAAACTATGCCCCCCACAGTAAATAGTCCTATACTGTTTATTGGAGCTAGTAATTGCGGAGCTAATTAGATTTGCTTTTACTTCTTGATCTGGTGCGTTTGTATAACTCTCATAAATACGCTTAAACCCATGATGTACCTTACCCCACCCTGGCATTACAGCTTGAAACGCTTCTGCATTGTTGACCCACTCATTAAGAGTTTGTGTTCCACGAAAAATAGCATATAAGTCATTTCCATCTGTAGCAACAAAACCAAATAACTTACGTTCTCCAGTCATTACGGCTAAAGAATATATGCTTTCAATCAAAGTGTAATTGCAAAAATTTTCACATTTATAAGTGACATTAAAATTATCAGGAATCCTAAAGGCAGGATCCAAAATAGATTGTTGATAAAAACAAAATGCCTGACTTATAAGAGCAGTGAGAGTCTTTGCTATTGAGGAATTTCCTCCTATTGGATAAAAAACCTGTGGATGATACGGAGGCTCTGCTATACTCATAAAATTCTCCTTGATTTACTATATCATCCACCCCATTTTTGGGAGCGATATACGTATGTTACGGAGTGAAATTATCGCAACCAATATATACAGTCCATTAATAACTTGGGCAATTGGTATATTGATCAGAATAACCAGAGACGAGATAATTTATGGGACGAGTTTATCTGAAAATATTATTTCTCATTTTTGCTACACCATAAATACTAAAACTATAGAAGATGCGATAGTATAAATACTTAAGAAATTGGATTTTCTCTAATAATTAGATGATATTGACCAGCCCCATTTCTTGGTACCAGTTGAGAGTAGAGGATTGGGATCATATCACAGCTCCCAGGACATTGCTGGGATTCGCAGAATTCCAGCAAACGGCGGCTTCGGCAGGTGTCAGGTAGCCTAGAGACCGGTGTGGCCGGAACGTATTGTATTCTTTTCTCCACATTTCAATGAGCACTCTGGCTTCCCGAAGCGTTCGGAACCACTGGGTGTTCAGGCATTCATCCCTGAATTTCCCATTAAAACTTTCGCATTTACTGTTTTCCCACGGGTTACCTGGGGTAATGAAAATAGCTCCTGTACCCTTGCTTTTCAGCCATTGTTGCAAGTTGTGGGCAATAAATTCTGACCCATTATCACTGCGTAAATAGCACGGATGGTCACGCTCCCGCATAATTTTAGTCAAAGTGTCTTGTACATCCCTGCTTTTTAAAGACCGCTCTGTATGGATGGCCAGACATTCTCTGGTAAATTCATCCACCACAGTCAGCATCCTGAGACGACCTCCGTGACTTAAACTGGAGTACTATCGGTAGTGTCTACCTTGCCTCAATCGTCATCTGGCTTAATTAGCGACATTCCCTATTTATTGAATTGAGGTTGTAGGTTGTTTTGTAGGGCTTGACTGATACCTGTGGCAAGGCGTGTAAGAGATGAACCTTCTTGTTCCAATCGCACTGCTAGTACCCCTAGCCCATAAGAGATCCCCTGTGCTACGGAGATTCGTATCTGCTCATTGATATCTTGCGGACTGTTGGATGACGTGTCCCCAGCCTGTTTCACGATTTCTACCAATGCACCTCCTAGTACCGCTTCTGTGAGTTTAGCAAAATTAATAGAGTTGCCTGCCTGCGGAGCATTTTGCTGGCTCCATGGATGTGGCGGTATGGCATCGCCTAAAGGACTGTCTTGCAAGTAATTTAGAATGAATAGGAGCGGAACCCAGGTGGGTAACGTTCTGCTTAAAGCTTGACTTGCCAACCTGCCAATTTGAAGCATTTCATCATCATTAAATACCCTATTAGGACGGAGAACCTCGCTTAAAGGATGGGTTATACGTAACTGCCAAAGCAGGGAAGCAAAAAGCCTATCCTGAGTTTTGGTTGGTATCAGCCAGAGCGCAATATTGCGAAAATAATCTTCGATGTCGTTTAATGCTTTTTTCCCTTTGGAGCTGACTAGAAAACCTCCTTGCTTTTTGGAGTCTTTAGCTATCGGATCACCAATAAGGTTAATATTAAAAAAATGGTGCCATGTCGAATCGGTTACAACACGGCCAACTCCAACTGTATGTCCATCATAAGCACCAATAGCACCAAACATATGCTCAGTCGTTATGGAATCTGGATCTCCTACATGGGCCTGCTCATAAGAGGGGGTGGTATGAGGTAGTACTAATGCCTGTGCAATAATTTCAGGAACAGTTTGTAAGCCATCCTTGGCTGGGTATTCAATAAAGGATTGGCTATCGAAAGTCAAAGTTTCAGAAAGACTCCAAGGTGTAATGATCTCCCCCTCATGCATGTGATCTGGCAGAACCGTAATAGTTCCATGAGAGGTAGAAAGAATAGGGTGAGGAATAGAGCCAGCATAGAATTTAGGAAAAATAGTTTGTGGTATATCATCTGATTGGTTATCAAAAGGAACAACCGATAAATTACCATCATGGCCGGGACGAGTAGTGTCAATACGAGTAGGACCAACTGCCAGAGGTGCCTCGGGTGCAGCAGCTGGTTTATTCTTATCACCTTCCATATACCATTTTCTCATGGAGCGAACCCGAGGTATACGCCCACATAATGGCGCTCCTAAATCTTCATGATCCCCTGTAGCAAATATACCGCCGCCTTTAGCCATAAAACGAGAGATAGCTGCTAACTCCGTTTCTGACAGATCCTCTGTCTCGCCAGGCCCCCCAACCCCGAATAACCAAATCTCATCATAGAAACTCAAATCTGCTTCATCAAATTTGAAATTATTGAAGTCTGCATAGCCAGCTGGATCTTTATCTCGATGTGCCTTAATCACAGAGAATTTGATCGGCATTGAAATAGTAGACATTGTTAAAACTTTGATAACCTCAGACAGGCCAAAATAGGCATCAGCTGAGGGGGAGTCAGTTCGTACCATATCACCAGGCCCAAATGAGGCTGAGTGACCAAAGGCAGGATGGGTCGGATCAAACTTGCCATCCATTACAATCAGAATATTCACCACATGATGCAGTGGTGGAGTTAGGGGAACCAAGCAATCCGATGCATTAAAGGTCGCTTGAGTTGCTTCAATCTCTTGAATCAAAAGGTTAATAGTCTGTTGTATTTGATCCCGCACGGTGCCAGGGCCAGAAGGACCAGGAGTGCTTTTTAACTTATTTTGCCAGAAGGTTAATGACGATTCTAGATTTTGTAAATCGTGCTTAATTTGTATACAGTCTCCTGATGAGCCATCATGATTGGTCCCTGGGATTGGCAAAGGTATTGACATTGATAAACCTCTTTCTTTGACCTCTGTAGTCTCTGAAAGTACTATATAGCCTTTAAAAAATAGTTATTTTAGAAAAACTAGCAGGTAAAAATACATTCCATAAGCATGTCTACTATAAAACGCTTAAAGACAATTTCAATTAGTAAGATCATCATAGCCGGTTGGTTATAATAACTGAATTTCCTTACCACTTGATTAATTCTGGTTTTAGGAGGAATTCAGGGAAAGTTGTCCAGAAATGACACCTGCTTGGTAGCATAGGGTGAGAGGTCTGGAACCAGTTCAAGACAAGCAAAGACAACATCGCGAAGCATCCCCTTGGGGACAGCACAGCAGAATAAATAGGGCTTGTGTTGCTGACAGCTGCCGAGGTGAAGATAACTCTTCAGGAGGCGGAAAGCCTCTTCTATTTGCACCCATACGGGGTATCCACATCCGTAAGGCTCTTTCATCGCCAACGGCTGTAGACCACCTCCGTGCATACCTGGCTAGGATTTTGGCAGCATCCCAACTGACATGGGTGCACTGAACAAAATAATGCTTGCGGCGGACTATTTTAACTTTCGTACCATTTTCTAAGATGCCAATCGCTTCGCCTTATCCTCGTGGAATACAGCTGGTGATAGATTGTCCAGACAGATTCTGATTTTTCTTGAAGCGGGCAATGCAAGGCCGATTATAGTCTTTCAGCCGTTTGACAATTTCCTGACACCCATACACAGCATCTCCCAGAACTGTGAGAGGCTTTACATGGGTATGATTTCGGAGCTGACTTAGCCCCTCCAAAGCCAACTCCGTCAGTTTCCCACTTTCGTTATGCCAAAAGGCAAATGCCACTGGGAGACGGTATCGAAATAGGTGATTTTGGCATCTTCTATAAAAGTTTCCCCATTAGGTACAGGGGAGTTAAACGTTTAAATAGCTGAGTAAGGAGGTCAGAGGAGGTATTCAAAGGCTTGGAGTTTGAGGATTTGGTCAATAGCGGCAATTGTTTTAGAAACGACTTTGCTTCTACGTCGGAATCGAGCGAACCAGTGTCGAGTATTACTATTATGGCCTTCTACTCGGTAAGTACCTGCTTTCCCTATTACAAGGCGTTCTGGCGGAATCAAAGCTAGAGTGCTGACCAGTCGTCACTGCAGTATAAAATTGGATGCAGCAATGTTTCCAATCGTTGAAACAATTTATGAAATGTAGCAGTTGTCCGACGGCCAATCTCCCAATCCAATAATCGGCCGGTCTCAAAATCTACTGCTTTCCAGATCCAGCATTTATTTTCTTTTTTTTCCACAAAGCTGCATTGCTCATCCAACTCGACCACAGTTGATTCCAATTCGGGGGGGTCAGGCAATCCTTCAACATACCGGCTGACCCAACGTCGAGCGGTTGTATGGGAAATCCCTTTCAATTTGCCGGAACGGTTGTAACTGACATCCCTGCAATACAGCCGGACCACTTTAGGGTGTAGCGATTCTGGCTTACACCGCTCATCCTGCTCCACAAAATGAAATTGACAGGCTTTGCAATGCCAACGCTGTTTGCCTAGTATCCAGCTACTCTTAATCACTTTTTCATCTTCCGCACAACGTCTGCATTTCATCTGTACGACTCCCCTTGCTGACTCGGAAGACGTATTACCTATTTAAACGTTCAACTCCCAAGTTTACATACTATGCAAAGCACTATGCAAAGCAGAACTATTCCGGTAAGTTTTCGAGAATAAGATATGCTTGTGATAGTTATTCAGCCAAGGAAAACAGATCGATTAACTAGGTCCATTAAGAATTGCTTGTATCTATATGCATGGTGCAGTACCCAAAACACCTGGACAAATTTTAAAAACCTCTATACAACTTATTGTTATGAAATACGGCATTTGCTTTATAAGTTCTTGACCCTAGAAGCATACCAATTCACATGATTAACCCGATTTCTGGGGGCAAACCAAGTTTTACCGTTTGCTTCAAAATGGAGGATGATTCGATTGCAATTCAAAATCAGTAGGCACCGATGCGCCTTGCCCGGGTTGTACGGGATTGACATTGGGAGCTTGGCCATTGGGTCCGGCCTCCACCTCCACAATCTCAGATGCGGTGCGGCTCCCGCCATTAGATCCCCCTGGGATCTTCTGACCGACTACCGCGTAAATTTTCTCCCCGGCGTTAGTAGCCCAGTTGAACGCGGCTTGAAATGCGCTATTGGGATCTGAAGAACCCGTAATTTGCTGATATGAAATCGGAATCCGATTATAAGCAACCCCTTGATTGGAGCCTCCCAGGACGACTTGGTTATTGCCCCCCAGATAGATTTTACCCGTGTTGCAACCGATCAGATTTGCCCGCACGTCGAGGTTGCCCAGGTTGAAGACGGATTCCGACTGCTGCCCGTTAGCGTTTAGGAACACGGAGGTCAGCGGTGGCATTAACCCAGGAATGCCAAAGCCCTGTAACTGGACCGGCAAGGAGGTGATGCCGACGCGCTGGTTGTTATTGGGATTCAGATCGCCCGCGGTGAGCATGATCGTTCCCCCTTGCGTTCTGCCCGACGCTGCAATGTTGTTGGTATTGAGCAGTGAATTGTCGGCATGCAGGGCTACAAAGCCACCACCACCACGCGATCCGGACGCGACTATATAGCCATTAGTGAGCAGGTTGTTTCCGGCCCTTACGTTCAACCAGCCTCCCTGTACATCACCGGCAGTAGAAATGTCACTGTTACCAAAGCTAAAGTTACGGCCCGCCTGAAATAAGCTTGTACCGCCAATCAGCCCGCCAGTAGAATTTACAATCGCATCAAAGAGCTGACGTCCAGCAATTGTAATATCCTTTTTTGCCTTCAGGATCATGGTTCCCGCATGGCCTGCTCCGGGGGCAAACAGGGTGCCGTAAACCCCGTTGCCGATTCGAATGGAATCGGTGGCGGCGAGCACGATTGACCCGCCGCTGGAACCGTCATTGATAACGCCCAAATCCGTGGTGTTGGTTATGCTTCCTTCGGCCATTAGATGCAGGCGGCGTCCGCTGAGAAGGCCTATATTTCCCATCATCCAAAAGTTGGAGGATGCGTTATTGCCAACCGAAATATCATCTTTATTCACGACGGAAACTAAATTCATAGAACTTAGATTGGTTAAATTTGATAGCGGCGCAAAGGGAATTCCAGTGATGGGCGGGGTTAAGTCTAACGGCGTGTTAGGACCAATGCTACCGATCATCCAATTTCGATAAACATATTTATCCATCGTGTCATCTGGCCGCGCTTTGACAGTAATCTCCTGCCTGGCCAAACCAAGTGTGCCCGTAGGATCCACGACAGATCGCAATGTAGCAATTGAGAGACGATCAAACACATTGAGCGGTGATTGACCACCAATTCCACGTCCTAAGTAAATCAAATTTTCAGCATGGGTCAACAGCTCATTGGCCTGTGTGGCTTCAGAAACCGGCTTAATCACCGGTACCCCATTGATGAATTCGCGTTGATCCGCATGCTGTGTGTTTTGAATGATCAATGGGTTTGGCACCACGATAGTGCCGGGCACACCACCGAAGTCAAAATTCTTCAAATTGCCGCGCAGCCCGCCATTGGCTATCAAAAAGCCATTTCCTACGGGATTTTGATTGCCACTGAGCACGATCAGTCCGCCATTACCCCCGGCACCATCCTGCACGATGTTATGGCCACCACCACCTCGGCCGCCAATCACAGCGACGGAACCGCTGTTCTGCATGACGTTGCCGTAGCTGAACGCCGCCAAGCCGCCATTGCCGCCTGCCGCGTTCTGCGCTTGAGGACCATCCCCGCCATTGCTGCCGTCTACCTGAATCGCGCCACTGTTATTGATATTGCGCCGAGCCAACCACGTCAAGGTGCCCCCATAACCGCCCGCCACTGGGGTGGTGGCCGATTTTCCGGTGGCCCCGTTGGCCTGCATTTGACCCTCATGCAAAATATCCCGAACCGCGCTAATCACAATGGTGCCGCCATCACCAGCCCGTGGAATACTACTGCCGGTGGTATGATCGTTTATGGGATCCGCCGTGCCGCCTGTTCCGTTGGCGGTGACCACGGGTGTGCTGCCGTTATTGGTGCGGCCCACGCGCACGTCTCCATCAAAGTTGTGAATCAGCGCATCGTTGCGTTGCAACAGGAAAGCCCGTTCTTGGGGAGAAATCGCATGGGAGCCCGGAGCTCCGGTTGCGGCCGTCAGCGCCTCCTTCATGCCGGTAAAATCACTCTGACCACTGGCCGTCAGTTGGATGGTTCCGCCTCGCGAACTGCCTCCCAGGCTTACCCCGTTCGCATTTAAAACACCTTCCTGGTTAACAAGGCTTCCCGTAATTACGATGACATTAGTATCCACCATACTTGCCACTTTACCGGATGTAGTAATCACCGCATTGCGTCGAATATCCACCGGACCGTTGGAGGCAAACAGTACGGCTCCGCCGTTGCCACCAAAGCCCTTGGCATCAATACGCGCGCCGCTCCCAACGGTCATACCAGCGACGTTGACTTGCACCAAACCGCCATTCAAACCGTTGGCAAAAATATTTCCGTTTTGAAACAGGTAGCCCGAATCAACAAATACTTTACCGCCATTCCCGAGGTAGGCGCCCGACCCGTTTACGAGTCCGCTCACATTAATTTTGCCATCCAGCCTCACCACATTATTGGGCGCGTAGAAATGAAAGGTCCCCCCATTATTGGTAAGCTGACCGTTGTTAATCTCTAGCCCCCGTATATTGGTGCCTGCTTTAAGCCAGAGTCCACCGCCACTGCTATTGGTAAACGTGGTTTTACCCAGGAAGGTATTGTAATAGGTGCCGCCATTCACCACCGGACCATCCTGAATGCTATCGACCGGAGTCGCAGCAATGGCCGGGTTTGTGATGACTGTTGTACCAATCAACAAGCCCAGAGTCCAGACCATGGGTTGGGAAAAACGCCCATCGTAGAATAACATTTAAGCTCCCTCATTCAGTTTCAGGTTTGATAGGAGGAGGTTTTAGGCGGCAGCAATGACAAACTGACTAAAAGCCTTCCCGGAAATGCATGTGGTTCAGTATTCCGCAAAATAACTTGTCAGTATATTCTCCATACGATTAAATCAATTTTGAATGCAGATATATTAGAAATAGCAGAGCTTTTAGGGGCTTATGAGGTAGCCGAGTAGTTTATGTCCTCTAGACTATATTTAATACAACCAATGCCGCACTTATGTGCCCAAACCCGTCATTTTATGTCGCGTTTATGTTGGCAACCATGGGTAGAGTTTATTCTCAATCAGCCTGATTCGAAATAAACACAATGTTCGCTTGCACAGGCATTTTAAGTATTAAGTGGTTTTCTCTCCAAAATCATACCAAAACTAATGAACAGTAGTTACGCACCCATAGGTTAAATTCAGAACAGATCTTCTTTTAGTCTTTTCTTCATTCCTGAAAACTGATATAGTCAATGAATGGAGCTATTGATTGCCTATATCTTATCTTTAAT
>Ga0157374_10003338_pt1 | contig 13473 bp, 16 predicted proteins | sample M25metaG_FD_115308 | JGI IMG/M metagenome (GOLD analysis project Ga0157374, IMG submission 115308) | Miscanthus rhizosphere microbial communities from Kellogg Biological Station, Michigan, USA - M2-5 metaG | ecosystem: Host-associated > Plants > Roots > Rhizosphere > Soil | place: USA: Michigan...
AGCCGACAATGAACCTGCCCGGCCCGGGTCCTCTTATCCCCACAGATCATGGGCAGGTTGTTGACCCTGCTCCAGTTTCGGTTGATCTTCCACCTTTGCCGGTCGTTGTCGACACGGCCGTTATGCAAGCCGCGAACAACTAAAAGGAGAACAAAATGGCAATGCCACTGTATATCGCGTCGAACGTTACGCCGTTCGCGGCCACGGCCGGCGCCAAGACCGTCCTCAACATCATCGCCGGGGCGAACCAGGCGATCCTGCTCAAGTCCATCACACTCGCGATGGACGGCGTGACGAGCTCGGCTGTCCCCGCGACGGTTGATGTTTGCCAGTCCACCCAGGCCGGTGCCGGTACGGGTTCCGGTTCACCGACGATCACGCAAGCATCCGGTAGGACTCTTGCGGCGCAGGCTACGGTGACCGCGAACTACTCCGCCGAACCAACCGTCCTCACCACCCTCGAGAAGTATTACGTCCCGCAGTTCATGGGGCTATTCCGTTACAACCTGCCTCTCGGTGATGAGTACGAAACGGATTTCTCGGGCGGCACGATCAAGGCGTTGGCGGTTCGCATCAACGTGACCGCGAACGTCAACGTTCTCTGCTCAGCGGGTATTTGGCTAGTCGGCTAAGAAGTTGACACGCACAACAAACGGGATATGTAGTTGTCTCGGATTGGTCGAAGCCAGCCAGTCCAGCCGTTCGCCGGTCACGGCTTCGATGACAGCCTCCCATCAGGTGACGCGCAACCAGCGATCCAGGTTGTCCCGCTCGACACAGATCGGCATCACACCCGACCGTCACTCCCCGCTGTTGTCGCTACCCACGGGTTCGTTGATTCCGGTGTCGGTGTCCCAGGAACCACACCCCCGGAACCGGTCAGCGTTGACCGGGCTGATCAGCGTGTCCGGTATTTGCCGCTGCCGGCGGTTGTTCTCAACCCGGCACTCCTCGCTGTCCAGCCACCTCCAGCGGGGCAACCACCGGCACCGTTCAACGTTGATCGTGTTGACCAGCGGGGTCGGTTCCGTCCGCTTGACCCGAACATCCTCAGCGGCATCCTCGCCGGCTTCGTTCAGGCACCAGCGGCGACACCTCCAGGGCCGTTCGTTGTTCCGCTCGAGGAACGCAAACGATTCCTGGAACGGCTACAGCCGGAAGTCAGACGAGGCTTCGATGACCCAGCCGCACCAGACCCAACCGTTGTCGAGCCGGATGACCGCCGCCGCCGGATCCGTCCGCCTGGCGATCCGCTGGTTGTCAGCGGTGCCCTCGCAGCGTTCTTCGTTGCCCCGGCAGTTCTGCCACCACGGCCGCTCACCGTTTTCTCCGATGAACGGCTGCTCCGCAGAACACTCCAGCCGATTGTTCTCCTGGGGCCGTTCTTCAACCTCATTACCCCGCCGATCGTCACCGGCACCTTCCAAAACAACCCGGCAGGACAAACAGGAAGCACACCCGACGAGCTTGAGCTCGCCAGCGGTCCGGCGGGGCAAACCGGGAGCACACCCTCTGAGGGTGCGTTCGGCACGAATCCTGGGGGCCAGTAGATGATCACCCACTTCAAAGGCAACCGAAACCCGTCTCTGACCGACACCATCACGATCGACGGGGTCGCCGTGAACCTCACCGGCTGCACGGTTGCGTTCTATATGCGTCCGGAAAGTTCCGCGACGTTGAAGGTCAACGGGACCGCCGCGGTTGTGGTATCAGCTCCGGCGGGGACGGTGCGGTACGACTGGGCCGCCAACGATGTCGACACTGACGACACCTACCTGTTCTGGTGGCGCGTCACCTACGCGGGCGGCAACACCCAGGACACACCGATCCGGGTGTTGCAGATGGTCGACCACGCCCCGACCCAGATCCTGGACTACATCGACCGGGAAGACCTCAAATCAACGCTGAGCCTCACTGGGCAGACCTATGCGGACGCCGACATAGACCGGGCCATCACCGCAGCCTCCCGAGGGATAGACCAGACCTGCGGCCGCCGGTTCTACCCAGACCCCGACTCAACCCACGTCCGGTATTTCACGCCGAAGGACCATCTGACGTTCCCGATCGGCGATCTGATCACCCTCACCAGCTTCCAGACCGACACCGCCGGGACAGGCTCTTTTTCTACCGCCTGGGTGCAAAACACCGATTTCATCCTCGAGCCGCTGAACGCTCTGGAGGAGGGGTTTGGGCAGCCGTTCAACCGGATCCGGGTGCTGCCCCGCCAAACCGCCCTACGGCTGTATGGGTGGCCCAGGGAGGCGAAGGTAACGGGTCAGTGGGGCTGGGCCGCCGTGCCTGAACCTGTGAAGCAATACACCGCCATCCTTGCTGGCAGGCTGTTGAAACGAGCCCGTGAAGCGCCGTTCGGGATCGTTAGTCTTGGCTTCGAGGGGGAGGCCGCACGGATAGCCCGGAGTGACCCCGAAGGGGCGTTTCTGCTTGGCCCGTACATGGTCCAAGTGCTGATCGGCTGACCTTGGCTGATCTTGCTGCCATCCGTGCCGGCATCGCCCGGAACCTCTCCGCCATCCCCGACGTTCAGGTGAGCGCCTATCTGTTGGCGAACCCTACGCCGCCGTTGTTGCAGGTCGTTCCCGGAGAGATCGAATGGGATCTCGCCTATGCGCGGGGGTTGGACAAGATCATGTTGAAGGTCCAGGCGTTCGTCGCCTTGACCGAAGACATCGGTTCGCAGGTGACATTGGACAAGTACCTGAACGGCTCCGGCCCCCTGTCCGTGAAAGCGGCGGTTGAGAGTGACGAAACCCTCGGTGGGATCGTCGGAACCTGTCAGGTCACCAACACAGGGGCGGTGCAGCTTTACACCGGTGGTCAAACACCGCAGTTGTTCGTTGAGTGGGAAGTCGAAGTTCTAGCGAGAGGAGCATAGGAATGACCCTATTGTCGAAACAGCCGATCACTCGTGCGGGAGTGACGCCTGCCTACACGGCTGTCACAGCATCCGACACGTTCACACCTGGGCAAAACACTTTCATCCATGTGAAGAACGCTGGTGGTTCTCCGGATGTGTGTGTGATCTCGGTACTCCAGGGCGATCCGCCTGGGTTGGTGATCGCTGACAACTCGGTGTCGGTGACGAACGCGCAGGAGCGGATGATCGGACCGCTTCCTAGCCAGTTCTTCGCGGACCCTGTGACCGGTTTGGCGACAGTGACGCACAGCTTTACTACGTCGGTCACGTCCGGTGTTTTCGACCTTTCGCAGCCGTGACCGATCCGATCATCAACCGATACCGCGTTCGGCTGCCGGTCACCCTCACCGATGAGAACGGCAGCTACACCCAAGGCGAAGAGTTCGACAAGGAATACACCGCCGAAGAAGAAGCCGACCTGCTCGCGTTTCGCGGCGGCGGGCTCGTTGAGATCGTCCCCCGCGAATACAAGGTCGTTGGTGACGCGAACGTTCATGAAACACCGCCGGGCGAGACGTTCACGGCGGCTTTGACGATCGGGGAGGAAGCACATCTAGTCGACGGCGGGTTCATCCAACGCATCGAACCTGAACCACCGAAACCGAAACCCAAGACGAGAAAGAAGAAGGAGGCTTAAATGGCCATTGGCGCATCCACCAATGCCCAGGTGTTCATCAACGCCGTCGACGTGTCAGACCACGTCCACAAAGTCACCGTGGAAGACACAAGAGACTCGGTAGATATCACCGCGATGGGAGCAACATCGAAGGCGGTCACCAAAGGCTTGGGTGACGCCAAGATCACGATTGACCTGTATCAGGACTTCGCCACCAGCAAAACACACCAAACGTTGCAGCCGCTGATCGGTTCTTCAACCACGGTCGCGGTCGAAGTCAGGCCCGTGAACGGTGCGAGGACCGCTACTAACCCGGCTGCTCTGATGTCGGGTCTGCTGATGAATTACACGTTCCTGGACGCGACGGTTGGTGACGCTTCGATGATCACCGCCGAGTTCATCAACGGCGCACAGGCCGGCATGACCTATCCGACCTCGTAACACACATTCAGAAAGGACTGTGATGGCAGACGAGCAAGGCTCGTTCCGAGTCGACGGCAAAACCTATTCGATCGCGCAGGACGCGGACCTTGGCGAGATCACCGACGCTGAGGACGCTTTCGGGATCGACATGGCAACCGCCACAACCATGAAGAAAACGATGGCGATCATGTGGATCTCAATCAAGCGTGTCAATCCCGATGTTGAGATAGACGAGATCCGTGGCATCCCCTTGTCGGTGGTCAGCGAGATCGCTGAGGAGGCTGATGCTGTCCCCCCAGCCGTAAAGCCAGGAGAGCCCAAGAGCATTTCTGGCGAACGTTCCGCAGCAACTTCGGAGGTCCCGGCGGGCGACCCGAGTCTTACTGGCGACCCTGGCTTGGACACTGGTTTGGTCTTGGCCCGGGAGACGTTTTTCGCTGCACTCCAGCCCAACTAGTCGCCTGTTGTGAGTTCGTCAACGAAGCAACCAGGAAACGCTGAGTGAACTTCGAGGTAGTCACCCACGGCTTCCATGAGCTCGAAGCGGCACTAACCGAAGTCGTGATAACGGTTGACCCGGTCCTGTCGAAGTCCCTGCGGGCTTTGGCGGAACCGGTCAAATCTGAGGCGCAAGCATCGGCGCGTGGATGGGTTGGTGGTTCGCGGACCGCGGCGGGGATGCGAATACGTCGCCGTCAGTTGAACGTGCGAGTTGAGCAGGGGTTGAGCAAAACAACCGGCGCTCACCCGAACTGGGGCGGATTGCAGATGAGGCATTTCTTCATCCCGGCGCTCGACCACCACGAGGCGCAGATAGCGGCTGGCGTGGAAACGGTGATCGGAACTCTGGTGGACATCTAAATGGCGAAAACCATTTTCGTAGAGATCATCGGGAACGCCTCCCAGTTCAAGAAGGAACTGACGGGTGCGGTCGCGGCGACGGAGAAAGCCAACAGCGGTTTCCACAAGATGGGGAAGGCTGCTGGGATCGCTGGGCTGGCGCTCGCTGGCGGGCTTGCCCTTGGCCTAGAAAAGTCGGTTCATGCCGCGATGTCCGCGCAGGTTGCGACCGAACGAATGAACACGGCATTCGAGCATTCGCATGTCTCGATCAAAGCTTTTACCGGTGGTATCGAGAAGGCTGAGGCGGCGGGGAGGAAACTTGGTTTCACGAACGCTGAGACTAAGACTTCGCTTGGGTCACTTGTTGTTGCCACCCACAGCGGTACGAAGGCCTTGGATCTTCTCTCGGTAGCTCAGGACGTGGCGCGGTTCAAGGGCACGGATCTTGAGGCGGGCACGAAGACGTTGACGATGGCGATGGCCGGTTCGTAACGGGCTTTGAAACAACTCGGCATCACGCTCGCGCCGGTCACAACACACATGGATGCGCTGAAAGAGAAATACAAGGCTCTCGGTATTTCGATTCCCCCTGCCGCGGCTGCTCAAGCAAAGTTCCTGGACAAGCAGGCCACGGCTGCGGCTGTGATCGATTTGGTGCGGCAGAAGCTTGGTGGTCAGGCGGACGCTTACTCCAAAACCGCGTCCGGTGGGATGAAGGTGTTTAACGCTCAGATGGACAACCTGAAAGAAAAGATCGGGGCTGGGCTGCTGCCGGCGCTGGGGAATGTGATCGGGAAGCTATCAGCTTTCGCGGACTTTCTGGGTAAACACACGACAATCGCGAAGGCTCTTGCCATCGGCCTCGGTGCCCTATCCTTCGCTCTGATAGCTCTCTGGGTGGCGAGTCTGATCGCCGCTTCCGGTATGAGCCTTTTCTGGATCGCCGCAACAGGCGGGCTGATCCTGCTTGTTCCCCTGATCGCCGCCGCGGTCATCGAGATCATCAAACACTGGGACGCGATCAAGGGCGCGATAATGACCGGCGTCAACGCGATCATAGACGCGTTCAACACGGTCAAGGACTCTCTCATCTCCGCCTGGAACGCGGTCGTTGGCGCCATCGAAACTGCTTGGGCTGCCATCAAGTCCGCGTTCACGACCACGATCAACGCGATCAAGAACTTCGTGACCTCCAACTGGCCTTTGATCCTCGCGCCGATCACCGGTGGCATGAGCATCCTTGTCAGTTTCATCATTGACCACTGGGACAAGATCAAGTCCGTCTTCAGCACAGCTCTAGGTGTGATCACCGGTGTTGTACGCAACGCCGCGTCAGCGATCACGGGAGCGGTGAAAACGATGGTCGATGTCATCGTAGGGCTGTTCGACATCCTTAAAGGCGCCTGGGACACTTTAAGAACAGCGGCCGGAAAGACCATCCATTTCCTGTTCGAGAAGGGCGTCCTAACAGTCGTTCATGACCTGATTAACGGGATCCTGACTGTGTGGAACGCGCTCGAGGCTGCCGCCAAGCATGTGATCACTTTCAAGATCAACGTCCCGCACATCAGCCTCCCCCACATCCCCAACCCGTTCGGCAGAGCGGCGGGCGGGCATGTGGACGCGATGGGTAGTTACCTCGTTGGTGAGCGCGGACCCGAGATTTTCACTCCAGGCGCTAGCGGGTTCATCACACCAAACCACGCCCTTGCAGGCGGCGGGGGCGTAACCGTGGTCGTTAATGTCGCCGGTTCTTTGACATCCCAACGCGACCTTGTCGAAAGTGTCCGCAACGCTGTGGTTCAGGCGGGGAAAAGAAACGGCGGAAACATGTTCGCGGGTAACGCATGACCACAGGACTTTGCGAGTGTGGTTGCGGTGAGCCAGCGCCGATCGCGACCTACACGAATCGCCGTTATGGCTGGGTCAAGGGTCAACCAAAGCGTTACATCCACGGACACCAGATCCGTACGAGAAGGACTCAAAGCTCACGCGCATTGACCGAACGCCTAACTGGTCGGTTCGGTGCTGATCATCCTGCGTGGCGTGGCGGGCGGTCTTACAAAGAGGGATATGTCCTGGTCATGGTTGGTCTAGGGCACCCAATGGCGAACCACCAGGGCCGTGTTTTAGAGCATCGCCTCTTAATGGCCGAGACGATTGGGCGGATGCTTCAACCGGAGGAAGTGGTTCATCACATCAATGGTGTCAAGGACGATAATCGAATAGAAAATCTCCAACTGTTCTCGAGCGCCACGGACCACGTCAGTCATCACTGGCGTGAGAGGAGGTGTTCGTCATCGCAGAGCAGTTGAGTAATAACGCCGCTTCAACATTGAACGGCGGTATCGACAACATCGTTACGTCGTTGACGGTGGCGAACGGGTCTGTGTTCCCGGCGACAGGGAACTTCCGGATCATCGTTGACTCCGAAATCATGATTTGTTCGGCTCGGGCCACGAACGTTTTGACGGTCAGCCGCGGGCAGGAGACAACCTCTGCGGCGTCTCATTCGAACGGGGCCGCTGTTACCCATATTTTGACGAAGGGCGGCCTGGACGCTTACACGGTCATCCAGACTTTGGCTGACGCGAAGGGCGATTTGATCGCGGGGACGGCGGCTGATGTGTTCGGCAAGCTCACGGTCGGTGCTAACGACCTTTTTCTGGTTGCCGACTCAACACAAACAACCGGGATGAGATGGGGCGGCACCCACTACGCCACAACGCTCCCTGGCAGCCCTGTAGACGGACAGGAGACGATCCTTGTCGACTCGCTTACGGTGGCCACCTATCAGTGGCGGTTTCGTTGGAACGCAGGTTCCGCCAATACAGACAAGTGGGAGTTCATCGGCGGATCGCCAGTGATAACGGAGGTGGCTACCGCCGAGCTCTTGAACGCGAACGCCGTCTACGTTGCTTTGGCGACGGCAGGCCCCAGTTTTGCTTTGCCTCGAGCCGGTGTTTACACGGTGGAGGTTGGTTGTTTCCCGAAGCAGGCCGCGAACGCACACTACTACATGAGCTACGACATCGGCGGGACGGGTGCGGTTGATGCGGATGCGATGGAGGGGGATTGGGCGAACGCGAACAACGGCACCGCCGGCAGCTACGCCCGCATAAAAACCGGGTTAACAGCGGTGACGTTGACGGCGAAATACAAGTCGCTGACGGGTAACACGACGTTCTCGAAACGGTGGATGCGTGTGACCCCCGTGCGGGTGAGCTAGATGGCGTTCACGGGTCAGGTGGGCCAGGTGTTGTCGACGCCAGGGAACCTCGAGCTCGGCGGACCAGTGCCAGCCACAGCCCCAGCCACCCGGCCGGTGTTGTTGTTGGACATCAACTGGGACGACAACCCCACCATCGAGTTCCCACCCACCGGCTACACCGATGTGTCCCACCGTGTCCGGGCGTTCTCAACACAACGCGGTTCCAACAACTTCGTGGACCGTGTGGAAGCCGGGACAGCGGATGTGGCGTTGGACAACCGTGACGGGATGTTCAACTTCACCCAGCCAGGCCGGTTGTTGATGCGCCGCGCTCGGCTCCGGGCTTTTTTCGACGGTGTGTATTACCCGCTGATCACCGGACACATCGAGTCCTACCAATACTCCTATCCCGGGGTTGACAAGGACGCGGTGTGCCAGATCAAGATTGTGGATGGGTTGAAGGTGTTGGCTCAGCAACTGTTCCCCACCGACTATTCGCGGGACGAGGAACCATCGGATGCCCGGGTTGTCTCTGCGTTGACCGAAGCGGGGATCGGTGCGAGCTTCCAGAACGTTCCTGGCGCCTACGTCGACTCGAGCCTTGTCGCCCCGGTTCAGGTAACCGAGTTCCTCGCCCCCGACATTACGATGGCGGCAACACTCACGAACGCCTCAACCACCGTCACGGTTGCGAGCACCGCGGGACTGTCGGTGGGGATGCTCGTCAACGGCCCCGGTGTTCCCGAAGGCAGGAAGATCGCTTCGGTTGACAGCGCAACGGTGTTCCAGCTGGACGCCCCCATCTTCCTCACTCGTACTAAGACGGTGACGGGTTTGCCGGCGGATTCTTTGACGACGCTTTCCGGTATCAGCGACACCTCGGATTTGTCCACGGGGATGGTGATCGACCCGACGGGAACAGCTTTGGACACGAACGGCAACCAGATTTTCACGCCGTTGGGTTCATTCTTTGTTACCGCGGTTGACTCCAACTCTGTGACGTTCGCGCCGCCGATGACACCACACGTTTGGGGGCCACCCGGATCCGACACCCGCACAATCGACTTCGTTGTTGGCCCATCCCAAACCCTGCGGTTCCCGCACCCGTTCCTCACCGTCACCTCGATCCTGGATCACATCCGGCAAATAGAGGCAACCGAACGAGGACGGTTCCTTGTCCGTGCCGATGGTGTTTACGAGTACCAGGGGTCTGGTTGGCGACCAGCCCAAACCGTCCAGTTGACGTTCGGGGAAAACACCGGAGCCGGTGAGGTGCCCTACCGGGAGGCGCCGGTTGTGTACGACGACACCAACCTGGCGAACGAATACCAACTGAAAAACATCTACACCCAGACGGTCGCGTCGATCACGGACGCCACATCACAACTCGAGTATTTCCGCCGCACAGAGCAGATCGAACAAATCTGGTTTTCGTCAACAGACTTTTCGTTGCCGGCGGACCAGCAGGTGTTCGAGCCGATCCCCCGGCTTGAAGGTGTTGTGACACAGCCGATCTCGAACCCATCGGTGCTGTGGCCGAAACTTTTGGGCTTGGACATTTCCGAAAGGGTTTCGGTCCGGCGGCGACCGCTTGGTGGAAGCGACATCTTCTCAGCATACGACCAGTTCGTTGAGGCGGTCGGCCACGACGGCGACCCCTCCGACTGGCAAGTGAAGTTCATCACCAGCCCCGTGCGGGGGACACCATCGAGCGGGACAGGAAACGCGGTCCAGTTGCCGCTGCTGTTCGGCCATTGACACTTTTGAACATTGACACTTTTGAAGGGAGGCGGAAGCCATCACTGACAACATCCTTGTAACTCCCGGGTCGGGAGCGACTGTCGCCACCGACGATATTGGCGGCGTCCACTACCAGATCGTGAAACTCACATATGGGGCGCTCGACTCGCAAACGCTTGTCAGCACCGGCACGCCGCTCCCCGTGCTCGCCACCGTTGTCGCGCCGGCGGGAGGGTTGATAACCAACCCGATGCCCGCGGCGACACCGACCCTGACGAACGTGGCTTCTTCCGCGTCGTCGGTGACGTTGTTGGCGGCGAACGCGAACAGGTTGGGCGCAACCATCTTTAACGACTCCACCCAACCGCTCTATGTCAAGTTCGGCACAACAGCATCGGTGACCTCGTTCACGTTGATCATGATCGCAGGCGCGTATTGGGAAACACCGTTCCGGTACACAGGAAGACTTGACGGGATCTGGGCGGCAGCGAACGGTAACGCTCGTGTCACGGAGGTGACAGCCTAATGCCGCTTTACACATCCGGCAGCGGCACCACCGTTTCCGTCGACAACAACGGGTCCCTCGTCGGGAACGAGTCCGGGATTGATTTCGTTGCGGGGACGGGGATCACGATTACCGCTACCGATGATGTCGCCGCGGGGTTGGTTCATCTCACGTTTGCCGCGTCAGGTGGTGGAGGGGTCGCGGGGGGAGCGGACTACATCCTTTCTGTCAGCGGCGGCACGGTCACGGCCTCGAGCCCCATCGGTTTGTCAACCGTCACGGGGACCGACGCAGGGAGCGTGTTGCAAAGCTGCATCACGAACCTTGGGTCAACCGGCGGCACGATCGTGTTCCAGCGCGGAACCTACACCTACAACACCGTGGTCCCGGCTTTGCCGACGGGTTTGACGGGTTGGTTGCGGATCATCGGGAACGGCGCCAAAATCCAGCTAGCAACAGGCGCCCGTCGCTTCCTCGACGTTGGCAGAACCGGGGCGGGACAAACACTCCAACTTATCGAGGTTGGCGGGTTCATCCTCGACGGCGGCGCTTTCACCGGATCCCATTCCGTGATCGGCACCAACCAGGGCGGAACCCTCACCACCGGGGACATCGCGATTGACCAACTCTGGATCCACGACATCCGTGGGACGAACTTCCCATCAACGAACGACGCGACCAGCGACCGAACGTTCATCTACTTCTCTAACACAGCCGGGTCAACAGTCAGGTGGGACAACATTCTGCTTCAACGGATCACCGTTGTTGGTTGCGATGGTGGAATCCTTTTCCAGGGTCAGACAACAACGACGATGGGTTTGTTCGTCGCGGAATATGTCAACTGGGACCGGAACTTGGCCCCGAACGGCGCAACGGCGGCGGAGGGGTTCCGGCTTGGTGGCGTGAACGGCAGCGCCGAACGGATCGTCCTTGTCTACTGCACAGCTAAACAGGCGTCCCGGTTCGGATTCTACGTCACGAACTGCAAGATCCTCGACGCCAGAAACTGTTACGCGGAGAACTGCTGGCTGGCAGGGTATTCGTCAACGAACGCGAACGCCTCACCGTCGTTCTTGGCGGTGCAACGGTACACCTACCGCAACTGCGACTACGGAATGACAGGCACCTTTGTGGGGAGCAACAGCGCAGGCTGGTACTCGGTGCCTTTGATCGCTTTTGGGGAGCTCGTCCTCGACTCCTGCTCTGCCTATTCCACATCAACCGGGCAGCCTCTGGCGAACTCAGCCGGGTATTGCGGCATCTACATCGACAGTGGGAGCGCGAACATCCGGGCGATCCGCGTCAACGGCTTCAAACTCGTTGTGGACGCCCTTACATGGTCGACGGCGGCGACGGTGCTGAACTACATCCCTTTGTGGTTCAGCCTTCCGACGGGACGGACGATCCTCGACATCGAAGCCCTCTCCGTTGACGTGACCGGCACCCGCACCGTCAGCGGCGCAAACGACATCGCAGCGATCATACTGGCCATCAACGCCGCCGACGCATTGCTTGGCATCGACGGTTACGACTACTCGTACAACGTCGCAAACGTAGGCAACGACTCCTCGAGAGCTTTCCAGTTAGCGTCTTTGACGATCACCACCCAGAAGATACGCGGGATCGTACGTGGGTTCCGGGTAGTGAACTTCGGCGGCGGCGACACTTTGCCCCGGTTTTGTAACGTCAACGAAGGCAACGTCGCAACCCGGATGGCCGACATCAACTCGTGGGTGCGGTTCGTTGACTGTGATCTGACGAACTTCCCTGGTGTGTCATCACTGGGTATCAACATCGGCACCCCTAGCAAGCCGTTTGTTGATTTCGAGGATGTCCGTTGGAAGGTGTTTCCGAAACCTTCGGAGGCGATGGGCGCCGGCAACTTCACCACAGCAACGTTCACGACAGCCACCGGCAACCAGTTCATCGGCGGCGGCCGGGCGGAAATACATTTCGCGAACGGCACGGGGGCGGCGATCACCAAAATCGAGGTATCCAAAGACGGCACCACCTACGAGGCCGTTTGGACACAAGCTTCCGGTGTGATGGCGCAGGACGTGTTCGCCCCCGTCGACAACGGTGATTTCGTGAAGGTGACGTTCACGACAACCCAACCAACGACCCGTGTGCGTTACAAGCGGTGAGCATCGTTGTTCGGTTTCTACGCAAACCCATCGGTGACACCGTTGTTCCGACGATCGCGTACACGAACCCGGCGTCGGGGGCGACGATTAGCGGCACAACATCAATCCAAGGAACGGCGGGAGACAACGTGGCATTAGCAAGAGTCGAAGTAGCGATAGACGGCGGCGCTTACCAAACAGCGTCCGGCCTAAGCCCCTGGGCATACACACTCGACACAACCACCCTGACGAACGGCCCCCATGTTATTCACGCCCGGGCGGTCGACACATCGGGTAACACGAGTGTGGTTGTTGACAGGAACGTCACGGTCAACAACGTCACCGGCGGCACGTTACAGGTCGCGATCATCAGCCCATTGACGGGTGCGACGTTGCCGCCGTTGGCGTTGATGCGCGGCACGATGTCTAGCACGGGCGCGGCGGTCACGAAAGTCGAGTTGCGCGTCGACAGCGGCAACTACAAACCGTGCCGCATCACCCCCGGCGGCAAATGGGACGTGAGCTACAACACCCATGTTCTTAGTGTCGGGAGCCACACGTTCACGGCCCGGGTGACGGACGCTGTTGCTAACACCGCCACCGTGGCTGTGACGGTGAACGTTGCTTCGACGGGGATCATCCCTGGCATCGGGGTGTTCAAAACCAGCGATGTTGGTTACAACGCTGTTTCGAACAAAGACAGCTTTTCTTGGGTGCTCGCACCCGAGTACACAGACGGCACCGTGAACGCCACCGCGCTTGATGCGGTAGCGCGGCCGGGCCGGTCGACGCTCTGGAGTTGGGCCACGAACATCATTTACGGTTCGCTCGGCGGCGGCGCTCTCCCGTACCAGACGGCCCTAGACAACAACTGGATCATGCACAAGCCCAACGGCGCCATCTACGACTACGGCGACGGCGTAAGCGCCCTCACCAAAGTCGGAGACGTCAATTACCAGCAGGCAACCATCGATCGTTTCCTCAACGTTATTTTGCCGCGGTTCCCCGGGATCGACGGTGTGTTCCAGGACAACATCTTCAACTATCTGTTCCAGGGTCCCAGCATCGAATACCCGG
>Ga0157374_10003339_pt1 | contig 13473 bp, 12 predicted proteins | sample M25metaG_FD_115308 | JGI IMG/M metagenome (GOLD analysis project Ga0157374, IMG submission 115308) | Miscanthus rhizosphere microbial communities from Kellogg Biological Station, Michigan, USA - M2-5 metaG | ecosystem: Host-associated > Plants > Roots > Rhizosphere > Soil | place: USA: Michigan...
CCGAGAGCGAGAGCAGAGCAGTCTTTTTCATGGCGCGGGTTCTCCTTGCGCAAGCCGTTTGTAGGACGGCACGCCCAGTGCACCAACCGTGCCACAACGAAGAACTGCTTTAATTCAAAGACTTACGGACGGATGTTGCGTAAGTCGGACCGCAGGCTGAGTCGTGATGGTGCATGCGATGCACCAAAATTGGGCGCAGCTGGGACCCGTAACTACGGTGTTCGCGCGTACGCGCTCGAGCGGTTAGCGCTTGTTATAGGGATTGAAGCCGCCGCCCTTGTCGCGGCCGCCTTCTTCGGCCTCGAGGGTCAGCGAGCGGCTCGGCCGCGGCTTAGCCTTGGCGGATCGCGTCGGATCGGACGTATTGCCAGGCTTGGCAAGTTTCTTCGAGCCAATCACCGGCACCGTCTGCGTCGGCTCGAGCGCGAGATCCTTGTTCTCGAGCCGCTTCAACAGAATCGACGTGCTATCGAGCACATCGCGCGCCCAGCGCCAGACGCTGTTGCCGCGGCTGTCGAATTCCACCCGGCCCGCGGGCTCTTGGCTCGGCGGCTCGGGCGGGGCGGTCTCGATGTCCTTAGGTTGCGCCATATTCTGTAAAAGGACCCGGTCGTCTTTGCAGCATCAGACTAGCGCGGCACCTGAATTAACGCCGTTAGCGGGATCACACATCGTGGCCTTCGAGCACCGCGAGCGCCGCCGCGTGCAGCTCGGCCGTCGCCGCCGCGATGACGTAGCCGCCGGCGAGAGGCCGTCGTCCCTTCCAATCCGTGACGACGCACCCGGCGGCCTCGAGGATCGGTATCAAAGGCACGATGTCGTACGGCTTGAGCTGCGCTTCGACGACGAGGTCGATGAACCCGGCTGCGAGCATCGCGTAGTTGTAGCAGTCGCCGCCGAAGCGGTGCAGAAGGCAACGCTCCGCGAGCGTGGCGAAGGCGGTCGCGGACGCCCCCGCGAACATCGAGGGGTGCGTCGCAGCGAGCACTGCGCCCGCGAGCGTCGTGCAAGCCCGGGATTTGAGTCGATCGCGCCCGTCGCTCTTGATCAGCCAGCTGCCGCTCGGTCCCCCGAAGAAAATTTCCTCGAGCACGGGCTGCGCGAGAAGGCCGAACACCGGAAGCCCGCGGTGACTCAGCCCGACGAGCGTGCCCCAGAGCGGCGAGCCGGTCATGAACGCGCGCGTACCGTCGATCGGATCGATGAACCACGTGTAGTCGGAACTGGCCGGTCGCTCGCCTTCTTCCTCGGCGACGATGCCATGCTCCGGATATCGCTCGACGATGTTCGCTCGCAGCACGCGTTCGATCGCGCGATCCGCGCTCGTCACCGGATCGAAAGCCGTGTCGCCCTTGTTCTCGATCGTGAACGCGCGCCGAAAGTGCGCTTGTGCTATTCCTCCGGCGGTGCGCGCGAGATCGAGCGCGAAGTCTTCGAGCTCGAGAATCGGAATTCTTTTCACGCCGCCATTATCGAGGCTCGCCGCTCGGCTTTGCTAGTCCGTATCCGGAGTGCGACAACTGACGGCGAGCGCGACTGCGCGAAATCGGCGGCCGCTAGGCTGGGAAGAAGTCGATCGGCTTCGTCGTGGTGATGCGTTCGACGTCGCGCTTCTCGAACTGGAACAGCAGCACTCGTTGCACGAGTTTCTGCTCGAGCTCCTTGTCGTTGAGCTCAGAAGAGACGACCTCGCACTGAGAGACGCGGCCGTCCGGCTCGATGGTCAACTTCAGGACGAGCTTGCCTTGGAGCGCCGGGTTCTGGCGCAACGCTCGGTTGTAGAGCGCATAGATCGAGCCCTTGTTGACGTCGAAGACGCGCTCGATCTCCTCGCGGCTGCGCGCGGCCTTGTTGCTCTCGCCGGTGCGTTGCGCAGCACCGCCCGCGACCGCAAGTCCCTCGACGGGGCTCTCGACCTTCGTCGTGGTGCGATCGCCGATACCGCCGCCGCCTGTGTTGCGGCTCAATGCGGCCGTGTTGATGCCGCCGCTGCTCGTGCCGACTCGCGACGTAATGAGCGAGCGCTCGGCGAGCGGCGAAGCGCCCTCTACCTTGCCCGCGACCTGCGTCTTGTCGAGCCGCTCGATCGTCTTGTCGTCGCGGAGCGCTGCGAGCTGCTGCGCAAAGGGCAACAAGCCTGCGACCTTCGCCTTCTCGCGCGCCTGCTCGGTCTTGTCGATCTGCTTCTCGGGCGGCGGCTCGGGCTTAGGCTTGGGCTTCGGCGGCTCCTCTTTGACCTGCTTTTGCTCGACGGGCTCTGGCTTCTGCTCCGGCGCCTTCTCGACGACGGGCGGAGGCGGGGGCGGAGCCTTGCGCTCGAGCACGAGCTTCGCGAGGCGCTTCGGAACTTCGGGCGCCTGCGTCTGATCGCTCTTGGGAACGGGCAAGAGAGCGATCACGAGCGCCAGCGCGACCATCGCGCCGATCGCGGCTCGGACGGTCTTACGAAACTTCTCGTCCTGCCCGGCGCCGGTGGACCACGGGAGCTCGTAAATTCGGTAGAGGATAGTTGCGGCGGCGGCGTTGGCCATGACCGATCCTTCAGTTGCTCGCGACGCGCACGACCGCGAGGTCGGACGCCTTTTGCAGGACCGCGAGCGACAGCTGTCCGTAGTTGGCCGCGGTCGAAGTGGCCATCACCTTCTTGAGCAACTTATACGGCAGCTCTTTGTCGGCCATGATCGTGACCTCGCGGTTCGCGATCTTCTCTTCTTCCGACAGGCCGGCCTGCCGCAACATGCCGTTCGCTTCGAACTCGAGCGCGGACTGAAGCGTGGGTATGACCACGCCTTCGGTCGCGAGCACCTCGTCGATTCTGCCGACCGACTTGCCGTTGAGCAGGATGTCGTGCTCCGTGATGATCACGACCACCGCTTCGTGGAACTTGGCCTCGGAAGTCGATTCGGGCAGCTGCACCTCTTTTTGACTCGGTAGCACCTCGACGACCTCGGTCGAATACACGAGCAGGAAAAAGACGAGCACGGTCAACATGTCGATCATCGACACGAGATTGATGCCCGCCTCGCCCTTGTGCCGCTTGTGATGCCGCTGCATCCGGGCGGCGCGACCCATGTACCTCATCGGTCGTCCCCTAGTTCAGCACCGGCGCGTCGCCGATCGAGATGTCCGGGAAGAGATCCATACGCTGCACGCGTCCCGCGGCGGCATCGGCTTGCTCGGACACACGTACCTTGTCCATTACCGACACGAGCACGTCGTACGGGATGTCGGGCTCGAGCAGCAGCGTCGCGTCGGTCTTCTCGGGAAATTGCTTCTTGAGCTTCGTCAGGTATTCGGTGAGCTGCGCGAAGTCGTAGCCCTTGTCGGTCTTGTCGATCTTGCTCAGCAGCCCGACGGTGCGGTCGCCGACCTCGATCCCCGAGCTGCGCACCGTGATCTCGAGCTGAAAGCTCGGCGGCTGCTCGCTCGCCTGCGACTGGGCAGCCGGCAGATTCAGCTCGAGCAGTGCGAGCCTGACGAAACCGCCGTGCACGAGCAGGAAGAACACGAGGATCGTCATCATGTCGATCATCGACGTGAGGTTGATCTCGGCCGTCTCGTGCCGCTTGTGGTGGCGGCCCATCCGCGCGCTGCGTCCGATCACCTGCATTGAGCTATCCCCTCGCTGAGCGAAAAGTCAGAGCTTCGAGGTCGCTCTAAGCTCGACGCGGGACGGGCGTGTGCGGCATCGGCGCGTCGCCGCCGCCGCGCGGCGCCGGCGCGGCGTCACCCGCCGCACGCTCGGTGATCGCATTCAAGAACTTCACCGACGCCATCTCGAGGCTGTCGATGATCTCGGTCGTCTTGGTCTGCAACAGCGAGTGGATCAGAACGAGCGGGATCGCGACCATCAAGCCGAACGCCGTACAGTTCATACCGATCGAGATGCTCGCGGAGAGCAGCTCTGCCTTGTCGGCGGGATCGGCATTCGACACGGCCGTGAACGCATGGATCAGGCCGATGATCGTGCCGAGCAAGCCGGCGAGCGTCGACATGTTCGCGAACGTCGCGAGGTAGTGAGTGCGCTTCTCGAGCCGCGGCAGAATCTCCATCAGGCTCTCTTCCATCGCCTGCTCGATGTCCTCGCGCCGGCGCGCCGAGCGCACGCGGTTGAGACCGTACGTCATGATCTGGGCGATGGCTGCGTTCGACTTGCTCGTGACGCCCATCGCACCGGTGAGGTTGCCGGACTTCAAGAACGGCGTCACCGCGTTCCAGAGCGCCTTGTTCTTCGCCATCGTCATGGTGAGGAACATCCAACGCTCGACGGCAATCGCGGTGCCCAGAGCGAGTATCAAAACGATCGGGTACATGAACGCCCCGCCGTTTTGGAAGAAGGTGACTATGCTGGAATAGATCGCCATTTCAACTCACTCCTTTCCCTTTTGACCCTTGCCGTACAGCGCGTCGTAGTAGCTCAGATGCCGCTGAAACACCTCGGGGTCGACCGGCTCCAGCACCTCGTCGAGCAAGGTGTTCACGGGCCGTCCGACCAAGTCGCCTAGGTCCGACTTCTTCCAAGGCACGATGTAGAGCACCTTAGGCAATTCCTGATTTCCCGTTATTGACGTGGTTCCCAGATCGAGCGTATCCATTGCCCGGGACTTCGGCGCCGGCGAGTCCTGCGACGTGGTCGACGCGGCCGCGGTTGGTTTTGGTGCGCTCCGCTCTGCCGTTTGCGCGTTCGGTTTCGGGGTCGGCTTCGGATCGGCGGGTGCGTTCGCGGCGGCGGGCGCCGGGGGCGGCGCGGCCGGCAGCGAAGCCGGCGGCGCGTCGATCAACGCGACGCGCGGCCCGCTCACATCGACGGCCGGCTCGACGTCCGCGGGGCTCGCGAGCGGCGCACGCTTCTGCTCTTTGGGCGCGGCTTGCTGAGCGCGCACGGTCTGCGGATGCACGAGCAGCGCAAGCATCAGCGCGCCGAGCGCAACGGCCGTCAGCGACCTCATTCCCCGTTCTCCTTCGCAACTTGCGGCGTACCGTTGCCGAACCGGCGGCGCAGGTCGATCAACCAACCCGCGACCTTCTTGTCGGGCTCCGCGAGCGTGCTCTGATAGGCCTCGTACTGCTCGATCGCCTCGGCGCCGCGACGCAAGTACACGTCGAGCAAGACGCCCAAGTTGTAGTGCGCGAGCGCGTAGCCGGGATCGGTCTCGATCGCGCGCCGATAGGCGCGCTCGGCCTCCTCGAACTTGCCCGTCTCGCGCAACAGGATGCCGAGCTCGTTGTTCGCGGCCGCGTGCTTGGGATCGATCGCGAGCGCACGATCGAGCGCAGCGCGCGCGTCGGCCGGCCGCTTCTCGTTCCGGTATACGATCGCGAGATTCACCTGCGGTCCCGGGTAGCCGGGGTATTCGCGAGTCAGCTGCCCGAGCTCGCTCTCGGCGCGCAGCCAGTCCTGCGTCCGCATGGCCGTGAGCGCGCGGTCATACGCGCTCTGCGCGGCCGCAGGGATCGGGGCCGTTGCGGGATCCGCTGCCGGCGGCGGCTCGCCGCGACGGCCGCGCCGCCCGGAGCCGGAAGGCTCGGCCTTCGCGTTCGTCGCCTGTGCTACCGTCGCGGGCGCGGCCGCTGCAGCTTTGCTCGGCGCGACGACGGCCGGCTTGTCGACGGCCGCTTTCTGCGGTGCCGACGCTCCGCACGCGGCGAGCACGAGCGCGCCGAGCGCGAGCACGCTGCGTCGAACGCCCTTGCGAGCGAAGTCCGTTTCAGCGAATGTCCGCGACAAGGGATTCTCCAATCTCGGGTTTGGCGTAGCGCGCGGGCAAGAGCTCCGCGAGCGCCGCCAAGCTCTTCTGCACCCACTCGTCGTAGAAGCCGTCCACGGTGCGCGCCGCGTTCACCTCGTGGAGCTTGATCGCCTGCTCCTCGAACGGTGACGCCTGCTCTTCGAGCAGCACGTCGTACTGCTCGAGCTCATCCTTCTTGAGCTCGCGCGGACGCTGCGACGACAGCAAGTCCTTGCTCAGCGAGTGATAGAGCTCCGCGATCTCGTAATTCGCCGCGGTGGTGACCTCCGCGACGCCGTAGTCGGCCGCCCTGCCGTACTCTGCGAGCGCGTCCTTCATCCGCGCCTGCTTCGCCTTGAGGCTCTTGTCGAGCGGGATCACGAGCTTCGTGCCGAGGAACGCGTCGCGCGCGGGTTGCGCGAGCACGAGCTGCGCCTTCGCCGCGAGATAGCGGGTGCGATCGCTGCGCTCCGAACCGGCCGTCGCGTCGGCGGCGACGATCTCCTTCTGCCAGCGCGTGCGCTCGGCCGCGTTGCCGCTCGCTGCAGCGATGTCGACGAGCTTCTGCCGGGCTTCGATCGCCTCGGGCACGGGCTTCGGGTAGCGCTGCACGAACTGGCCATAGGCGGTCGCGGCTTGAGCAGTCTGCCCGCTCTTCGAGTAGAGCTCGGCGGAACGCCAGAGCGCCTCGCGCTTCTCGTCGGCCGAGCCGTCGCCGTCGGCGATCCGCTGGAACTCTTTGGCCGCCAGCGCGCTGCTGCCGACCGCGACGTATCCGACCGCGAGCTTCGCGTTCACGTCGGCGGTGAGCGCATGGTTCGGGAAGTTGCGGCGGAAGTCCTCGAGCACGCTGTTCGCGCGAGGCCAGTTCTCGCTCTGGATCAAGACGGCGGCAGCATCGTATTCGGCGGTCGCTCGAATCGGCGAGGTTGGCGCCGCCTGGCCCACGCGCAGGAAATGGGTGACCGCGGCGTCGGAATCGCCCGCGTCGCGGGCCTGCTCGCCCTGCTTGTAGATCGACGACGCGACGCGCTCGACGATCTGCGGCCGCTCGGGGTCGCTCGCCGGGATCAGCGTGTTGAGATGCACGTAAGCGGCTTCGGCGTTGGCGAAATCCTTGAGATCGAACTGAGAGTGCGCGAGCACCGTCCACGCCGTGCGCTGCAGCTTCGGCTCGACCGGCGGCGTGCGCGCGACCACGGCCTGCGCGACGTCGCGCGAGCGCGCGTAGTCGTTGAGCGCGTAGAGCTTCTCGGCCGCGTCGGTCTGCACGGACGCCGCCTTCTCGTGAGTCGGATACGCGCCGGCGAAACGCAGCTCGCTCTCGATCGCGGCGCGGTGCCACTGCGCCTTCGGAGCGCCTTCGAGCCGCTCCTCTTCCTTCGCGTAGGCGAGCAGCGCAGCGTAGCCGGCCTCGCCCGCATGCGAGTGGAACGGGTAGGCGTACGCGGTCCGCTCGTACTCGACGGCCGCGTCGTGGTAGTTGCCGCTCTCGAACAGCACCTCGGCGAGCAAGAAATTGGTTTCGCCGGCATCCGCCCCGTCGGGGAACGATTGCAGGTAAGTCTTGTACCAGCGCGCCGCGGCAGCGTATTCGGCCGCGTCGTGCGTCTGCTGCGCCTGCGAATGGTGATAGGCCGCGAGATCCGTCACGTTGCTCTTGAGGTGCGCAACCACCTCGGGCTGCTGCTCGAAGGTGTACCGCTGCCAGTACGGACTGCCCGGACCGTAGGTCTCGACGAAGTTCTCCTTGCCCGACAGCACGAGGTCCGCGAAGCCGCCCTTCTTGAACGCCTCGATCACCTCGACTTGCAATAGCGGCGCCTTCGCGTGATACGGATCGAGCTTCACGAACGCGTGATACGCATCGGCCGCGTCCTGGAATCGCTCCTGCTCGAGATAGAGGTCGCCGAGGTTCGTGTAGACGATGAACGAGTACGGTCGCGCTCCGTTCTTCACGAAGTACTTCGACACCGACTCGGGGCCGTCGATGTAGGAAAAGTCGATCGACAGCACGCGGAACGTGTCGTCCACGAGCTCTTGCTCGGCGCGCCCCATCCGCGAATAGATCATCGCGGGATCGCGGTCGCCGGTCGCCGCGTTGTCGGTGCCGAGCTTCACGTCGAGCAGCGCGAAGAACGAGCCGAGGCTTTTCTCGTACTGCTGCTGCTTGAATAGCGACCAGCCGCGCTTGTAGAGGGACTGCTGGTAGAACTGCGACGCCGTGCCGTGCTTCAGCACCGCGTCGTAGGCGAGCTCGGCGTCGTGATAGCGCTTCTCGACGAACAGCGTCTCGCCGCGGCGAAACTGAGCCTCGTCGGCGTGCGTCGTCTGGGGATATTCCTTGAGCAGACGATCGAGAGTCGCGAGCGATTCGTCGAGCCGGCCGGACGCTTCGTAGGCGCGCGCGAGCTGGTAGAGCACGAGGTCGTTCTTCTTGTAGTCGGGATACGACTTCAAGAGCTTCTCGTACATCTCGATCGTGCCGCCGACGGCGGTTCCGAGAGCCTGCACGTGACCTTGGAGCTCGACGATCTCCGTGTTCTCGAGCTCCAGGTCGGCGAGCCGGCGCATCGCTTCCGCGCGCAGCAGCTCGTCGTCGGACGCGAGGTCGAGGAACAGCTTGTAGGCCTCCATCGCCTTCGCATCGCCGCCGGCAATCGGCGTGGACGTGTCGACCTCGATCGTGCGGCCCTCGACCGACTTGATCGTGCCGTCGTCTTTCTTGGCGCGCTCGTGATGGTGGCCGAACGGCCAGATCGCCGCGACCGCGAGCAGCCCGAGCAGCGGGGCGTTCGTCATCGCGCGGCCTCCCCGAGCACGGAGACGCCCGCGGGCGTCGCGCTCGCGGACGCTCGGTCGTAGATCGACGCGAGCGCGAAGCGCGCCTGGATCATGTACGTGTTCAGCCGATCACGCTGCGCCTTGAGCTCGTTGACGGCGATCGCTTGGAGGAAATTCTGCTGCTTGTCGAGCGCCGCCAGAGCGAACGTCTGCATGCCCGCGACACGCGGCTTCAGCGTTTCGATGCGCGCGGTCAACGCCGCGAACTTCTCGGGCCAGTCGTCGCGCGCGCTCTGCACTTCGTGATGCCGGCGTTGCGCCTCGCGGAGCTGCCGATCGAGATCGCCGAGGCTCTTCCGCTCGGCCCAGAGCCGGGCCTTGTAGTCGCGCTGCAGGTCCCACTCGAGCACGCCCTTCAAGAAGGCCTGCTTTTCGCGGAGCTCGTTGGACTCGGCGTCGTTCGGCAGTTGCGCGAGCACGGCTTCCATTCCGGTCAACTTGCGCCAGTTCTTCTGCTGGTCTTCCGTGCCGAGCGCGACGGCGTCTTCGGTACGCTCGATCTGCTGTACGCGCGACTCGAACTCGACACGATGGCTCATCATCGCGTCGAGGTCGACGCTGCCGAGGCTCTGGTCGATCGTCGGTAGGCGCTGCTCGTACGCGCGCTGCCGCGTATCGAGGATGTCGTCGAACGCGCCGAGGCTCTGCTGCCAGTGCTCGAGATTGCGGCTGAGATACCGGAGGTCGCGATAGTTCTTGAGCGCCTCCTGGAATTTGTTGCTCGCCATGAGCTCGTAGAGGTATCGGCTCTCGATCGTGTCCGGCACCTTGTCCAAGCGCCAATACCATCCGGAGGCGTCGGCCGCGTCGGCATGCTCGCCGAGCAGCTCCGTGATCAGGTCGCCGTGCTCGATCGCATCGATTGACGTCGTGAGCCGGTTGATCTCCGCGGCGAACGCGTCGATCGCTTCGACATAGCGATCGGCCGCCTGCTTCTGCGCGCCGAGCTGCGCATACGCGTACGGAACCGCGAGCAGCGACTCCTGCACAGCCGAGTCGAGCAAGTTGCGGTCGTTCAGCGCGAGCCACGGCGCGAGCGCGCCGCGATAGTTCTTGGTCTCCGCGTCCGACCAACCGACGCCGAGCAACGCCTTGTTCGAGAACGGACCTTCGAGCCGCACGCGCTCGAGCGAGGGCCTCGCCTCGACGGGCCTAGATGCCTGCAACCACGCATAGCCGAGCGCGACGTTCGCCTTGTCGCGCAGCGCCGCAAGCTGGGTGTTCTTCGGCTCGAGCTTACCGACCTCGTCGAGAACTCGCGCACCGTCCTCGATCTTTCCCAAGCGCACCAGCGAGACGCCGATGTTGTATTTCGCGTAGCCGACCCACTCTTCGCCGGGCTTCTTCCACGCCTCGAGCGCCGCGAGCGCGTCGGCGAAGCGGCCTTGGGACATCAATACCTCGGCCGTGAGCATCTGCCGCTGCTGCTCGAGATCCTGCGGCAGTGCGCCCGTGATGCGCCCGAGTGCGGCCTCGGCCTCGGGTTGATAACCGCGCTCGTGCCAAATCTTGGCGAGGAAGAACCAGCAGCGATCGTTCAACGCGGGATCGACGGACTTCGCGAGCACGCGCTCGAAGATCTCGCCCGCCAGCCGGTGCTCACCGTACGACAAGTACAGGCCGCCGAGCATGAGCTCGGCTTCAGCCTCGTGATGCGGGATCTCGTTGCGCTGCTCCGCCGCGAGCAGCCGCGTGAGCGCGTCGAAATAGTCATCTTGGAAAAAGTCGAACAGCACCTCGCCGTACGCGAGGTCCTGAACGACGATACCCTCGTCCTTGTGGCGGGCCTCGACGGGAGCGGCGGTCACCGCCGCCGCGACGATCGCCGCAGCTATGGTGAGGCGCGGCAGCACCGGCTACTCCCACTCCTTGACGACGAACTCCGGCTGCATCTTCGACTCGCGATCGGAGATCGTGAGCTCGATGTACTTCGGGCCGATTCCCTTCTCGAACTTCAGCGACGCACCGCGACGATAGTCGCGCGTGTGCGGTCCTTCACCCGTAAACACGGCGACGAGCTCGTGCTGACCGGCCTTGAGGTTGCCGACGTAGATCCGCTGCACACCACCCTTCACAAGAGCGGAGGCCTCGCGCTCCGTGTAGAGGTAGTTCGTGACGTTCTTGTTGTCGAGCTTGATCTCGACCGAATCGAGGCCGAAGAAATCGCCGACGTCCATCGACACGAACACGGCCACCTGCGTGTTCGACGGAAACAGCAGCTCTTCCTCGAGCAGGAACAGATCCTTGTTGAGATCGAGGACCTGGTTCTTGAGGTCTTGCACATCGGCATCGAGCGCGTGGAACTCGGTACCCTCCGCGGCCTTCGCGTCACCGGCTTTCGGATTGAACTCGGGGACGGCGCCTGCCGGCGCGTTCGCAGCCACTTGCGTCCCTGCGTCTTGCGCCGTGGCAAGCGAAAGCGTGCACGCGAGCACGAATCCGGCCGCCGACGCCATCCACCTAGAAACTGACATGTGTCACCCCACAACGCTCCAAGCTACCCACCGGCGAACCGTGCGCGCGCCGCGCCGTCGGTCCGTTACTCGCGCAGCAGTGTCTGCACGCTCTCGAGATATTGCGACTCGTTCCCGCGCCGATAACCTTCGAACACCTTGCGCACCACACCTTCGCGATCGATCAGCACGACGACGGGCACCTTGGCGACGGCATAGAGCTTGCCGACCTCGCCGCCGGCGTCGTGCAATACCGGAAACGCCGCCCCGCTCGCCGAGAGCTCACCGGCCTGCTTTGCGGTTTGGTCGAGGCTCACGGCGAGCAACTCGACGCCCGCATCGCGGTAGCGTGTCTGCATCTCGGCGAGGTGCGCGAGCTGTGCGCGGCAGTCTCCGCACCACGTCGCGCCGAAGGTCAGCATCACGACCTCACCGCGAAACTCGGAGAGCCGCAGGTTCTGGCCCGACACGCTCTTCAACACGAAGTCCGGCGCCGTCGTGCCCGTGAGCTGCGCCGCAGCCGTCGCGACGCCGACGAGCAGCATGCCTACCGCTGTCGTCAACGCCTTGAAGATCACTGCCCGCCGGATCATGGTCGGCCACACTCCCGAATCAGCATCGAAAACATCCAGCCTCGAAGACGTCGCAACGAGGGCAGCGCGTCGCCCGATCCAACCGGTCGACACCGCGCTGCGATTCCCTCGGCGACATAATTTCCGCCGGGCGTCCCACCTTATTGAATCGCCAAGGGACGGGTCTATGAGCCAGGTCTCAATACGTTCCCGCCGCGCGCGTCCGGCATAGAGCAGGAACCGTGCCACGTGACGCATGCCGCACCGCAGCCCGCGTCGCGTCTCAGATCATTGGAGCTACACCGGCGGCGCACGAGCGGCGCGGTGTCGCCGGACGGCTACACGTTCGGAGAGTTAAAAGCTCGAAACGGCGGCGGCGCGTGGGACTACGCGGTCGCCGAACGCCGACACGAGCTCAGTCCACCCAGGATCGAGCGTTGTCGAACAGCCGTTGCCAGGGCGAGCACTCACCCCAATCGGCCGGATGCCAGGAGAGTTGCGTCGTTCGAAACACGCGCTCGGGGTGCGGCATCATGATCGTCACGCGCCCGTCGGCGTTGCAGAGGCCCGCGATGCCGCGCGGCGAGCCGTTCGGGTTCGCGGGATAGCGCTCGGCCGGCGCGCCGCGGTTATCGACGAAACGCAGCGCGGTGAGCGCCGCGTCGCACTCCGCAAGCGCCTGCGCGGATGCGAACGTTGCTCGCCCTTCGCCGTGCGCCACGACGATCGGCAGACGCGACCCCTCCATCCCGCGCAGTAAGACTGACGGGCTCCCGACGATCTCGACGAGCGAAACGCGCGCCTCGAATTGATCGGAGCGGTTGCGCAAGAACTTCGGCCAGAGCTCGGTGCCGGGAATAAGCTCACTGAGGGCCGAGAGCATTTGGCAACCGTTGCAGACGCCGAGCGCGAACACGTCGGCCCGAGCGAAGAGATCCGCGAACATGGCGCGCGCGCGCTCGTGATACAGAATCGTCTTGGCCCAGCCCTCGCCCGCGCCGAGCACGTCGCCGTACGAGAAGCCGCCGCACGCGATCACGCCCCGATAGGCATCGAGGCCCGTGCGACCCGATAAAATGTCGCTCATGTGCACGTCGTGCGCCTCGAAGCCCGCGCGATCGAGCGTCGCGGCCATCTCGCGTTGGCCGTTGACACCCTGCTCGCGAAGCACGGCAACCTTCGGCCGGCCCACGCGCGCCGCGGCGCGCCGCTCGGCCGGCACCTCGAACGTGAGACGAGCGTTGAGCCCGGGATCGGCGGCGTCGAGCGCGCTTTCGAACGCCTCCCGCGCGCATTCGGGATCGTCGCGCAGCGCCTGCATCCGGAACGTGAGCTCCGACCATTTGCGCTGTAGCTCGACGCGCGCCGCGCGATAGAGCTCGGCGGCTGCGCGTCGGATCACGACGTCGCCGTGCGTCGCGACGCTCGCGACGACTGCGTGCGCGAGCGAATGTTTCTCGAGCACGGATTCGACGCGCGCAAGATCCGCGCGCTTCACCTGGATCACGGCGCCGAGCTCCTCGGCGAAGAGATAACCGACCGCATCCTTCACTTCCGCGCCGAGCTCGACGTCGAGGCCGACGTGCGCCGCGAACGCCATCTCGACGAGCGTCGTGAAGAGCCCGCCGTCGGAGCGGTCGTGGTAGGCGAGCACGAGTCCGGCCTCGCGCAGCTCGCGCTGCGCCGCGAAGAACGCGACGAGCCGCTTCGGATCGTCGAGATCCGGCGGCGCGCCGCCGTAGTGGCCGAAGCTCTGCGCGAGGCAAGACCCGCCGAGCCGCTGCACGCCATTCGCGAGGTCGATCAGAACGAGCGCCGACCCAGGCTCGCGCTGGAGCTCGGGCGTCAGCGTGCGCCGCACGTCTGCAACCGGAG
>Ga0157374_10003340_pt1 | contig 13471 bp, 13 predicted proteins | sample M25metaG_FD_115308 | JGI IMG/M metagenome (GOLD analysis project Ga0157374, IMG submission 115308) | Miscanthus rhizosphere microbial communities from Kellogg Biological Station, Michigan, USA - M2-5 metaG | ecosystem: Host-associated > Plants > Roots > Rhizosphere > Soil | place: USA: Michigan...
AAGTGTATATAGAAAATATCGAGCAGGCTATCGACACGTACTTCTTTACCAAGCAAGGCAAAGCCCGTGCACGGCAGCTTGCTAGCGAAAGACGAATTGAGGTTGCGACCTACACGGACACTGTCGCAGAAGCTCGCGAACTGAAACCTGTCATCCCGCACGCGTGGCGTTTCCATGATATTCGCCGGCGGTTGACCGGCCTAGTGCTAGACTAGAAAGATATGAAGGTGTTTTTTGAGCGGCGGGTGGAGCTGGCGCCGAGTATTTGGGAGTATTTTTTTCGGCCGGAACGACCGATAGATTTCGTACCTGGTCAATATGCAGGGCTGTCTTTACCAGGTGTTACGGGTGATCCCCGGGGTTCACGGCGGGTATTTACTTTCACTTCGTTGCCGAGTGATGAGTTAGCTAGTTTTGTCTTGAAAATTCCTGAGCCCCATACTCAGTATAAGGAAATTCTGAGCCATTTATCACCCGGAACCGAGTGCAAGATAGATGATGCGATGGGCGACCTTATTTTGCCAAAAAGCCCAGCACAACCATTGGTATATATAGCCGGTGGCATTGGTGTCGCGAGCTACGCGAGCATGTTCAAACAGCTCCTTGCGGCAAAAGAAGAGCGGCCAATCTACTTCTTTTACGCCATGCGTAGCCGCACCGAACAGATTTTCCGCGAGCTATGTGATGCATATCCCTTACAGCTCAAACAGCTCGTATACGCCCCAAACCGACTCACCGCGCAGGAAATAAAAGATTCCACGCCGCCAGATTCATTTCTGTACCTTTCCGGCAGCCAACGTTTCGTCGAAAGCTTAAAATCGGAGCTGGAATCACTCGGCACCCCCCGAAGCTCGATCGTCTTCGATTATTACGACGGCTACGTCGATTTGTAGTGTGCTATCATTTAGCTTAAGGTTTAAGCGAAACATAAAATGACAGGTTTTAACCACGCTGCTACGGGCATGCTGATCGGCGCAGCCGTACCGTTCCCGCTGGCAATTCCGGTCGCATTAGCGTCCCACTTCGTACTCGATACGATGCCACACTACGGCATACCCCAAAAGCAACGTGACAAATCGAAATTTTGGCGCGTATTTTTCATCATAGATTTCTTCGCAGCTTGGAGTCTAGGATTTTTCGGGCTCACTCATCACCACCCTGAGATGTTTTGGGCGGGATTAGTTGCCTGCTCACCCGACTTTTTCTGGGTCGGCAGGATAGTCAAAAAACGGTCGTTCGACCTAAGTCAGAACGAGACCTGGTTCACCCGCTGGCATGCCGGCATCCAACGCTTCGAACGCCCTTGGGGCATCTGGCTCGAACTACCGCTCAGCATAGTGCTGGCCAGCATCGTAGCCTGGGTAGTTTTAAACGTTACGTAACGAGCTCGGAGATAACTAGATAACCGCTGTTGCTGGTAGCAGCCCAGCGCTGATAGAACTCTTCGCGGCTAAGCTTGCGACCCATTGGTCCGCGAGGTTTTTTCGGATCATACACATAAACATCATCGTACCCGGCACTAAGCAACACGTTACGGTGCTGCACTCGCTTGCCGCCATCAACTTCAGATCTCATATTCAACACCACATGCACTTTTCTTTCAGGGTTCTTCTCTTTGGCCTTTTTAGCTATCGCACCGATTGTCTTCAGATCCATACCCATAAAGTGCACAACCGTTGCTAACACGCCATATTCACTCCTAACATACTCACTCGAAAATACTGCCCCATACCCCATATCCATAATCAATTCTTGCCCGAAATGCTTTTCAACAAGTCTTTGTACATCAGCTTCAGATAACGCAACGCCGGTTACACCTTCATAAACCATCCGAAACACAGCATTTGAGCATTGTTTGCCGTCTTCTTGTGTCAGATACCGCGGCTTGTCTAATACGTGGCTCTCAATCATGTCTGTTCCCGCCAGCGGTATCACATTAACAGCATTTGCTTCAAGGAGGTCTATTTTTTTGCCCGCTAGTTCATTGATTTTCAGACCCTTCCAACCGCCCAATCCGTCGATTTGATTCTGCACATCTTTTTCGCGGTATAGTATGCCATGAAGGGCGCTCGGATGTAACCCTGACTGAACGTCTTTTAGCTCCTCCTCTATATCGCGTACAATTTTTTCAAAAGACGGAGCATGTTTACCTTTTACATTTTTAATCAAATTGGGCGAAACTAGACGTGCGTCAGCCATTGCGGCGTCCAGCACATCCAGAGGTCTTTGAACTTCGCCAATTCTTTGCGCCAATTCGATTTGCTGCCTGACTGATTCGTTATCTGATAGTTCCCTTGGCTTAACATCTATTCCGTTCATGGCTAGAACGGCGGAAATAACGCGTACACCACTTTTAGATTCAATGACGGAGCGTATCCTGCCGCTTTCAATTGATTCAGCCAAGCTATAGGCGTCTATTTGTAATCCATCGGGCTGGTACATCGAATATGACACTTCTCTAAGGCCGGACCATTCCCATTTTGCAGCTTGTATCTGTTTCCTGACCGGGAAAACCCAATGGCTACTAGAACGGACACGCATGGCGTTTACCGCTAGGGCTCGCATGTGTTCCCAGGTGAACTGTATGTTCGAATCTAAATTTTTGCTGCGTTCAATATCTTTATCTAGCTCAGTAAAACACTTCTCGTTAATTGTGACTGAGACTACGGGGTGCTCAGATGTGAGTACTGTATCACCAAGAGAGGCAACCAAATGTAGGCTCACGGCATCTGCCACAGTTTCACCGGCTGTAGCAAGAAGATCCTCATCTGTAAAACGAGGTGCCGAGTTGTCTTTTAACATCGCTATATTATAGCATAATGCTAGCGTTTTGTATATGGTTTAGTTCTGGATGGGGTGGGGGTGACCTTCGAGGAACTCGCGGATTTTAAGTGCCGCTGTGGCGCCTTCGCCGGCCGCGCTGGCTATCTGCATAGTGGCGCCGTGGCGGATGTCACCTGCGATGAATACGCCCTTAATGTTCGTCATCAGGTCATCATCAGCTTTTATAAGGCCAAGTTCGTCGAGCTCGAGTTGGTCGCGTACAAAGCCGCTGTTTGGATCCAGACCGACAAATACAAATACACCGTCGGTTTCGAACTCCACTTTTTTACCATTTTGGGTGCCGATAACTTTAGTTACAGCACCGGCTTCACCATAAATCTCGTCGGTTGTGGTGCCGAGGTGAACGGTAATTTTGCCACTGTCGATGTACTTTTGTAGCTCATGTTGTAGCACATCGCTGGCTTTGATGGTACTGCGAACGAGCAAGTCGATGTGGCTCGCAAACCGAGTCAAGAAAATTGCTTCTTGCACGGCACTGTTACCGCCACCGACCACTACCAGACGTTTGTCGCGGTAAAACGCGCCGTCGCAGGTAGCACAGTAGTGCACGCCGCGGGCGTAGTATTCTTTTTCGCCAGGTACACCGATCTTTTTGTAATCACTTCCGGTTGCAATCAATACAGCCTTAGCCTTGAAATCACCACTAGTAGTTTCCAGTCGTTTCCAGTCACCTTCATCGTGTAGTTTCGTAACTTCTCCAAGTTCGATTACGGCACCGAAACGCTCGGCTTGTTTTTGCAAATTATTCGCAAGTTCCAGCCCAGCCACACCGTCTGGAAAGCCCGGATAGTTATCAACCCAGTCGGTAATTGCCGCTAATCCACCGGGTACGCCGCGCTCAAAAAGCAGCGTGTCAATATCTTCACGGGTAGTATAAATGGCTGCACTTAATGCTGCCGGGCCGGCGCCGACGATTATCACGTCGTGGGTAGGAATCTCAGTTGTTTCAGCCATTTACTATCCTTTCGATAAAAGAATGCTCCTTGTTTCGGAAGGAGCATCCGTGGTTCTTACTTTTATTGTAGCAGTTCTACGCTACGGCTGGGGCGAGTTTTGCCAGGTTGAAGCCAACTACTACTTCGCGGGTGTCGTCTTGTTTTGTCACGACAGTTACGGGAACAGTCAGGGCACCGGAAAGAGCCAGGGCTTCTTGCTGGCGCTGGGGGTTTTCGTCGAGGTTAACTTCTTCATATGCAAGGCCTTTGGCACCGAGGTATTTTTTGACCATCGGGCAGTACGCACATGTCGTTGTCGTAAAAATAGTGATGTTTTTGACCATATATAACCCTCCACAAGTTTTATGGTTTATTTTTTGCTGGCTTTCCCTGGCGTTTTGTTTTTATCGTCTACGAAAGTCGTAATAGTAGTGTACTCTAGCGTAACCATAAACGTCAAGAGCGCTATATGTAGTGGTTTTTAGTACATCGAGTACCAATTATCGGTCTGAAGTCCGGAAGGGTAGCCCGGCTATCCCTAAGCAAAGCGTAAGGGCTACCGAGCGAAGGGAAACCCTTAAGGGTTTCCCTTTCAGATTATGGTAGGTGCTGACGCAGGACATTCGTCTTTAGTCGATGCAGCTCGTGGCGAAGCCACGAAAAATTAGCTGTCGATAGAGACGAGTTCGATGTCGAAGACTAGGTCGGCGTTAGCGGGGATGCCGGAGCCGTATGGTGGTGTTGCACCGTACGCTTTGGCGGCAGGAATAAGTAACCTGCGAGTGCCGCCGACTTTCATGCCAGGAACACCTTCGGTCCAGCCTGCGATAACACCGGTGAGCGGAAAGCTGATGGCTTTGCCAAAATCGTGTGAACTTTGAAATACTTCGCCAGTTTTGGCGACGGCTCCAGTATAGTGGCAGGTAACGGTTGCTCCAGTCTGTACTTCATCGCCAGTACCGGGCACACGATCCTCTTTCACGAGTTCGGGCACGTTATCTACAGGGGTAAAATCTTGTAATGTCACCATGGAGTAACTCCTTACTTCTTTATTTCAAGTAACTTTACTGTAAAAACTAGATCTGAGTTTGCGGGGATAGTACTACTTGGAGATTGATCTCCGTATCCAAGCGCAGCGGGAATTAATAAGCGACGAGTGCCTCCTACTTTCATACCAACCAGACCTTGGTCCCATCCTTTGATTACGTCACCTTTACCAAGCGTGAATTGGAGCGCCTGCGGCTTATCATAGTTTTGGTCAAAGACACTGCCGTCAGTTGCAAGGTTACCTAAATATTTCATTACTAAGCAGTCACCATCTTTAGTAGCTGCGCCGTTGCCCGACTCAAGGTCAGTACTCTGCAGTGAAGTAATTGGTCCTTCTGGCTTATATGTATCAGGCTTTGGTAGGGTAGATGCTGGCACTGGAGTTTGAATGTCACATGTCTGCTGGGTATTGTTTGCTTGGGTGTTCGCAGTATCGCTACTGCGCGATGTTGTAACGTAGAACGCTGTAACTGCAATAGCGCTCCCTAAGAATAAAAGTGCGCCGAAACCGGCGAAGATCCTGTCACGAAGACGGGTTGTTGAAGCCATGATGTTCCCTCATTTATGCTCCGTCTATTTTGTCATAGACAGAGGTGTTAGGCAAGCTTCAATGGGTGCGCAGGAAAACCGAATTGAAGGTCATGCAAAAGTTGCAGCTGCACCTGGTTCCAGACGTAAATGGGCAGGTCGGGAAGGTCTGCTATATCCACCCAGCATGGTTTATATTGGTTATCATCGTGCATCTTTAGCGCTTCGGGCGAATCCTCTGGCAGTTTCGGCTCACCAGACATATATTTGCAAAGGAATATATGATGGTGCGAACCGTCGTCTAAATCGACAGTGTACACTTCACGCCCAACTTCAATTTGGCAAGACGTCTCTTCGAGCACCTCCCGCCTGACTGCCGCCTCTGGAGTTTCACCGGGCTCGAGTCCGCCGCCAGGAATAGAGAAATAGTGCCGGCCGGGGCGCCAGCGCTCCATTAAAAGCAACTTGTCATCGTGCAGGACTATGGCGCGGGCAGCTATTCGGGTGCTCATTACGACACCATTGTACCGGAGAGGGTTGGTTTCTCCCACAATCCACGATAAATCATGAACTCTGGGAAATAAGACAGTCGTTTCGAAGGGTGGCGGGTGGAAGAAGGTGGCAAAATGCCAGCGAGTTCTTGGACCAGGCCAAACATAAGGAAACTTTTGGGCGCACAGGGGGCCACTCTCGCCGGATCGACGTGAGCAAGCGAAGGAGCGACCCCCTGCGCCTATCGGCGGGTAAGCGTTAGGACGCTGGCGGCGTTGAAGTACGCGATGCGACCAGCATCTCTATAGGACTTACGCTTTCCCACCGGGCAACCGGCTAGACCTCGGGGATCCGTCCGGTTACGAAAGAGTGGCAGGTCACGGTCACCATGAGAGGTTCGCGCGACTTCCGAGGCACAAGCGAAGTTTGCCCCAGCTGGCAATCCCAATCCCCCGATTGGTGCCTGAGCATCCAATGAGATGTCACTGCCACTCCTGTCCAGGAAGTTCCTATGTACAACTGTCTTAATGTACTTGAAGCAAAGTTACAACTACGCGTGTTCTGCGGTGTTACTTGTCAAGACAGCAACAGTATGAGCTGCGCATTTTTATAAATCTGCAAGACTTCTCACACAATTCACGAGACATTTTGCATATTTTGTGTCATGAATTCTGGGAGAAGAAGGACGTTGATACAAGCGGCGGAGAAATAAGTGGAGGCTTGAAAAGCCAGCGATCACAAATTCCGTCAAACGACGCGTGTCTTCTTCAAAAAGCTTTCGAACGGGACCGGCGAAGGTCGGGAGGGATGACCAACGCCGGTCCCTACTCATGGGCCGAGACGGCGGGACTTTTCACCTAGGGCTCACCCTGGGGGGGTTGGGCGATGAGTTACTCAGTCCCGCCGTCCGGCGTTTTGGGAGGTTTGTTGCGGCTCCATACCACATCGGTGTCCATGTATCTTGCCCGATAGTGCAGTACGAATAAGCAACCTCCCCTTTCGGATGATTGGTTTGGAAATGGGTTCAGACCCTACATGTGCAAGATCCGCTCGACCAATTCCAGGACATTGTCGCCACCCAGTCGACGCTGCCACGAACCAATCGTAAAGCTTTTTAATAACGTCCTTCAATGAGCACTTCAACAGCTGTCGCTGTAACCATTACTGGTCAGAAATAAATCCCTGAAGTACCAATTATGATACCACTTTGAGTCAAATTTTTCAATAATGTGTTTATAGTTATAAATGCCGCGCCTGGCTACCAGCCGCCGCCTCCACCACCGCCTCCGCCGCCTCCACCGAAGCCGCCGCCAAAACCGCTACTACCGGAGTTAGAGGGTGGACTGTAGCTGGCATTTATTGCCGAGCCCAAGCCGCTGCTAAGTGAGCCAGCCAGATAGCCGACGTTAAATGGCGCCCAATTACCTTGGTACCAATCCGGTGGGGTCCTGTATATGTCTTCGAACTTGCCGGCCCACTGTTTTTCTACACCCATCACGATGGCATATGGCAATAGTTTTTCGAAAAGTTCCACCGTACGCACCGGCTCACCTGCGTTTGATGCATATGCCGCATTCGGGCCTTCCAGCATTTCCAGCCGATCTTTTTCGGCCGTTTCCATGTACATTTTCAGCCCTAGCATATACTCTTTTGCCTCAACACCTTTGGCTGTGCGCGCCGATAATTTTCGCAAGAATAGAAATAGTACGAATGCACCCGCCGAAAAACCGATAAGAAGTGGCAAAATCTGTACGCTGCCCCTGAATTCCGAAAGTATGTAAAATGCGAAAATTGCGATGGTAAATAGCGAGCCAGCTTTAACTGAGTACTTTCGCGGATTATTACTGAAGTACCCTAGTGATGTAAGCGCCATCGCTATTGAATCCCGTAGTGTATCGGCAGTTTTGTATAGCTTATTTTTAAGGTCGGAAAGTTCCACGATGGAGCCGGGCGTTTTATCGGTGAATATCGAAAGCAGCAGTATGACTTCGAATGGATTCAGCCCAGTAAAATCACCGTTTTGCAGCACAAAAGTGTAGGAGGTAGAATCTTTTAGGATTATTCGCTCTTTGGTAGATTCTATGATTTTGAAATACCCGCGGCGAGCGAGGTCGATGAGCGTGGCCGTAATGTCTCTGTTATCTGTATTGAAGTCTGCAATGGTGCCAGCTTCGATGGGCGAAAGCCCCTCTGGCGGCGAGTATTCCGGCACAATGGTACCGCGGCCTTTTGGGTCTCGGCCCTTTTTGAACCACCAGAAAAAGCCCAAGAACGTACCGAGCAATGCCGGTACGAAAAACTCCATGAGTGGTTTTATGAAATCCATGACTTTTTCGAAAGTTGTGGCCGGGCGGAAAAAGCCTTTATTAAACCCTATCACCATTGTCAAAGTTTGTGCCGAGCTGAGATTGGTCGTGTGGACCGTAACAGTCCCGTCCTGCGCATGGATTTGACAAGCCTGTGCGGTACTGCCGAAGCCGCCCGTATAACATCTTGGCTGCTGGTTCCACAAACTCGCCCCCGCTGGTACATGCACCGTCGCATTTACCTGCATAAAATGCTGCTGCCACTGGTCGCCATTTACATCCCAATATAGCTCGTCGTGGTCGCCATAAAACGTTATGACATTGTCTACCATGTAATCTATGGTGTATTCCTGCCCTCCAGTTAGGGTCTGGCTTGGATCGCCAATTTTCAGCACTTCATTTCCGTTTGAAGTGTAGGTGGTATATTTGGTTGGCGCGCCGCTATCAGAGGTGATACTATTTACTTTTATGTGCAGTGGGGTTCGGTTGTACGATTTTGGAATTGCCCGAAGAATGCCGTGGTTAAAATCGTTAAAGTTGACGTTGATCCGCTCCACAATTCGCATCTGACCTTGAGGGTCTTGATTAGTCAGATAGTAGTCTGCGGTGAAGTCGGTAATTACAAAATCATTGACATCGGCTGATGCTACGCCATGAAGCGCCGCTCCAGTCGCGAGAATCGTGACCAGAAAAAGGAGCAGACGCTTCACGGGCTAGACTCTTTCAGCGCCAAATTTTTCGTGTGCCGCACCGGCGATAATATCGAGTAGCTTGCTGACTTCAGTGTCGGTGAGCGTACGGTCATAACTTGCGATTTCCAATCTGAAACTCACATTTTTGTGACTCGCGTCTTCTTCGGGTTGGTAAATACCAAGCGGATCAAGTGAATATGCGACCTTTTCGGCCATGGCGCTTCGGAGCGCTTCTTTCACACCATCTGACACTGTCTGAAACGCCAGGTCACTTGAAACCTTCAGGGTAATATCCTGCGAGACTTTCGGGAACCGCGAAAGCGGCACATAGTGCTTTGCTGCTTCAATGTCCACTGCGGTGATGAATATAGCAAATCCAGCACAATAATCCGGAAGCTTGAGAGATCTGGATACTCCACGCTTGTATTCGCCGACGACACCTACCACTCGTTCGCCATTATGGATTGCCGCTGAACGGGTTGGCTCAAATGGCGCAACCATCTGCTGGGTCAACTCATGTCCTGAAAAATCGGCACTTTCAAGCGGAATTAGCTGCGTTTTACCGTTTAAATTCACAATTTGCTCAACATATTTCCGAGCCTGGTAATAGGGCGTGCTGTCTTTTGCATTCTTCGCCGCCACGACCAGAGCTACACGCTCAAACTCTTTTGGTATCCCCTCTTCATCTAACTCAGTCGCACTATGAGCTTTACCTATTTCAAACAATGCAAATTCGTCGTAACCAGCTTTAATATTCATGTGGACCTTGTCGAGCAAACTCGGCGTGATACTTAAACGGAAGTACTGAAGATCTGGGCTAAGTGCATTTCCAACCCGAAATGCCTGCTTTTTGTCCTGTTTCGCCTTATCTAGCAGATCTCCGTGAACAAAGCTGTAGGTAAGCAATTCATTTGCCCCGGCCTTTGAAAGTACCTCGCGAATTTTTCTCTTCATCTCAAGTGAGGGATCTTTTTCTACAGGCTTAATGTTGCGCTGCGGTAAAACAAGCGGGAGTTTGTCGAAACCGTACAATCGGCCGACTTCTTCGACGACATCTTCGCGTGTTTCGATGTCGGTGCGCCAGAAAGGAGCAGTCACCAGCAGATTGCCGCCGTCCGTGGTTACATCGCACTCTACATTGTTCAGTAGGTTCTGTATGTCTGACGGCGAAAGATCGAATCCTAAACGAGAGTTTATGAATTCAGTTGTAACCGGTACAGGCGGGTGCACCCAACGTCGGCGGCGGCTTTCTTCGTCGACATGATTCTTGTCTATTACTGGACCGGCCACTTTCGCGCCGGCTAGCTCGCGGAGCATTTCGACAGCTTTGGCGTTCACTTCATCGTTCTGAAGTGGGCTTTGGCCCTTGTTGAAACGCGTTACAGCATCGGTGAATAATCCGTGAGCCATGCTCGTGCGGCGAACTGAGTACATATCAAAATTCGCGCATTCCAGGATGATGTTCTTGGTGTTTTCGTCGACTTCGGTCGTCGCACCGCCCATTACGCCACCGACCCCAATCGCCTGGGTAGCGGTTGCTATCAAAATGGCTGCGTCGCGAGGTTTTATGGTTTTACCGTTCAGCAGCGCCAGCTCTTCGTCACGTTTGGGGTGCCGCACAACCATCAAGCAACCGATTCCGCCACCCTGCGCTTTCACTTTATCGTAGTCATACGCGTGCATAGGTTGACCTGTAAGTATCATCATGTAGTTCGTGATGTCGACGACGTTGTTTATAGGTCGGATGCCAGAACGGATCAGATACGTTTGGAGCCACATCGGCGAAGACTTGATGGTTACATTGCTCATCGGCACGACCAAAAAGCGCGGTACGAGCTCGGGTAGTTCATTGCGGACTTCGAGTGCAAGTGTTTCACCGTCTTCATTTAGCACTTCTGTTTTAGTACGTAGATACCAGTCGGGCGAATTGAATTTCTTGCCGGATATTCCAGCGATTTCTCGGGCAACGCCGATGATGCCGAAACAATCCGGACGGTGCGTGAACATCTTGTTTTCGATGTCTATGATGGTGTCGTCCAGCTGGTAAGTGCTAGCAAAATCATCGCCCGGCTTTGCGTCGCCATCAAGCTCGAGAATACCTTCGTGACTGTCGCCGAGTGCTAATTCTTTCAGGCTCGCCAGCATGCCGTGGCTCATAGTGCCACGCAGCGGGCGGCTTTCGAGCACGAATGCATCTTTGCCAACACTGTCCGGCACGGTTGTACCAGGCGGCAACCAAACAGCCAGCATGTCTTTGTGTACATTTGGCGCACCAGTAATGACTTGTACTAATCCACGCTCGTCGCGTTCGACATTTTGCACTTTACCGCCATCATCTACCAGGCAGTGATTCAAGTGGTCGGAGTTTTCGAGTTTTTGGCACTCCACTACCTTCACGACAACAATTCCCTGATATTTTTCACCCAGGTTCACAACTTCTTCAACAGCTCCGAGCTGCGCGCCAATTCTATCGACCAGTTCTTGCACTGGTGGAAGGTCAAAATCCAGGTACTGCCGAACCCATTTCAGCGATACTTTCATGATTTTTCTCCTGCAATCTTTTCGGAAATATGTTGCATGGTATTCTTGAATTCCTTTTCAAGGTCAAGGCCATAGTAGTTAGATATGGTCAAAATTGCCAGTAGACAATCAGCCAGTTCATGTGCCAACTTTGCATCAACATCTTCAATGTCACGGAGATTTTCTTTGGCCATGATGAGCTTTTGCAAATCACCGAAGTCTCCGGCAAAACCCATTGCGTAGTCGCGGATTCCCCAGGCAGTCTTTCCCTGTTTAGCGTTCAGCTCTTCATATTTCAGGCGAATTTCTTCCGCCTGTTTCATCAAATCTTTCAAATCACTCATGTCAGCCTCGCTTCTTCAACTCGGTCTGGCTGGCCGTGAACTGTCAGTCGCACCCAGTTTGGGGTTATGTGCCACCACGTCTGATCGGGGTCAGATTTATATCGCTCGATTCCTGGAGTGCTCCCAAAAACTTTGATTGCATCAGCAATTTCAACTTGTTTCGCATCACCTTCGTATTGCACTTCTGATTTAAAATCTCCGACAGTAACGGCAATCTTGGATTTCCGCTGTAAATTGGCAAACTTTCGAGTTTTGTGCGATGTGCCGAACAACAATTCCAGATTTGCATTTGACGTGATCCCGACGATAGCCGATTCCGGCTCTTCCCGCTCATTTACTGTTGCGACAACACCAATCGGATGCTGCGACAAAACTTCGTAAACCTCTTTTTTTAATTCATCACTCATGCGAATTGCCTCAAGAAGTCTAGGCGGCCGCTTTGGAAGTAGCGGATGTCTTCGATGTTGTATTTCATGAGCACCAGGCGGTCGAGGCCGCAGCCCCAAGCGAAACCAGTGTATTCCTGCGGGTTTATGCCCGCTTCACGCAATACGTTCGGGTGAATCATGCCGCAACCAAGCAGCTCTATCCAGCCAGTGTGGCTACAGACGTTGCAGCCTTTTTTATCGCAGAACGGACAGCTGAGTGCAAATTCGAAAGAAGGCTCAGTGAATGGGAAATAGAATGGCTGGGTGCGAACCTCCAGCTCCTTGCCGTAATACTCCTGTAGGAATGTCTTGAGGGTAGCAATGAGCATGCCAGCATGGACGCCTTTGTTTACGTAAACACCTTCGAGCTGGTAGAACGTGTGTTCGTGGCGGGCGTCTAGGTCTTCGTTGCGGAACACGCGGCCGGGAATAAGAGTTGCAATCGGCTCGCCTTTTTCGAGATTACCGATGTATTTCTTGAGTACTCGGTTCTGCATTGTGCTTGTGTGTGCGGGCGCGATCAGCGCTTTGCCACTGGCGTCGGTCTGCGTTGTCATGAAGGTGTCGTAATCGTCGCGCGCCGGGTGGCCTTCGGGGAAGTTCAGCGCCCCGAACATGTGGTAATCGTCGTCGATTTCACGCGATTCTACGGCGTTGAAACCCATGCGGTAGAAGATGTCGAGGACGAGTTCAAGCTCGGTCATTAGTGGGTGCTTGCTGCCCGTTTCGCTTGGCAAAAGTCCCGGTCGCTTGTCTGCCGGCACGTTCACATCGAACGGTGCTGTGACATCAATCGGCGGCAAAGCTTCTGCCTGCTCGCTCGCTTGGTCAACCATTTCTTGCAGTTCTGCGCGCAGTTGGTTCAGCTCTTTCCCAAAAGGCCCACGTTCTTCAGCCGGCAGCTGTGGGATTTCACCGTATAGTGCACGGAGCTCTACGGATCTTAGGATTTCGGGTTTATTAGTGAGCTCGGCAAAGCGCTGTTTGAGCAACGCGGCAGTCTCGGCAACTTTCGGGTTTTGATAGTCCATTGCTTAAAATTGTACCAAAGGTGTAAGTGTAGCGGTAGCGGAATCGGTCACGTGCATGCTTAAATATCCGGCATGGAGAGGGGTATACCTGAGATTCTAGGAGATGGGCAATATGTTGAGCGCGCCCTAACAGAGCTCGTGGTTGGATCAAACGTTGTCGTATGTACAGAGGTCGGACCACCAAAAAGACCGAGCCCACTTGAGATAGTGCGCGGACAGGTTGTGGATGTACTCTCTGAGGGTAACGCTCACGCAACTCTCGCAGCTCTGGGCAGGATTGGTCAGCCCATACCCCACGAAGAGT
>Ga0157374_10003342_pt1 | contig 13469 bp, 10 predicted proteins | sample M25metaG_FD_115308 | JGI IMG/M metagenome (GOLD analysis project Ga0157374, IMG submission 115308) | Miscanthus rhizosphere microbial communities from Kellogg Biological Station, Michigan, USA - M2-5 metaG | ecosystem: Host-associated > Plants > Roots > Rhizosphere > Soil | place: USA: Michigan...
CACCTGTCGGCACGTGCCAGACGACGTCGCCGCCGGTCCTCCCCCGGAGGCGGCCGTGGATAGGCGAGGTCCCCCGGCCGGAGACGCCCCAGAAGGGGAACCGCCCCGATCGGCCTCGTCACGGCCACCGCCGCGATCCAGCTATAGCCTCGCGGCGCCGGCAGGCATCCGACTTTGCCGAGAGTCGGACGTTCGCCTGGACGGCGCTTACACCCTCTTGCCGACGAGCGGACGATGATGCCGCAAGTGGCCCATTACCTGGATCGTGTCCGCGGTATCTTCATTCTGGGAGCCGTAGCTGACCTGCGCCTGGACTTGGGGGAACGGGCGTGCCAGGCGACGGGAGGGCGGCCGTTGCTGGGGAGTGGACATGAGTTGGGTGGGTGTCGGCGGAGTACGGCTGTATTACGAGTGGCGTGGCGAGGGACCATCGGTTCTGTTTATTTCCGGGGCATCTGGGGATGCCGGACACTGGACTGGAGTCGCTGACGCGCTTGCGACCCAGTACACGGTGGTCACCTACGACCGCCGGGGGAACTCACGTAGCCCTCGACCCGCGGATTGGACCGGGACGACGATCGAGGAGCAGGCCGAGGATGCCGCAGGGCTCTTGGAAGCACTGGATCTCGCCCCTGCGATCGTGTTTGGCACCAGCGCAGCTGCCGGCATCTTGGCCGGCGTAAGCCTGCAACGTCCGGAGGTGGTTCGGGGGGCGATCTTCCATGAGCCGGTGTTTCCATCGGGCTTTCCGAGCATGGACACGGTCCAGGCGGCCCGCCGCGCGCGTGTCGAGGAGGGCATGGCCAAGGGTGGTCCCCGGTTGGCGATGGAGCTGTTGTTGCGCGACGTAGCAGACGATCAAGTCTACGAGTCGATCGATCCACAGCTCCGTGAGCGGTTGCTGGATAACGGAAGTGTCCTCTACGAAATCGAAATCGCACCCTTCGTTGCCTACGAACCCAGCCCCGAGGAGCTTGAGGCGCTTGGCGTTCCGTGTTTCGTAACGGCCGGAGCGGCGAATCGGGATCCGAGCGCCCGCGGCCACTGGCGATTCGAGGTAGCACAATGGCTCGCCAATCACCTCGGGACTACGGTCGTCGAACTGCCCGGCGGACACATGGCCTACCTCGGCGAACCCGAGGACTTCGCCGAGGCGCTTCGACCGCTTCTGCAGCAGTTGACCTGAGACCAGCCGTCACGAGCGCCCTCGTTGGAATTCCATCTCATGACGATGCCGCGCAACCTCGTGACAGGTGACACTCATTTGCCGCCAGCGCGGGACGTACGACCATGCCGCGAGTAGGGCGGCACCAGAGGGGCACTCGTGCCGATGAGAGTGCGATGGCGAGGCAGGCGTGCTCGGCGTGCGGGGCAGACAGAGGCGCGGTCGGCACCCGCCGAAGCGAGAACCGCTCGCCGAACCACGGGTCCCTCATACGCGGGGTGTCACGCCAGCGTCACATCCTGCTTGGAAACTAGGCCCCAGCCCCTTGATCGTGTTCGGCTCTCTCCCGCCGCTCGACTGATGGAGATGGCCCACCCACCGTGTGCTCTGTACGTGGTGCCGCCCGACAAGGTCGCAGCTCAGCGCATAGTGCCGGCAAGGAAGGGACTGCGGCGTTAGAAGAGGACATTCCGTCAACTGGAACCGGTGGGTCCGGGAGGGCTGTGTCATGGACGCTACGGCCGCAAAGCGCGGGCCGCGTGGACCGAGAGCCTCGGGAGGCTCGAGCCGAAGTGAGGAACGGCGAAGCCAAACGGCCGATCTATATGAACTGTGGACGTTAGATATTCTGCCCGCACTCGGCGTTCGACTGGCCGACGTCTTTGAGACTAATCCAAAGCAGTTCAAGCGAGTAACGCCTAAGGTCTCGGATACACTTGCCAGACTGCATTATAGGACCGGATGCGACGAGAGCTATCTGAACGCGTCTCAGCGTCTTGGGCTTATTATGCCTCTGCTCGGAGAGTCGGATGGAGCACAACATAGCGACGAGACCTCAACTTTTCATCAGGCATCTATGGGACTTCGCAAAGCGGCTGTTGACTATGTGCAGCGGAGCTTCGACACTGGCGAGCGTCAGCTCAGAAATGCATTTCGAGATGCCGCGAAAGCCATGTACGCGTACCTGACAACTCTCGAAGGCAGCGTCACCACGAATGCACTTGCCCGCATCTACGTACACTTTGGCGATGTGGCTGGTGTGCTGAAAAGCGAAGAGTATTGCAGTGGTCTAGGCCTGCCGCCGGCACCCACCGATGGCTGGCCTCGGTTCGGCGTCGTCGACGGCGATGGTGCGGCTCTAATAGCCGAGCTAACTCATCGAGCTATCACAGCTGAGACAACAAGCGTGCCCGCTGTCGGCGTGACGAGGTTCGTCGCAATGCAAAGAGTGGCTGATTACGGCGCCGCCAGCCTCGACGAAGTACTTCTCGACCCTGTAATGGCGGACGACGACAGGGCGAATGAAGTCATCAACGTCGTATATCGATGGTGGACAGCTTTACGAGACTGTAAGAACGACGTAGATTTGCCGGCATTTGTGGCGATGAACGGTAATCGGTCGCTCTATCGGGCGGGCACCGGCCCACTTCCGACTACAATATCCTAAGCCAATCCCGAGATCGGATCGATGTGGTGAAGGCCAGGGGCTTCGTTCTCGCTCGGGACACTGGGGAGCCCGTGCCGGGCGTCAACGTGGTCGCGCGAGCCAAGCGCAACGGCACGACGACGTCTCTGGGTCTGCTGACGACGGACGAGGCGGGCTATGTCTCGTTTGACCTTTCGGGCGGGGTCGACTCGACCGTGCTCGAAGAGGTGTCGCTTGAGGTCGTAGGGCATTCCGACTCGACGGCGGCCGGCGTCGGCGAGGAGTTCAACGGCGAAGGACGAGCGTCCGTTCTGAGCACAGACGGAGCGGTAGTCCTGCGGGTCGACCCCGCTTGCGTGGAGACGGTCGCCACGCAAGCTCGTGCTGCTGTGCAGGGGCCGGATGTACGTGATTGGGAGCTGTCGCCAACGTCGTTCGTCACCCCCCGCACGGTCGCCCTCGGCGAGGGGGCATGCACGACGCCGGTGCGTTCCACTCTGCCGGTACATCAGATTCGCTTCGTCCAAATCGTTCGCCGGCAGATGCAGCAGGCGCCACAGACGTATCCACAACCGGCCCCAGCTGGGGGCGGCGGCTCGCAGGTGATGGTCGAGGGCGCGCCCGGCCGGGTCGACGTCAGCAACCCGCTCCTCGACCCGATCAGCCCGGTTGGCGACGTCATGTTAGGCGTGCTGCAGTGCGAAATCCTTGAGTACGAGCAGACTTGGCGGGACGTCGGCGAGTCGCTCGGGACGATTCTGTACAGCCTGCCGCTCGCGCCATGCGAGTCGGTCAAGATCGCAATTATCGAGGCCGAGCGTAGCGATGAGGCCGCCCGCAGCGATGCGATCGACGCACGCGAGAGCCTCACACACTCGCTCTTTCGAGACCGCAACATCGCCGAGACTGTAAAGGGGGTGCTACGCGAGTCGCAGGGCGGGTCGTCATTTATGGCTGGTCAGGGCGCCGCCTACAGTGGTTCGTGGCAGAACGTGGGGACGTTTGGGGTGACCCATGCCATTGGTTACGCCACGAGCGAGTCGTGGGGTAGGCGGGGCGTGGAGGCGAAGTCAGCGCAAGATCTGCATGACAGCACCGTGCAGGCCACGGACTTCGTGCGCTCCCTCAACAGTACCGTGATCGTGCAGGGGACGCAGGCCGAGCGGCATCAACTCGAGACCCGGACGATTACGAACCACAACCACTGCCACGCTCTCACGGTGCAGTACTACGAGGTGCTGCGGCGGCTAAAGCTCGAGACACGCTTCGTCGGCTCCCGGCCGGGCGTGCTCATCCCCTACCAGGGATTGCGGTTCAAGAGACCGCGCCTGACCGTGGAAGAACGATACGTGCAGGACACACCCGGCGGGCACATGTATAAGGTTGTCGTAGATCCTGACGGGGACGACCTTTACTTCGTCAACCGGCTTCGCCCAATGCTCGAGGACGGCCTGCTCGAGCCAAGGCTCAAGCCGAACTTCGAGGCGGTGCGGCGCCTGCTGTTCTTCGATGGCCTAGCGGCCGCAGCTCCCGCCGTCCTGGCGACGCCCTCTACTGATTATGACATTGAGAGGATCGACGCGACTGTGCTGCGCGGCCCTGAGGGTACGGACAGCAATGTTGTCAAGCTACGTCTGGTTCTCAACGATCAGAGTGATGGGCTCTTCAAGGAAGAGGGCAAGCTGACCCGGAAGGCCAAGCTGGTGGATGCCCGCTTCTGGGGATACCACAAGGAGTACGAGGATGGTGAGCCACTAGGGCCCTTCAAGCTCACGTTGTCAGACCCTGTTCGCCGGTCCAGGATCAGGGGGTTTGAGATCCACTTTGAGCCGACAGGCGGATACAAGTTCTCGCTTCGCGGTCTCAAAGTAACCGCCCGCAAGCCAGACGGCCAAGAGGATGTCCTCGTCGACGAACCAAGCGGCCGCGAGTTCGAGCAGCCGGGCGTCGAACCGTTCAGCGTCACGGTACCGAAGCCGCCCGAGCTCCCCGATCCGGAAACAACCGGCGCCGACAAGGCTGAGCAAGCGGCAGCACAGCGCGCCCAAGACCTCGGCCTGGCATGGGAGCTGATCACCCACCTGCACGACCACCGCGACATCTACGGAGCACAGCTGGCGGCGCTGAGGGAGCCGATGTGGTTCGCTGAGATGCTCGACTGGGCGATGGGGCGCGGCGCAGCGCGCGACAACATCAACCCGGTGCCCGTCGCCATCAGCGCCCAACACATTGCCTTCCCCTACCATGGCGCCGACGCAAACAGCAGACCCCCGCTGCCTGGAACCGAACAGCCGCCCGCGACGATAGTGAGCCTCCCGACCCGCGGCGTCCTCGCCGAGGCACAGCTCGGAAGCTGCAACGCCTGCGAAAAGCGTGATGTTACCCGCTTCTGGAAGTGGGAAGAATCGCCCTGCGAGCAGGCTCCTGCCATCGAGGGCATCACACCGGGATTCCGCGGACAGCCAAGCTCCGTCGAACAGGGCCAGCTCCCGAATGCCGTGGTCCAAATCACTCAACCGCCAGCTGCACCCGACCCTGTCGGCCTCGCGGCGGCGCTCAACCTCCTTGGGAAGGGTGACGCCTTCCGCAACATGTCGGGCCTGCCGGAGCTTCAGCAACTCCTATCCGGGCTGGCCAGCGGCGCCGTCGATCTGGTCAAGGCCAAACAACTCGCGCAGCAGGTTCAGGCGAAGCAGGCGGCGCAGGATGGTGGAGCCAACTCCGGCAGCGGCGGAACAGCGCCGAAGCAGTCCCCTTCCGAGCGTTACGATAACCTACAGGTCGCCCGAGAGGTCGCCGCCCAGGCCGATTCACTCCGATGGAGCCCCAAGACCACGGAGGCGGTTACGAGCGGCATCGTGGGCGACGGCCCAGGGCTAGGTCAGATTATCCCCGCTGTGGCCGAGGGTGAACAGGGGTCCACTACGGGGGCCGCGGCCCTCAAGGCCGTCGCCGACGTGACCACCGACGTCGTGAAGAACGTCGTGAAGGAATTCCTGTCTGCGCCGGACCTTAAGATGGACGCCATCAATGGCGGTGCGGCGCTGCTCTCCAACTATCCAAAGCCGGAACAGTACGCGATCTCCCCGCCTCCGCGAAATATGGCGAGGACCATCTATGTTCAATTTGACAATCTCGGATCCAACCCACTGCAAGATGGGTTCAACGGGCGACTTGACATTAGCTGGGTCGACGACTGTTATCTTCGCCATGCGGCCATGAGCACGCCTGACAAGAAGCGGTACGCGGCGTTGCAACGCATCGCCTGCAAGACGGCCATTTACGCGCGGCCGAAGGGAACTGTGGACTCCGCGCTAAGCCTCGTCACGATGAAGCTCGATCTCGACATCGAACGCACCGCCCAGGAATGGGAACCGGACGCCGACTACTACGGCAACATAGTTCTGCGTCCGAAGGCAACGTTGCTAATCACGCTGATGCTCAAACCTAAGTTCGTTGGCGGCACCGTGACCGACACGATTCCGGTCGACCTCGACATCATGCGGGGTGCCCGTCGATGGATCGTCATCCAGGAGAGCGGCGATCCTAGCCGGCCCTTCGACCGCCTGGAGTTTGGTGAGGAGGCACCAGGGTATCAAATTTAGCCCTGCACCTTGGTCCGGCGACGCCGAGCCGGCGCGCGCTCATGCCGCTGGTCGCGCGGAGGCCCGCTCATGCCGTGGTATGAGCGGCCTGCGAGATCAGGGCTGAGGCGGCGGAATGGAAGACCGCCATCCCGCAGCGGCCGGCGAACTATGCGTCGAGCGCTCCAGCGAATTGATCTTCAGCGGTTGTCGGCTGGTCGGGCTGGGGCGAAGAAGTCGATGAGCAGTTGGTTGACGCGCTCGTGCTCGTCGTGGTGGACCCAGTGCGAGGCGTCGGGCAGGCGCTCGACGCGGTCCAGGTTGGGCACGTCATCGTTGTCGGGCTCGGCCAGCTCGGGACCGAGGTAGGAGTCGCGCTGGCCCCAGATGACCAGCGTCGGCGCCGAGATCGGCCGGAGAGCCGCCTCGGCCTTCTTCTGCGACCCTCGTACCGAGGACCGGTAGTAGTTGATCATCCCGGTGGCCGCGTCCGGCTGCGACCAGGCCTCGATGTAGCGGTCGATCTCCTCGGCCGTGTAGGGCGGGTTGGCGTCGTGCAGGAAGTGCCGGAAGAAGTGCCAGTTGTTGGCGTGCACGACCGCTTCGGGCAAGTCCGGGACGGCGAAGAAGAAGAAGTACCAGGACTTCCGGAGCTGGTCGGGGTGGTGCAGTCCCTGCGCGAGCTTCCGCGGGTGGGCCGCATTGAGGATCGCCAGCCGGTCTACGACCTCCGGGTGTTGCATCGCGGTTTGCCAGGCGACGGTTCCGCCCCAGTCGTGACCGACCAGCGACGCCGAGTCGGCGCCGAGCTCGTGGATGAGGCCGTAGATGTCGGCGGTCAGCTGGTCGGTCTCGTAGGCCGCGACGTCGGTCGGCTTCGAGGACAGGTTGTAGCCGCGCAGATCGGGTGCGACGACCCGGAACCCGGCCGCGGCGAGCGGTGCGATCTGCTGCCGCCAGCCGTACCAGAACTCGGGGAAGCCGTGCAGCAGAAGGATCAGCGGCCCCTCGCCGGCCTCCACGTAGTGCAGTCGCTGGTCGCCGACCTCGGCGTAGCCGTCACGGAGTCCGCTTTGCCAGTCCACCATGATCACCCCGTAGAGCAGAGTCTTCCTCGTGCCGACCCGTGTCAACGTGCAGCAATGCGCGTCCCATCAATGCGGCTAAGAAGAGCGCGCCCTCACCGGGGAGCGGAGCTGACTCCTACCGAAGCCGTGGCTCAGTCGGCCGGCGAGAGGAGCGGCTTCCCCTTCTCGACGACGTACGTGGCGAGCTCGGCCGCGTTTGCCGTTGCCGACGTTGCGTACCGCGTGGACCGTATCCGCCGGCACGGTGAGTACGTCGCCCTTGTTGAGCGTCGTCGACGGCATGCCGTCGACCTCGTGCTCCAGGGTGCATTCGATGACGTAGACGATCTCCTCGCCGGGATGGGTGTGCCTGATGAAGGGCGCTTCGGGCGAGATGTCGACCCGGCTCTGGATGACCTCGCGTCCGGGGGACACTGAGGTCGTGCCGCTGGAGGTCTGTGCGGCTGATTCCGGGTACCTGCTGCTGGGTCATGGCTCCTCCTCCGTGCACTGGCGGTCAGCTTCTGGGCTCAGCGGAGCGGGCGGAAGGCGGCGCGGAGCTCGGCCGCGAACAGCTCGGGCTCTTCCCAGGCGGCGAAGTGACCGCCCCGCTCGGCCTCGTTGAAGTAGGTGAGAGTGGGGTAGGTCTGCTCGACCCAACTGCGGGGTGCGCGGAAAATCTCGCCGGGGAACGTGCTGAAGCCGACAGGGACCTGCACGTCCGGCAGGGTCTGGCCGGTGGCCCGGGCGTTCTCCCAGTAGGTCCGGGCGGCCGAGGCGCCGGTGCCGGTCAGCCAGTAGAGCGTGATGTTGTCGAGGATGCTGTCCCGGGTCAGGTTGCCCGCCGGCTGACCGTCGAGGAACGCGCGGGAGATCTTCTCGTAGCTGTCGGTGTCGTGGTCCAGCATCCACGCGGCCAGGGCGACCGGGGAGTCGAGCAGGGCGTAGCCGATGGTCTGCGGTCGGGTGGACTGCTCGAGGAAGTAGCCGAAGCCGGTCGTCCGGAACGTGGTGATCGCCTCGACCGCCGCGCGTTCCTGCTCGGTTCCAGCCGGGAAGCCGGTGACGCCGGCCAGTCCGTTGCGCAGCAGGTTGAGGTGGATGCCGACGAGCCCTTCGGGCGCCTGCCGGCCCATCGCGTCGGTCACGGCCGCGCCGACGTCGCCGCCCTGGGCGACGTAGCGGCGGTAGCCGAGCCGGCGCATCAACTCGGCCCAGGCCCGACCGATCCGTCCGGCGTTCCAGCCGAGCTCGACCGGCTGCCCGGAGAACCCGTAGCCCGGCAGCGACGGCAACACCAGGTCGAACGCGTCCTCGGCTTGGCCACCGTGTGCGGGCGGATCCGTCAGCGGGCCGACGAGCCCCAGCAGTTCGAGCACCGACCCCGGCCAGCCGTGCGTGATCACAAGCGGCAGGGCGTTCGGGTGCGGCGACCAGACCTGGATGAAGTGGATGGGCACGCCGTCGATGTCGGTCGTGAACTGGGGAAGCTCGTTCAGCCGCGCCTCGCCGGCCCGCCAGTCGTAGTCGGTCTGCCAGTACCGCGCCAGTTCCTGCACCGTCGCCAACTGCACGCCCTGCGACCGATCCTCGACCAGCTCCCGGGACGGCCGACGGACCGCAGCGATACGCCGCCGCAACTCGGCCAGCTCGTCATCCCGTACCACGATTCGGAAGGGACTCATCCCGGTGGCTTCGGTAACGGAAGACATCGCGGCCTCCTGCGTCTACGGCTACCAAGCATGCCGATCGGCTCGAAGCCTGGCTACCAGGCAGAGTTCCTGATTCTGCCCAGACTGCGACGCGACGGATGTCCGCTCATGCCGCGCTGCGCGCGGGACGCGCGACCATGCCGCGGAGCGGCTCATCCGCTTCTGCCGCCGGGCGGGCCGCCCCGGGACCTCCCTGGGAACCGAAGCCTTCCCAGTCCTCGCCGAGTCGTACCGTTGAGCCTCCTAGGGCAAGCAGCAAACGGTCCCACCGCTATGGGCTGGACCCGGTGAGGAGTGCCTGGCATGCGAGCGACGGGTCTCGTCTCGCTCGCCGCCGCGACCGCGCTCTGCGTGGCGGCGTGCGGCGGTGCCGACACCGCTGCCGTCGTGCGGCTGGGCCCGGACGACAACGGGAAGACCGTCACCCTCGCCGTGGGCGATAGGCTGCAGGTGATCCTGTCCGGCGGCCGGCTCACCGGCGACTGGGCTTTGACGTCGTACCCGCGCCCTGCCCTGGTGCCCGACCCAGGAGCGATGCCGGTCGGCGGCGTTGCCCTCGTCGCGCGGGAAGTCGGGTCCGGTCAGGTCGTGCTGGTCCGAGTCCTCTGTGGACCACCCGTCGACCCACCGAGCTGTCCGGGGGGCAGCGGCGTCGGACCCGGGCAGACATCACCGACACGCTGGACCGTCACGATCACCGTCCGCTGATGGCGAGCCCCGTCAGCATCGGTGCGCCCAAGGTCCAGCCAAGACGGTCCGAGGTGGACACTTCGGATCGTCCCGACCAGCGGCCAGCCGATCAGCCGGACCGCGACCGGCTCATCCCCTTCTGCCGGGGAGCGGCTCATCCGCCCATGCCGCGCTGCGCGGGACGCGCGACTCTGCCGCTGGTAGCGCGCTCGGTCACGGTATAATTGCTGGCTGCGAGTGCTGCCCCGCTCTCTCCGTTGCTTGGGACCGACCGCATCACAGTGTGCTGATTCGGCAGCCCTCCTTCGCATGAATCGAGGTCTCGGTCGACTGGAGGCGCCTGATGCCTGACGACATCTTTCACGTCGACCCTTCGGATGGCTTCGTACGTCCGAAGCTGAGGGTTGATGGCGTACGGAACCTCGAACGTGCGCTGTCGTACTGGGTGAACGTGTCCGACCAAGAGACCGTCGGCGCGATCGGCTCGCGCGGCGGTTCACCGATCGTCGAAGTGCGGCTTGGTGAGGACACATTCGCTCTCAACCGGGACACCACCCGCCCGGCGGTACGGGCCTTCTTGGCAGCAGCCGCACAAGCCGGCGACGCCCGAGACCTGCCTTGGCACGTCACCTTCAATCGGGAGGGCAAGGTGAACCGGGTGACCTACCGATCCGACGATGACCCGACTCCCGGTTGGTACGCCTACCTTCCTGCTGCGGCAGCGGCACCGCGACCGATCCGCTAGTCGCCAGATGCTCGGGTGGTGGCCGGTCAACCAACGCCACCGACTGGCAAGAGCATGCGCAGGCGGTCCGGCGGCAGACCACCGCCTGATCGCCGGCGGCCTACGGGTGCGGAGTACGTCCGATGCCGCTGGTCGCGCGGACGCGCGCTCGTGCCGCGCTACGGGCTTACGCGGGATCATGCTGGCTTAAGCGCGTGGGCCTGATCGGCGCCTCGGCGGGCTACCCGAGACTGAGCTGCCTCAGGGCTTGACGAGAATCTGCACCTCCATGGGGCGGAGGAAGACATCGACGGTGCGGATAGGTCCTGAGCTGACACCGCCGTCCTCTTGGACTGTCACGGAGCCGGCTGGTCGGTCTACCGCTGCGCCGGGTGCGTTGGCTCCGGTCTGGTTGCTGTAGGCGACCGCCAGCATGGTGCCGGCCGGAGTGAGGTCGGCGTCCACAAGCACGTGTCCGGTGAAGGCCTGCGCCGTGCTCGTGTTGGCTACGACGACGACTTCGGAGGCGGCGAGTATTCGGGAGTAAGCGATCACTCCGCCGCCGAACGGAGAATGTCCGAAGCTGGTGCCGTCTCCGGACACGGGCCGGAAGTACTGGCGGCCGTAGCGCAACTCCGGACGGGCAGCCCGGACTGCGCTCAACTCCTGCAGGGTGGCGGCGAACGGCTGGCGGGCCACGTCGAATGCGTTCGGAGCTCCCCACAGTGCCTCGCGCACCGCCTCGGGAGCACTCCCGGATCCCGCCAGGCCGGCCTCGGTACCGTAGTAGATGCAGGGCACTCCCTGCAGCGAGAGCAGGATGGCGAGGGCCAACGAGACCTGATCGTCGTAGCGGTGCGGATCGCCCGGGTCCTCGTATCGCAGGCGTGCGTGCTGGTCGTGGTTGTCTGCGAAGGTCACGAAGTAGCGACCGGCCTCGCCGTGGCTGGAGATGACGCCCTCCTCCAAGCGCCGACGCAGAGCGTAGACGTCGACCATCGCCCGCGGTGCCACCTGAGCTTTGACGATCTGGGGGAGGACATAGAACAAGGGGAAGTCGAGAGCGGCGTCGACGCCGACCAGATCGCCAGCCTCGCCGACGTGTCGCCCGACGTAGGCGCTGATTTTCTGCTCGTCGGCGTAGACCTCGCCGAAGGTGAAAAAGTTCTGTTTGCCGGTGCTTTGTGCGTACTCGCGCATGGCGTTGCCGAAGGTCACGGCGAAGTCGCGCTCGACGTACATGAGCGTGTCTATGCGGTAGCCGTCGACGTCGAACCGGCGTATCACGTCCGCGTAGCAGTCGATAAGTGCGTTCCTGACGAGGTAATGAGCTGCTCCATCCTGTAAGGTCGTGACCAGTTCTTTCAGGGAGTAGAAGTCGCCAGCCGCGGCTGGGTCGTGGCCGGAAGCTCCGAATGCGTTGCCCAGACGGCGGAACGCATCGTTGTTCCGCAACGCCGCGGGGTGGACGGCGGCGTCGGCGGGCGGGGAATCGGGCGCGTTCGCCCACGCCGGATCCGGCTGGCCGGACGCGTTGCGCCAGTGGATCGGGTACGGCGGTGCGTTCCGCCACGGCGCGATCGAGCCATAGCCGTCATAGTTGTATACGTCACCGGCGTGGTTGATGACGATATCCAGGATGACCGATAGGCCTCGTGTATGGGCCGCGTCGACCAATTCCCGCAACTGGGAATCGGCGTAGGCGACGTCTGCGCGAGCACGCGTCGGATCGGCGCAGAAGCGCGGCTCGACGCGACTGAAGTTCTGAATCCCATAGCCGTGATAGGTGCCGTCGTCGGAGGCGACGTTCTGCAGGACGGGCGACAGCCAAATGGCGGTAGCGCCTAAGTCGCGCACGTAGCCCAATTGTGCCGTCAGTCCAGGCAGCGTTCCCCCTTGGAAGCCGCTCCACGGTTCGTCCCACGCATGCGCTGGAGACCGCGACGGATTATTGAAGCGGTCGATGAGGGCGAAGTAAATCCAGCCATCGCGCCAGTCGGCCGGAGAGGGGGTCGACGTCATGCCGGCACCTCCGTCGCCATCTGCTATTCACCCGCATGGCCGCACCGTTGGACCTTCGACCGCCGATCTCCGGCCAGTCCCGACACCAATGGTCCGTGCCACGGTACCAGCAGATGTCACAGATTCGTGTCGAATCGGCTCGACAGGGCACCCGGCGCTGCGGAGCCACAGCTGCCGCGGGACGCGTGACTCGACCGCGCTGCGCGACTGTGCCGCCGTGCGCGCGGGACGCGCGACTCTGCCGCGAAGCCGCTCATCCGGCGACGCATCTGCGAAGCGACCGGACGTGTCCAGCGCGTGGCAGCGGCAGCTGTCCGCTGACTACTCCCGGAGGGTGTCTGGGCGCCATGGATCGTGCGTGTGCGCGAGCCATACCAGCTCGGGTGCCATCGCGAGCACAAGTCGTTGGCCCTCCGTGTGCGGCTCGTCGAGCTCGCCGAACCAGACTGCCGTGTCTCCGGCGAGGACGGTCGGGCGGTCGCCCGCGTCTAGGACGACTATCTGCGATCCGCGGGTGTGCCCCGGCGCGGGGACGAGTCGCAGACCTGGCAGGAGTTCGAGCTCACCGTCGACGGGGACGTACTGCACGGCGGATGCCTGGACCCAGTCGCGGATCGTGTAGTCGTCCAGGGTCAGCGCGTCGTCGAGCTCACGACGCTGCACGTGGATCGGTGTGCCGGCGAACAGATGGTTGTTGCCGCAGTGGTCGAAATGCAGATGTGTATTCACCACGATGTCGATGCTCGTGAGGTCGATGCCCCATTCGTCGGCCGGACGGGGTCGCGGGTCGAGGTCGACGGTCAACGGGTGCAGTTCTCTGATGCCCGTGTCGACCAGCACCCGCGCGTCGGGGTGGTCGACGACATACGCGAAAACCGGCATCCGTTCGCCCTCTACGCCGAGGTCCGCGACGAGCACGGGCGCGACGGTGATGCTCATGCCGATGCTCATGCCGACTCCACGATGTCGAGGGTCGCCGGCAGGCCGAAGTGCGGAAAGATCGAGCGGTCGAAGTTGATGACGTCGGTGATCGCGCCGTCCCGGAACCGCAGACCTTCGAGCGTGAGGGCGGTGTACTC
>Ga0157374_10003343_pt1 | contig 13468 bp, 15 predicted proteins | sample M25metaG_FD_115308 | JGI IMG/M metagenome (GOLD analysis project Ga0157374, IMG submission 115308) | Miscanthus rhizosphere microbial communities from Kellogg Biological Station, Michigan, USA - M2-5 metaG | ecosystem: Host-associated > Plants > Roots > Rhizosphere > Soil | place: USA: Michigan...
AGCATGAGACTCCAGCCTCACGACCAAGAACTTGCTTGGCGTCGTAGTGTGGATAAGCAGTTAGCGGATCGACAGAATGCCCAGTTGATTGCTCCGCAAGCCTGGCCTGCTGCTCCCTTCGGAGGTGCTACTTATCCAAGTGGTTACTGGTTAATCCCTGTAGTTGCAGCGACTTTTAACAGCAGCAACCAGGCGACAATTCCCTGGATTGTCCAAATTGACCGCGTCAGTCATCGGGCGTTTAGTATCGACATTCCATGGGTTACTGATGCTGGAACTACTGGAGAAATGAGGCTTGCTGTTATTAACCCTCCAGCGCCTAACTCTCCTACTTCTGCCGTTGCCATGGGGGCTGGAGCCTCAGGTACTACAGGTTTTAGGTGGGTGCATGGGCTCGAACCCTTTACTTCCGGGTCAGACATCTGGTTCCAGATCGAAGCCCGTCGAACTAGTGGAACTGGAAATGTTTACATCGGCTACCCTAGGGGAGGCGGAAGTATGGTTTCTCCTGAGAACTGTACAGCATCGGGGGTCTGATGTCTTTTCTAGTATTGCCTGGTGACTACTACTCTTCACAACGTACAGGCATTGACGGAAAACTTCACGACCCTGACCAGAACCAAACGCTTGAGCCCTCGATCCCACACCCAATGGCGCCTCACCCGAGTAGTGCTGGAGCTATCGGTTTTTGGTCTATCCGGTATGGAGCAGTGACTGGTGGCTTTGTTGATGTTTGGATAGGTAATATTCCTATCCTTGCTCATCGAGCTATCTTCTGTAACGTAGCTCTAGTTACTAGTGCGGGCTGTACCTGTAGTTGGAGACTACAGCTAAGAAGTTCTGGTGGGACGCCCATGGCTACTTCAGGGCAGTATGACCAGGGGACAAGCTCAGGTCGTAACTGGCGTATGGAGTGGTTGCATGGGATAGCTGTCTGGACTTTCCAGGATTTACAGATCGTGCTGCAGGTTGACGTAACTCAGCGAACTACCCCTATAACTGACGTTACGGATGTCTTTATTCCCTACGGGGGAGGTTGTGCTCAGCGAGTTCCTATCCGAGCTACAACAGATGGTCTCCTACCTGGGGGTCTTTAACAGGAGGAATAATGCCCAACCCTTGGATGACTGGGTTGAACCATGACCCAGGAAGAAGTGCCGGATACAATGCTGGTCAAAACCGCATGTACATGGCGGTGGAGCATGACACGGGAGGAGCTAACAGTTACAACATCTGTAAGTGGGGACGAGAGGGCTACAATGCGGGGCTCTGCCAAATCCTTCTTCCGAAGGTAGGCACTCCCTGGCAGTTCTGCGAGATCGACGCCATCTGCTACCACGCTGGGTCATCACAGTATGGGGATTACAACCCCTTCGGTCCAGGCTTCGAGGTAGAACGGTTCCAAGGTGAGCCGCTCTCGCCGGACCAAGCTGAGTGGATGGGTCGGATCATCAAGTGGCTAGAGTCCGAGTGGGGCTTGCCCGCAGTTCACTACTGGGGTCCTCAGTTCCCCTGGTGGGGTGCTGATTTCCACGGGCACGTGAACCACCGTGATATTCACCCGAACCCTGACGGCCTTTCCAACGACGAATGGAATCGTTGCTTGGGCGCTGCAGGACCTGGGCCAACGCCAGTTAACCTACCAAAGGACGGAGAAATGCTCCTGATTTCCGAAGACGGTGGAGGTTTCTTCAACTTCCCGAAGAACTCCTTCTTCCTCAACTACGGCGACGTCTGCGTTTGTGTGGGAGTGGGCCAAACGCTCGAGCAGGTTATGCACAACTGGGGTGCACTACCTCGCTGCCCTGTTCCTCAGGGCTGGATCGACAGTGAGATCTTCCGCATCCTCACCAAGGAACAGAAGGTCAACAAGATCATGACAAAGCTAGGCATCCCGGTCTAGGGGAGTCACAACCAAGGAGCTACATATGTCGGACATCCAATTCGTACCAATTCTGGTACTCGGTCTGGTCGTTTACACCCTCACGAACCTCGTGAAGTATGCCCGCAACGGAGACTGGAATGGAGTGGTCACCTTGCTGGCTGGCTGGGTCATCGGCATTATCGCCGTCTGGCTCGTGGGGGCAACAGACTGGGGTTCCAGCATCACGGTGGGTGGTACTAAGACCCTCGATCTGCTCTCATGGGCAGAAAAGGTTCTCGCCGGGCTAGTAGTGGTGAGTACAGGGTCTGCCTTCTACGATCTGAAGAAGTCCTTCGATAACACGGATTCCGCACATACTCCGGTGCTGCTTCCTCCGAAGGTAGATGTTCCAGTACAAGACTAACTGCTCTGCGCTCGTTGGTCGGGTCACGCGCTCGATCAGCGAGCGCAGAGTCGTGTCAGGGGCGCTTAGATTAATCCCTAATCGACTGGCAATGGGAGCTGGGGCGATTATGCTTCGCTTGCTTCTTACAACCTTACGGATAAACGAAGGCTAACTTACTAGTACACACACCAAGAGACCCCCAGGCGGGCAGGTCTCCCGGGGGCCCTTGGCTCTGCCGTGTCAGCAGACTTGGTGAAGAGGGTCAGCCCTCGTCGTCGTCTTCGAGGAGGTCCTCGTCGAACTCTTCCTCGATCTCCTCGACCGCCTCAGCCTTGGCCTTCGCCTTGGCCTTGGGCTTCGTCTCACCCGCAGCCTTCTGCTCAGCCTTGCGAGCCTTGAGCGCGTCGAGTGCCTCCTTCTTGCCGGCCTCGAGCTCGCCCTTGGTGACGGCGTTGATGATCGCCTTGACCTCGGGGTCCTTCAACCCGTCGGGCCAGTCGTACCGGCTGCGGTTGCCGGCGACCACTTCCCGCTCGACCCGAGGCGTCTCCTCGCGTGCCATCTTGCGGATGAGGGTGCGGAGGTCCTTGGGCTTGATTTCCTTGCCCAGCTTCTTGGTGAGGTACTCGGCGAGGTTGCGAACCCCGAAGGTGACCTCGTTCGCCTTGGCGGGAGCCTCCTCCTCAGCCACGTCCTCGTCGAGCTCATCGAGCTCCAGTTCGTCTTCGGTCTCTTCGACCACGGGGGCCTTTGCCTTGGTGCGAGTAGCCATGTCATTGCTCCTATGTCATTCGTCGGATTGCCCATCAGCATGAGCAATAGGCACTCTATATGCTTGCGTCATTCCTGTCAAGGTGAGGAATGTACTTTGTTCCGGTGACTGGGTCAAGAATGAAGTATTTGCTGGTGGATAGGGGGATCTGATATGATAGAGGCATCAACTGCCCCATATATTAGGCTCACGCGAGGGGATAATGGCTAGAAGAACTGCTGACACTGGGCGTTCTCGAGTTGCTAAGGCTGAGCGTCGACAACAGAAAATCATAGACGGCATGGATCGCTCATGGATGAAGTACATGAAGTGTTCCATCTGCCGACGCAAATTCTGCGTCAACAACTACTCTGACCACAAGGTACGCCTTTGGCCTCAGTGCAGAGTTGCTGGGAAGATTGTTTGCCTCTGGTGTTTGGGTCGTGACGGCAAATACATCATCCAGCTTCGACTCATTGCAGAGCAGATAGCGGATCACAAGATGAGCTACTGTAATGCCGAGCCTCAGGATCGTCCCCGAGACGGTTGCAAGTGCTTGGCATGCGTAGCGGGTCGAGTGATTGCCACCCACGATGCCCTCCCGGTACGCCGATGAGGTACGAGTTTAAGACCAAGCCCTACCGGCACCAGGTAGCTGCGATCAAGGACACCCTTGACGGGTTCCGTGCCGTGAACAGCCACGCGCTGTTGATGTCCCCCAGGACTGGTAAAACCAAGACTGCGATCGACGTATCCTCCATTCTTCACCAAGCCGGCAAGGCTGACCGGATCGTTGTAGTCTGCCCAGTATCGGTCATCGGGGTATGGGAGGAGGAGCTTGAACTCCATTGCCCGTGGCCGCACAAAGTCGTTGTGTGGGATAAGCAAGGCCGGAAGACCAATGGCCTCCCCAATGTACCGGGTAGACTCACCTTCCTCATCGTAAACTACGATGCCTTTTCGACACCTGGCAGGAAGCTGGCCAACGGTAAACGTAGTCGCAAGCGTGGTGGCCGGTTTGACATGTATAACCGCCTCGCTCGCTGGGCTCCACACGTCATCATCCTAGATGAGTCGCACCGGATCAAGACACCGAATGCTCGTAAGACTCGCATGATGTGGAAGCTGGGTAAGCTAGCAGATTACCGCTTGATTCTTACTGGTACAGTATTGACCAAGAAGAAGCGGGTCTTTGACATCTACAGCCAGTGGCAGTTTCTCAACCCTGACTCTCCTCTCGTCGTCGAGCACACGATGTCTTCGTTCAAACAGGAGTATGGAGTCTGGACTGAGCGGAATGGGTACCCTCAGTGGCTGAGAAACAAAAACATGGTGAAGCTACGTAAGCTTCTACATGCTGAATCCTTCGCTATCACCCGAGATGAGTGCTTCGACCTGCCTCCCCGTCGTGACCAGATCATCCCTGTTGAGCTATCTGGGCATAACGCAGAACTCTATGACCAGATGGCAGAAGAAATGGTTGCCAAGATCATCACGGGTGAGATTACTGAGGCTTCCATCAAGCTAGTCCAGACACTGAGGCTCAGTCAGCTCACAAGTGGTATCGCTAGGACTACTCCGACGGATGAGCATCCCGAGTCACGACTCTTGAGGGTGGGTCGAGATAAGCTCATTGTGCTGGAAGAAATCCTCAGCGACCTCTTTGAAGCCGACGAGCATGTGGTAGTAGCAGCGAGGTGGCGGGCAGATATCGACGCCATCGAGAAGCTGGGGAAAAAGCTCAAGACTCCAGTTTACCAGGTTCATGGAGGCATACCGACACGAGAACGGATGTCTCACCAGGTTAAACCGTTCAATGCCCAGTCTGGTAAGGCTCTGTTTATCATGCAGCCCCAAGCGGGTGGACTAGGTATCGACTTGAGCTCTGCCTCAATCTTCATCTGGTTCTCACTCACGAACTCCTGGGTTGATTACACTCAGGCAGAAGATCGGATCGCCCTGTCTAATCGGTCGACGATCTTCATGTACCTCATCGCTCGAGGTACGGTTGACCAGGTAATGTACGACTCCTTGCAGGAGGACGGCGACCTGGCTAAGGCGGTAACGGACTCGCCAGATAGACTGCTCCGTAACTTCAAAGATCACTGGATTCCCAAAGAACATAAGTAACCAAGGCTCGAGAATATCGAGAACAAAGTTTGTTTACTCTCAGACGCGGATGTGTTAATATGGGTATGTGGAGGGGGAGGAGCTTACACTTGCAGCACCCAATCCAACCATACCCCGCCCGCATGGTGGGATGCTTGCACTTACCTCCCTCTTCACACTACCCGAGGAGGATGTATGATCGTAGTAGAAGGACCCGATGGTGCTGGTAAAACCACCCTCATCTCACACCTTCAGCAAGACTTGTTGCTCCCAGTAGCCCCCAGAGTAGTTTCTAAAACTGCTCATGCCATGATCGACTTAGTTAAGTGGGTCGAGGATAACCTGGCTGATGGGTTACAACCCATGATCTTCGACCGACACAGGTTGATCTCGGAACCCATCTACGGGCCAGTACTTCGTGAAACAATGCAGCCTGGGTTCGACAACATGACTTGGCTCTATGCCAAGCAACAAGAGTTTCGCTCGGTTGAACCGTTCGTGATCTTCTGTCTACCTCCTTTCGAAGCAGTTTGGGCTAACGTAGAGGAGGACGAGGATAACAAAGTAGTTCGGGAACACATCCGCACCATCTACTGGCTGTATTTCCACGCAGCCTCAACATGGAAAACGCACAGCTCGGTGTGGGATTACACAAAGGACCAAGTCTATACCTACGAATACCTCCTCAGTGAGATCGAGGGCTGGATGAGTGAGAAAGGGATTGCACATGGATAATCCGTTCGAGAGTTGGCTGAGGCTTCAGCTTCAACTCCAGATCAATGCCTACGACGCAGACCCTCGAGCGCTAGAGGGGGAGGATCGTACTGGGTTCTTGCTCTGGAATGCCTACGCAGCTACTGACGAGATTCACGAGGCTCTCGACGAAGTTGGCTGGAAGCCTTGGGCCTCAAGTCGCCACGTTTACGAGGATCGTATGCTGGGTGAGATCGTTGACGCCTTGCACTTCGTAGGTAACATGGTCCTCGCCGCAGCTGGGGAATCTAAGGAAAGTCCTGAGCAACTGGCAGCGAAGCTCTGGAAGATGTACCAAGCAAAGGCAGGTGTTAATCTCCAACGCCAAGAGGAGGGGTACACTGGCTTGAAGAAGTGCCCTCAATGCCACCGAGACACACCCGACAATGTCTGTCCTGAGCACGGAAGGGTATAATGAGAGCGTTCAAAGCCCCGACCATGACAGAGCTTCATACTGGGCTCTGCGAGACCATCGCTAACTCACCCAAGGAAAAGCTGGATGTCGTTACCAGCGTCGATGTCCAAGTTCATAACGTGGTTGCTGAAGCAGCAAGCATGGAATGGGACTTCGATCTGAAGGATATGTGGCTCACCCGAGCACGCTGGGCCATGATGGTGAGGCAGTACCTTGAGCCTGAGGACCTCATCGCTTGGCTGAACAAGACTGCAAACATGGTGGGTTGGCAAGGCCGAGGCATCAGCATGATGCGGACCAAGGTCGTCAAGCCCCGAGGAGGAGGTACTCATGGGAATAAGGAAACCAGGCGATGGGGATCCTGTATGCTTGGCATCTCCTACAAGGCCCTGCCTGCCCCCCAGATTAGCCTCTATTCTCGAACTTCCTATCTGGGATATCTCGCCGGAATGGATATCACGGTCGCTTGGATGTGCGGACGATACTTGGCTGAGATGCTGGGTAAGGACATCGAAGATTTCAAGTTTGTATGGTTCAACGAAGCCATGCAATACCACAACTTCAAATCCCTTGCTTACTTCCTTAACCACCGGGACGAAGAAAAACGAGTGATGTACCGGCACCTCCTCTGCTCGCACGAGGATTTGATGTCGCCAGAAGAGAAGCAACGAGTTCTCGACGCGCCTGCCTTGTTCTACTCTCGGAAGTGGATTCAGAAGGCCCTGGCAGAAGACGCTCGAGGGGACACTCTTGGCGACATCAGCTACAACACGTACCGACGGATCAAGCGGCGATTCCACACCGAAGTCATGGGTTACGAGTATGCTCAGGAACGTGAGGGGTGGAGCAAGTACAAGAAGGGGCCGAAGGAAGGAGATCAAAGAGAGTTCTTCAAGGCCTACCAGCCCCTGCCTCATGTCCCCATTGGAGAACTTGACTTTACTCCCCTCGGTCTTCCAAGTATTGCTAGAGTCGGTGGGCTCGAATATGATGGGGAGGCAAGCGCACCCGCCGAGGAGGAACTAGATGATGTCGAAGAGTAATAGGGTAGACCGGTTCGCTCGGTTTCTGAAGAAGAAGCGATGTGCCAAGTGTCACTCATCTCGCTTGATCCAGAAGCGACCCCGTATCTACAACGAAGTTCGATGCCTCAACTGCGGGGCAGTAGGGAGGGTGCATGAAAACATTTCCCAAGACTAACTTCAGTCACTTGCAGGTGCTGATGGCAGGATCGCTGCTGGCAGCGCCTCAGGTTGATGTGGGTGAATGGCAAGCTCAGAAGGTAAGTGACCCCGCAATGGTCACCCGAGAACTACAGAACGCAATCTTCGAGCTTGACATCCCACGCACGATGGAGCTGCTCCAGCAGGAGGTGAAACCGAATCTGCCATGGGCTGAAGATCACTTCCAAGAACGAGTCTCGGGTAAGCCGATGAACCCTCCACCGTCGAGTGACTGGTGGCCCCACGCTCAGCAAAGCAATAAGGAGCACACCGATGACACCGGGATGTTCTCGCACACCTACCCCGAGAGGTTCTGGCCCAAGTTCGCTGGCATCGAACCCATGGAGCGGGCTAACGCAGGAATCCGATATCCCTACGGTGATCTTGAGGACGTGGTACTTCAACTTCAGCAATCACCGCAAACTCGTCAAGCTTACCTACCGGTGTGGTTTCCTGAGGATACTGGCAGTGTGCAAGGTCAAAGGGTACCGTGCACGCTCGGGTATCAGTTCCTAGTTCGAGATCACAAGGTACACATAACGTATCTCATCCGCAGCTGTGACTTCCTGCGTCACTTCCCAGATGATGTTTACATGGCAGCTCGGTTGCTACAATGGGTGACTGAGAGGCTCGACGGCTTCGGTGTGGGATCGTTGACAATGTGGATGGGTTCGTTCCACATCTTCGAGGGTGATGTCCCAATGCTAAAGGAGCGATACTAGTGGAAAGGCCCAGTCGAGATGAAATTCTCATGGATCATGCTAGGCTTGTTGCTCTGCGTTCTACTTGTGAGCGTCTACACGTTGGTGCGATTGCGAGCAGGGAGGGACGCATCCTCGTCTCAGGTTATAATGGGGCCGCTGCCGGATTACCCCACTGCTCCCACCCAACAAACGAGCCATGTAAAGTGTCTGTCCACGCCGAGGCAAATGTCGTTGCCTATGCAGCTCGATGGGGAATCAGACTAGAGGGTGCAGAGATTTTCACTACTCACTCACCCTGCCTCTCATGCTGTCAGCTTCTAGTCAACACGGGAATTAGCCGGCTCGTGTTTGATGCTTTGTTTCGAGAGGCTGAGGGGATTATCTTCCTGCAGCAGGCTGGGATCGAAGTAGAACAAAGTTTGCTCCGCAGTCGACTCAACCTGATATAATGGGGCAGATGACGAAGGTCGAGCTTCTCCAAGATTTGAGAGACGAGGGGTGCGACAAGTGTCGCATGAGCGCAGATGCTGACGCGGTCTGCGTAATGGGGAGAGGGAATACCTCGGCTCAGATCATGGTCATAGGGAGAATGCCGAACTCTAGGAAGTATCAGCAGGCTCTGGAAGCTGATCTGCTTGAGGCTGGCTTGGACCCGACGAAGATGTATTTCACATCTGCCGTCAAGTGCCGCAACTTCGAGATGAACGTCGGCAAAACTATTCTGAAGACCTGCGCTGCTGAGTATCTCATGCACGAGATCGACATCGTTAAGCCTGAGTGGATTCTTGTCATGGGTAACGAGGCACTCGGTGCGGTGACAGGACACTCAGGCATCACGAAGTACCGAGGGAAGGTGATTGAGAAGCATGGGGCAAAAGTGGTACCGACCATCTCGCCGATGGCTGTTAGTCGTAACCCAGGACAAAGAGGGTCTTACATCGCAGATCTCCATTACTTTTCAGCTCAGGTGTTTGAGAAGGGTGCTAAGATTGAGCCTCCAAAGATTGCCATCATCGACACCAAGGAAAAGCTCGTCAAGCTCAAGTCAATCTTAGAACAGTCAGAGCTGCTGTCCTTTGACGTTGAAACCTTCTCGACACCGATCGGCTCAGAATTTGCACCAGATGCTCAGATAATCTCACTCTCTGGCACTTGCATCCTGAGGTCGGGTGAGATCAAAGTCTGGGCACTACCCCTATCGCACCCCTCATCGCCTTTCCAAAGCAACTGGCAGCGCGTCCTGCGCTTCCTAGCACCCGCCCTCGCAGCGGTGCCGAAGCAAGTGGCACACAATGGGAAGTACGACTGCCGGTGGATGCGACAGTTCAAAGTCCCCATGCAAGTCACCTTCGATACCATGCTGGCTTGCCACCTGTTGAACGAGAACTTACCCAAGGGTCTCAAGTTCCAGGTGCAGAATAGGTTTGGAGTGAGTCCCTGGGCTATCGACACCAAAGACCTGAGGGTAGCAAACCTCCGGTCGGTGTTGATCTACAATGCCCTCGACACTTACTACACCTATCATCTCTATCTCGACCTCAAGCACGAACTCCAAATGCAGCCTCGTCTCGCTCGGTTGTTCAAGCTCATCCTCACCCCAGCGAACAACATCCTCATAGATGTGGAGCGACGTGGGATTTGGATGGATCGTGAGAGGTTGCAGAGCAGCTACCAGATCGCACAGAAGATGCGAGCAGAGATTGATGACCAGCTCGCCGCTCTATTGCCCGAGAATGTTGAGGATTCTGGCTGGCCGACAGGTGGTAAGAAGGGTAAGCCAAGGGATATCAACTGGAACCCTTCAATCTTTCTCCGCTGGTTCATCTTTGATTGGCTGGGTCTCCCCATCATCAACCGGGGTAAGACGAAAGAGAATGGTGACCCGGGTGATCCATCAGTCGCTGAAGACGTTATGCTTGAGTTGAAGCGAGACCCTGGCCATGCGGCAGTTGATCTCCTCCTCGAGCGATCCAAGTGGCAGAAGTATTGCTCCGCATTTCTTAGTGCCTACGAGGAGTTGCTCGATGAGAACGACAGAATCCACACAACATTCAAGCTCTATGGCACTGTCACGGGACGGCTCTCGAGCGGTAAGGCTGAGGCAGACAAGATCACAGCTAGAGCACCGGTACGCGGTGTCAATCTTCAGCAAGTCCCACGGGACCCTTTCATTCGAGGTCTCTTCGGAAGTGCTCCTGGATATACATTCGTGGAGGCTGACTTCTCGCAGGTTGAGCTTCGCGTGGTGGCATTCCTAAGCCGAGACTCAACGATGCTCCACCTATACCAGACTGACCAGGATATCCATGCTGCGACAGCTTCGTGGGTACTGGGTGTACCGATGGCGGAGGTAACTAAGGATGATAGAAAGAAAGCCAAGGCTGTTAACTTCGGATTCGTGTACGGTATGGGGGCGAAGAAATTTGTCCATACAGCATTCACGAAGTATGAGTTGGTCTTCACCGAGTCGGAGGCTCAGGCTATCCGTAAGGCTTTCTTTGAGAACTTCAAAGGATTACTTCCTTGGCACGGACGGCAGCGACGACTGGTTGCTGAGAATCGCAGAGTCCAGTCACCGCTTGGGCGAGTCCGGCACCTCCCTGACATCGACTCAGGAGACAGAATGGTTAGAGGAGAGGCTGAAAGGCAGGCGATCAACTCGCCGGTTCAGTCTTTTGCCAGTGATCTCACTCTGCGGGCTATGATCTTGCTGGAGGATAGGCTACCCGCTGCGGGTGTGGATAGTCGATTCATCTCAACCGTCCACGACGCACTACTGTTCGAGATCAAGGATGAGCATGTCCCTCGAGCTCTTCCCATCATTAAGGATACGATGGAGGGCTTGCCACTCAGGAAGAAGTTCGGGGTCAACGTGGACGTACCGATCAAAGTGGACCTCAAGGTTGGTAGGAACTGGGGCGACGCTCGAGAGATCGGGCGAGAGGAGATCTATTCCTATGGAAACTAGTGCCAAGGTCATTCTGGACAGTGTTAGTGATGAGGGGAATCGGCTGACTACGATGGAAGTAGTCATGCACCGCTTCGTGCTTGCCGAGTTCAACACCCATCGCATGTTCTCTCGCAACTCTGCCTCATCCAGGGCTATTCCAGTCGCCAAGCAAATCCAGCGCCTCGAGGATAACCCAGCCCTGCCGGTGGTGTGGGCGGCTGAGCAAAAGGGGATGCAGGGAGGCGACGAAGTTCTTCGTCCTGACCTGGCTGAAGAGGTTTGGCAAACGGCTAAGCGAGATGCTATCGTTTGTGCAGATACCCTACGGCACCTAGGGGTACACAAGTCCATCACGAACCGGCTCCTCGAACCATTCATGTGGCACACAGTCATCGTGAGCAGCACTGAGTGGGACAACTTCTGGCGGCAGCGCTGTTCGCCCCTGGCTCAGCCTGAGATTCGGGTCGCTGCTGAGCTGATGAAGGCTGCATACGATGCTTCCACACCAACACAGCTTGCTACCTTTCAGTGGCACATGCCCTACATCACGGATCGAGATCTCCATGATTGTGAGCAGAGTGGAGAAGATCCTCGGTATGTCTCTGCCGCTAGGTGTGCTCGGGTAAGCTACTTGACTCACAACGGGAAACGAGATGTACAAGAGGATGCTGCTATGTATCATCGCCTCGTTTCTGCTGAGCCTCCCCATGCCTCACCGCTGGAGCACGTCGCCAAGCCTTGTCTCTACTGTAGGGACTACGACATGAACCATGTTCACTCTGGGAACTTTCAGGGCTGGTGGCAACTGCGGCATGACTCTCTCGGTTTCTAGCTGGAATGAGTTGTTTGCTCCGACGGGGCGGAACTGATAGTATTGCTATACCTACCGAGGAGGACACTTGAGCGGGCTTCCTGCGCTTTATCTTGACGAAGAGTCTGGCAAACCGATTGCCACTCATTCCATGATAAAGACATTCCGGCGCTGCCCCAAGCAGACTGAGTACAAGTATTTCATCCGCCTTAAGCCCCGCGTCCTCGGCAAGCCACTGCGCCAGGGAACTTGGATGCACCGGTTACAGGAGGTGCACTACAAGGGCGGCGATTGGCACGAGGAGCACAAGAAACTCACCCTCAAGTTCTCAGACCTCTTCGACGAAGAGCGTGACGAGATTGGTGACCTCCCCACTGAGTGCGGTCGCATGATGGAGAGTTACCTCTGGCATTACAAGGCAGATAACTGGAAGGTTCTTGACGCCGAGTTCGTATTGGAAACGGAGTTCCCCGATGGGACGATCTATCGAGCTAAGATTGACCTCCTGGTTGAAGATCAGTATGGTCTCTGGCTCGTGGACCACAAGTGGCACAAGTCGCTGCCCAACCTTACGTACCGTATCCTTGACGCCCAGTCAGGGCTTTACGTCTGGGCAGCTCGAAGGAATGGACTCAAGGTCCAGGGTCATATTTGGAACTACGGTACGAGAAAGGCACCTGGCATCCCAGCTCTTCTCAAGTCAGGCGCAAGGCTCTCGAACAAGAAACTGGATACTGACTTTCCCACGTTTCTCAAGACCATCCGAGCGTACGATCTGGATCCTAAGCCTTACCTGGCGAAGCTCCAGTACCTGAAGAACCAGCGCTACGAGTTTGGTGCTCCACAAACATCCCCCTTCTTCAGGCGAGCCATCCTGGAGATGAACCCTGAGATGCTGAAGCAGACAGCTCGGGAGGCATACCACACAGTTAAGCGGATGAATGAGTACGACTTCGCTAGGACTGAGTTCGTCGAGCGGGTCCCCGATCGCTCCTGCATGTTTATGTGCAGTTACCGAGATGTCTGCAGTCTTGAGCTGTTCGGGGGTAACACGTTCAACCTCCGCAAGGAAAGGTACAAGATCACTGATCCCATGGATTACTACTACGATGACCCCAAAGACGTGGAGGCTGACGTTTAGTGGCTACCGCTACGAAGAAGGGCTACACAGATAGGGATTACATAGCGATTGCCCGTGACAATGTTCGGAGGGCTAGGGACATCACGATGTACCCCAAGTTTTTGTTCTACGCGCGTAAGAAAGTGGGGAAGACTACGCTGGCCCTCACTGCTGGTGTGGAGCATACTCTCATCATTGATCCGGAGGAAGGCTCGGTTTACAAGCGCAAGAGCAATCCATACATCTGGCGGGTGAAACGCTGGGAAGATATGCAGGATGTGTATGGTGCTCTGCGGACGGGCAAGCTTTCACCCAAGTCGATTGGGCAGGGAACATCCAACGAGCCCTTCAAGTGGGTAGTC
>Ga0157374_10003344_pt1 | contig 13467 bp, 9 predicted proteins | sample M25metaG_FD_115308 | JGI IMG/M metagenome (GOLD analysis project Ga0157374, IMG submission 115308) | Miscanthus rhizosphere microbial communities from Kellogg Biological Station, Michigan, USA - M2-5 metaG | ecosystem: Host-associated > Plants > Roots > Rhizosphere > Soil | place: USA: Michigan...
TAAGCCACCATTGATCTGTGCTCAGTTCGATGGTGGAGGTTGGTATTCGCACACATCCTTGCAGATCCCTCCGGTGGTAAACTGCGTGACGTGATCCGAGCATTGGTTGTTATTGCACTCTCTTTGGGAATGAGCTGGAGTCTGCTGTTCGCGCAGCATCAAATTCTCCCTGACTTTCAGGCCGATCCATCGGCGCGTGTCTTCCACGGACGCGTGTATGTATACCCTTCGCACGACCTGGCCGGCAGCAAAGATTGGGACATGCGCGACTGGCACGTGTTCTCGAGCGACGACATGGTTCATTGGAAGGACCACGGGAAAATTTTCGGCCTTGAAGAAATTACATGGGCTACGAAGCACGCATGGGCGCCGGATTGCATTGAACGAAATGGAAAGTACTATTTCTATTTCCCCGCGGATGATCAGATCGGTGTCGCGGTTGCCGAGTCGCCGACTGGCCCCTTCAAAGATGCACTTGGGAAACCTCTGATCGGCCGCAACGAGTCGAGTGTTCGGTCGATCGATCCGAACATTTTTATCGACGATGACGGACAGGCATATCTCTACTTCGGCAACAGCCGCGACAAGCTCGCGGTCGTAAAGCTCAAGCGCGACATGATCACTCGTGATGGGCCCATTCAGGTGCTCGAGGTTGAGAACTACCACGAGGGCATCTGGGTCCATAAGCGGCAGGGTCTTTATTACTTCAGCTATCCCTCATACCGTGGCGACATGACTGCGAACCTGCTGGAGTACAGCATCGCGAAGAGTCCGGTGGGGCCGTTCGAATACAAGGGCGTGATTCTCGACAATCGCTCAAGGAACGTTCACGGTTCCATCACGGAGTACAAAGGCAATTGGTGGCTGTTCTACCACATTGCCGGACCGAGTCCATATGAGCGGCGAGTATGCCTTGCGCCGCTGCATTATGCGAAGGACGGCGGTATCGAACCTATCAAAATGTCGGACCCGCTACTGCTCGACACTGGTAAATGAAATGGATTCGAGCGATCAGCTGTTTTTGAACCGCTTCGAGGGTTCGTCGGAGAAGATCTGGCCGTCGCGAATATGTACCACGCGATGGGCATATTCCGCGATGTCAGGTTCGTGCGTGACCAGCACAATCGTGTTGCCTTGAGCATGCAATGAGTCGAACAGGGCCATGATCTCAACGCCTGTTTTCGAATCGAGATTGCCCGTCGGCTCGTCGGCGAGAATGATAGACGGATGATTGACGAGCGCACGTGCAACGGCGACGCGCTGTCTCTGTCCACCGGAGAGCTCGTTGGGCTTGTGATTCATACGCGCTTCCAGGCCCACAGCGGTGAGTGCTTCCTTGGCTCGCGCAATGCGCTCTGTTGCCGGAGTACCGTTGTAAATCAGTGGCAGTTCTACATTGTGCAGCGAAGTGGCACGGGCAAGCAGGTTGAATGTCTGAAAGACAAAGCCGATCTCCTTGTTGCGAATGCGCGCGAGCTGATCGTCGTCGAGTTCGCTGACGAGTTGCCCATTGAGCCAGTACTTACCCTTCGATGGGGTATCGAGGCAGCCGATCAAGTTCATGAGCGTCGATTTGCCTGAGCCAGACGGACCCATGATCGCCACATATTCGTTGCGCCTGATGGTGACGCTGACGCCGCGGAGCGCCTGTACCTGCTGCTCGGAACCCATATCGTACGTGCGCCATAGATCTTCAACGACAATGATGCCGTCTTTGGGCACGGTCGTGGTCTGCGTCATCTCTTCAGTAGTGATGCCGTTCATCGCCATCCGAATCTTTTCCTTAATCCCGGCCTGCGGAGTGCGTTTGCCGTGGGGCTGAATGTGCAGTCGTCTTGCCTGCCATGTCGCGCTCTGCTTTGACGAGCATGAGCGTTAGGTAGTGCTGCTGCTGGATAATGCGCCAGGTTTCAATTTGTCCCGTTTCAGAAGAGCACCGACCTTGAGATCGCGCAGGATCTTGTAGGGGCCGCTGACCACTTCCTGTCCCTGGCTCAATCCTGAGAGCACCTCAATCTCGGTGGATCCAGTAATGCCGGTGGTGACGGGAACAAACTTGGAGCGCAGCTTGCCCTTCTTGTCCTTTTCGACAACAAAGACGCCCTGCACCGGGTTTGGTTTTGAGGGGGCAGAGGTGGCTGCTTCAACATTGCCTGAGCTCTTCACGTTGTCCATGGCTGGGTCGTGCATCGTCAGCGCCTGGATAGGCAGTGAAAGAACGTTCGGCTTATGCGCCGTGGTAATTTTCGCCGTGCACGAAAGGCCGGGCCGCAGATCAGTTGCGTCGTCGATCGTGACAACTACTTTGAAGTCCTTGGCCTCTTCAGTTCCGGATGTCGATTGAGAGGTTGCGATACCGGATGACCGCAGCAGGGCCTGATCGCCCACCAGCGTTACGTGGCCACGGAAAATCCTTCCAGGCAGCGCATCCACCGTGACATCGGCAGATTGTCCCAGCTTTACGTTCACGATGTCGGTCTCGTCCACTTTCACTTCAGCTGTCACGATGCTCATATCAGCAATCGTCATCAGCGTGGAACCTTCAGTGTTCTGGATGCCTTCAACAACTGTCTCGCCTTCGCGTACGGGCTGGTTAGTTACGATTCCGTCAAATGGCGCAACGGCGATAGTCCGGTTCAGCATGTCTTTGTTGGCTTCCAGAGTGGACACTGCGGCCTGAAGATGCCCGCGCGCCGAATCAGTCTGGGCTTTGGACTGGTTGAGCTGTGCCTGAGCTTGCGCTACCGACGCCACCGTCAGATCGTAAGCAGCCTTCTTTGAATCGAAGTCCTGCTTGGCCAGAATGCCTTCCTTGTAGAGGGCCTGGGCGCGCTCCCAATCGAGCTTTTTCTGCTCAAGATCAGCCTTAGCGTGCTCCAGATTGGCCTCTGACGTCTTTTCGTTCGCTACATAAGACGCAATGTCGGTATGGGCAGCGGAGATAGTAGCCTGCTGGCCTCTCACCTGCGCCGATTGCTGGACATTCTCAATAGTGGCTACGGTCTCGCCCTGACGCACATGGTCGCCCTCTTTTACGTACAGATGGGTGACCCGTCCCATGGCTGTGGCACCAAGATTCACATAGGTTTTGGGCTTAATTTGCCCGGTTCCGCTTACCACTGCGGACAGGTCCTGCCGCACAACGGTGGCCGTCAGCACTTTGGTGTAACCCGACTGTTGCTTATAAACCATGGCCGCAACAAGTCCGGCCGCAACCAGCACTCCAAGAACAATGAAAACAATTTTCTTCATGGGTATGACGCGTGCTCCGAATGTCTCTTCTCAGTGTACGCAATTCTGATTATTACGGTTCCCGCCGATTACTGACTTGCTCACGGCCGTTCGAAATCGGGAAAAATGCCCTGAGGGCAGGCCCCGGCCCAGACTAATGAGAACTGCGCTTTTATTATTGGACGTTTTAAGAGGTGGCGGAGTTTCCGGATCTTTCCCTCTCGCCAAGATTCTATGCTGTTTCCGTCTCGAAACTGCGGCTTACATTCCGGGCAAATGCACGTCCAATTGGCAGCCAGCTCCATTGGGTGTTGCCCAGGGCCTTTCAACACCCGTAGAATAGGGGATCGCAGGAGTATTCAACGGCAATGGCGTTAATCGGTAGACGACTTCTATTCATCTTACTCATGGGCAGCGGGTTAGTCCTGACCCCTACACCACAACTGAAGGCTCAGGACGCAGGGGCAGCTGCAGACAAAAGCAAACAACCGGACCAGAATGACCCCGATTATGACCCGCGCAAACGCCAACGCAGCGACAAAGAACGCTATCGTGCCCAGAAAGCACTCCGCCAGGAGCTGAAAGGTACTTACAAGACCTGGCTGGGCCAGGAAGTCACCTACATCATTAGCGACGATGAGCGGAAAGCATTCCTGACGCTCAGCAACGACGAAGAACGCGATTCTTTCATTGAAGCGTTCTGGCAGCGCCGCAACCCGAATCCCGACTCGCCTGAAAACGAGTTCCGCGAAGAACACTACCGGCGTATTCAGTACGCCAACGATCACTTCGCTGCCGGCAAGCCCGGCTGGAGAACAGACCGCGGCCACATCTACATTTCGTTCGGCAAGCCAGACGATATCGAATCGCATCCCTCCGGCGGTATGTATCAGCGCCCCCAGGATGAGGGCGGCGGCAGCACTTCCACTTTCCCGTTCGAGATTTGGCACTACCGTTACATCGAAGGTATCGGCGAAAACGTTAACCTTGAATTTGTAGACACCTGCCAATGCGGCGACTTCCACTTCACGATTGATCGTGGCGAAAAAGACGCGCTACTGATGGTGCCCGGGGCGGGCCTGACCCAGTGGGAAGAAATGAACCACAAGGACAAGGTCGATCGCTTCAAAGGCGGCGGCATTGAGCGCCTTGGCGCAGGCCCGATGGGTGAAGGTGCGCAGGGTAAGGAGTTTGACCGCATTGAACTGCAGGCCAAGATCTTCGCTCCGCCTCCGATCAAGTTTAAGGACCTGAATGCATTCGTTTCCGAGCACAAGCTCCTTACGGGACCGGTGTTTCCGTTCGACGTGCGTACGGATTTCATCAAAGTGACTGAGAGCATGGATATGGTGCCGATCACCATCCAAATCAAGAACCGCGACATTACGTTCCAGACAAAGGACGGCGTCGCCAGGGGACTGGTGAACATCCTCATCAAGGTTACGACGATTACCGGCAAGACAGTTCAGACACAGGAAGACACGGTCGAGATCAACCAGCCGGCCGAATTGCTGCAGCAGGCTCTGGATCGCAAGTCAATTTACTGGAAGGCGCTTCCGCTGGTTCCGGGACTGTACCGGCTTGATATCGCAATTAAGGACGTTAACAATCCGGATCACATCGGCTTGTATGGTCGTGGAATTGACGTGCCAACCTATCACGATGAAAGGCTGGGCGCTTCATCTCTGATTCTGGCAGACGAAATGCACCCGGTTTCTTCCCGGCAGATTGGTAGCGGCAACTTCATCATTGGCGGCGATTTTGTCAGACCCCGCGTGGCCGCGAACCCTGCAACCCCGGTTAGCTTTAATCGCACCCAGAACCAGAATCTGAGCTTCTGGATGCAGTTCTACAACCTTGGTATCGACGAAGCCACTAAGAGTAATTCCGCTAAGGTCACGTACGAGATTGCCGATGCGGCTAGTGGAGCCGTTCTTTTAACTAAGGAACTGGAATCAAAAGACTTAGGATCGCATAGTGACGAGCTGACGGTTCAGAGAACGCTTCCGATCGCCGGCTTGCAACCTGGCAAATACAAAGTAACAGTGAAAATAAATGACGCGATCTCAAAACAAGAGATTGCGCAATCGGCACCTTTTGTCGTCGAATAGTAATGATTCCCGCGCGCTCTTAAGCAGGACTCAAGATTTTGCGAAACGCGCGGGCTGCACTTGCAGTAAGTTTGCCAGGGACGACGCCGGATCACAGGAACTAGTGACGATGCGTAGAGCCCATTTCGCCGGATTTGCAATGCTGATCGCGTTAATTGTCGTTCCCGTATGCGGAGCGGCGACGGCATCAGTTTCTGGGCTTGTGCGCAATTCGGCGGGAACTCCGCAGATTGGCACCGAGGTGCAGTTACTGCGCTCGGACCTCACAATCATCGCCACTGTCTACACCGACTCGAATGGCCGCTTCAAATTCTCATCGCTCTTTCCTGGACGCTACTCCGTAAAAGCATTGGGCACGTCTTACCTGCCATCGCTGCGCGAGAACGTTAGGGTGCGCACGGCTACTGTCGTTGATCTTACGCTGAACACGCTGTATGAAGTGATGCAGTGGCTTCCCGCACAACCGCGTGGCGGCGACAGCCAGCGTGACGATTGGACCTGGACGCTTCGGTCTGCTGAGAATCGCCCACTGTTGCGTTGGCTTGAAGATGGTCCGCTGGTTGTAGTGAGCGATGGCCCTGGAACCACCCCCAAACTAAAGGCGCGATTGATGGCCACCGGTCAGGCCGGCACGTTTGGCGAGAGTGGCGAGCGCATTTCGGGGACGCTCGAAGACACGCCTTCAGGCAGTCGCGAATTGCTGGCGCGCGTAGACTTTGCACCTCACAGCGATGGCGCTATGGAATCGATGCTCGGTTTCCGCCAGGACCTTGGGTTTGCTGGAGCGGTCCAGACCGTTGCTGCCATTTCAATTCAGCCTGAGGTAGTTGGTCCCGATGGCCAAAGCGGCACGAATCAGGCGGCGATGAGCGCCTGGGAATCGATGCATCTTGGCGACGAGTTCGACGTTGAAGCGGGCTCGACGCAGGTGATCTCTCGCATGAATGCGGAGTCGCCGAGAACGATCTTTACAGCCTTGCCTAGCGCAGCAGTTACGTGGCATGGAAGCGATTCATCAGTGGGCTACCGAATGGCAACGGCCCTCCCGACTGGGCTGCGCGGCGATAATTCCCGAGCTGGATCCTGGCTGCCTGCCATGTCTGTTCGCAACGGTGACCTGGTTATACAGCGCGGCATGCATCATGAGCTTAGCTGGAAACGCACGACAGACAGTGGCAGTATGTCAGTTGTGTTTTTCGCCGACACCATCAAGAATCCTGTCCTCGAAGCAAGAGGAGATGCAGCGGCCGCAAATGGCCAGGCCATCTTCGATCCCACTGGCAACCTGATGCGCACAGCTGGCCAGGGATTTTCCACGCAGGGTGTTGTTGCCAGCGCGGCGCATCGTTTGCCGCACGGCAACCAGATCCGCGTCAGCTACGCCAATGGCAGCGCACTGGTGATGCCAGCTTTGCAGCGCGCAACCACAATGTCGCAGGCAGCTGGTGGCGCGCACCCGCACCGCGCTGGAGCTTATTCCATTTCGCTTTCAGGCACGCTTGAAGGAACCGGCACCAAGTGGCGCGCAAGCTATCGGTGGCAGCCTGAAGACACCGTGACTGAAGTTGCCCCCTACGCAATGGAAGCAATTTCGCCTTATCTGAATGTAGGATTTCGCCAGAAGCTGCGCAGCAATCGTGAAGGGTCGAGCGGAATCGAAGCGATGCTTGATGTGCAGAACCTACTTGCGCAAGGCTATTGCCCGTATCTGTTGAAAGACGGCTCCATGCTGATGTTTGCCGAACAACAGCGCGGCATTCGCGGCGGCCTGGCTTTCACATTCTGACGTTCGTTTCTCCCCTCGAATTCCTCCCGAACTTCAATACAGAAACATGCAACGCATCATTCATTGTTGCGTTGATGCGCAAAGCTCCCGCAAATAGCAGGTTGCGGGTGGGAGCGTTTGTGATTAGATTTGTTGCGAGGTAATTCCTGCAATGTGCAAGACCCGCGGTTCGTTTCTGCTTGTCGCAATTATCTTCTTAGTTGCTATCGCTCCCTCTTTCGCCGTTGAAGCGCCCCGGATCGAAAAGAAAGATGGCCGTTACGCCTTGATGGTTGAGGGTCACCCGTACCTTGTGCTCGGCGGCCAAATTCACAACTCCAGCGCATGGCCCAGCGAATTGCCGCAGGTGTGGGATTCAATGGCAGCGCTGCACGCGAACACCGTTGAAGCGCCTGCTTACTGGGAACAGATCGAGCCTCAGGAGGGGCACTTCGATTTTGGCAACGTCGATCAGCTGATCGAAGGAGCGCGTGCGCACAAGCTGCACGTCATCCTGTTGTGGTTTGGCACGTGGAAGAACGGCAACATGCAGTACGCACCAGTGTGGGTCAAGACCGATACCAAGCGCTTCCCACGCATGATTCGCCCGGACGGCATTCCCATCGATGTGTTGTCGGCAAATTCGCGGGCGACACTGGATGCCGACAAGGCAGCGTTTACCGCATTAATGCGCCACCTGAAGCAGATTGATGGTGAACAGCACACGATTCTGCTGGTACAGGTGGAGAACGAATCCGGCGGCGTTGGCAGCGTGCGCGATTTCTCCGCGGAATCAAACCGCGGGTTTGCAGGCAAAGTTCCTGCCGATCTGTTGACGGCGGCGGGCAAACAGGCCGGCACCTGGAGCCAGGTATTCGGCGCAGACGCCGATGAAATCTTTCAGATCTACCATCTGGCAAAGTACCTCAACGAAATTGCTGTAGCCGGCAAAAAGGAATTCGATATTCCGTGCTACATGAATGTCTGGCTGAGTCACCTGACGAATGAATTGCCACAGCGGCAGGTATTTCTGCCCGGCATTCAATATCCGAGCGGCGGAGCGGTGCAGCGCTGGGTTGGGCTTTGGCGCGCACTTGCGCCTGCGATCGACATGATCTCCCCGGATATTTACACCAGCGACTCCAGCGAGTATCGCGACGTACTGCGCGCCTATGCACGGCCCGATAACCCGCTGATGATTCCAGAAACCGGTCGCAACGATGCTTTTTCAAAATTCTTCTTCTATGCATTGGGCAGCGGCACGCTGGGGTTTTCGCCGTTCGGCATCGATCACACCGGCTGGAACATTCTCGGCGATGAGCAGTGGTCCGGACACTCTCGCAACTTTGCGCTTTTGGCGCCTATGAATCGCGAGATTGCAGCGCTCGAATACGATGGCAAACTCAAAACTGTTGTTGAAGAGCCGGGCCAGGCTGAGCAGGAACTGGACCTGGGCGAATGGCAGGCAGCTGTGGCTTTCGGCTTTCCGCAGAGTGATGGACGAAAAGCTCCAGGCACGAAAGACGCGCACGGAGTCGCTATGATCGCAAGACTCGGTCCAGACGAATTTCTCGTTACCGGCTTTGACTCGAGCATTCGTTTCCATGTACCCGGGCAACCGCCTTTCATTCGTTCGCAAGTGCTTAGCGCGGAAGAGGGCGGGTACGTGAACGGTGAGTGGAAGATGAAGCGGCTCTTGAATGGCGATGAAGTCGATCGCGGACTGACATTTCACGCGCAGCCCACAGTGGTGCGCGTGCGCATGGGCAAATTCTAGTCAACAGATCAGGTTAGTGAAAAGAGGAGATCAATGAGCAACGTAAACATCAGCCGCCGTGCGGCGCTCAAAGCTGGGTTAGCAGCGTCCGCACTTGCGTCATTCCCAGTGGCTGCAAACGCTGAAGATGCAGCAGCAACGAAGAAGCGCATAAAACAGGCGGTGTGTCGCTGGTGCTACCAGAAGATGCCGATTGGGGATCTTTGCGCCGCGGCTGCACAGATGGGGCTGTTCGGCATCGACCTGCTCAACCCTGATGAATACGAAGTTCCACGCCGCCATGGCCTCATCTGCACAATGGGGTACGCTGGCGCGGGCACCATTCCTGACGCAATGAACCGCACTGAGAATCACGCCTCGATCGAAGCCGCATTCAGGACGAACATTCCTCTTGCAACAAAAGCCGGCATGCCGAATGTGATTACCTTTTCCGGGAATCGCAAAGGCATGTCCGACGATGAGGGCGCGCGCAACTCGATTGCCGGACTCAATCGGGTCAAAAAGATTGCTGAAGACAACGGCGTGGTCATTTGCTTTGAGTTGCTGAACAGCAAGGTGAATCATCCCGATTACATGTGCGATCACACAGCGTGGGGCGTGCGCGTTATGGAAGGAGTGAACTCACCCAATGTGAAATTGCTTTACGACATTTACCACATGCAGATCATGGAAGGTGACATCATCGCCACGATAAAGAAGAACATTTCGTGGATTGGCCACTTTCATACCGGCGGTGTACCCGGCCGGCACGAACTCGATGACACGCAAGAAGTCCAGTGGGACGGCGTGATGAGGGCCATTGCAGCGACGGACTACAAAGGCTACGTCGCCCACGAATTCCTGCCTCTACGCGATCCCATGACAAGCCTGCGCGCGGCCGTCAAGCTGTGCGACGTGTAGGCCAGCCATTTAAAATCTGATCTATTGAGGGTTTCAAAAAGATGAAGTCTCTGCTTCTTACTGAATACAATCATCTCGAAATTACTGACATGCCGCAGCCAATGCCTGGCCCCGGTGAAGTGCTGGTGCGCGTTGAAGCCTGCGGTATCTGCGGCAGCGACGTTCATGGACTCGACGGCTCTACCGGCCGGCGCATTCCGCCCATTGTGATGGGCCACGAAGCTGCAGGTACGGTGGAGGCCATCGGCAACGGCGTTACCCGTTTTGCCAAAGGCGATCGCGTTACGTTCGACTCCACTGTGTATTGTGGCGAGTGCGCGTACTGCAAAATCGGACAGATTAATCTTTGCGACAACCGCGAAGTAATAGGCGTCTCCGAAGGGAACTACCGTCGACATGGCGCGTTCGCTGAATACGTTGTCATCCCGGAACGCATCATGTATTCGCTGCCCGCCGATTTCCCGTTTGAAGAAGCGGCGATGCTTGAAGCGGTTTCAGTCGCCATGCACGGCGTGAAAGTATCGCAAGTTGTGGGTGGTGAAACGGCACTGGTCATCGGCGCGGGCATGATCGGCTTGCTGACCTTGCAGGCGGCCAAAGCTGCGGGTTGCACGCGTGTGTTCATCGCAGACGTAGATGAATCGCGACTGAAACTTGCGCGTCAAATTGGTGCCGATGAAGTGCTCCATTGCTCTGGCGCCGAGTTGCTTGCAGAGATCAAGCGGCTCACAGACGGCCGCGGCGTTGATCTTGCCCTTGAAGCCGTAGGACTGAATCAGACCGTGGCAAGCGCCATCGACTGTGTGCGCAAAGCGGGAACCGTAACGCTCATCGGCAATGTATCACCGGAGGTTACACTGCCGTTGCAGAAGGTCGTTGTTAAGCAAGTCAAGCTGCAAGGATCGTGCGCGTCCTCGGGCGAATATCCTGAGGCGATTGAGCTGATCGCGGCCGGAAAGATCAAAGTGAAGCCGCTGATTACGGCGGTAGCCAGTCTTGAGGAAGGACCGCGCTGGTTTAATCGCCTGCATGCACGCGAGCCGAATCTAATGAAGGTCGTACTTTCTCCGAGGATTTAATGAGCGAAGCACTTTTCGACCTTGGTGGCAAGGTCGCCATTGTTACAGGAACCAGCCGCGGGCTGGGACAATATTTTGCGCGAGCGCTGGCCAGGGCCGGCGCAGACCTCATCATCACAAGCCGTACGCTCGACACTCTCGTTCCGTTTGAAAAGGAAATCAAGGCACTTGGCCGCCGCGTAGTTTCGCTCGAACTCGATGTCACCAATCAGGAGAGCATTGAGAAGATGGCGCGTGATGCTGAAGCTGCATTCGGACAGATTCATATTCTGGTGAACAACGCGGGCTGCAATCGCCGCAAGCTTGCGCTTGAGGTTACGTGGGACGATTGGAACACAGTGCTCGATACAAACCTGCGCGGCAGCTTTTTTGTAGCGCAGGCTGTGGCTCGCGGCATGACCTCACACGGCTATGGCCGCATTATCAACATTGGCTCTGTCACGTGCGTTGCGGGTTATGCGGGATTGGCACCCTATGGTGCAAGCCGCGGTGGCATTCGCCAAATGACCATGAGCCTGGCCGCGGATTGGGGCAAGTTCGGCATCACGGTCAATTGCCTTGCGCCGGGATGGTTCAAAACCGAGCAGAGCCGCGTGTTGTATGAGGATGAGGGTTGGGTCGAGTACCTTACCGAACGCATTCCGATGGGGCGTCCTGGCCAGCCCGGCGATCTTGATGGCGCAGTGGTTTTTCTCGCTTCGGATTCGAGCCGTTACATGACGGGACAAACTCTGCTGATTGACGGCGGAATCTCGACGGGCGCTCTGCGCGCACTGCCCAAAAACAAATAACCGGGCCCACGATTTTGTATCAAGCTGATTTCTGAATCAACATTCAAACTAGTGAACGCAAACGGGGCGAATTTCAATGACGAGTTGCAGATCGAATGTGACTGCTGTTCTGGCCTTTGTGTGTTTGTCTACATGCGGAATCTTGGCGCAAGCGCCTGTCGCCGCTCCGTCGCCAGAAGATATGCTGCATGCATTTCAGGATCCGCCAAACAGTGCGCGGCCGCGCGTTTGGTGGCACTGGATGAACGGCAACATTGCGCAAGAAGGCGTCAAGCTCGATCTCGATTGGATGCACTCTGTCGGTGTGGGCGGTGTCACGATTTTTGAAGGCGCAATCTCCACGCCTCAGGTAGTGCCCAAGCGGCTCATCTTTATGACGCCGGAGTGGAAGCAGGCGTTTAACTATGCAGTAACCACCGCGCGCGGCCTCGATATGGAAGTGGCCATTGCCAGTTCTCCCGGTTGGAGCGAGACCGGCGGCCCCTGGGTGCCTGCTGCACAAGGCATGAAGAAAATGGTGTGGAGCGCAACGCGCGTCGAAGGTGGCCACCCCTTCACCGGCAAACTGCCGCATCCTCCGCAGGTAGATGGCACGTTTCAAAATTTCCAAGTGCCCGGCCGTCGTGGGCCTGATGGCAAGATCGTGGTCCCGCCGGAATTCTATGGCGATGTGACAGTCATCGCTTACAAAATTCCGGAGGATGACAAGACGCAGGCTGAACTGAATCCGCAAATTACTACGAGTGTTGGTTCGCCAAGCATTGCTGCGTTGTCTGATGGTGATGTAAACACGGTGGCCCTTGAGCTTGCGCCCGCGCCGCAGGGAAGCGAAGCTTGGGTTCAGTTCGATTACGGGCATCCACAGAAGATCCAGGCAATGACGCTTGCCTCACTCGACGGCACCATCAGCGTGTTCGATCACGACAGCAGCAATATTCCGCCGTGGATTGTATCGAGCGACGACGGCGCGGAGTTTCACAAGGTAGCCGATATTTCCTTCAGCAGCCTGGTTCAGCGCACGGTTTCATTCAGTCCTGTCACGGCACGCTACTTTCGCATTGTGTTTGCAAAGGGCACTGCAACGCAGCGCATCACTGAGGCGATCTTCCTGAGCGGCGCGCGCGCGAATCAGTTTGAAAAGCGCGCAGGGTACGCAAATGCTCGTGACTTCTTCGCCATCACCGATCCGGAATTTGCGCCGGAATCTGTTGTCGCGCCACGAGATGTAGTTGATTTGACCGGCAAAATGCAGCCGGACGGCACATTGGACTGGACACCACCCGCCGGCAAATGGACGATCCTGCGCATTGGATATTCGCTCACCGGACATGAGAATGGCCCTGCGCCGGCTGAAGCAACCGGACTCGAAGTCGACAAGTTCAATCGCGAGTACGTAAAGAACTATGTCGATGGCTACCTGAAGATGTATGCAGACACCGTGGGCCAAAACAAGATTGGCAAGGACGGAATATCGTACATGCTCACGGACAGCATTGAAGTCGGCCCTCAAAACTGGACCGATAACATGCTGCAAGAATTCCAAAAGCGCCGCGGCTACGATGCGCATCCCTGGCTGCCTGCTCTCACCGGCGTCGTTATCAAGAGTGCGGCTGATACCGATCGCTTTCTGTGGGACTTCCGCCGTACCATCGGGCAGTTGCTTGCTGAGAATCACTACGGCGCGATCGCTGAAGAACTGCATACGAAAGGGTTGAGCTACTACGGAGAAGCGCTCGAGCAGCATCGTCCTTCGCTCGGCGATGATATGGAGATGCGCAGCAAGACCGACATTCCCATGGGCGCCCTCTGGACA
>Ga0157374_10003345_pt1 | contig 13465 bp, 11 predicted proteins | sample M25metaG_FD_115308 | JGI IMG/M metagenome (GOLD analysis project Ga0157374, IMG submission 115308) | Miscanthus rhizosphere microbial communities from Kellogg Biological Station, Michigan, USA - M2-5 metaG | ecosystem: Host-associated > Plants > Roots > Rhizosphere > Soil | place: USA: Michigan...
AAGTTCCCCCTGGAGAACTTCCGGCGCGCGCGCGAGCTCGAGGACGAGGGCGACCGGCGGCGGGCGCGACAGCAGTTCACGCGCGACGTGAAGAAGCACGTCGACTCGATCGCCGAGAAGTACATCCGGCCGGCGAGCGGCACCTGCGACTTCGCCTTCATGTACGTCCCCGCCGAGGCGGTCTACGCGGAGATCATCGCCGACGGAGACGACGGCGCGATCGCCGACTACGCGACCGGCAAGCGCGTGATCCCCGTGTCGCCCCGCCTCCTCTACGCGTACCTGTCGACCGTCGCGCTCGGGCTGCGCGGCCTCGAGCTCCAGGAGAACGCGCGCGAGGTTCACCAGAATCTCGCCGATCTCGCCCGTCTCTGCGACCGCGTCAGCGGGCCGCTCGACAAGCTCGGCGCGCACCTCGGCAATGCGCAGAAGCAATACGACGAGAGTGCGAAGGCGTTCGATCGATTCGCCAATCGCCTCGCCACGATTTCCGAGAAGGTCGACCGCTCGATCGAGCCCGGGGGCGACGCCGACCCGGTCGGGCATCCGCTTCCGCTTCCGCGTCCCCTTCCCCCCTCCTGAGAGGACGGGGCCGGACGGCCGTCTCGAGCCCCCCGCCGGCGGCTCGGCCTGCGGCTGGTAAGAACGGACCGACGAGGCCGGAGAGGTTGTGGAGCCGGGACGGGCTTTGACGCGGCCGCGGGCTCGATGGGCGCATCCGGGCACGCCCCCCGGGATCGTTCCGGACCTGCCTCGAAACTGCCGCTCCTGTAGTATCCGCGTTTCCTTCGGGCGACCTTTTTAACCCTTAATCCTTATGAGCCTCAGAGTCACCTCCGAGATCGGAAAGCTCAAGTCGGTCCTGGTCCACCTGCCGGGACCGGAGATCGACCGCATGGTGCCGTCCATGATGGAAGAGCTCCTCTTCGACGACATCCTCTACGGCAACCGCGCCCGCGAGGAGCACCGCCGGTTCCAGCAGGTTCTCGGCTACGTCGCCGACGAGGTGCTCGAGGTCCAGGACCTGCTCGAAGAGGTCCTGCTGGTTCCGGAGCAGCGAGGCGCGATCCTGGACGATCTCGGGCGGACGCTCGGCTGGGGCCCGGAAATGGACTACCGGCTCCGGGACCTGAATGCCGAGCAGCTCGCGTCCGCGTTGATCACGGGCATCGAGCGGCCGGCGCCGGAGATCGCGGGCCCCGCGGCGGACCTCTACGCGATGCCGCCGATCCCGAACTACTTCTTTCAGCGCGATCCCCTCGTCGTCGTCGGCGAGCGGTCGATCCGCTGCTCGATGGCCACCTCGGCGCGGCAGCGCGAGCCTCTCCTGAACGGCTACGTCATGTCGCTCCACCCGCGCTTCGCGAGCACCGAGGGAGGCAAGTTCTGGTTCCAGGAGTTCTCCGCGGACTACGGCAAGCCGTCCTCGTATGCGCGGATGCGGCCCACGCTCGAGGGAGGCGACGTGCTCGTCCTCCGCGAGGACCTGATCGCGATCGGATACTCCGAGCGCACCGAGAAGACGACCATCGAACGGCTGGCCGAGTCCTTCAAGAAGCAGAAGGCGCCGGTCAAGCGGATCATCGTCGTCGCGATTCCGCCGGCGCGGTCCTACATGCACCTCGACACGGTGTTCACGATGATCTCGGAGGACGAGTGCCTCGTGTACGGTCCGATGATCCTCCCCGACGGCGCGGAGGAGGCGGACGTCTACGAGTGCGACCTGACCAAGCGGGAGATCACCTGGACGACGGAGAAGGACCTGCTCTCGGCGCTGAAGGCCCAGAAGCTCGACCTGAAGCCTCTGCGCTGCGGCGGCGACGATCCGATCGCCGAGCGGCGCGAGCAGTGGACGGACGGCGCCAACGCGTTCGCCCTCGCGCCCGGCGTCGTCCTGATGTACGACCGCAACGAGGCGACGGCCGCCGAGCTCGGCCGCGCCGGCTACTCCGTGGTCGACGAGGCGGACCTGCTGCTGGGCCGCGAGGAGCTGGAGCTCTGGAAGCCCGGCAAGAAGTACGTGATCCTGCTCGCCGCGCACGAGCTCTCCCGCGCGCGCGGCGGTCCGCGCTGCATGACGATGCCGCTCGTGCGCGAGGACGTGAAGCCCTAGTCGTCGCAGCATGAACCCCACCCCCTTCTTCTCCTTCGTCCGCCCGCTCGCGGTCGTGGCCTTCGGGGGCAACGCGCTCCTGCGGCCGGAGGACTCCGGCGAGACGTCCCTCCAGCTCGAGCGCGCGCGCGAGGCGGTCCGGAAGCTGATCCCGATCCTCGGCAAGGGCTACGAGCTGATCGTCGTCCACGGCAACGGGCCGCAGGTCGGCAACATCCTCATCCAGGCGGAGGAGGCGGCGGACAAGGTCGTGCCCCAGTCGCTCGACTTCTGCGTCGCGCAGACCGAGGGCTCCATGGGCTTCCTGCTCGAGCTCGCGTTCGACAACGAGCTGCCGCGGGCGGGATTCCGCAAGCAGGTGGTCACGATCATGACGCAGGTCGAGGTCGACGCCGCGGACCCCGCGTTCCTGAAGCCGTCGAAGCCGGTCGGACCGTTCTTCTCGAAGGAGCGCGCGGACGTGCTCCAGAAGACGTCGGGCTGGACGATGGTCGAGGACGCGGGACGGGGCTGGCGCAAGGTCGTGCCCTCGCCGAAGCCGCGCGCGGTGCGCGGAGTCGAGATCGCCGCCGCGCTCATCAACCGCGGCCACATCGTGATCGCGGCGGGAGGCGGCGGGATCCCGGTCGTCGTGAGCGACGAGGGCGAGGTGCGCGGCGTCGAGGCCGTGATCGACAAGGACTACGCGGCGTCGATGCTGGCGGCGTCGCTGTCGGCGAACCTCTTCATCGTCCTGACGGGCGTCGACCGCGTCGCGAAGGACTACGGCAAGCCGACTCAGCAGGAGCTGCCCTCGATCGACGTCGACACCGCGAAGCGCCTGCTCGCCGAGGGGCAGTTCCCTCCCGGGAGCATGGGCCCCAAGATCGACGCGGCGATCAAGTTCGTCGAGGCCGGGGGCCACGAGGTGCTGATCACGCGTGCGGAGTCCCTCTCGGAAGCGCTCGAGGGGCACACGGGCACGTACATCCGCCCGGTCCGATGAGCGAGGCGGCGGCGCCGCGGCGCTCGCGGCGCGTCCACGCCACGTGGTGGCCGTTCGTCGCCGCGGTGGCCGCCGTGGTCGTCACGCTTCTCTTCGTCTGGTCGATGCTCCACCCGCGGCGGGCGCCGCTGCCGGCCTCGCTCGAGGAGAGCGCCCCGGCGGCGGTGACTCTCGACCGCGCCGTGCTGCGCCGCGAGGCCTCCCTCGAGTCGCCGGCGATCGCCACGCTCGGGGCGGGCACGCGCGTGACGACGGGTCCGGACCAGGGGCGCTGGGTTCGCGTCGACGCCGGCGACAAGAAGGGCTACCTTCCGGCCGATGCGATCGAGCGGGATGCCGATCGCGAGGCGAGGGAGCGCCGCGCCAGGACGCTCCTCGCCCTCCCGGCCGTCTACGGCGTCGTCGCCGAGGACGCGGACATCACCCTCGCGCCGTATCCGCTCGCCGCCCGGTCGGGCCGCCTGACGCGCGGGACCGTGATCGAGATCCACTCGGTCGACCACGGCTACTTCGCCTTCCGAGACCACGGACAGGGCGTGGCATACGTGAACTCGGCGGCCGTCGACATCGTCCCGCCCGATCCGAGACAGCCGGTGCTCTCGCCGGAGAAGGTCCGGCCCCTGAAGAACCTCACGGTGGTCGACCTGTCGACGGAGCCCCCGCCGGAAGAGGAGCCGCCCTCGAACGTCGCCGGGGATCCGCCGCCGCCCCCGCGCGCGCCGGCGCCTCCCGTTCCCGTTCCCGAGGGCGCGCCCGGCCTGGTCGAGCCGGCGGTGGTCGCCACGCGCGTCGAGCCCTCGTATCCGGAGACGGCGCGCCGCTCCGGTATCGAGGGCACCGTCGAGCTGGAGGTGTCGATCGACGCGTCCGGCCGTGTCACGGACGTCGAGGTCCTCCGCGGGCTCCCGATGGGGCTTTCGGACGCCGCGATCGACGCCGTTCGCAAGTGGACGTGGAAGCCGGCGCGGTCGCCGGCCGGTCCCGTCGCGTCCCGGCGCACCGTCCGCATCCGGTTCACCCTCGGGGCGTCCGAGCGCTGATCGGAGGACGCGGGCCTCGCGGCGGCTATAATTTCGTTCACTCCATGCTCCAAGTTCTCTACGAGTGGGATGGGAGACCGCAGATCTTCACGGTCTCCAAGGACGTCGCGTCCATCGGGCGCGCGAACGACAACGACATCGTCCTGAACGACTTCTCCGTCTCCCGGCGCCACGCGTTCATCAAGCGCGAGCAGGTCGAGTGGGTGATCTACGACAACCAGTCGACGAACGGCGTTCGCGTCAACGACAAGGCCGTGCCGCGGGCGGTGGTGGGAGACGGCGACCACGTCCTGATCGGGACGTTCCTCCTCCGATTCAAGGAGGAGGCCGACGCGCCGGCGCCCGCGCCTCGACCGCGGATGATCGACTCGACGTCGACGCGGATCCGGCCGATCGCCGAGTTCAACGAGGACTACGGCCTCGAGCCCGGCATTCCGGCGCCTCCGCCCGATTCGACCGCCGACCGCAAGCGTGCCGTCCCCGACGCGGCGTACCGGAACCGGGTGTTCGAGATCCTCGTCCAGGTCGCCAGGGCCCTCATCTCGGCCGACGACCTCGAGACCGTTCTCGACAAGGTCATGGACCTGATCTTCGAGTTCCTGCCGGTGGACCGCGCGTTCCTCCTGCTCGAGGAGGAGGGAGGCGCCTTGCAGCTCCGGATCTCGCGTTATCGCTCCAAGCGGCGTCCGACCTCGGACGGCACGGCGCCGTACTCGCGCACGATCGTGGACATGGTCGTCAAGCAGAAGGTGGCGATCCTGACCTCCGATGCCCAGACCGACCAGCGGTTCGAATCGGGGGAGTCGATCCGCATGCAGCAGATCCGGTCCGCCATGTGCGCGCCGCTGTGGAGCGGCGAATCGGTCATCGGCGTGATCTACGTGGACTCGCCGCTCCACGCCGGGAGCTTCTCGGACCAGGACCTGGACCTGATCACGGCTCTGGCGAACTTCGCCGCCGTCGCCATCGGCCGCGCCCGTCTCCACGAGCGCGTGGTCGAGGAGAAGCGGATCCGGGGCCGCCTCGAGCGGTATCACTCGCCGCAGGTCGTCGAGTCGATCATCAGCGACCACTCCGCCACCGGCGACATGAAGTCGGCGAAGACGCGCGTGGTGACGATTCTCTTCGCGGACCTCGTCGGATTCACGACGTGGTCCGAGAAGATGGCGGCCGACCAGCTCTCCGAGATGCTGACGGAGTTCTTCACGCTTTCCTCGGACGCGGTGTTCTCCTGCGGCGGCACGATCGACAAGTTCATCGGAGACGCCGTGATGGCGTTCTTCGGCGCGCCGCTGGACCAGCCGGACCATGCCGAGCGCGCGGTGGCCGCCGCCCTGAAGATCCGCGAGGGGATGGCCCACTGGAATCGCGAGCGCGCGACGCGCGGCGAGGCGGCGCTCGAGATCCGGGTCGCGCTGAACACCGGCGAGGCGATCGTCGGCGACATCGGCTCGGAGCGGCGCGTGGACTACACCGTCCTCGGCAACGCGGTCAACGTGGCGGCGCGGCTGGAGGAGTTCGTGGCCCAGCCCGGCGACATCGTGATCGGGCCGCAGACGTGGGCCGCGGTGCGCGACCGGTTCGAGGTGACGCAGCTCGGCTACTTCTCCCTGAAGGGCCTCTCGGCGCAGGTGCCTCTGTACAAGGTGCTGAAGTAGGTCTCGGACCTCTAGCGGTCCGCTTCGCGGACCGTGGAAATGAGAGGGGAAGTCGCCACCGGCTCCTCTCCCGGAACGCAGCGGCCGCTCTGACGAACCTGTCTCAGCGGTTTGTGCCGTGAAACAATCCCGCCCGTGGTCGGTCTGCCTCTCGTTTTCGTGACCAGCCGCGCCGAAAAGGCCAAAGAGGCCGAGCGGCTCGGATTCGCCGTCGAGCGGCTCGACCTCGACCTTCCGGAGCCGCAGTCCCTGGACCCGTCGCGCATCGTCGAGGAGAAGGCGCGAACCGCCTACTCGATGCTGACGCGGCCGGTCCTCGTCGAGGACAGCGGCCTCGCTCTCGACGCGTGGGGAGGGTTCCCCGGCGCGCTCGTGAAATGGCTCGAGCGCAGCGCCGGCGTCGCGTCCATACCGCGGATGCTCGAGCCCTTCCCGGATCGCGGCGCGACCGCGACCTGCGCGATCGCCTACACCGACGGCGGAGAGATCGTCGCGGCCCGGGGCGAGGCGCGAGGCTCGATCGCCCCGTCGCCCCGTGGCACGAACGGATTCGGCTGGGACACGATCTTCATACCCGAGGGTGAGACGCGGACCTTCGCGGAGATGAGCGGCGCGGAGAAGGACCGGCTCTCGCACCGGCGCCGCGCCTGGGACGCTCTCGCCGCGCGCCTCCCGCTCCAGAGGCGGCCCTGAACGGCGCGCGACGCCTCGCCGGCCTCGCGACCCTCGTCGTCGCCGCCGCGGCGGCTTCCGCCGCCTGCGCGAGCCCCCCGGATCCTCCCGCGACGGGCCGCGTCGCCACGAAGGCCGGCGTCTCGCTCGTCGCGACGACGTTCGTCTCCGGACTGGAGGTGCCGTGGTCGCTCGCGTTCACCTCGCCGGACCGGCTCCTCGTGACGGAGCGCCCCGGCCGGGTCCGCGTCGTCGAGAGGGGGACGCTGCGCGAGCGGCCGATCCTCGTCCTCGAGGACGTGGAGGCGAAGGGCGAGATCGGCCTCGAGGGGCTCACGCTCGCGCCCGACTACGCGCGGAGCCGCGAGCTGTACCTCGCCTACGGCTACGACACGCGGGAGGGTCAGCGCGTTCGGGTCGTGCGGTACCGCGACGACGGCGACGCGCTCTCGCAGCGGCACATGATCATCGAGGGAATCCCGGCCGCGCACAACCACGCAGGCTGCCGGCTTCGATTCGGTCCGGACGGAATGCTCTACGTGACGACGGGCGACGCCACGACCCGCGAGATCGCCCAGGACATGAAGTCGCTCGGCGGCAAGACGCTGCGCCTGCGGGGGGACGGCTCGATCCCGAGCGACAACCCGTTTCCGGGCTCTCCCGTCTTCTCCTACGGCCACCGCAACTCGCAGGGCCTCGACTGGGACCCCGTCTCGAAGCTCCAGTTCCAGACCGAGCACGGCCCGTCCGGGTTCGACGGACCGGGGGGCGGCGACGAGGTCAACATCGTCGAGGCGGGCAAGAACTACGGCTGGCCGCTCGTCCACCATCGGGAGACGCGCGCCGGAACCGTGCCGCCGCTCCTGGAATACACGCCCGCGGTGGCGCCGTCGGGCGCCTCCTTCTCGACGGGCGCCCTGCTGCCCTCGTTCCGGAACGACTTCTTCTTCGCGTGCCTGCGCGGCGAGCGGCTGATCCGAGTCCGCCTCGATCCGTCGGACCGGCGGCGCGTCCTGGAGACGGAGGACCTCTTCCGGGGCATTTACGGCCGCCTGCGCGACGTCGTGACCGGCCCCGACGGCGCGCTCTACGTGGCGACGAGCAATCGGGACGGGCGCGGCGACGTCCGGAGGGGCGACGATCGGATCCTGCGGATCGTCGAAGCGCCCGCCGGGCGCTAGGCTGTGATTTCCTCCCTTTTCCGGGGCGTGGTCTTGGGTTTAGATAGAGCGCTTCGCAGGGCACACGACGAAACGGGGTATCGGGTCGCCGGTCGCGCGCATTCGCTTCGGGGGGCCTGCTAGATTGGAAAAGCTGGAGATGGAGAGTCCCGCGGACGCGGAGCTGGAGCTGGCCGAGGTCGTCGGCCATCTCGCGGGACTGCGTCGCTTCCCGGTGCGTCCGCTCGGCGGTGAGACTCCCGACGAGTGCCTCGTCGCGGGCAAGGGGCTCGCCGGCGACCGCATCTACGATCTCGTCGACGTCGAATCCGGCGCGCCGCTCTCCGAGCGCCAGACTCCGTCGCTCCTCCGTTACCGAGTGCGCTACGTGGACTCTCTCGTGCGGGGCAGCGATCTCGAGCCGTGGATTCGGGTGCGGACGCCGGACGGAAGCGAGACCACGCTCGGCGACCGGACCTGGCTCGACGACCTCGCGCGGCGCTGCGGCCGGAGCGTGAGCCTCCGGCGAAGCGAGGACGCCCACGCGGACGCCCCGCTGCACCTGCTTTCGGTTCCGACCGTGCGATTTCTCGAGCAGCAGTACGGCGGCACCCTCGAGGCGGCGCGCTTCCGGTCCAACCTCCTGCTCGACCTCCCGGAGGGCCGGGCCTTCGAGGAGGACCGGTGGATCGGGCGGCGCGCGTGGATCGGGGACGTGCTCGTCGAGATCGTGCGCCCGTGCGAGCAATGCATCGTGCCCGTGCTGGACGCGGAGACTCCCGAGCGTTCGCCGGGCGTCATCAACGCGATCGTGCGCGGGCGCGGAGGGCGCCTCGGCGTCCATGCCCGCGCGCTGTCCGGGAACCGGCTGCGCGTCGGCGACCCGGTCGCGCTCGTCGGCTGATACACTTTCGCCGGCGCTCGACGCGCCCGAAGGGGAAGAAAGCGAAGCGGGTTGCCGGGCACTCCACGAAGCCAGGCTCTCGCCGGAGTACGTCCTGATGCAGAAGAGCACCCGACCGATCCGCGTCCTGATCGCCAAGCCGGGCCTGGACGGGCACGACCGCGGCGCCAAGGTCATCGCGCGCGCGCTTCGCGACGCCGGGATGGAGGTCATCTACTCCGGGCTGCGCCAGACTCCGGAGCAGGTGGCCGCCGCGGCCATCCAGGAGGACGTCGACGTCGTGGGTCTCTCGATCCTCTCGGGCGCGCACAACGTCCTCTTCCCGGAGATCCTGCAGCTTCTCAAGGAGAGGGGCGGCGAGGACATCATCGTCGTCGCCGGCGGAATCATTCCCGACAAGGACATCGCGCCGCTGAAGGCGATGGGGATCCGCGAGATCTTCCTGCCGGGGACGCCGACCCACGCGCTGGTGGAGTTCATCCGAAAGGAAGCGACGGCCAAGGCGGGGGATTCGGTGGCCACCAAGCCGTGACGACGTATTAGTGATGACTAATATGTCTCGTGCCGTTTCCAGTCTCGAGCTCGCTTTCTCTCGTCGCTCGGGACTCCCCGCCTGATGCACGTCCTCCAGACATCCATCGACACCTCTTCCCCGGAGTACCGCGAGCGCTTCGCCGCGGCGGAGACCCTCGTCGCGAAGCTCAAGGCCGAGCTCGCGAAGGCTCGCGAGGGTGGCCCGGGCCGCGCGCGTCACCTCGAGCAGAAGAAGATGCCGGTCCGCGACCGCATCGACGCCCTCCTCGACCCCGGCTCGCCGTTCCTCGAGCTCTCCCCGCTCGCCGCCCACGGGATGTACGACGGCGAGGCCCCGGCGGCCGGCATCGTGACCGGCGTGGGGCGGGTCTCGGGCCGCGAGGTCATGATCGTCGCGAACGACGCGACGGTGAAGGGCGGGACCTACTACCCGATCACGGTGAAGAAGCACCTCCGGGCACAGGAAATCGCGGAGCAGAACCGCCTGCCCTGCGTCTATCTCGTGGACTCCGGCGGAGCGTTTCTGCCGCTGCAGGCCGACGTCTTCCCGGACCGCGACCACTTCGGGCGGATCTTCTACAACGAGGCGCGTATGTCCGCGCGGCGCATCCCGCAGATCGCCGCGGTGATGGGCTCGTGCACGGCGGGCGGCGCGTACGTGCCCGCGATGGCCGACGAGGCGGTGATCGTGAAGGGCACCGGCACGATCTTCCTCGCCGGCCCGCCTCTCGTGAAGGCGGCGACGGGCGAGGACGTGACCGCCGAGGACCTCGGCGGGGGAGACGTCCACACGCGGATCTCGGGCGTCGCCGACTACCTGGCGGACGACGACGCGCACGCGATCGAGATCACGCGCTCGATCGTCGGGAGCCTGAACACGGTCAAGCAGCTGCCCGGCGACCGCGAGACGCCGGAGGACCCGTCCTACGATCCGCGCGAGATCTACGGAATCCTGCCGACCGACGTCCGGCAGTCGTACGACGTTCGCGAGGTCATCGCGCGGCTCGTGGACGGTTCCCGCTTCGACGAGTTCAAGGCGCGATACGGCACGACGCTGGTCTGCGGCTTTGCCCGGCTCTCGGGCTTCCTCGTCGGCATCATCGCGAACAACGGCATCCTCTTCTCGGAGTCCGCCCTCAAGGCGACGCACTTCATCGAGCTGTGCGCGCGCCGCAAGGTGCCGCTGCTCTTTCTCCAGAACATCACCGGGTTCATGGTCGGCAAGGAGTACGAGCGCGGCGGGATCGCGAAGGACGGCGCGAAGATGGTGCACGCGGTGGCGAACGCGGAGGTCCCCAAGCTGACGGTCGTGGTCGGCGGCTCCTTCGGCGCGGGCAACTACGGGATGGCCGGCCGGGCCTACTCGCCGCGATTCCTCTTCATGTGGCCCAACGCGCGAATCTCCGTGATGGGCGGACCGCAGGCGGCCTCCGTGCTCTCGACGGTGAAGCAGGATCAGCTCGCGCGAGCGGGAAAGCCCGCGATGACGGAGGGCGAGGTCGCCGACTTCGAGCGCCCCACCCTCGAGAAATACGAGACCGAGGGAAGCCCGTACTACTCCACGGCACGCCTCTGGGACGACGGCGTCCTCGATCCGGCGGAGACGCGCACCGTCCTGGCGCTCGCTCTCTCCGCCGCTTTCAATGCGCCGATCCCCGAGTCGGAGTTCGGCGTTTTCCGGATGTGACATGCGTACACTCGTTCTTCTTCTCGCCGTTCTCCAGTCCGCCGCGCCTCCGTCCTCGCTCTCGGTCAAGATCGAGGACGAGCAGAAGGCTCTCGTGACGATCAGCGGGACGGGCCCCGACATGCCGGCGGGCGCGTTCCAGGGAAGCGTCGCCGTGAACGGGTCCGACGCGAGGCTGCCCGTGACCGGCACGGTCACGCGCAGCGGCTCCAGCTGGTCCCTCCCGATCGAGGTCCGCTTCGCGTCGGTGCCCGCGGACTGGGCGGAGCGTCTGAAGCCGGACGCGTTCTCGGCGCGGCTCGACGGCCGCGTCGGCGACACCGCGAAGGCGTGGTCCGAGTCGGGCAACTGGAAGGAGATCGAGGTCGACGCCGGCAAGGCGCAGGAGAAGTTCCTGTCCCTGCGCGACGTCCAGATCACCGAGATGACGCTCACCTCCAGCGAGGCGCAGGCCATCGTCGCCGTGCGCAACCCGTTCTCGTTTCCGCTCCGGATCGCCGAGACGGAGTACACGCTCTTCGCGGAGGGCCACGAGGTCGGAAGCGGGTCGACGCGCGGCATGATCCTGCACCCGGCTCAGAACAACACGCTGACTCTTCCCATCGAGGTCGACCACGGCGCGCTCATCTCCGCCGCGGGGAAGGCGCTCCTGTCGGGCGGCGACGTACGGGTCGAGCTGAACGGCAAGCTCGTCGTCCGGCTGAAGGGCGGCGACATCTCCATCCCGCTTCACCTCACGGGCCACCTGACGGACGCATCGTGACGGACGGCTTCGGGCGGCTCCGGCTGACCGTCGAGGGATCGGTCGCGCGGGTCGTCCTCGCACGCCCCGAGGTGCGGAACGCGTTCGACGACGGGCTGATCGAGGAGCTGACCCGCGCGTTCGGCGTCTGCGCGTCCGACCCGCAAGCCCGCGTCGTGGTGCTCTCCGGCGACGGGCCGTCGTTCTGCGCGGGAGCGGACGTGAACTGGATGCGCCGCGCGGGGGCCTACACCCGCGAGGAGAACGAGCGCGACGCGGAGCGCATGGCGCGGATGCTGCGCACGATCGACGCGTGCCCGAAGCCCGTCGTCGCGCTGGCGCACGGAGCGGCGATCGGCGGGGGAGTGGGGCTCGTCGCCGCGGCGGACATCGCGATCGCGGCGGAGGGGACGGTGTTCTCGCTCGCCGAGGTCAAGCTCGGCATCCTCCCGGCCGTGATCTCCCCCTACGTGCTCCGCGCCATCGGGGCGCGCAACGCGCGAAACGTCTTCCTGACGGGAGAGCGGTTCGACGCGGGCGAGGCGCGGCGGATCGGCCTCGTCCACGAGGTGGTCCCGGCGGCCGATCTGGAGGCGGCGGGCGGCCGCAAGGTCGCCGCGCTCCTCGCGTCGGGGCCGGAGGCGGTCGGCGCCGCGAAGCGGCTCATCGAGCAGGTGTCCGGCAAGTCGCCGGACGACGCGATGGCGCTCACGGTGCGCGCGATCTCCGAGCGGCGCGCGTCGGCCGAGGCGCGCGAGGGCCTCTCGGCGTTCCTCGAGAAGCGTCGGCCGTCCTGGACGCAGGCGCACGATTCCGCCGAAAAGACGGAGGCGAAGGAATGAAGGGAACACAGCGGCGCATGGTCTGCCCGTCGTGCGCGAAGGTCTTCTTCGCCTGGCGGCCGGACGATCTTCCCGGGGCTCCCGTGAAGTGTTACTTCTGCGGAAAGAGCTTCGAAGACGAGGCTGCGCGCCGCCAGCCGGTCGCGCCGCCGCCCGTCCCCGCGGCCGCGGCGCCGACAGCCACGGCGGCCGCTCCGGCTCCCGCTCCGCCCGCCGCCGCGACACCCGCCGATCCGGGCTCTCCGACGCCGGCCGTGGCTCCGGCCTCGACCGATCCGGCGGTCCATTGAGGACCCGGACGCACCGCTCCGCCGCTCCCGCCACTGCCGCCGTCGCGCTGGTCGCGCTGGCGGCGATCCTCGCGCCGGCACTGTCTGCACAGGCGCCGGCGGGCGCTTCCGCGCCGCCGCTGTCTGCGCAGCCGTCGCCGGCGGCCGCTTCCGGAAGCGCTCTCGCCGAGCTCCTGACCGGGCCGTCGTCGAGGCTCGAGCCGGATCTGCGCGAGCTGACCGACGCGATCGGCGGCCGTGTCACGGGAAGCGCCGGCTACGAGCGCGCGCTGCAGTGGGGGCTCGAGGCATTTCGGCGGGCGAAGGTCGACTCGGTGAAGCTCGAGTCCTACGAGGCGCCCGCCCGATGGGAGGGACTGTCGGCGACGGGCGCCGCGGTGTCTCCCGTCGCGTTCCCGCTCCGCGTCGTCTCCTTCGGGCTCGTCCCGTCCACGAACGGACCGCTGCGCACGCGGCTCGTCGACGGCGGGTTCGGTTCCCGCGCCGAAATCGAGGCGCTCGGCGGCGCGGCGCGAGGCGCCATCGTCCTCGTCGACTCGAAGGAGATGCGGTCCTTCGAGGACCTCTTCGCCGAGTACCAGGGCGGCCCGGAGATGATGCACGCGGCGGCCGCGGCGCACGCCGCGGCGGTCCTGGTCGTGTCGACCCGGCCCCGGGATCTGCTCTACCGGCACACGATCACCTGGGGCGAGCTCGCGCCGCTCCCGATGGCGCAGGTGGCCCGGGAGGACGGCGAGCGCCTCGCGCGTCTCTGTCGCTCGAGCGGCTGTCCCGTCGTGGAGCTCGACCTCCGCAACCGCGTCGGCGGGCCCTGGCAGGCGCAGAACGTGATCGCGGA
>Ga0157374_10003347_pt1 | contig 13463 bp, 13 predicted proteins | sample M25metaG_FD_115308 | JGI IMG/M metagenome (GOLD analysis project Ga0157374, IMG submission 115308) | Miscanthus rhizosphere microbial communities from Kellogg Biological Station, Michigan, USA - M2-5 metaG | ecosystem: Host-associated > Plants > Roots > Rhizosphere > Soil | place: USA: Michigan...
GACCTCGATCGAGATTCCCCAGACCTGGCCGCAGCGGTAGGCGGCCGGCGAGAGCGCGTCGAGGTGCTCGCAGGTGAGGTCGCCGTCGTAGGGGACGGCGAGGCCGAGCAGCAGCTTCGAGTGGGCGCTGGGGGTGAAGTTGACCTCGAAGGGGCCGAGCTCGTAGGTGCGGTAGGGCTCGACCTCGACGGTCTGCTCGGCGAGCCCGTGTAGGCCCATCAGGGTCAGCAGCGAGTCGGAGCCGTAGGCCTTGCAGCCGAAGCGCCGCGCGATTGCCGGCGCATCGACCGCGTGGTCGAAGTGGGTGTGGCCGACGAGGACGCCGACCACCTCACCGGGCGCGTGGACGAAGCGCTCGAGCGCAGCGGGGTCGGGCAGGGTCGGCCGGCGCCGCAGCAGGTCGGAGAACGGCACCCGCGAGAGGTAGGGGTCGACGAACAGCGTCTGCCCCTCGAAGCTGATCCGGTAACCGGAGACGCCGAGCCATTCGACCGCGAGGCCGGCGGGCAGCTCCAGTGGCTTCGCCTCGAGCTCGCCCAGGACCTGGCCATCTTCCCGCTCGCTCGCGCGCCGGGTCAACCGCGCCTTGGCCAGATCGCCCAGGTGTCGCAGCGGCCCAGCCATCGGAATCGGCCTACGCGGTCTCGAGCGTGGACGAGAGCTGCGGCGCGCCGGCGATGGTCTGGAAGACCACGCAGTAACGCTCAGTCAGCTTCAGCAGGGTGTCGAGCTGCTCGCGGTCGGCATCGGTGTCGAGTTCAAAAGAAAGGCGGATCGCCGAGAAGCCGACCGGCGCCTCGCGGTCGACCGCGAGCGTGCCGCGAAAGTCGAGCTCGCCCTCGGCCCGCACGGTTCCCGAACCGACCGCGATCCCGAGCGAGGTCGCAACCGCTCGCAGCGTCACTCCGGCGCAGGCGACAAGCGCCTCCAACAGCATGTCGCCCGAGCAGAGCAGCGAGCCGTCGCCGCCGGAGGCGGGGTGCAGACCCGCCTCGGCAATCGCGCGCCCGGTTTGCACCGAGCAGGAGATTCCCTCGCCGAGCTCACCGCTGGCGGCGAGGGTTACGACCGCCGCCTCGGCGTCCTCCTTGTAGCGCTCCTTCAGCGGCGCCTGTGTCGCCCGTAGCTCCTCGCGCTCCATGCCGGCAGGTTACGCCCCGAGGGCTGCGAGCCGCGTAATGTCAGGGATCACCGATGGCAATCGCCACAGCCACATCGATCGACCTCTACGCGGGGGGCAGGTTGCTCTTCGAGGAGGTCTCCTTCAAGCTCGAGCCGCGCGAGCGGATGACGCTGTCCGGCCGCAACGGCGTCGGCAAGTCGACCCTGCTGCGGGTGCTGGCCGGCGAGCGACCGCCCGACTCGGGCAGCATCGCCCTGCAGAAAGGCGCCCGGGTGGCGCTGCACGACCAGCGGCCGCCCCGCAACGCCGAGATCTCGCTCGGCGACTACGTCTTTTCCGGCCGCACCGACATGCAGGAGACCGAGGCGGAGCTGGCCCGCCTCGAGGAGGCGATGGGGCAGGGCACACCCGATGAGGAGACGATGCGCGCCTACGCGGCCGCGCAGCAACGACTCGAAGCAGGCGGTGGCTACCGCTGGCGCGACGACGTCCTCGCCGTGCTTGGCGGCCTCGGCTTCGGCGAAGAGGCGGCGAAACGGGAGCTCTCGACCTTCTCCGGCGGCGAGCTGACCCGCGCCTCGCTCGCCCGTGCCCTCGCCACCCGCCCCGACCTGCTCCTGCTCGACGAGCCGACGAACCACCTCGACATCCCCTCGCTGGAGTGGCTCGAGCGCTACCTGGTCGACCTCGACGCCGCCGTCGTCCTCGTCGCCCACGACCGCTGGTTCCTCGAGGCCGTCGGCACCTCGGTCCTGGAGCTGGAGGCCCAGCGTGGGCGCTTCTTCGCCGGCCCCTGGCACGCCTGGCGCAAGGAGCAGGCCGCCCGCGCGATCGCGCTCGGCAAGGCGATCGAGCGCCAGCAGGCGGAGATCGAGCGGATGGAGCGCTTCGTCGAGCGCTTCCGCTACAAGGCGACGAAGGCCAAACAGGCGCAGTCGCGGCTGAAGCAGATCGACAAGATCAAGCGCGACGGCGCCAAAGAGGAGGCGCGCGATCGCCGCAACCTGCGCTTCTCCTTCGTCAAACCGGAGCGGCCGGGCAGGATCGTGCTCAAGTTCGTCAACGGCACGATCGAGGTGCCGGGGCGCACGCTCCTCGCCGGCGCCAACCTGGAAGTCGAACGCGGCGAGCACGTCGTCCTCGTCGGCCCCAACGGCGCCGGCAAGACGACCCTGATCGAGACCCTGGCCGAGCAGCGCGAGCCCGCCACCGGCTCGGTGCGCACGGGCCACAACGTCAAGATCGGCTACCTCTCACAGCACGCCGAGACGGCGGCAGGGGAGGGGTCGGTGCTCGAAGCGGCTCAGCGCGAGACCGGGCTCAGCGGCCAGAAGGCGCGCCGGCTGCTCGGCGGCTTCCTCTTCTCCGGCTCCGATGCCGAGAAGTCGCTCGACGACATCTCCGGCGGTGAGCAGCGGCGCCTCTCGCTGGCGATCCTGGTCGCCTCGGGCGCCAACGTGCTGATCCTCGACGAGCCCACCAACCATCTCGACATCGAGAGCCGCGAGGCGCTCGAGGACGCGCTGCTGGCCTTCGAAGGCGCGGTCATCCTCGTTTCGCACGATCGCGCCCTGCTCGAGGCGGTCGGCAGCCGCACGCTGGTCTGCGAGGACGGCGAGCTGCGTAGCTACGACAGCGGTTGGGCGACCTACCAGCGCGATCGCGACGAGCGTGCCGAAGCGGCGTCGGCCTCCGCCGCGGCAGCTAAGCGCGACGGCAGGAAAGCGGGCAAGCGCCCCAGTCCCGCCACGATCTCGAAAAAGGCAGCCCGTAAGGCCAGTCGTCTGGCGGAGAAGATCGAGGCCGCCGAAGCCGAGTTGGCCAAGGTCGAGGAGGATCTCGCCGATCCTGCCGCCTGGTCGACCGCGGCCAAGGTCGAGCAGGCCGAAGAGCGCCACGAGGCGGCGAAACGCAAGCTGGCCGAGCTCTTCGAGCGCTGGGAGGAGGCCGAGCGGGCGGTCAGTGCAGCGGGCGATCCAGCCTGACCACGGTGCCCTTGCCGGGGGCGAGGGTGATGTTGCGGACCTTGGCCTTCTCCGGCTTGGGATTCGGGGCGCTGAGGTCGGCGCGCTCGACGATCTCTTTCAAGATGATTCGCATCTCGTATTCGGCAAAGGCGGCGCCGATGCAGCGCCGCACGCCGCCGCCGAAGGGGATCCAGGCGTAGGTATCGGCTTTGCCCTCGAGGAAGCGCTCTGGACGGAACTCATCCGGTTGGGGGAAGAGATCCTCGCGGTAGTGCATGGCGGCGATCGCCGCCATCACGAAGGTGCCCTTGGCGAGTTCGTAGCCGCCGACCTGGGCCGGCGCGGTGAGCTTGCGGGCGACGTCGACGATCACCGGTCGCGCCCGCAGGGTCTCCTTCACCGTCGCCTCGAGGTAGTCGTCCTCGCCGGCGGCGATCGACTCGCGCAGCTTGCCGAGGACGCGCGGTGTGCGCAGCAGCCGCTCGATCGCCCAGGCGAGCCCGGTCGCGGTCGTCTCGTGACCGGCGCCGAGCACGGTGACGAGCTCGTCGCGCAGCTCTTCGTCGCTCATCGGGCTGCCGTCGTCGTGGCGTGCCTGGAGCAGCAGGGAGAGCACGTCGTCGTGGCCCTCCTCGCCCGCTTCGACCTCCTTGCGGCGCAGGCCGATCTCCTCGTAGATGAACTCGTCGAGCGCGTCGCGGGAGCGCAGGAAGCGCGGCCAGGGGCTGCCGGGGCCGAAGTTCCGGCGCAGGGCGGGGAAGGTGGTGATCAGGCCGACCCGCTTGCTGAAGTCGTCGATCAGGACCTCGAAGCGGGCCAGCCGCTGCTCGTCGTGGACGCCGAAGACGGCGCGCATGATCACCGCCAGGGTGATTCGCTGGGTGTGGGGGCGCAGGGCAAAGGACTCACCCACCGGCCAGGTCTCCATCTGCTTGCGCGTCGTCTCGCGGATCAGCTCGCCGTAACTGCGCACCCGCTCGCCGTGAAAGGGCGGCAGGAGCAGCTTGCGCTGCTGCAAGTGTGGGGCGTCGTCGAGGGTGAGGACCGAGTTGGGGCCCAGCGCCGGCCCGAGCACCGTCGCGTTGGCCTCGCCGGCGTGGAACTGCTCGGGCGGGCCGGTGAAGATCGTCTTGACGAGCGCCGGGTCGGTGACGTAGACGAGGCGGCCGAAGAAGGGGAAGGAGAGGGTGAAGATGTCGCCGTAGCGGCGCTGCAACTGGATCAGGAACCCGAGCGGGTCGCGGACGTAGCGCAGCGCCTGCAGCAGCGACGGCGCTTTCGAACCGGGTGGCGAATCGGTACGGGCGGTGGCGGCCGCGGGGGCCGGCGAAATCGTTGCCTGCTCCATTGACTAACCCTAGAACAAAAACTGGCTGGACAGCCAGATCGGGCTAGAAGACGACCGTTCGCGCTCCGTCGAGCAGTACGCGGTCATCGAGATGGGCGCTGACCGCGCGGGCGAGGACGAGGCGCTCGATGTCGCGGCCGATCCGCTTCAGATCGACGACCTCGTCGCGGTGGCTCACCCTGGTCACGTCCTGGTCGATGATCGGGCCCGCGTCGAGCTCCTCGGTGACGTAGTGGGCGGTGGCGCCGATCAGCTTGACGCCGCGCTCGTGCGCCCGGCGGTAGGGATCGGCGCCGACGAAGGCCGGCAGGAAGCTGTGGTGGATGTTGATCGCCGCGGCGTCGAGCCGCCGCAGGAATCCGGGGGAGAGGATCTGCATGTAGCGGGCAAGGACGAGCAGGTCGACGCCGGCGAGCAGCGCCAGCACCTGCGCCTCTGCCTCCTCGCGGCCATCGGCGTCGACCGGGACATGGTGGAAGGGGAGGCCGAGCGATTCGACCTGGCCGGCATGGTCGGGGTGGTTGGAGATCACGGCGACGACCTCGGCGCCCAGCTCGCCGCTGCGCCAGCGCCAGAGCAGATCCGAGAGGCAGTGGTCTTCACGCGAGACCATGATCGCCACCCGCTTGCGCTCGCTCGACTCGGCGAAGCGGTGGTCCATCTCGAAGCGCTCCGCGATCTCCCGCTCGAAGCGCCGTCGCAGCTCTTCCCGCTCGCCCTCGGGAGCCGCGTCGAAGACCATCCGCATGAAGAACCGGCCCTCGTTGCTCGAGTGCTGATCGGCGTCGACGATGTTGAGCCCGGCTTCGGCAAGGAAGCCACTGACCGTGGCGATCAACCCCGGCCGATCGGGACAGGCAAGCAACAGGCGCGTTGTCGGGTGCTCCGTGATCTCCCAATCATCCCGGCTCCCGCTGAGCGCCATGAACGCGATCTCCGCCGCAAGAAGCAATTCATTCTTCGACCCAAGGAGGGATCTCGTGCCTGCTGTCGTGTCAGAAGGCACAAGCTTTGTGAGCAGTGTGAGCGCGATCACGTTCCGAGGCCGCAAATAACGCCACGGTTCCGCGCTTGCTCACAAAACGCACATATTTGATCCCTGCCCTGGTCGCCCTCATCGCCTCGCCCGCTGCAGCTCTCGCGGCAGATGGCGGAGGGCCCTCGCCGCAGATCGGCGTCGCCGACGCGAAGCCGGTCAAGATCGGCGTCCTGCAACGGCCGGTCGAGCGGTTTCACAAGACGATCCGCGTCACCGTCGCCAACATCGAGGCGGCCCGCCGCGTGAAGCTGCGCCGCGAACGGCGCGAGCTCTACGCATCGCTCCCCGGCGGTGTGTCCCAGGAAACGCTTGACGCCATCGGCGCCTGCGAGTCGGGCGGCGACCCGGCGGCCGTCTCCTCGGACGGCACCTATCGAGGCAAGTACCAGTTCGACTACGGCACCTGGGAATCGATGGGAGGCTCGGGCGACCCCGCGGCTGCTTCCGAGTCCGAGCAGGACTATCGCGCCGCACTGCTCTACGCCGCCTCGGGCTCGAGCCCCTGGCCCGTCTGCGGCTAAGCCCCGCGGGAAGGGTCGGGTGGGTACCCGATCCTTCCCCTACGATCACAGCCGTGAGCGAGTCAGTCCCAGCGCCGGACCCAAAGGGACCGACTCGCAAGCCTCCGCGAGAGGCGATCGCCGAGGCGAAGGTCCGCGCCCCGACCCGGGGTAATCGCAAGCTGGAGAGCTTCCTTGCCGCGGTCAACGAGGACGAGCAGGTGGGGGCCTGGTGGTACATGACCCAGGTTCACGCCGAGCGGCTGGGGATGTCGGATCACTCCTGGGTCCACATGCAGATCGTGCTCAACATCGCCCTGCGGCTGCTGCGGCTGCTGGTCAAGGCCGGGGTGGAGCCCGTCGTCGCAGCCGACCACGGCATGTCGGCCAAAGACGCGGAGGTGGTCGTCGCCGGCGGCGCGCTCCTGCACGACGTCGGCATGTCGATCCACCGGCAGGACCACGAGGCCTACAGCCTGTTCCTCGCCAGCGGGGCGCTGGAACGTCTGCTTGCCGATTCCTACCGACAGCCGGAGCGGACGATCGTCGCCTCCGAGATCCTGCACGCGATCATCGGCCACCGGCGGCGCGGCGAGCCCTACACCTTGGAGGCCGGGGTGGTGCGGGTCGCCGACGCGCTCGACATGGCGCAGGGCCGTACCCGGCTGCCGATCGAAGCAGGCCAGGAGGGCATCCACTCGATCTCCGCAGCCGCCGTCGACGAGGTCCGGATCGAGGCGGGGGAGGAGCGGCCGGTGCGGATCGAGATCGAGCTCAACAACTCAGCCGGCATCTTCCAGGTCGACGACCTGTTGGCGACGAAGATCCGCAGCACGCCGCTCGAGGGCAAGGTCGAAGTCGTCGCCAAGATCGAGGGCGAGAGCGAGAAACGGCTGCTGAGCGGCTTTAGGCTCGACTGAGCTGTTTAGCCGAGGCGCTCGAGGTCATACCGACGACGTTCTTTGCGCTTCTCGAGCTTGCCCTGGACGATCGAGAGCACGATCACCAGGGCGGCGAAGAAGGCGATGACGCCGAAGCAGAAGAAGGTGACCGTCTTGTCGGTCGTCGGCCCGGCGAGACCGACGCCGTTGTCGGCCAGCGCCAACGGCGCGGCGACAAGCATCGAGAGCAGGGCGGCAAAAAGGGCCGCTGCAACCCCGGTTCGGCGCGTGGGAGCCTTCACATCCCGGAATCTAGCGCAACGCGGCGGCGCCAATCGGCTTCATCTGGCCTTTAGGCGCTGGCATAGGATGCGCCGCCAATGCCTGAGCAGATGACCGAGCGCTTGGTCTTGCGCGCGCAATGAGCACCCTCGAAGCGATAGTTCTCGGCCTCGTGCAGGGGCTGACCGAGTTCCTGCCGATCTCCTCCAGCGGGCACCTGCGGATCGTGCCGGCGCTGCTCGGCTGGTCCGATCCGGGCGCCGGGTTCACCGCCGTGATCCAGCTCGGGACGATGGCCGCTGTGCTGATCTACTTCCGCGCCGACCTCTGGCGCATCGCCGCCGCCTGGCTGCGCGAGCTGCGCGTACCGATCCGTCAGGCCAGCCAGGAGGCAAGGCTGGGCTGGTTCATCGTCCTGGGGACGATCCCGATCGCGATCTTCGGCTTCATCTTCAAGGACCAGATCGAGTCGGGCGCCCGCAGCCTCTACCTGATCGGCTCGGCGCTGATCCTCTTCTCCTTCGTCATGGTCCTCGCCGAGCGGGTCGGCAGCCGGCAGCGAGCCCTGACCGAGATGGACGGCCGCGACGGCCTCTTCATCGGCATGGCCCAGGCGCTGGCCCTGATCCCCGGCGTCTCGCGCTCGGGAGCGACTATCTCCGCCGGTCTGTTCCGCGGCTTCGACCGGGTAGCCGCGGCCCGCTACTCGTTCCTACTATCGGTGCCGGCCGTGGTCCTGAGCGGTCTCTTCGAGCTGCGCAAGGTCGGCGAAGCCGGCAGCCCCTCGGCGGGGGCGACGGTCATCGCCACCCTGGTCGCCTTCTTTTCTGGGTACCTGGCAATCGCCTGGCTGTTGCGCTACCTCAGCACCCACACGCTGGAGATCTTCGTGATCTATCGGATCGCCCTCGGCGCGTTGGTACTGGTGCTTGCTACGACCGGCGCGATTAGCTAGCGGCCCCAGAAATGGCGAACGGCCCGGGGCAGTGGGCCGTTCGCGGTGACGAGAGAGGAGTCTCGTGGAATCCAGTCTGCTACCCAGGCTGCCTCTCGCGGTGAACATCCTGAGAAGCGCTGCGGCGAACTTTCCCGCTATTTAGGCGCTTTCAGCTGTGAAAATCCTGTGAACGCAGGGCTTTTCCCCGCGCGGTTGTCATCGCGGGGGCATACACTCCCGTTGTCTTTGCAAGGGCACTCCTTCGCTGAACCCGGCGCTCGCACTTGAACGCACAGCAGACCATCAGGCTCGCGGTAATCGATAACGACAGCGGCTTCGTGACCGTGCTGTCGAAGCGAACCGAAATGGCCGGCTGGCAACAGCGGGTGCTGAGCAGCGCGATCCCGCCCGAGGAGCTGGTGGCGATGAAGCTGAACGCGATGCTGCTCGACCTGGAGGTCCTCGGCGACCAAGCCTGGGGCTACCTCGAACGGGTCTGCGCGATGCTGCCGGATCTCGGCGTGATCGTCTGCACCGGTCGCTCCACCGTTGCCCAGCGAGTGCGGGGCCTGCGGCTCGGCGTCGACGACTGGGTCAGCAAGCCGTGCCACCCGGAGGAGGTGATGGCGCGGATCGAGGCCGTCTCACGCCGCCGCCGTCACAGTCGCGGGGTCGAGACCGGGCCGGTCGTCGTCGGCGAGCTCGAGATCCGCGCCGACCAGTTCCAGGCTTTCGTCGGCGAGGGCAGCCTCGACCTGACCCGGCGCGAGTTCGAGCTGCTGCAGCTGCTCGCCGACGCCAAGGGCCAGGTGCTCGAGCGCGAGGCGATCTACCAGCGGGTCTGGGGCTACGCGATGGCCCACGGCGACCGCTCGGTCGACGTCTTCATTCGCAAGCTGCGCCAGAAGCTGGAGAAGCGCTCGCCGGGCTGGCGCTACATCCACACCCATTTCGGCGTCGGCTACCGCTTCGATCCCGAGACGGTCGGCGGCGTTGCGCCCGAGCTGGCTGCCGAGGTGGACGCCGGCCTCGATCGCCAGGCTGAGAATTCACAAGTAGTTCACAGCAGCTTTACGGCCGCGTAACCGAGCGTCCGCCCGCGGCGGCGATCCTCGCTCGCCATGCTGGAGATTCGGCCCGAGGAGCACGCGGCACTGGTCGACGGTCGGCCGCTGAGCTTGACCATGCGCGAGCTTCAGCTCCTGACCACGCTCGCTGCCCACCCGCAGCGCATCCTCACCCGCGAGGAACTCTATTCCGAGGTCTGGGGGCGACAGCCTCGGCATGACGACCGTTCGGTCGACGTCTACGTCAGCCGCCTGCGCTCGAAGTTGAGCGACGCGCTGCCGGGGCAGCGCCTGATCCACACCCACAGCGGCATCGGCTACCGCTTCTCGCCCGACGGCTAATGCGGGAGTTCTTCGGCCATCGAGGTGGCTTTTACATCTTTTTCACAACCTCGATACACGCAGGTAACAAGCTGCTTGGGGCGCGCTGAGAGTGTGGCCGGCGAGCCGGCCGCTGGGGCCCGCTCCCGTGCCACAACGACAAAAGGAGTTCGTGTGAGTCCTTCAAGATGGTTGGCCATTTTCGCCTCGTTGGCCGTCCTCGCAATCGGCGTTTCTGCCTGCGGCAGCAGCGACGACAGCGCCAGCAGCTCGTCCGGCAGCCTCTCGGGCCAGATCGCCGGCGCCGGCGCAACCTCGCAGGAGGCCGCGCAGGAAGCCTGGATTGCCGAATTCGAGAACGAAAACTCCGGCGCGACGATCTCCTATGACGCCGTCGGCTCGGGTGGCGGCCGCGAACAGTTCATCGCCGGCGGTGTTGCCTACGCGGGTAGCGACGCTGCCCTCGAAGAAGAAGAAGGCGAACTGAAAAAGGCGGCCGACCGCTGCAGCCCGGGCCAATTGATCGAGATCCCGGCCTACGTCTCGCCGATCGCGGTCATCTACAACCTCGAAAGCGTCGAATCGCTGCAGCTCGATCCCGAGACCCTGGCGAAGATCTTCAACCAGGAAATCACCACCTGGGACGACCCGGCGATCGCCAAAGACAACCCGGGCGTCGAACTGCCGGACACCCGCATCACCCCGGTCAATCGCGCCGATGAGTCGGGCACGACGGAGAACTTCACCGACTACCTCTCGCAGGTCGTCCCCAGTGTCTGGAGCTATGAAGTCAGCGGCGACTGGCCGGTCAAGGGCGGCGAGGCTGCCCAGGGCACGTCCGGTGTGGTGGAAGCGGTCACCGCCGGTGACGGCGCGATCGGCTACGCCGACGCCAGCCAGGCCGGCGAACTCGGCGTCGCCACGATCAAGGTCGGCAACGAGTACGTCGAGCCGACCCCGGAGGCCGCGGCGAAGATCCTCGAGGAGTCGCCGGAAGCCAAAGACCTGGCCAAGACCCCGTACATGTTCCCCTTCGAACTCGATCGCAAGACCGAATCGCAGGGCACGTACCCGATCGTCCTGGTCTCCTACCTGATCGGCTGCACGCAGTACGGCTCGGCGGATGAAGCCGCCGTCGTCAAGGGGTTCTTCGACTACGTGATCAGCAGCGAAGGACAGGCGATCGCCGCTGAAAACGCCGGTTCCGCCCCGCTGTCGGCCTCGCTGGCGAAGAAGCTTCAGCCGGCCGTCGACGCGATCGAAAGCAGCTCCTAGGCAGTAGGTGGAGGCGCACGCCGACACCACGACCAACGCAGGTCAGCTCCTCGCCGCCGCCTCAGGAGGGCGGCGGCGGTGGGGCGACCGGGTCTTCTCCAACTTCGCTGTCGCCGCCGCGGTGACGATCCTCGCCCTGCTCGCCGGGGTCGCTGCGTTCCTGGTGATCCAGGCGATGCCCGCCGTCACCGCGAGCTCCTCGGACCTGCCGGGGGGCAAGAACCTGATCGACTACATCGCCCCGCTTGCCTTCGGCACCGTGCTGGCGGCGACGATCGCGGTCGCCCTCGCCGTCCCCCTGGCCGTCGCAGTGGCGCTCTTCATCAGCCACATCGCGCCGCGTCGCCTGCTCCTCGTCCTCGGCTACATGGTCGACCTGCTCGCCGCCATTCCCAGCATCGTCTACGGCCTCTGGGGAATCTTCGTCCTCGGCCCCGCCGCGGTCGGGCCGATGGAATGGCTCGAACAGAAGCTCGGCTTCATTCCCTTCTTCGAGGGGCCCGCCTCGGTGACCGGCCGCACGATGCTGGTCGCCGGCCTGGTGCTGACCGTAATGATCCTGCCGATCGTCTCCGCAGTGGCCCGCGAGGTCTTCTCGCAGACGCCGCGCAATCTGCAGGAAGGAGCGCTGGCACTGGGCGCGACCCGCTGGGAGATGATCCGCATGACCGTCCTGCCCTTCGGCAAGTCCTCGATCATCAGCGGCGCGATGCTCGGCCTCGGGCGGGCGCTGGGGGAGACGATGGCGGTGACGATCATCCTCTCCGTCTCCGGCATCGTCAGCTTCAACCTGATCAGCCAGGCGAACCCATCGACGATCGCCGCCAACATCGCCCTCGACTTCCCTGAATCGACCGGGCTCGCGATCAACACGCTGATTGCCTCGGGCCTCGTCCTCTTCGCGATCACCCTCGTCACCAACCTCGGCGCGCGCGCGATCATCGCCCGCCAGAACATCCAGTGAACACCACGCTCGACACCGGCGTTCTGCCCGACTGGTCTCCCTACGGTGTGGTCGCTGCTTCGGCGGCTCTCGCCGCTGTACTGCTGCTGGCGGCTGGCGCCTTCAGCGTCGCCCTCCTGCTCATCGCCACCGTCGTCGTCGCCGCGATCGTCACCTACACCTGGTCGCGCCGGATCGAGGGGCCGCGCCGGGCCAAGGACCGCCTGGTCACGCTGACAATCGTCGCCGCCTTTGGACTCGCCCTGATCCCGCTGTTGTCGCTGGTCTTCGAGGTGGCGAAGCGGGGTATCCCCGGCCTCAGCCTCGAATTCCTCACCGAGTCCGCCCGCGGCCACATCGGCGGCGGCGGCGCCGCCCACGCCCTGGTCGGCACCCTGGTGATCACCGGCGTCGCCGCGCTGATCTCGATTCCCGTCGGCCTGATGGCGGCGATTTACCTCACCGAGTACGGGGGCGGGCGCCTGGGCCGGGCGCTGACCTTCTTCGTCGACGTGATGACCGGCATCCCCTCGATCGTCGCCGGCCTCTTCGCCTACGCGCTCTTCGCCCTGATCTTCGGCCCGGGCATCCGGCTCGGCGTAATGGGCTCGGTTGCGCTCTCGGTGCTGATGATCCCGATCGTGATCCGGACCTCCGAGGAGGTGCTGAAGATCGTCCCCAATCACCTGCGCGAGGCGTCCTACGCGCTGGGGACGCCGAAGTGGCGGACGATCGTCAAGGTCGTTCTGCCGACCGCGTTCGCCGGCCTGATCACCGGCATGATGATCGCCGTTGCGCGGATCATCGGCGAGACGGCGCCGCTGCTGGTCACCACCGGCGTGGTCGACTCGATCAACAACAACCCCTTCTCCGGCCGCATGCAGAACCTCGCGGTCTACGCCTACAGCGAGTACCGAACGCCAGGCGTGTTCAAGCAGGCGTCTTACGACCGCGCCTGGGCAGCCGCGCTGACCCTGATCGTTATCGTCATGGTCCTAAACCTCGTGGCTCGCCTGATCTACCGCCGGTACAGAACCGAGATCCGCTAAGTGGATGAAAGGAGACCAGGACCGATGGGAGCCGCAGGTGCGACCCGAGCCGAGACCGAGGTCGGCAAAGCTGAGATGAAGCCCCCGATCACAGGCACGCAGACCACCCCCGAGCCGGCCGTCGCCGCGAAGGGGCGGCCCGCTAAGACGCTCGAGGCCAAGGGGGTGAACCTCTACTACGGCGACTTCCACGCGGTCGAGGGCGTGACGATGACGGTCGAGCCGAACAAGGTCACGGCCCTGATCGGCTCCTCGGGCTGTGGCAAGACGACCTTCCTGCGCTCGCTCAATCGCATGCATGAGTTGAACGCAAACGCCAGGGTCGAGGGCGAAATCGCCCTCGACGGGCAGGACATCTACGGCTCCAAGGTCGATCCGGTTCAGGTTCGCCGCCTCGTCGGCATGGTCTTCCAGTCGCCCAACCCGTTCCCGACGATGTCGATCTACGACAACGTCGCCGCCGGGCTCAATCTCAACGCCGGCCGGGTGAAGAAGTCCGAGAAGGACGCGATCGTCGAGCGCTCGCTGCGCGGCGCCCATCTCTGGAACGAGGTCAAGGACCGGCTCGACAAGCCGGGATCGGGGCTGTCCGGCGGCCAGCAGCAGCGGCTCTGCATCGCCCGGGCGATCGCGGTCGAGCCGGAGGTGCTGCTGATGGACGAGCCCTGCTCGGCGCTCGACCCGGTCGCGACGCTGGCGATCGAGGATCTGATCGGCGAGCTGAAGAGCAA